>Ga0207909_1000289_pt1 | contig 18013 bp, 19 predicted proteins | sample LakMenEpi05May10_FD_150672 | JGI IMG/M metagenome (GOLD analysis project Ga0207909, IMG submission 150672) | Freshwater microbial communities from Lake Mendota, WI - 05MAY2010 deep hole epilimnion (SPAdes) | ecosystem: Environmental > Aquatic > Freshwater > Lake > Epilimnion/Euphotic zone ...
ATCCCGATCAAAAAGCGGAAGATGCAGACTCTATACAACACAATACCAATAAGGATTCCAGTGGCATCACCATCCACGCGCTTCACAATACCTTTGACGACAACTTCATCCGAAGCAATATTTTATTGCAACCAGGAGCAGTTTACAAAAGAGATAATTACAGCAAGACGTTGAACAATTTCAACAAGCTTGGGGCATGGCAAAACATCAATGTGATCAGTGAAACAAATGAGAAAAAGAGGGAGATCAACTATGTAATGAAACTTCAGCCTGCCAAAAAACAATTTTTCAGCATCGACCTCGAAGGAAGCAGTATCATCAATACCTCACAACTGATTCAGGTAGGCAGTGGCCGTGTGGGCTTGGCCACCAACTTCACCTTGAGGAACAGGAATATTGGCAAAAGAGCTATTCAACTGGAGAACAACCTCAGAACAGGTATCGAGTTCAACAACTTCAAAAAAATTCTTTCCGGAGAAGTTACCTTAACCAACAGGCTGACCTTTCCATGGCTTGTAGCGCCCGTTGGCCAAAAGCTCAAATCCTATTTTCAGCAGGCGAAGACAATTGCCTCTGCAGACTATTCCTATATTGACAGGTTCCGGTTTTTTCAATTGAAAACATTCAATACATTTTTGGGATATGAATGGAAACCCAGTCCTTACACTTCATGGCAGTTCAGGCCCATCAATTTTGAAAATACACGGTTCAAGGCCGATAGTCTTTTCCTTGAATCCATCAGCAGTTTTCCTCTCCTGCTGTATACCTACAACAATGGTTTAATTATTGGCATGAATGCCATGTTCAACAAAAACCTCACGCCCAACAATACCAAGAAAATCAACCTGTTGAAAATTTATGCAGAAGAAAGTGGTTTGGTTACGGGGGCACTGTTGTACAACCAGACAAAAGAGGGAAAGACCCTCTCTGACCTATTCCGGTTCTTCAAAATGGACGTTGAGTTCAAACACATTGTTTCACACAAGAACAGCAGCCTTCATCTTCGTGCTTATGCTGGAGCGGGTTTGGCGCTTACCACAGGATCTAAAAAAGGTGAAGTAACCCTGCCATTTTTCAAGAGTTTCATTGCAGGCGGCCCCAACAGCATGAGGGGTTGGGCCATCAGGAAACTGGGTATTGGTTCAAATGTTTTTTATGATACGGTGGCTGCAGGTACTTTCAATGACAAATATGCAGACATGCAACTTGAGGGAAACATCGAATACCGTTTCAACCTATTCCAGTTTTATGGATTTTGGATGCGCGGTGCTGCATTCACCGATATTGGTAACATCTGGTTCAGGAATGACCTCAACAATACATTGAAAAATGCAGGATTTCGCCTTGATCGTCTGGGCAAGGACATCGCCGTTGCCAGTGGTTTTGGCGCAAGAGTAGACTTCAGTTATTTCTTGTTGCGGTTTGACCTTGGCTTTCCCATCAAGGATCCCAGATATGGCCCAGACAACAAGGGAAATGCGAACATAGAAAGGTTCTATTCTACCAGTTCAGGCGGCTGGTTTGTGAACAATGTTTGGAACAAACCCAGTTTTCAATTTGCCATCGGCTATCCTTTCTAAATCAGGCCTGTTATAGCTTTCCTTCAAACCGCAATTGCATCTTCTCTACCATCTTGTAGGTGGCAGGGCAATATTCAATGTTCTGTTTGTGGACATGGATATAATCCGTCATCTTCTTTTTCGCGAGATGCGGAAAGCCTGCACAATCCTCCGGACGGATGGTATAGATAGAGCACATGTTGGTTTTGAGGTCCAGGAATTGGCAAGGTGTTTTGGTGTTCATCCAGTCTCCCTTCTTGTCTTTGTACAGCCATTTTTCTCTGAACTCATCGGGAGTTTGGTTGAAATGGGCCGCAATGCGCTCGGTATCTTTTTTTGTAAATGTAGGCGTCATTGACCTGCAGCAATTTGAGCAACTAAGGCAATCCACTTCTTGCCATACTTCCTTGTCCACTTCTGCCGCAATATTATCCAACCTTCTGGGCACATTTTTTTCAAGCCTCGAAAGAAAGAGTTTCATTTTACGTTTGTTCTTGCTTACCTTGACTTTGAAAGAACGAAGGTTGATGGGTTCCATGGTTTTCAGTGGCTGTTTGAATAATTGGTAATATTGAATTGCGAATTTAATGGAATTAACCATTCATCTAAAATGAACCTAAACAAAGAAAAATGTGGGATGCATTCAAAAAAGGCTTTTTGGTTCACCTCCAGCTGGAAAAATCGCTTTCCACCAATACGATTGATGCTTATGGACTGGACCTGGAGAAGCTGATCCAGTTCATGCAACTCAGGGGACTCAAGGCCGGCCCGGAGGGGATTTCCCTGAAAGACCTACAGGAATACATCAAATGGATTGCGGAACTGGGTATGAGCGAAAGATCCCAGGCAAGAATCATCTCAGGCATCAAGGCATTTTACCGGTATTGCGCCCAGGAAGAAATCACCAAAAACGATCCTACCGAACTTCTCTCTGCGCCAAAGTTGAAAAAAACCTTGCCAGATACCTTGACGTTTGAAGAGATTGAATTGCTGATTGCCCAAATCGATCAGAGCAAGCAAGAAGGGGGAAGAAACAAGGCCCTGCTTGAAACCCTCTACAGTTGTGGCCTGCGGGTTAGCGAAGTGATCAACCTGAGAAGATCTCATCTTTACCTCGACATTGGCTTCATCAGGGTGATCGGTAAAGGAGACAAAGAAAGGCTGATCCCCATTGGCACAGATGCCATCAAATACATACAGATTTACCTGCACCTGATCAGGGTTCATTTTCCTGAGAAAAAAGGATGCGAAGACATCCTGTTCCTCAACAGGCGCGGGGGCAAACTGTCCAGGGTGATGGTCTTTTACATCATCAAGGACCTTGCCTTAAAGGCCAACATCCAAAAAAGCATTTCACCCCATACGTTCAGGCATTCTTTTGCTACCCACCTGGTGGAAGGCGGCGCAGACCTGAGGGCTGTGCAGGAAATGTTGGGCCATGAAAGCATTACCACCACAGAAATTTATACCCACCTCGACAGAAATTTCCTGAGGGATACCTTAAATCGGTTCCATCCAGGATTCCAACAGCATAAAACAACTTAATTTTATCAAAATTTATTAACCATGAGCACAGGAACAATCAAGCTGTTGAGAAAAGTCGGCATTGCAGAGGGCGCTTCTTTTTTAATTCTCTTATTGATTGCCATGCCCTTGAAATATGGATTGGGAATGCCATTGGCGGTGAAGTACACAGGCTCTGTGCATGGCTTCCTCTTTGTGGCCTATGTAGGCCTGGCCTATTATGCCAAAGAAGTCTATAACTGGCCTTTCAAGCGGTTTCTGCTGGCTTTTGTATCTGCCTGGCTTCCCCTTGGCACTTTTTTCTTTGATGGCAGGTTAAAAATCGAGGAGAAAAGGATTGAACAAGGCTTGCACTAAAAATTCTCTAATTTCGCAACAAATACTAAGCAACATGAAAAAAACAATTCTGGCCTTGTTTTCACTGGTAATGGTTTTTCAAACCAATGCCCAAAGCCTCAAGACACCTGCCCCTTCAACAACACAAACGGTTAAACAAGAATTTGGTCTTGGTGCCATTGACCTTTCTTATTCCAGACCCAATACCAAAGGCCGAACCATCTTCGGAGACCTGGTTCCTTATGGTGCCATCTGGCGCACAGGCGCAAACAGTGCCACTACACTTACTTTCAGCGATGAGGTTATGATTGGTGGCAAGAAAATTGCTCCAGGTAAATACGGCCTTCTTTCTATTCCTGGTGCCAAAGAGTGGACCCTCATCATCACCAAACAAACTGATGTTACATCACCTTCAGCATACAAGCAGGAAATGGATGTAGTAAGGGTAAATGTACAACCAGTTACCATGCCTTTTGCCACTGAATCTTTCATGATTCTCTTTGACAATGTAAAGAACAATGAAATTGAATTGAACATAGTATGGGACAAAACAATGGTAACCCTTCCCATCAAGGCTGATGTTGACAGCAAAATCATGGGTCAGATTGACAACCTCATGAACAAGGACAGCAAACCTTATTACAATGCTGCCATGTACTATCTGGACAACAACAAAGACCTGAACCAGGCTGCAGCTTGGTTTGACAAGGCTACTGCCCAAACTCCCAATGCATATTGGGTTTGGTACCAAAAAGCCAGGTGTTTGGCCCAGTTGGGAAAGAAAGCAGATGCCATGGCAGCTTCAGCAAAATCAATGGAATTGGCCAAAACAGCCAAGAATCCTGACTATGTAACACTGAACGAAAAACTACAGGCTACGCTTAAGTAAGCAGATCGAATAAATGATAGCAACTCCCCTGAGCATTCGGGGGAGTTTTTTATTGTAGAAAGGCTTGCATATAACTCATCCAGAGATCGCCTTCCCGCATATAGTTAACAGTATGTAAAGTTGTAGATTGACCAAACTGAATGGCGGCTGTCCCATGGTTTTGTAGAGCAAAAGATTGAATCCTGATCTGTTCAGAAAAATCCACGCCACCAATTCCCCAGCACTTGTACACCGTCTCTTTGATGCTCCAAAACAAGGAAGAAAAGACTATCCTGTCTTGCTCAGACAATGGAGCAAGCAATGCAAATTCCTGAGGGTTCAGGAATTTTTTTTCTATCTTAAGAACCCTTGGTGAAATGTATTCAATATCAATGCCAACGGGTGTTTCAGCTGAAATGATGCCCGCGGCGAAACCTCGGGTATGTGAAATCGAAAACTGTCGCATCCCGTCAGGCAAAAAAGGCTTTCCTGCAGGGTTCAATTGGATCTTCTCAAATGGAAACGAAGGGTGCAAAGCGTTGAGCACCATTCTGGAAGCCAGCTGTTGCAATTGCTGTCCTGGGTTGGAGGCTATAGCCTTGTATGGAATCGCCTGCTCAAAGAACAAGGGTTCCTCGGTTATTTCCCATAAACCCAGGGATATATCAGCATTGTGTATGGAGTGAACCAGCGGCATGCAGCAAAGATAGCACCTCCCTGTTCACAGTTTGTTGAAAAATCATGTTTCAAAACCAGCCTTCAATGCCGAATTTCGGGCTGAGTAAAATGACATGCGATGATCCTTTCTGATAAGCGAATTATGGAAGAAATGGAAAAGGGAACAATCAAGATTACCCCTTTCGATAAGGCCTGCCTGGGCAGCAATTCCTATGATGTGCATTTGGGCAAATGCCTTGCAACCTATAAGAGTCATATTCTTGATGCCAAAGCGCACAATGAAATTGAGTACTTTGACATCCCAGACGATGGGTTCGTTTTATATCCCCATGTTTTTTACCTGGGCGTAACGCAGGAGTATACAGAAACCCATGAGCATGTTCCTTTCCTGGAAGGCAAATCCTCTACAGGCCGCTTGGGTATTGATATTCATGCCACAGCAGGCAAAGGGGATGTAGGCTTCTGTGGCAACTGGACATTGGAAATTTCGGTCAAGCAACCCGTGAAAATTTACCACGGCATGCCCATTGGCCAATTGATTTATTTCCCGGTTGAAGGTGAAATTGAAGTCAAGTACAACCAAAAATCAAATGCCAAATACAGCGGTCAACCCGACAGGCCCATTGAGAGCATGATGTGGAAGAACAAGTTTTAATTTGATGCGTTAGCTGAGATGACTTTCAAGAATAGAAAGCTCGGATGCAGTAATACAATATTCATAAAGCCTTGCATCCAGGTCGCTTTTGACACGGTCAATAAGCTCTACATCCTTTTCGGGCATCAACATCCTGTATTTTGCATTGATCGATCGAATGATATCACTTCTTTTTCTTTTCTGCATATCACCCGATTTGCTTGCCATTCCCAAAACCTTGTTCACCTCATCAGTAGCGGTTCTTGAATTTCTGTTGATCATGTTATCCATCAACAGCTTGAGTAGCGCCTTTTCAATCTCCTCAAATCCCTCTTTCACCGGATAAGGTGAACGCATTGTTGATGTGTTCGGTGTTATAGGAATTAAGTCAGCTTTCGAAACAACCTGTTTCCTTTTCTTGTAAAACCAAAATCCGGCAATGGCCAACAGCGCTAGTGCCGATCCGGAAATGAGGGTACTTGACGGATTGGAGGTTGTGTAAACCTGCTCACCTGTAAAAGTAAAATCTTGAGCACCTATCTTTATAGAGTCTACTTGCCATTCTCCCAAAATGGTATAATAAATTTGACCGTCATGAAACCAGCTAACTTTCTGCACAATATTTGAATAAAAAAAGTTCAAAATATCTCGATTAGACAGTGAATAAATCTTGTTATCCAATAAGTTGAGGTATTGAATATTTTCCTTGATATCCACAACCACTCCAGAGTCAAGCACTGATCGAAGCGTATATTCAGATTTAGATAAGGCATCCAGCGTAGGATTTAGTTTCCCCAGAAGAGTCCAGTCTGTCCTATCCAAATCCAAAGAAATAACAGAATCTATTGATTTGACCCGTTCTTGTTCCGGTACCTTTTCAGTTGAATTTGTTGAAACATAACCAAGGCTGATCAATTGATTTCCGTTCCTAGATTTCCATTGTGGGAAGCCCGGTGGATTCAATACCACAGGTATCTCCCTGTTCAATCGCTCAATCATCCAGTCAGCACTCCGATCATTGAAAAACCGCAATTGCCCATTCCACCGCCAAAAACCATATCCACCGAGATTGTAAAACTGATCTTTGTGTAAAAACACTTTAGCATTGATATTGTATCCGTAATGTTCTGTTTTGTCTATCCGATCAAAGCGCAAGGAATCATCACCCACGTTTCCTCCACATTTATACAACATGCCGGTTGCAGATATGTAGATGTACAACTCCCCTTTCCTGATCAACAAGACCTGGCCATAGTTACGGAAATTGGAGTCTTTGAAATCAATGATTTTAAGTGAAAGTAATGAATGAGGCACTATCTCGCAACCATCAAAACGGGCGTTTCTGATGGTACGCAGGAATGGTGTATTGTATACGGTATAAGAGGCATCCTGGCCCCAGGCAAATGAAGTCCAAAACAACAGAAAAAAAATCTGTGAAGTACGTACCAAGTAAAAAAAATTAAAAACTAATGTAAAACATTGTCCTCAATCCTCCATAAAGATCAGTGAATCACCAATAACATATTGTATATCAAATAAATACATAAAATATAAATTCACCAAATGATGTACCAAAAAAAATACCAACTTCGTAAAAGACAAGTTGAATACCAAGAAATTTGCACAAAATCCTCTGATCCTTATTGCGATGTTCATATAAAACCAAAAAGTCGTTGCACTAACCAATGAAATTCAAAATCCCCAAAGCAGCAGCTGAGGGGATTTATTTTTTATATCAATGAAGCTTGTTTTACCTTTAAGGTTGTAACGACTCAGCACATTTGAATACATAAACCAGCACGTATCAAACAGCACTCATTCAGCCAATCAGCTCCTGAAAAACTCCGCACCCTGCTTCTGATCTCCCGCTACCCCAGCAGATTCATCCCATTTGCATTCCTATCTATGGCTTTTTTCCATTTCCCGCTTTTCCTGAACAGGAACCTGAAGTTCTATAAACTCATGGGGTCTGGAAAGAATGGCACCTTTGACATCATGCCAGATTTCAACCAATGGGCCATCATGGTTTTTTTTGATGCAGAGCACTACCCTGAAGCGGATATCAAAACGCTGGTAGGAAAGTTCATCATTGGCTGGTGGAGGTTTTTCAAGGCTGATACCCGTTATTTTTTGCTCGAACCTTATGCCGGGCATGGCACCTGGGATGGGCAAAGCTTTGTAGATCCCAAAAACAAAATTGCTGATCCGGAAGGAAAAATTGCAGTGCTCACCCGTGCAACCATCCGCTTGAGTCGTTTGCAGCATTTTTGGAAGGCTGTTCCTAAAACTGCAGATCAATTGGAGGCCAACAAAGGATTTGTCTATTCCATTGGCATAGGAGAAATCCCCTTTATCAAACAAGCCACCTTCAGTGTTTGGGAATCCATTGAAGACATGAAGGCATTTGCGTACAAAAAAATGGCCCACCAGGATGTGATCCGGAGAACCAGGAAAGAAAGCTGGTACAGCGAAGAAATGTTCCTGCGCTTTAAAATACTCAGGGAGAACGAACCGGTATAACCGTATGCCTTTCTCATGACAAAAAACAGGGGAAAATTGACTTAAATTGGTTAAATTTGCGACCACAGCCTATTGATAATCATCTTACGACTGCTACCCTACATTTTAACCCAGACCAACAGATCAATGGAAAAAAAAGTTACCAAGATTGGTGTAATGACATCTGGCGGAGATTCTCCAGGCATGAATGCGTGCATAAGGGCTGTGGTAAGGACAGGACTTTACCATAATCTCGAAGTGTTTGGCATTACCAGGGGTTACGCTGGAATGATTGATGACGATATCCACCAGATGGATTCAAGGAGTGTAGCCAACATCATCCAAAGGGGCGGAACCATCCTGAAAACTGCAAGGTGCAAGGAGTTCATGACACCTGAGGGAAGAAAAAAGGCCTACGAGAACCTCAAGAAACATGGCATCAACGGATTGATCATCATCGGTGGAGATGGCTCTTTTAAGGGTGCACAAATCTTCTCCAATGAATTTGACATACCCTGCATAGGCATCCCTGGAACCATTGACAAGGACATCGCAGGTACAGACTTTACGATTGGGTTTGATACCGCAGTCAATACGGCTGTTGAAGCCATCGATAAAATCAGGGATACAGCAGATGCCCATGACAGGCTCTTCATCATTGAAGTGATGGGCAGGGATGCCGGCTATATTGCATTGCACAGTGGCATAGGAACAGGTGCGGAACATATCCTGATTCCTGAAAAGAAAACCGATGTTGAAGCTGTATTGAGTTCGCTTCAGGAAAAAGAGCGCAGAAAAAAATTAGTGAACATCGTTGTGGTGGCTGAAGGGGATGATTTCGGCGGAGCCAATCACCTTGCTGGTGTGGTAAAAGAGCGTATTCCCGGATTTGATATCAGGGTGGCGATTCTCGGCCATATTCAGCGTGGCGGCTCACCAACGAGCATGGACAGGCTGATTGCCAGCAGAATGGGCTATTCAGCAGTAGAATGTCTATTGGAAGGCAGAAACAATGTGATGGTGGGCATCATGAACAACAAAATGCACTATACTCCATTGGACAATGCTGTAAAAGCCAAACAAAAAATCAGTGATGAGTGGATGAAGATCGTCAAGATCCTCGCCAGTTAATATCGAGAACAGCAGTACAGTATCTGCTGTTTTTTCATTTAAAACCGAATAAAACATACTATGAGCAAGAATATTGGCAAATACTTTCACCAGGAAATGGATAATCAAGCGGCACATGAGCATGCAACCCACAGAACAAAAATTGTTGCCACCGTAGGCCCCGCTTGCGACAGTTATGAGAAATTGCTCGAGTTGGTTAGGGCAGGTGTGAATGTGTTCCGTTTGAATTTTTCGCATGGTGCACATGAAGACAAGAAGAGAATCATTGACAGCATCAGAAAAATAAGTGTAACTGAGCCATATAACATTGCCATACTCGGAGACCTCCAAGGGCCCAAATTGAGGGTTGGTGAAATTGAAAACAATGCACTGCATGTTAAGGAAGGTGATATATTGACTTTCACCAATGAGAAAATGGTTGGGACCATGGACAGGATTTATGTTTCCTATCCGAATCTTGCCGGAGATGTTGTTCTTGGCAATACCATCATGATAGATGATGGAAAGATTGAAGTGGTGGTTAAAGAAATTATGCCAAATGGTGATGTGAAAGTCAGGGTCAAGCTTGGGGGGATCATCTCATCCAAAAAAGGACTGAATTTACCAGATACCAAGATCTCTCTTCCTGCCCTCACAGAGAAAGACTTGATAGACCTTGATTTCATCATCAAGGAAAACCTCGACTGGGTGGCGCTTTCCTTTGTGAGAAAAGTTGAAGACATTGTTGGCATCAAAAAAATACTCCAGGACAACAAGAGCAAATTAAAAGTGATTGCCAAAATAGAAATGCCTGAAGCACTGGACAATTTGAGGGAAATCATCCTTGAATCAGATGGCATCATGGTTGCACGTGGAGACCTGGGTGTTGAAGTGCCCATCGAAAAAGTTCCATTGATCCAACGCCAGATCATCAGAAAATGTTTGCACCGTGGAAAGCCCGTCATTGTGGCAACACAGATGATGGAAAGCATGATTGACCGCGTAAAGCCCAACAGAAGCGAAAGCACTGACGTTGCCAATGCAGTATTGGAAGGTGCCGATGCGGTGATGCTCAGCGGAGAAACTGCTACAGGCATGCACCCTGCCCTGGTGGTGGAAACCATGCGCAAAATCATCATCGAAGCAGAAAAATCAGAATATCGGTACAACAGGGATGAAGACATCAAGCCGCTTCCCCACTCTCCTACCTTCATCAGCGATGCAGTTTGCCTGACCGCATGTAAACTTTCTCAAAATACCAATGCAGATGCTTTGATCGGCATGACACAAACCGGTTATACCGCCTTCATGTTGAGTTGCTTCCGCCCAAAATCCAATCTCTATATCTTCACCAAAGAAAAAACCTTGGTGAACCAGTTGAGCCTCAGCTGGGGAATCAGGGCATTCTTCTATGATGAAGAAGTGAGCCTGGATGAGATTATTGCCGATCAGATCAAGATCCTCAAAGAAAGAGGATTCATCCGTGAAGGTGAGGTTGTTGTCAACACAGGCAGCACCCCCATTGAACTGCATCTTCCTACCAATACCATCAAGGTTACGGTTGTTAAATGATCAACGCCAACGGATTAACCATTTATACTGACGGTGCTGCCAGGGGAAACCCTGGCAGAGGGGGCTTTGGTGCCATTCTGATGTGGGGAGGTAAAAGCAAGGAGATCTCCAAGGGATACAAGCATACCACCAACAACAGGATGGAGCTGATGTCTGTTATTGCAGCATTGGAGTCCCTGACGAGGCCAGGATTGAACATTGAGGTCTATTCTGACAGCAAATATGTTGTACAAGCAGTCATGGAAAGATGGCTGGACAAATGGATGGCCACCAATTTCAAAGGAGGCAAAAAAAACAGCGATCTCTGGCGCAGATACTACCAACTCTCAAGGCAGCATACCATCAAATTCATCTGGGTAAAAGGACATGCATCCAATCCATACAACCAACGCTGTGATGAACTGGCTACTGCTGCAGCAGACGGAGGAAATCTTGTAGAAGATACCGGTTACGAGGGTTAAGCCATTTGCTTGCTGATGGCTGATTTCTTCAGCCAATAAAATCCACCAAACAGGACTGTTCCAAAGACAAATGTGGCTACCAGGCTATTGGTATAAAATGGAATACCATCAATAAAAGCCTGTGTCAAACCCGAAACAGTTTTAGGTCTGTTGTAACCACCACTGCCCAACCATGTCATGAGGTTGGAAGCAAAAAAGAAAATGGTTGGCGCGGCAATGGCACCTTTTGCGATAGACAGTGGCTTGTCATTCTTGATAAAGAAACCAACGATTGTCAATGATCCAAACAACAGATAGTTGATCCACATGCCGGAGTAAAAACCTTGTATTTCAAAAATGCCGTTGATATACAACAGCTCATAAAAAACATCTGAAATCAACAATGATAAAAGGGGCAACAAGAATGCGAGTTTCCTGTCTTTGATGACAGCTCCACCAAAGATGGCCATGGCAAACTGTGGTGCAAAGCCCCAGGGGCGTCCTGGAATTGCGCGGTATGCTGCCGCAACAACAATCAACATCAGGAAGGATAACAAGGTATATTTTGAAGCTTTCATCTTTGCCATTTTAACAAAATTAGTGATTTAATATTCCTAGGAAAGAAAATACAGATACAGTTATCCTCATGATGTGTATAGCGTAAATTATTGCCCGGGAACGGCTGCCCAAAAAAGGTTTGTATCAACAGTTGCTTCTGCTAAAAGCTTCTCTCCGGGGGTAGAAAAAAATGCAGCTGCCCCTTCAAGATCCGCACTGGCATTACCTTTCCACTGAACATGCCCATTGAGCATCAGGAAGATGCTGGGTGATGTTACAGTGAATTCCATTTTTTCACCCGCTTTCAAAAAATAAGCAGTCAGCGAAAAATCTCCAATCGGACAAGGATAGAGTTGAACAGTTTTGTTTAATGACCCGGGTATGATTTTCGCTATCGTTGGAACAAAGGCTGTGTTGGCCAGTAATTCAGGAATATCTACGTGCTTAGGCGTCAAACCGGCCCTCAAGACATTGTCTGAATTGGACATCAACTCAATGTTCTGGCCTTCAAGATAGGCATGGGGCATGCCAGCCCCCTGAAAGATCCCTTCCCCGGGTTTCAAGTTGAGGATATTGAACAGGTAGATTGAAAAAATACCCCTGTCAAAATGACCATCTCCACAAAAATTATGGACTGCCCTGGCTGCCCAAAAATCAGGGGATGATTTGGGCAATTGATGGGCCTCATACAACGGCAAGATGACTTCTATATGCGGGGCAATCAAACGGTCGACTTCTTCTTGCGGCAACTCCATCACCTGTTGATAGAGTCCTTTGATTCCTTCTGCCTGGAATATTGCTTTGAATCCATGCAGGAATCCATAGGCATCAAGATGCTGATCAATGGCAGGAGAAAAACCATGCAACAACCAGAAATCACTGAGCGCCACCATCATCTCTGGCTTGTGGTTATCGTCTTTGTAGTTGCGGTTGGGTGCAGTAAGGGGAATGGCCAACGCATTCTCTTTTTTAAACCCCTCTTCTGCGGCTCGCTTGTTGGGATGCACCTGAATCGACAACATGTCCTTTACGTCAAGGATCTTCAGGAGGTAGGGAAGATTGCCAAACTGATCCATTACTGACTTGCCCAGGTACCGGGCCTTGTCAGAATTAATCAGGGCTTGCAGGGATGTTGATGCGCCCTGCCCTAACACGACCTGAGAAGGACCGCCATTGTGTATGCCCAACCAATATTCTGCAGCAGGTTGCTCATCTGGTGCTTGTTGAAATAGCGATGGAATAAACGTTTTTCCACCCCAGGTATAGTGTTGAATTCTCCCTTTTAAGCTGTGCATTTCCCGTTTGTTTTATGAAAGACTGATGGAGCTTTGATGAGGAATTTCCTCATCGATAGTAAAGTTAAATCAATACTGCTTATGGCAAGACACAATGAAACGGGAAAACTGGGAGAACAATTGGCCCGCAACTGGGCAGAGAACAATGGATACATCATCAGAAATCAGAACTGGCGGTATGGGCATTGGGAGCTTGATCTTGTTGCATCCAAAACTGGCAGGTTGCATTTTTTTGAAGTCAAAACCAGAAGGACAAACCGATTTGGTTATCCTGAAAAACTGGTGGACAGGAACAAACTCAGGTATTTCATTTCAGCAGGTACGGCCTATATCAGGATCAACCGGGGGTTCAAATGGGTTCAGTATGACATCCTCTCCATCAGCTTGGATGAGCAGGACCATCCCACGTTTTTTTTGATAGAGGATGTCTATTTCTGATGCCTTATTTCAGCAGTGCCGCCAGCCTGGATTGCAGTTCTTCGCCCCTGAGATTTTTGGCAATGATCAATCCATTGGGATCAACCAGGTAATTCTGTGGAATGCTTTGAACCTTGTATTGGACTGCAACCGCATTGCTCCAGAACTTGAGATCACTGACCTGGGTCCAGGCCAGGTTATCCGCCTTGATGGCCTCTACCCATTTGTCTTTTGCCCGGTCTAGGGAAACACCCAATACGGTGAAATTTTTTGACTTGAATTTGTTGTAGGCATTGACCACATTCGGGTTTTCCTGGCGGCAGGGTCCACACCAGCTGGCCCAAAAATCAATCAATACATATTTGCCTTTGAAAGAAGATAGTTTCACATCCTTCCCATCAACATCCTGTTGTGTAAAATCAGGCGCAGGGCTGCCAATGGCTCCAAACCTGGCATCCGCAACTACTTTAATAGCTGTCCTTCCGAAATAATTTTCTTTTGCAGGATTGGCAATCCTGGATAGCCGGGCATCAAAGACATTGGGATCATCATTGAGTTGCATCATCACCAGCAAAACAAATGGAGATACAGGTGATGCAGGATGCTCATCAATGAATTTATCTGTTTGCTTGTTTACTTCAGCAACAACATCGGCATAGTTCTTTTTGAGCGGAGCATTTTCAGTGTTGGGATTCTGGTTCAGTTGCTGGGCGTATGCACTGAGCTTTGCAAAAAGTGGATTGAACGTATTGTTGAACACCACAAAATCATCATGTGTTTTAGACCCCGTAACTTTTGCATTTTGGATGATGGCAAAATCACCTTCAACACTGATGGATGATGCATCCAAAAAGATGAACATTTTTTGCTGGCCATTCTTTGCTGCAAGCTGGTAAAGGCCTGGCTCCTTCAGCTTTCCAGCTACCTGAAACTGGTCTCCTTTTGAAACAAAACTGGCCAATGGCTCCGGACTGACTTCTTCGTTCTTCAGTACGAGTTCAGTCTTGTCTGGCATGCCTTTTAGTATCCCTTTGATGGAATAGTTTCCTTCCTGAGCAAACACCAATGCAGGAAATATCAGGAGTATGGAGATTAATTTTTTCATTTTTTATGTCTTTGTTTCAGGATATCTTTTACCTGTGCTAAATTAAACCCTTTGCTGTTAAGCAAAAGTAAATAGTGGAACAGTAAGTCTGCAGATTCGTTCAGAAATTTATCATCATCATTATCCTTAGCTTCAATCACCACTTCCACTGCTTCTTCACCCACTTTCTGGGCGATTTTGTTGAGGCCTTTTTTGAACAGCGATCGTATATAGGAATTTTCGTCATCACTGTTTTTTCTCAGTTCAATGATTCCTTCAAGGTGAGCCAGGAAATCTTCCGAAACATTGACCTCGTTCCAGCAGGTATCTGCCCCTGTATGGCAGACAGGTCCCGCAGGCTTAACCTTGAACAGCAAGGCATCCTGGTCGCAATCTAGGGCATAAGACTTCAGGTAAAGAAAGTTACCACTCTCCTCACCTTTCGTCCAAAGACGGCCCTTGGAACGGCTGAAAAAACAGATTTTTCCGGAAGACATGGTTGTGTTGAATGCCTCCAGGTTCATATAGCCCAGCATCAATACTTTCCCCGTTTCTTCATCCTGAATGATGGCCGGCATCAAGCCATCAGAAAACTTATTAAAATCCATGTTCAACTCCATTTCATTGTAAAATTAGTCATTATCCCGCTCATCTTACGGGAATGCCCCTTTGCCTGAGGTATGATTTGAGTTCGGGGATGGAAACCTCACCGAAATGAAAAATGCTGGCAGCCAATGCAGCATCTGCATGACCATCCAGGATCTCAGCAAAATGTTCCGGAATCCCACCACCACCTGAGGCGATGACGGGCACATTCACCGCCCTGGAAACAGCACCGGTAATTTCCTTGGCAAATCCTGCCTTGGTACCATCATGGTCCATGGATGTCAGCAGGATCTCTCCAGCCCCACGCTGCACCCCTTCCATGGCCCAATCCAAACATCTTTTGTCTGTGGGAACCCTTCCTCCGTTCAGGTGCACATACCACTGGCCATCTTCCCTTTTCTTGGCATCAATGGCCAGCACCACACACTGGCTGCCAAATGATGCGGCAAGCCGGTTGATCAACTCAGGATCTTTAAATGCCGAAGTATTGACGGAAATCTTGTCTGCCCCACTGTCCAGCAACACACGCACATCTTCAACAGATGAGATGCCACCACCAACCGTAAAAGGAATATTGATCCTATGAGCGATGCGGTCTACCAATGCTGCCAGTGTTTTTCTTTTCTCGTTTGTTGCGGTGATGTCCAGGAACACCAATTCGTCTGCGCCTTGTTCAGCATAGAGCGCGGCCAATTCAACAGGGTCTCCGGCATCACGCAAATCAATAAAATTGGTTCCCTTGACGGTGCGACCATCTTTGATGTCTAAGCAGAGTATGATGCGCTTGGTCAGCATTGGTTTGGTTTTTTTTCGTTGAATGCTTTGAGAGACTCAATGGAAATCCTGTTTTCATAAATGGCCTTGCCGATGATTGCACCGTCGCAGCCTGCCAACTCCAGCTCATGAAGATCATCCATGACGGCAACCCCACCACTGGCAATCAGAAAAAGTTCAGGAAAATGTTTTTTAATTTTGGCATATAATGCGGTCGATGGACCTTCCAAGCGTCCGTCCTTGCTGATGTCTGTACAAAAAACATTCCTGATCCCCAGTGCCATATAGGATTCAATAAAAGGAATCAGTTGAATTCCGGAAGCTTCAAACCAGCCACTGACCATGATCGTTTCATCTTTCACATCAGCGCCTAACATGAACCTTTCCGGGCCAAAAACAGCAATCCATTCTTTGAACGTTTCAGGATTTTTTACAGCAATGCTGCCCACGGTCACGTAGGCAATGCCCATGTCGATGATCCTTTCCACTTCTTCCCTTGTTTTCACGCCTCCGCCAAAGTCCATGACCAGGTTGGTATTCGCCGCAATTGTTTCTGCTACTTTCCAGTTGGTCACTTTACCAGCCTTTGCGCCATCCAGATCAACCAGGTGAAGCCGGGTTATGCCATTGGCCTCATATATTTTTGCCATCTCCAAGGGAGAAGAGGAATATGCTGTTTTTTGGGAGTAGTCGCCTTCGGTGAGTCGAACACATTTTCCATCAATGAGGTCTATGGCGGGAATGATTTGCATTCTTTAGTTGATGTTTAAAAAATTCTTGATGATGGTTGATCCTACTTCTGCACTTTTCTCAGGATGAAACTGGACACCATAAAAATTCCTGGTCTGTAGGGCAGCACTGAACCCGCCACAATAATCTGTTTGGGCAATCGTATGGCTTCCAAGGCTTGCAAAATAACTGTGCACAAAATAACAATGGCTGTTTTCTTCAACATCCTTAAACAAAGGCGTTTTCAGGTCATGGATGGTGTTCCAGCCGATTTGTGGAATTTTGCTCTGGGCTTCATCAGCAACAAAACGCTTTACTTTTTCCTGAAAAATCCCCAAACAAGGGGTATCATTTTCTTCAGAGTGGGAACACATCAATTGCATTCCCAGGCAAATGCCCAGAAAGGGCTGCTTCGCATCAAGGATTACTTTATCGAGTTCACGTTGTTTCAAATAGTCCATGGCAGAACTGGCTTCTCCCACACCTGGAAAGAGAATCTTATCAGCCGACAAAATAACAGATGGATCATCAGAAAGCACTGGTTCAATGCCCAGTCGCTCTAATGCAAACTGCACCGACCTTACATTGCCGGCATTGTATTTGATGATGACAAGTTTCATGGGTTTCAGTTTAACACAGCACGGATAAATTCCTGCGTTGCCGCATTCGGATTTTCTCCTGCTGATATGGCTTTGATGAAGGCAGAACCGATGATGGCACCATTGGCATAAGGGGCCACGGCTCCGAAGGTTTCCTTGTCTTTGATTCCGAATCCTACCAGCACCGGATTGGTCAATTGATAGGATCGAAGCCTTTTGAGGTAAGCAATGACATCATCAAAATTCTTTTCCTTTCCTGTTGTAGAAGATGATGAAACAGCATACAAGAATCCGGAACTGAGGCCATCCAGTTTGCGCACCCTTTCCTCACTGGTTTCAGGAGTAACGAGGAAAATAAAATCCAACGCATGTTTTTTCACAATGGCACCATGCGATTGTTCAAATTCCAAGGGAGGAAGATCTGGAAGGATGAGTCCATCAATCCCGACAGCCGCTGCATCTGCACAGAATTTTTCAAATCCATATTGCAACACTGGATTCATGTATCCCATCAATACAACGGGCACATGGATCTTTTCCCGAAATCCTTTCAACTGTTCAAAAAGTTTGGCAATGGTCATGCCATTGTCCAATGCAATCAAACTGCTTTCTTGGATTACAGGACCATCAGCAAGGGGATCGCTGTAGGGCATGCCCAGTTCGATCAAATCAACACCAGCATCCTGCAGTGCCATCATGATGTCCAGGGTGCTATCCAGTGTAGGATAGCA
>Ga0207909_1000290_pt1 | contig 17980 bp, 17 predicted proteins | sample LakMenEpi05May10_FD_150672 | JGI IMG/M metagenome (GOLD analysis project Ga0207909, IMG submission 150672) | Freshwater microbial communities from Lake Mendota, WI - 05MAY2010 deep hole epilimnion (SPAdes) | ecosystem: Environmental > Aquatic > Freshwater > Lake > Epilimnion/Euphotic zone ...
GGGGTTTAGGGGTTTAGGGGTTTAGGGGTTTAGGGGTTTAGGGGTTTAGGGGTTTAGGGGTTTAGGGGTTTAGGGGGCAAGTCGTTGAACCAAGGACAACTCAAAAGATAAAGTCATCCCCTCTAAACCCCTAAACCCTTAAACCTCAACCCTCTCAACCCTCTCAACCCCTTCCCCCCAAAACACTCCAGCTGCATGCTGAAACATTTCGGGGTCGCCGGTTGTGCAGAATTCCAAACTGCCGCCCTTGGACAAGCGGGTTTCCATTTCGGGATGCCTTTGCAGGTAGGTGCTGAGGCTGTCGGCCACAATTTCACCCTGGGAAACCACGGTGATGTCTGGTGGTAACATGGCCCGGATGCGGGGATACAACAACGGATAATGCGTGCAGGCCAGCAAGACTGTATCAATATCATCAGACTGGTCAAGAAGCTTGATCAGGCAATCGCGGATGATGGGGTCGGCAACCGTAAAATCAAGGTAGTCTCCAGATTCCACAAGGGGCACCCAGGCAGGACAGGCCTGCTGGTGAACATGTACGTCTGGAAAAGCTTTCCCAACCTCAATCACATAAGATCCAGAATCAACGGTTCCCTGGGTTCCAAGGATGCCAATATGTTTTGTTTCGGTATAGTCGCCAATGACTTCGGTGGTGGGGCGGATCACGCCGAGGACCCTTTTGCTGGGATCTATGCCGGGAAGGTCTTTTTGCTGGATGTTGCGAAGCGCTTTGGCTGAAGCCGTATTGCAGGCCAGAATAACCAAGGGGCATCCGCGATTGAACAACCATTGAACGGCCTCAAGGGTGTACTGATAAACCGTTTCAAAATCCCTGGGGCCATAGGGAGCGCGGGCATTGTCTCCCAGATAGATGTAATCATACTCCGGGTGGCGCTGGTGAATCTCTTTCATCACAGTAAGCCCACCCAATCCGGAATCAAATATGCCGATGGCTTGTTTCATTTTCCTTTCGTTTATTCACGAGAATGCCCCTGCCAGAAAAGCAAGGGCAAAAAAAGACCGAAACAAATGTTTCGGTCAGTTCCTTTATTTTGCTGCCGGTTTCGGAGCCGGTGCGACAGTACCTGATAATTTCTTTTTGATCAGCGGCAGGATGTCATCACCTTCAGGTGAAACAACCAGTGCTTCTTTCCTGAACACGTAGCCATATCCATTGGCTTTGGCAACATCAGCAATCAGCTGGTTGGCTTTCTGGGCAACAGGAGCCATCAATTCTTCTTGCTTTTGCTGCATTTGCTGCTGATAGTTCTGCTCATATCCTTGAAGTTCTACAAGCAATTTCTTCATCTGCTCTTTCTTTGCAGTCTTGGTTGCCATGGTCATCTTCACTGAATCTACTTTGAACAAGCTGTCCTGACGGTTCAACTCCTTCAAGGTTTCACCATAGTTGATTTGCAGCGCGCTGTCGAACTGTGCCATTTCAGCGGTTGCTTTCTTGTAATCAGGCATGAGCTGAACTACTTCGTCTATGCTAACATATCCTGTTTTGTTCTGTGCATTGAGGAATGGATTGAATGCTACCAAGGCGATCATCACCAGACCAAGGCTTAAGATTTGTTTCATTGCTACTTGTTTGTTTTTTGTTGATTCGAAAATATGCTTTTTTTATTTCCCCGATAACTCTTTTAGGATATCATCACTTTTATCCAGTTTGGGGTCGGCAAAGATAATGGTAATTCCTTCACTTTTATCCAATATGAGGTCGTACTGTCTGGCGGATGCCAATTTTTGTACGGCACTGTATACCTTGTCCTGGATTGGCTTTACAAGTTCCTGCCTCCTTTTGAAAAGATCTCCCTCAAAGCCAAAGCGCTTTTTTTGAAGGTCACGCAATTCTTTTTCCTTGTTAAAGAGGTCATCCTCCCTTTTTTTCAAGAGGTCTTCGCTTAACATCACCTTCTCTGATTCAAAATTCCTGTAAAGCTGATCCAAGGCGGCCTGCTTCAGGTCTATCTCCTGTTGCCATTGGATACTGAAAGCATCAAGCTTTTTCTGTGCTTCAGTATACTCAGGCAACTTGCTGAGGATATAACGGGTATCAATTACGGCATAGCGCTGTGCAGTAGCGGTGAATCCAAACACTGCAGCAAGAAGAATAAGCAACGAAAGTTTTTTCATGACTTGCTTTTTAATGATCAGCCCACCCACAAGGAAAGGGCCATCAAGGTTATTCTGGCTCAAATCCGAGCATGAAGGTAAATCGGCTTGCATCTTTAAGCTTTCCGGTATTGGTAATCCTGTCCAAACCAACACCATAATCAAATCCCAACAAACCAAACATCGGAAGGAAGAAACGAACACCCGCACCCATTGCACGCCTCAGCCTGAATGGATTCCACTCCTTGAACTCAAACCACCCGTTTGCCGCCTCATAGAAGGCCAATCCGTAGATGGTACTGCTTGGATTGGTAACGAAAGGATAGCGCATTTCAAGGGTATACTTGTTGAAGATCGTGAAATAATTCTGTGCATTTTGCTTGTCTGGGTTGATGGTTGGGTCAGAATTGTCATAGACCGGATAACCCCTGTGGGCAATGATATCATAGCCAAGCACACCGAAATTGTTTGTCAAACCGGCATCTCCCACCTGGAAACGCTCGAAAGGTGAAATGGGCACTTGGCGGTTGTACCTGCCGATGAAACCATATTTTGCAGCCATCCGCAATACAAATTGCCTGGTTTTGTCTTCCCCTGCTGGTTTACCGATGGGCACAAACCATTCTCCATTGAACCTCCATTTGTGGTACTCCACCAACTTGAACACATCGGCCTTGTTGATACCATTGATGTAGGACCATGGTGGCGTAAAGGTTCCACTGAGCAAGAAATTGGATCCGCTGCGCGGGAATATCGGCTGATCAATGGAAGTACGCTGCAAAGCAAGTTTCAGGTTGAAGTTGTTCGAAACGCCCGTTGAAAAATTAGGGAAAATCGAATAATTCTTCGCCTTGTACTGAATATAGCTCAATGAAGTAACCAATGAGAAGAAATCGTCAGGCCATTTCAACTGCTTTCCCAAAGCCAGGGTTACGCCCGAGGTACTCAGGAAAGAGGAGTCAGCAAAAGCCCTGTCATACAATCCCGTGTATGGGTTGTAAGCATTGGTAAACTTGGTATTGAATACGTTGAAAGAGAATGAGTTCCTTTTCTTACCGCCCAGCCATGGCTCTGTGAAAGAGAAATTGAGGGACCGGAAGAACCTTCCGTTGGATTGAAAACGAAGACTGAGTTTCTGGCCATCGCCCGTTGGCAAAGGATCCCAGGAGGTTTTCCTGAAAATATTCTTGATGGAGAAATTGTTGAAGGTTACACCCAGTGTACCGGTCAGACCGATGCCACCGCCCCATCCCGCACTGAGTTCCAGCTGGTCAGAGGATTTTTCTTCAACAGTATAGTTGATGTCAACCGTACCATCGTCCTGGTTGGGAACAGGCTGCATGCCAAGCTTTTCCTGATCAAAATAACCAAGGTTGACAATTTCACGCTGTGAACGAATAAGGTCTGAACGGCTGAATTTCTCACCCGGAACCGTACGGAGTTCCCTCCTGATCACATATTCCTTGGTCTTGTCATTGCCCGTAATATTTACATTCTTGATGGTTGCCTGGGGACCTTCAGTGATGCGGATTTCATGGTCAATGGTGTCGTTGTAAACAGAGGTTTCTACCGGATTGACGGAGAAGAAAAGATACCCATCGTCCATATAAAGGGAGCTGATATCACCACCTTCGGGAGAGAGTTGCTTTCCCAATTTCTTGTTCAACACGTCCAGGTTGTAGGTGTCTCCGCGGCGGATGCCGAGCAGGAGGTTCAGGATGCTGTCTGGGTATTTGGTATTACCCTTCCAGGTCATCTTTCCAAAAAAATATTTGCTGCCCTCGTCCATTTTCATGGAAATGTTGAGGCGGCCTTTGGGATCATAATACTGCGTATCTGCAGCGATGGCAGCATCCCTGTAGCCAAGTGAGTTATAGTACTGAAGGATTTTCTCCTTGTCTTCAAGGTATTTTTTCTCATTGAACTTGGCGGAAGAGAAAAGCTTGAACCTGAACCATGGATCAATGAAATCCTTGATTTTGGTGGGATGCAGGTAGCCTTTTTCCTGGATGAACTCCTTGAATGAAGTAGAAGGAATTTCTCCATAAGGACTGACGGCACTATCAGGATAAAGGGTAATCCTGGTGGTTTCCTTGGTGCCTTTCAAATTCTTTTTGAGTTGAACGGCGTTGGCAGCCTTGTTGCCAAAGAAATGGATATCTGAAATCCTGACCTTGCTTCCTTTCTGTACATTGAAGGTGAGGACCACTTTCTCGGGGGAATTGGGGTCTGGTGTTTCATCGATGACCACCGCTGCGCCCTGGTATCCTTTATCAATGAAATACTTGACGATATTTTCCTTGGCAGACAAACGCATGTTGTCTGTAACCACACGTGTCTTGAACAGGCCTACTTTGTCTTTCAGCTCATCAGATTCCGTTTTCCGGACACCCTTGAACTTAAAATCAGCCAACATGGGCCTTTCCACTGCATCGATTTCTACCCAAATATTGTTGTCTTCCAGCTTGGTGATGTAAACATTGATGTTGGTGAACATGTTCTGAGACCAAAGCTTGGCAATGGCCTTGGCAAATACATCCCCTCCGGGAAGGGTAACTTCATCACCTACTGCCATTCCGGAAACGGATACAACGATAGCTGCATCAAAGGCCTTGTTTCCTTTGACCTGAATATCAGCAATGGTGTATTTACGGGGGTATTTGGCAGTATAAATAGCCAACAACGCCGGGTCAACCGAAGTTTTTGGGAGGGTATCGTTTTGAGCAACAACGCTGTCGGAAAAAACAAGTAAACCCAGTAAAATTAACAGCGTAGAAATCCTCTTCATCCAGTTCTTTGTTTCGGTGGGCAAAATAACGGGTTTTTGTCTAATTGTTTGTTAAACCCTCAATTATCTGACTACTTGTCTTCCCAAAACGCCTTTCACGCTTCTGAAAATCAAGGATTGCTTCATAAAGGTTCTCTTTTCTGAAGTCTGGCCAGCGTGTTTGGGTGAAATACAGCTCGGCATAGGCCAGCTGGTAAAGCAGGAAATTGCTGATCCTGTATTCACCGCTGGTGCGGATCATGAGCTCAGGATCAGGAAATTCACTGGTAGAAAGATATTGTTGGAGGGTGTCTTGGGTAATCGCGGACGGATCAAGCTTGTCAGCCTTCACATCTTCGGCTATTTTCTTCACGGCACTGACCAATTCCCAACGTGAGCTGTAGCTGAGGGCAAGTACCAAATTCAGGCCAGTATTTTGCGCGGTGAGGTCAAACGCTTCCTGGAGGGCAATCTTGGCATGGTCCGGGAGCATGCCCAATTCACCAATCACGTGCAACCTGATGTTGTTTTTGTTGAGAATGGGTACTTCTTTTCTGATGGTTTCAACAAGCAATTCCATCAAACCGGTGACTTCCTGCTCCGGCCTATCCCAGTTTTCAGTGGAAAATGCATAGAGGGTAAGGTATTTCACACCCAGCTCAGCACTGCCTTCCACAATATCCCTAACGCTGGCCACACCATGGAAATGACCAAAAAGCCTATCCTGGCCTTGCTCCTGTGCCCAACGACCATTGCCATCCATGATGATGGCGATATGCTTGGGAACGCGTTCATTGTCTATCAGTGCTCTTAATGACATGGGGAGCAAAGGTACAATTTTTTAGGGAGTGTTCGGTTTTGCACACTTATATGAACTGAATGAAATGGAAATGGCCAGTTCGGCAAAAAGAAACTGGTCTTTTTGCTCGCTAAACCCTCTTTGCTTTCCGGCTACGCCGATGCGGGTTCCCGTTTCGTATGATCGGTCTTGCAGGAGATAGGCCGGGTTGGTTTTCCCATTGACTTGGGCTGGAAAGATATTTTCCCCGGCATAGGTCATGCTCACATCGTCGAGATAGTCTGTAGTCGTAAATCGGTGTGAAACCTCAAAAGCAAGGTTGATGTTCTTCCCCAGGTTATATTTGATCCCCATCCCCAAAGGAAAAGAGAAAGCCTGGTTGCTGTAGGGTTTTCTGTCTGGATACAATGAATTGCCCTGCCCTTCGGTCCCCAATTTCCGCAGGTAGTATTTTTCACCATTCAGGTAGGTATAAGGGTCATAATTGAAAGTCCCAATACCCAATGTAACGTATGGCGTGAAAGCGTAATAAGGGTTGCCGGGGATGAATTCAAAAAAATTGAAATCACCCTGTGCAGACATTTCCCAAATTTCTGAACGAAAATTCAGGTTCCTTCTTTGTTGAAATTCGATCTTGCTGAAAGCGTCTGCATAACCCACTTCGGCGTAATGTCCACTCAAGCGCAGGGCAACATAATTTCCAAATTGTTTCCTGAAAAACAAACCCAGCACGGGTTTGGATCGCTTAAAATCGTTTCGGTTGTTCAGGTCGCCAAAATACTGTGCTGCGCCAACGGATATCCCCAGTTCTCCCTCTTGCACAATGGCATTGTTCTGGGCAAATGACTGCACAGCGCAAGAGATTGTTAAGATGAGGATGTATATGAATTTCGGCATGACAATGTAAAATAAACCGATTTAAAATTTATTTGCGTTAAAGGAGCCATAAATATCTACCGGTTCCTCGTATCAAAGCCCCAGGTCAGTTTCTCCCTGAGGGTTTTAAGGAAATTGTTTTCATTGAGCCTGACCAGGTTAAAGCAAAAATTTTCTTTTTTGATGGCCAATTGAACACTCTTGTCTACCAGTTCTTTCCTTGAATCCAGGGTACAAATAAAATCATCCACCCGACCTTCAACCTCAAAAGAAATGACATGGTGGTTGGGTACCACAATGGGCCTGATGTTGAGGTTATGGGGAGCAATAGGCGTTATCACAAAACTTTCACTGTCTGGAAAAATCACTGGTCCATTGCAACTGAGTGAATAGCCGGTAGACCCTGTTGGGGTTGACACAATCAATCCATCGGACCAAAAAGTATTGAGGAATTCCCCATTGAGATAGGTATGTATTTTGATCATGGGGGAAAATTCACGCTTGTGGATGGTGAATTCATTCAGGGCGAAGGGCTCTTTGCCAAACAAGGGTATACTGGCATCCAAATGCAACAAACCGCGTTTGTCGAGCACATGGCTTCTTGCTTTGAGCGATTGAACGGCTTCGTCTATATTGTCTTTGCCCAGGCTTGCAAGAAATCCGAGCCTGCCGAAATTAATGCCCAATACAGGAATCATTTTATCGCGCACAAGACAAACCGTGTCTAACAGTGTACCATCACCTCCCAACGAAATCAAGGCATCAAAAGAATCATCAAGATCGCTGGCGTCAGCGAAGGACTGAAGCGCTGAGGTTTGGGCATAGCGTGCCAATAGTTCGTTTTGGAACTGGTAGTTTAATGCGCTGTACATTACAGGCGAGATGCCGGCATTGAGCAATGCCTCTGTGAGGTTGATCAGGTCTTGGGCCTGAACGGTTTCTCCTCCTCTACTGTATATGGCTACTTTCATGATCTTACAAAAGTAACAAATGTTTAGCCGATAGGATTTTCTGGAGATTTTTCTACTAATTCCTTGGGTCTGCTTTGTGCACAAAAAGCCCATTCTGGTTCAACTGATTGAAGCTGTATTCAATGCGCAATACAATGTCATAAATACTGATGACATCCAACCCAATACCGCCAGTATACATCATCTTGTTGTTCAGCAAATTGAGGCTTTTGTTGTTTTTATTGTAAACATACCCCAGGTCGCCATAGGCTTTGAGATAGAACCGGAAAGGAATGGCTGCATAGGTTTTGGAGCGAAGACCGGTCTTAAGCTTATAGGAAAAAAACTCCTTCCCTATCGTATTGCGGACAAATCCTCCAGCAACCCCATCCACTACATAATACTCCAATCCACGCAAATAGGCATCGTTGTATCCCAACATGAACTGGTTGAAATAAGGCTGATCAAACGGAACCCTTATATGGCCTTCTGCAATGGTGTTAAAGTAAAACTTATTGGGAAGAGGAAAATACTTGCCGAAATGAATGAAAAGCTGAGAAAGATTGACCTTGTTGTTGAGTCCTCCCTTGCGCAGAAACTCAATTTCAATGGTTTTTCCTTTGGTTGGATACGGGATATAATTGACATCATAATACTGGTAGGTATACCGCAATTCTGGAAATGAAACCCTGTTTGCTGAAGATCCAAAATAGTTGCTGTTCAAGGCTGCAACGGTATCTGCAATGGATTCCATCTGATAACCCAGCCTAAGGTAATGCCGCGCGATAGAGCCTTTGCGATAAGAGTAAACGCCTCCAAGATAAACCTGTTTTCTGATGAACTTGTTCTCATCCTTGTAGAATACCTGCTTGTTGTCAATGGTATTGTGGTTGATTTCCCGGTTGCGGGAATAGGAAACATCAAAACCCCATCCATGCCTGAGGGTATTGTCAGAAAAAGGGTTGTAATATTTCATGGTTGCCCGCTGGGTATAGCCATTGACCAACCATATGTTGAGCTTATCATTCCTTCCCGTGATATTCCTTCCCAAAAATTTCATGCCATAATTCAAACGGTCCGGATTCAAGCCAAAATCATTTAACCATACATTCCAGTTCCGGTCTGCAGGCTTGAGATAAGGCAATGGGAAATAATACCAGCGCTCTTTTACATCAACAAAAATATCCAGGGAGTCATTGTACCAATTGGTGAAGCCCACACTGGCATCCACAAAAAGCGCAGTATTCATGAGGTTTTGACGGCTCTGTTGTAATCCGGTCAGCATGTCTGAGATGGAGTAGGGAGCATTTTTTTGAAAGACCAGCTCTCTTGCTACAATATAGGGTTTGGTTTTTTTGTTTCCCTGAATGACAAAGTTCCGGATGATGACATGTGAGGATTTCAAAACAGCATGATCCTGGTGTTCAATACCCGATTGATCCTGCGCTTGCAGCGAACAATTGAAGAGGAACAATAGCGAAAAAAACTTCCGCAGGAATTTCATGGGGTTGATCAGTTAGCGCCCAGTGCAGGCTTACAAATTCAGGTAATTCATCAGATGGTCGAGGTTATTCTGCAAGGAATTATCATAGGATTCATCCCCATAGTAATAAAGCACGTTGTATTCGTGTCGCTGGAAAGTAGCAACAACATCAGAAACTTCCTCCTTGTTGATGCGAAGCACAACCTGCATCATTCCGGTATGTTGATCCTGGATAGAATTCAATTGCATGATCATGGCATCGTTAGACTCTACCAGTCGGTTGATTTCTCCTGGCGCATAGTCATGTCCAGGCATTTCCAGCACAAGCATTGATCCGGATTCAGAAACACCGGCCAAAAGGGAAATCTGATCCAGCATTTTGGTCATTCCAATAACGCCCTCCCACTCATTCTTTTCATTGACCACAGGAACCTGATCGATATAATACTTTGACCTCACGCGGAGTGCCTGAAGAAAATGGTCTCCTGTCCGCACCAAGGGTTTGATAAAGCGATGCTGGAGGGAAATAACCTCGGCAATGGGGTCTGCATCCTCCAATTCATCAAATGCAACCATGCCAAGATATTGCAAACCATCCAAGACTGGCAGATGTTCAAGCTTGGCTTCATCCATCAATTCCATTGCATGGCTAACCGTATCGTGGAGGTCTACGGTGATCATGGTGGATTCAAGAAGTTGGCTGCAGTAGGTCATATTCTATATTGATAGACCAATATTACTCTTAATTGGCTGCAGTTGTCGCTTGTTTTTGTAAAAATTGTGCAAGAATTACGTTAAACTCGTTTGGCACCTCCATCATGGGGGCATGTCCGCAGTGGTCAATGAAGTGTAACTCGCTGTGTGGAATCAATTTATTGAACTCCCGGCCAACAAATGGCGGCGTGATGCTATCATTGTTTCCCCAGATCAGCAGGGTGGGCAGCTTGATCTGGCGAAGCTCATCCCCAAGGTTATTTTTGATGGCGGAGCGGGCCAAAGAGATGACTTTCAGGGTCTTCATCCTTTCATTGACAATCTGGTATACCTCATCCACCAATTCCTTGGAAGCAGTGTTGGGATCGTAAAAAGTCATTTCTGTCTTCTTCCGGATGTATTCGTAATCTCCCCGCTTAGGATAGGTATCGCCCATCCCATTTTCAAAAAGACCAGAACTTCCGGTGAGGATTAATGATTTTACTTTGGCAGGAGTTTTTAGTACATGTACCAGTGCAACATGGCCTCCCAATGAGTTGCCAAGCATGTGTATTCCCCTGTAACCGCGGTGATCAATGAATTTGGTCAGGTATTTTTCCAAACCCCCAACTGTGGTATGCAGCAAGTCCAGCTCAAACAATGGCAAAAGCGGTACAATAACCTGATGGGTATGGCGAAAATGGTTGATGATGCCTGCAAAATTGCTCATGGCACCAAACAATCCATGCAGAAGGATCAGGGGTTCACCCACTCCTTCCTCAATGAACTTGAACTTTCCATCCTCTTTGACTTCGTATGGTAGACTCATATATATTTCCGAAACAGGATATTAAAATGGTAAAATAGCGTAGAACTCCGACAAAGAAAAGTAAAATGCCTGATATAACCCACTACATGAGGGGAAATGGCGGCCTTCCTGTATTATCATTATGATTTTTGTTTAACTAAACCCCTGGCGTCATTAAACAAATTTTTAAGGGCAGGCATCCACTCACTGAAATGTGAGACCAGCCAATGGCCGTACTTCATGAGGTAGCTGGCTGATCTAGAGTCCATCGTCTGCCCATCTCCCACCAGACCGAAACGGTTGCAGTAGACAAGGGTGACAGCATAAAAGGTAGTATAAATAATGGCCATGACCAGGATGCCAAGCAATTTGTTGACCAGGCCCAGTAACATGAGTTCGGCTGATTTCTCGATGAGCTTACCGACCAACCTAACCGCAATAATGCCTGCAATCAGGACCAAGATGAAAGATAAAAACGAAAACCACTTGCTTTCGCCACTGGAATGCGACCTCATGTAGCCTTCAACCGTTCCTGAAAAATGAAATGCCAGGGCCAGAGCCACAAAATAAGAGACAAACACAAAAATAGCCATGATGAAGCCTTTTGTCCATCCTTTGTAGAGGGCCAGCACGAGTAGAATCAGGAGGAGGATGTCTATTACCATCGTTGAAGGGGTTGAAGGGGTTGAAGGGGTTGAAGTTGGAGCTTATTCATCATGATGCTCTATTTTCAACCTTCGACCTTATTGTGGTGTCAACAACTCTTTTACGATAGCTGAAATGGCCTTCCCGTCTGCTTTTCCAGCCAACTGCTTGGAGGCTACGCCCATTACCTGGCCGAGTCCGCTGATATTGGTTACCCCCAGTTGGCTGATGATGGCTGCAATGATGGTTTTCAATTCGGCCGGATCGAGTTGTTTCGGGAGATACTGCTCAATAACCTCTACTTCTTCCTTTTCCTTTTGGGCAAGGTCAGCTCGGTTCTGTTGCTCAAATATGTCGATGGAATCCCTTCTTTGCTTGACGAGTTTCTGCAACAATTTCATTTCCGTATCCTCTGACAACGTTTCACCAGCACCTTCGGCTGTTTTTGCCAGCAATATGGATGCCTTGATGGCGCGGAGGGCACGGAGGCCTTTTTCGTCTTTGGCCAGCATGGCCTTTTTCAGGTTTTCGTTGATGGTGAGTTCGAGTGACATATTTTGGGGTTGAAGGGTTGAGAGGTTTAGGGGTTTAGGAGGTTGAAGAGATTAAGGGAGATTAGCCTTGTTGTTGCTCCTGCATGTTTTTCTTGAACTTGTTGTAAAACTGCTTGGCAAAATCCTTCATCTCGCCTACCAGTTCTTGCTGGTGGGTGGCGCGGTCAAATGTATCAGCCATGGTCATCATGGTTTGGTAGTAAAAATCAGCCATCTCATCCACCATCATCTCTTTGGTCCAAAGGTCGATGCGAAGGGCGGCCCTTTCTTTTCCATCCCAGAAAGAAATCATGATGGCTTTTGCGTCTTGCTTTTCTTCAGAGGATGATTGGCTTGCATTCCAAAGGATCTGATGGGGAATCTTCTGGTCATCAAGGGTAACGTCTATTGATATTGTCGATTGTGTCATTTTTTTGATTTGACGGCAAAGTTAATGAATTAGGGGAATGCTTGGCTTGAGAGCAGTTGCACATATAGAAATTGATTGAATGACACAATTCGAGATTAAAAGCACCCCAATGAGTGGTCTGCCACAAATATTGCAAATTCAATGTTCAGTGGTCACAATTAAGTAACTTCATTTTAGCTGTTTTCCTGAACAATATTTACTAAAATGCTTACAAGAAGAGAATTGATCCGCAACGGAGTCGGGCTGATGGGTGCTACAACCATCCATTCCAATTCGTTTTGGGACTTCCTCCACAAAAAACATTTTCGCATCGGAGCCTGTGACTGGTCCATAGGTAAAACTGCTGATGTTACAGGTCTTCAGCTGGCCAAGGATATTGGTTTGGATGGTTTACAGGTAAGTCTTGGCAACCTCAAAAATAACATGCACTTAAGGGAAAAAGAGCTGCAACAACAATATATAAAAATGTCCAGGCAGACAGGGGTCAGGATTTCAAGTCTTGGCATTGGTGAACTCAACCAGGTTCCATATAAATCAGATCCTCGTACGGAGGAATGGGTATGGGACAGCATCGATGTGGCCAGCAATCTTGGCGTGACGGTAATATTGTTGGCGTTCTTTTCAAAGGGCGATCTCCGCAATGATCCGGCAGGAAAGGCAGAAGTAGTGAAACGCCTGAAAATGGTGGCTCCCAAAGCAGAAAAAATGGGCATCACCCTTGGGATTGAATCTTATCTCACAGCAGAGGAACACCTCGACATCATGGACAGGGTTGGCTCAAAAGCAGTAAAGGTTTATTATGATTTCAGGAATGCAGCAGATGCAGGAAATGATGTTGTAAAAGAAATCCAATTGCTTGGAAAAGACAATATCTGTGAAATTCACATGAAAGAGAATGGATTTCTTTTGGGTGAGGGTACAATGGATTGGAACGGCATTGGGCATGCACTGGAAGAAATTGGGTATCATGGTGACGGATGGATGCAAATCGAATGGGCCAAGCCCAACAACATGGATCTCATAAAAGCCTACCAGCACAACCTGGGTTTTCTAAGAAACATTTTCAAATAAGTTCAGGTTCATGAAATATTCAAGGATCGTTTTAGCCATATCAGCTTGCATGCTCATGTCTTTTTTGCATCTCAAGCAGAAAAACCCTTTGCAGGATGATCTCGGATTGTTCCTCCCCGACGACCTTGAAGTCAGCCTTTGGGCAGAGAGTCCTCTGTTTTTCAATCCAACCAACATGGATGTAGATGCAAAGGGTCGAATCTGGGTTACAGAAGCTGTTAATTATAGAAATTTCAACAACGATTCAACCAAGTTGCTACACCACACAAAGGGTGACAGGGTCATCATTCTTGAAGATACTGACCATGATGGAAAGGCAGACAAATCAACCGTTTTTACAGAAGACCGTGACCTGGTATCTCCATTGGGAATAGCGGTTATTGGCAACAAGGTCATTGTTTCCTGCGCTCCTAATTTGATTGTTTATACAGATGATGATGGTGATGACAAGCCTGACCACAAGGAAATTTTGCTGACTGGGTTTGGCGGATTCGACCACGACCATGCATTGCATGCTGTTGTTGGGGGTCCGGATGGCAAATGGCGTTTCAATACCGGTAATGCTGGCCCACACATTGTTACCGACAAGTCAGGGTGGACGCTTCGATCAGGCAGTTCGTACAATGGAGGGACTCCTTACAACAATAAAAACAAGGCTGCATTGGTCAGTGATGACGGGCGGATATGGGTGGGCGGCGTTCAGCTGGAAATCAATCCAGATGGAACCGGATTACGCCCTGTTGCCCATGGCTTCCGCAATAGTTATGAAACCTATGTTGATTCATATGGAGACATGTGGCAAAACGATAACGATGACCAGGTGGTTACCTGCAGGGTGAGTTGGCTGATGGAAGGCGGTAATGCTGGTTATTTTAGTGCAGATGGCAGCAGGTTTTGGCAGGCGGATCAGCGGCCGGGTCAAGACATGTTTACTGCGCACTGGCATCAGGAAGATCCAGGCGTAATGCCAGCTGGAGACAATTCTGGTGCTGGATCTCCAACTGGTGTGGTATTGAATGAAGGAGATGGCTTGGGTAAGGCATACAGGGGAATGCTGTTTAGTGCAGACGCTGGAAGAAATTTGGTGTTTGGATACAAACCTCAATTAAAAGGCAGTGGCTTTGATTTAAAGGGGAAACGGACCAATTTCATCACATCCCTATCAAAGGACAATGAGGCATACGTCTGGAATGATAAAGGACATCAATCAGACAAGCGGAAATGGTTTCGCCCGAGCGATGTCATGATGGGTACTGATGGTGCCATGTACATTGCAGACTGGTATGATCCGGTTGTTGGAGGGCATCAAATGAAGGACAGCATTGGATACGGAAGGATATACCGGATCACTCCAAAAGGAAAAAATCCAACCGCCCCATCCATTGATGTCAATACCGAAGATGGATTGTTGGAAGCCCTAAAAAGTCCTGCTGTAAATGTAAGGGCTTTCGGATTTGAACGTGCAAGAGCGTTGGGATTCGGTGAAAGCAAAAAAAAATTGGTGAATGCATTGCTGTCATCTGAGAATCATTACTACCATGCAAGGGCCGCCTGGCTGCTGAATACTGCAGACAGTGCCAGTAAAAAAACACTGGAACAATGGGTGGCGGAAAAGGATACCCGCTTGGGCGTTGTTGCTTTCAGGGCCTTGCGTCAATCTACTGCAAAACCCCAACTCCTGAAACTGATCAGCCAACAGATGGGAAGAAATTCATTCCTGGACCGCGAAATGGCCATTGCCTTGCGAGACTTCACTTGGGTTGAAAAAAAAGCATTGATCGAACGCATCACCAATCGCTATGATGGTAATGATGACTACTTGTTGGAGACCATCGGCATCATTGCTGAAAAACATGAAGAAGAACTCTATGGTTATATCACCCAAAAATATAGCACCAAACTTCAAAGCGCAAGCGGACACTGGATTAAACCATACGCAAGATTGGTTTGGCGATTACACCCTGCATCCTCTGTACCCAAACTCAAATCCTGGATATTGAGTCCCTCGATCCCTGCAACAGAACGCAAGCGGGCAATCACAGCCCTCGCATTCATCAATGATGCCAAGGCTGCAAAACTGATGCTGGAACTTACCAGCAGTTCCAGCAAAATCATTGCTGACCAGGCGAAATATTGGCTGGCCTTCAGGCAGGGAAATGACTGGGCTGATTTACTCGACTGGAAAACGGTTGGCTTTGATTTGAAACAAGAGCGGCATCTGGCTTCAATGGTTGCAGCCAAAGAACGAATCCTGAATACAAATATTTCAGTTGATGACCGCTGCAGAACAGCCACAGGAATGGCAAATGATGAAGTAGGGGGCAGAATATTGTTAGGACTTGGCGAGGCAAACAACATCCCCGCCGATATCCAATCCTGTGTCATCAAAGGATTCACTAAAAATCCAGACCTGGGCAATCGTTTAAGGGCAGAGAAATTGTTCGCTGAAAAAAATCAACCTGCAGACTTGGGTATGTCAAATGATGCTGGAATAAAGGTTCCAGCCAATTTTGCAAAAGGGAAAAATATTTTTATGGGAAAATGTTCATCCTGTCATAAAATTGCTGCTGCCGGAAGCGACATTGGCCCTGACCTGACATTTATCGGAAAAAAATTGGACCAATCCTCCCTCATCAATGCTATCAAATATCCAAATGCCTCCATTGTATTTGGATATGAACCCTGGATTATTGACACGAAAACAGGAGAATCCTTTTATGGCTTTCTGGTTGCAGATGGCAAGAACGTTGTCATCAAAGATCTGTCTGGAAAGAAACATGTAATACCCGCTGAATCGGTAACCAAAAGAAAAAAGCAGGAATCTTCCATCATGCCCAACGCAGTTTCATTGGGGTTAACTGAGGAAGACCTGGTGCACCTGACAAAGTACCTGCTTGAGTTGAAACAGTAAAGCTTTCCCCTGAGGGTCTTCTGCATCATATCAATAAGCCAGTCATAAAGATTTCTTAGCGAGTCTGTACATCGTTATGAGTGTGTCAATTCAAAATCACATAAAAACAAAGAGGCAGGTAAATGAATACCTGCCTGTAGATAGTCCAGAAATGAATGAGTTGTGGATTTCAGAAATACTTATACTCTTTCCAATTGAGTGTGACCAATTACTGCAATCACTTCTTGCCTGTTTTTGTGAAGCCTGCTTTGCAGCCTTGTAAGGAGTTCTTCCTCTTTGCCCGGTTCAAACTTAAGGTCTGAATCTGTCAATTGCGGATACTTTTCTTTTAGTTGCTTTGACTGGGCACTCCAGTTTCCAGAAATCTTAAAGGTTTCCGTAGTTCTTTTTTGTGTCGGTTCCATGATTTTTTCTTTTATTGTTTTAAAAAAAATTACATCACAAACCTAGTTACAGGGCACCCCTTAACCAATGACAATGGTCAAATAGAATGATGACCAATCAAACGAGATAAAACAATTGTGTCATGTTCAATTGGTCCATAAACGCTTACCAAGTCAAAACAGCGTTTGTTATTTCAACAAACCTGTGCCAATCATTTCAGACCGCATCTGTTCATCATTATAAATCCTGATGAGTTTATCGCCAATGTCTTGGGGATCTTTTTCATTGAAAAACATACCTGCCATGCCAGTAAATTCAGCCATGCTGCTGTTTTCTGCGGTAAGCACTGCCACGCCGGCTTTCATCGCATTGACCACAGGTATTCCAAACCGTTCAAACCGGCAAGGGTGCACCATCGCATAGGCGGCACTGATGATCGAAGACTCATCAACTGGTAACAAATGTTCCATCAACAATACATCATTCCTGTATTTATAAGACGCGAGGTCTGTTAGGATATTGGCAGAATATTCACCCTGTGGGCCAGCCAACACCAGTTTCATGTTGCTGCCTATCCTTTTTTTGAAAAGGGAAAATCCTTTGAGCAGTTCAATGATGTTGGCAGCCGGATGAACGGGGCCACGGTACAAGAAGTAAGCATCCCCCTGGGTGAATTGATAACGCACCACATCGCGGGCATCTTCATCTGTAGGCCTGTGCAGCTCTTCTGCAACAGGGGGAAGAATGTTGATCTTGTCCCTGACCTGGGGGAAATATTTCAGGACTTCCGTTTTTGTGTGGGAGGAGAATACAAAAACATTGTCTGTTGTTTGGATGGATTTTTTCAACCATTTGTTTTCCCGGTAGACATCCCAAAAACCAACCAAAGATCCTGGAGAGCGATGATAAAAATCATGAATGACAAGATCATTTTCCCCGAGATTCAAGGATGTTGCATGGTGTAGGATGGCCTCGTATGCTGGCGGTATGGATGACTTGAAATAAACGTTCGGCATACCGCAAAGATAAGACCAGACTTCTTCCAACAACCTATCTTTACACCTTAAATAGCTGCAATGAAAAAAGCAACACAATACATCCACGCTGGTGCGCATCCTGACCCAAGTACCGGGGCCATCATGACACCCATCTACCAAACGTCTACCTATGTGCAGGAAGCCCCTGGTGTGAACAAGGGCTATGAATATGCCCGTTCCCAAAACCCCACCAGACAGGCCCTGGAAGAGGCATTGGCAGTGATAGAGGAAGGAAAATTTGGACTGGCTTTTGGTAGCGGTGTTGCGGCAACCGATGCGGTGATGAAACTGCTGAAACCAGGGGATGAAGTGATTGCTGCCAGCGACATGTATGGTGGAACCTACAGGCTTTTCAGCAAGATTTACAGCAAATTCGGGATTGTTTTTCACTACGTGGACATGAGTGTTGTGGACAATATTGAAACAAAAATCAATGGCAATACAAAATTGATCTGGGCGGAAACGCCCACCAATC
>Ga0207909_1000292_pt1 | contig 17934 bp, 14 predicted proteins | sample LakMenEpi05May10_FD_150672 | JGI IMG/M metagenome (GOLD analysis project Ga0207909, IMG submission 150672) | Freshwater microbial communities from Lake Mendota, WI - 05MAY2010 deep hole epilimnion (SPAdes) | ecosystem: Environmental > Aquatic > Freshwater > Lake > Epilimnion/Euphotic zone ...
CCAGCATCAGAATAGTTGAAAGGCAATCCGGTAGCACCTGTCATGTTTTCCATGAAACCTGCGGTCTTCATGAATCCTGGCAGTTGGTTCAATCCAAAATCCTTTCCAAATAATTTTTCAATGGCACTGATGAACATCACATTGAAACTGGTTCCATATCCCCAATAGCCATAGCCTTCTGGATATACCCCATCGGGCGCATAGTCATGCATGGGCAATACGATAGACGTTATCGCACGGTTGATGATTTCTTTGGCCAGTTCGGGTTGATCCTCATAGATTGCCATTGCTCCATAGGTCATCCCCGCGTTGCAGACCTGGTTCCAGTTGTGTTCAGCCTTCAACCAGCTGTTGTGTTTTGGATTCATGGAAGGCTCCAGCCCCTTTTTCAAAATGGCCTCTTTGATGATGGACTTTGATGCATCTGACAAATCGTTGTACAGCCAATCATAGCCAATGGCTACTGCCATGGTCATTTCTGCCACATCAAGGAAATGCGAAGGATTCCAGTCGCTGAAACCTGCAATGGCCAACATCTCTTTCTCGGCCCTGTCGAGGTATTTTTTATCTGCTGTTGTTCTGTATGCATAGGAAAGGAAAAACAGCCTGCGCAAGGCTTCCCGGGATTTGTCCAGCAAGCGTCTTCCAATTTGGATTCTTTGGACAGGAGCAATAGAGATAAGTCTATCAGATTCATTGATGATGGCTTGTTGGGTATTGGCCCAAACCGTATCCTTGCTGATGCCCAGTTTGATGTTGGCTTCTTCTCCTTTCAACATGAGGATCCGCGGATGCGCCTGCAATGCCTTGATTTCTCCGATATGGTCTGTTTGTGCAGTTGCTGTCTGTTGGATGAGGATGAACAACAGGAAAAATTTGCACGACTTCAACAATGTATTCATGGTATATGGCTTCTTTTAAAATTTAGATGCTTTTTACGGATATAACTTTGCCCATTTAAGGTATGTTTTTTATCCTAAAGTATAAAGGCTTGTTTAATGGCATAGACGCCTGATCAGCTCCTTGTGCTTTGGAAATTGATTTGTTAGAGCGGCTACCTCCGCCAGTTCAAAATCTTCAAAATCAAAGCCGGGAGCAACGGTACAGCCAACAAGCGCGAATGATCCTGCATCGCCTACGGGTTCTGAAGCAAACCAGGCATTGGCTGGAACAACCAACTGATAACTTTCTCCATTATTCATGTTGCTGCCCAGTTTGAGACATTCATAATCACCATTGGGGTGGATGACATGAATATGGAGTGCGCAGCCTTCATAAAAATGCCATACCTCATCGCTTTTGATGCGGTGAAAAGCGGAAAAATTTCCGAAGGGAAGGAGGAAATAAATGGCAGTAGAAAAGCTGCGGCTACCCTCAAATCTCTCAGGCAAAGCCTCTTTGGAGATCTGTTCTGCAGCGGCATAGGTCTGTCTGAAAAAACCACCTTCAGGGTGGGGGAGAAGGTTGTAATGATTGATCAGTGCCTCAATCTGATTCGGTTGCTGATTGTTCATGCTTCAATGTACAAATTATTCACCTCAATATTTGCCCTTTCATTTTTGCTTAATTTCGAAACAAATCATTCAACATGAGGAAGCTGTTCATCTTGCTTTTGATCTTGTTAACACATGGCAATGGATTCAGCCAGGAAAGAACGGATTCTGTTTACATGTTCTGGCCCGGTATTACAAAAAAGACAAATCAGCAGGTTATTTACCCTTCTTCCAATATGCCCCGTGTAGATATGCATACCCATATGGATTCAAAAACCAACTATGCAAAAGCCGTTGATTCAATGGACCAATGGGGCGGCACCATCAGTATTTCATTGGCTGGTTTATTTTGGGTGAAGGACAACAACGGAGACAAGGCGGGACCGGCTAGTGTGCGGCAGATGCCTGGCAATGACATGGTTTATGTAAAGGAAAACCTGGATGACAGAATCCTTTTTGCTCCGGGTGCTTTCACAATACCTTCGCAAGGAATTTGGTGGGGAGTTGACGAAATAAAAACCTTTAAAAAACAGGGATTTGTTGGCCTCAAATTGTGGCCCCATGGTGCGATTCTTTCCAGTGAAATACCAATGATCCATGAACACCTTACTGAGGCAGGAAAGCAAGGCATGCCGCTGATAGGCTTCCATACCGGAGACCCAGGTACTCTGAATGGAAACAGCGCTGCCTTCCCCAAATTTGAAGATGATGCGATTACGGTTGTCAAAAGTCATCCGCAAACCACCTTTATTTTTGCCCACGGGCTTTTTATGCTTGAAAATGACGAGGGGCTCGATAAACTGGCAGGTATATTTGATAATTACCCAAATGTTTTTGTGGACCTTGCTTTCATACACAATAAGCGACAGGTGGCAAATTATACGGTGAGCAAAGCCCGCGATTTTTACATCAAATACCGCGACCGCATCCTTTTCGGTTCCGATGTTTTTGAAGCAGGAGCCAAAGTGGAAAAATTCCTGGATGAACGCAAGGTTCTTGAAACCAACCAGGTAACCAACGGCTTACACCGCGGCCCTTTATTGGAAGGGTTTAATCTTCCGGATTCGGTGCTGAATCACATTTATTATTGGAACGCTGCTCGGCTGATTCCCAGGGTTAGGCAGGTGCTGGAATCACGTAATTTTAAAATAGGGTATCAATTGGGCAGCTTCAAATTCGACAGGCTACCACCCGATATCACCGTGAACAAAGTCACCTGCATAGAAAAACCTGGAGATATCACCGGCACACTGGGCAGTGTGACGCAAAGCCTGGTTGTGGAAATAGGAGGCAAGGTTTACAAGGGCATTGATAACATGGATGGCACCTGGATACTTCCCGGAAAAAGGATTGCCAAACTGCCTGCGGGAACATACGATGTAAAAGTTACCGCGAAAAATTCCATCGGACTCGTCCGGACTGATTCAACCACGAGTGAGCTGATAATAAGAGCCCGGCCTCGATAGGATTGAGGTATTCGTTGGTGTTTCGCTATTTGCTGGAATTAAAATCTTATATTCAAAATGATGATAATTAAATTTAAAGCAGCATTGCCATTATTACTTGCAGGGCTTTTCATGCAATCAGATGTCCATGCCCAGGCTAAAAAACCCAATATTGTTTTCTTCCTGGTGGATGATTTAGGGTGGACTGATGTAGAACCATTTGGCACTTCATTTTATGAAACGCCCAACATTAAAAAGCTCGCTGAAGAATCAATGCTATTCACCAATGCTTATGCAGCCTGTCCTGTTTGCAGTCCTACCCGGGCTTCTATCCTTACCGGTAAATATCCCGTTGGTACAGGAATTACAGATTTTATTGAAGCGGAACGTGCGCAACCTGTAAAATGGAGCCGCAATACTCCACTAATCCCTCCCACCAATAAGGACCGGCTCAGCCTGGATGAATTAACGTTGGCAGAGGCTTTAAAAACCGGCGGGTATAAAACATTTTTTACGGGTAAATGGCATTTGGGTCCGGAAGGTTTTTGGCCCGAAAATCAGGGGTTTGACTTTAATGTTGGCGGGCATAACGCAGGGCAACCTAAAAGCTATTTTTCGCCTTACAAAAATCCCCGGCTAAGTGATGGCCCCATGGGGGAACATTTGCCCGATCGGCTTGCAAAGGAGACCAGCAGGTTTATTGCTGATAATAAGGAGCATCCTTTTTTTGTATACTTTTCATTTTATTCGGTACATACCCCTTTAAAAGCTAGAAAGGATCTTGTTGATAAATATGAAGAAAAAAAAGCCAGGCTTGGTTTGTTAGATTCGTTTTCCAAAGAAGGGGAAAGGAAGCTGCGAATCGTACAAAGCAATACCACCTATGCAGCCATGGTGGAAGCAATGGATCAAGCCGTCGGGAAAGTCATACAAGGATTAAAGGAGCAGGGTGTTTATGATAACACGATCATTATATTTTTTTCGGACAACGGGGGATTGTCAACATCAGAGGGTCATCCAACTGCTAACCTGCCCTTGAGAGCCGGAAAGGGTTGGTTATATGAAGGCGGTATCAGGGAACCCTTAATTATTAAATGGCCAGAAATAACAAGGGCGGGAACTGTTTGTCAGGTTCCGGTTATCAGTAATGATTTTTATCCAACCTTATTGCAGGCTGCAGGACTCCCTTTGAATCCAAATCAACATACCGGTGGCGTCAATTTAGTACCATTACTGATGAGCAAAACGATAAAAAAGAGGGCCTTGTACTGGCATTATCCTCACTATGGCAACCAGGGTGGTTCACCAGGCTCCGCAATCCGTGAAGGAGATTGGAAGTTAATACGATGGCACGAAACAGGTAAAGAGGAATTATACAATCTTAAGCAGGATATTGGCGAAAGGAATAATCTGGTGGTAAAGGATGCGAAAATTGCCCAAAAACTATCTTTAAAATTAGACGCCTGGTTAACAAAGGAGAATGCTGTTTTCCCTGAAAAAAACCCAAATTATGTAGAGTAGTTTAGCACGCAGTTCAGGAAGTTTTAAGCAGTATATAACATGTTAGCAAGAAAATTTGGTTGCTTGTCTTCAAACAAATACTTTCAATAACGATGGTAAGTTTTCTACTTATCAGTTTATCACAGCAAAGACAAAAATGGCAATTGTATTTTAAATAACAAGCCGTTATCAAATCATCAAATTTAAACCAGTGGTAGTGCTAAAAACAATAGTTATTTTAATGTCAGGATTATTTCTGCTTGCTTTTTCTGACCAGGTAAAATTAAAAGAAGGAGGTCATCAGGTTGACCCGCAGATTACACTACCCTTCAAAAAAATTGAAGAGGTTTCTTATGAACATGTAATGATTACCGATAAATTCTGGAAGCCCAAAATTGATAAAAACCGATTGATCGGTATCCGGTCAGCTTTGAAGGAATGTGCTTCTTCAATGGACAACTTTGATGTTGCTTCCGGAAAAAAGAAAGGTCAACACAAAGGGAATGTTGCCGGTGATTCAGACGTTTACAAAACAATTCAAGGTGCCGCTTATATTTTAAGTAATACCCCTGATAAGGAACTGGAGGCTGTTATTGATTCTTTGATTGAACGGATTGTTGCAGCCCAACAACCTGATGGGTATCTTTTTACCTACTGGACGGCAATTGATATGTCGAAGAAGTGGACCGACTTACCGAGGAAACATGAATTGTATTGTGCTGGCCATATGATTGAAGCAGCTATTGCTTATTACACGGTAACTGGAAAAAGAAAAATGCTCGATGCGGCGATACGTTTAGCCAACCATATCGATTCGGTATTTGGACCGCAAAAAAGACTGGATGTGCCCGGACATGAAGAAATTGAACTGGCTCTTTTTAAATTATACAAAGCAACCGGTGAAAAAAAATATCTTGATTTATCATCTTTTTTTATTGATGGGCGTGGAAATCCAAATAGGATGACAGCAGAAAAAGTCAGTCCGCCTGATAAGGATGCCAATGCAAATACGCCCCAACGCTGGAGGCCGCCTGCTTACATGCAGGATCACCTTCCTGTTACCCAGCAGTTCTATGCAGTTGGTCATGCCGTTCGGGCAACCTATCTCTATACTGCAATGGCAGATATTTCCATGGAAACCAATGCTGTGAAATACCTCCCTGCATTGGATTCGCTATGGAATGATGTGGTCTATAAAAAATTGTACATCACTGGTGGTGTTGGTACCCGTCAGTTTCATGATGAGGGATTTGGTTCAGCTTTTGTGCTTCCCAATGACCAGGCATATTGTGAAACCTGTTCCAGTATTGGTCTAACCTTCTGGAACCGGAGGATGAACGCATTGCATGCCGATGCAAAATATGCCGACCTGACAGAACTTACAATGTATAATTCCGCTATATCCGGTGTTTCACTGAACGGAGATGGTTTTTTCTATACCAATCCCCTTGAATCCAACGGAAAACACAAGCGTCAAAACTGGAGCAACCCCCCATGTTGTCCTACCAATATCGTCCGGTTTTTACCTGAAATAGGGTCTACTATTTATAGTAAACGGGATAAAGAAATTTACATCAATCAGTTTATAGGGAATGAAGCAAAAATCGCTTTGGGGAATCAGGAAATCAAGATGAAAATGGAAACTGCATATCCCTGGGAGGGAACAATCAATCTTAACATTGATCCTGAAAAGCCAATTGAACTTTCCCTGTATATCCGGATACCCGGATGGGCTCAGGGTGAATTACTACCGGGTGGTCTGTATCATTATACTGGAGCGAAGACGAACCCGAAGAAAGAAGTGTCTCTGAAAATAAATGGGGAAGGGGTAAGTGATATTCGAATGGAAAAAGGATATGCCGTCATCAAGAGGAAGTGGAAGAAAGGAGATAAGGTAGAAATGGAATTGCCCATGCAGGTAAATGTTGTTGCTGGAAACCCACGCATGGAAGATAAGCAGGGGCAAGCTGTAATCATGCGGGGTCCGCTGGTATATTGTATGGAAGAAACAGATAATAAAAATTATTTTGAAGCCAATAATGAAACTGTTCTGAGTCCTGTTGGATTAACATCCGAATTTAAAACTGATTTGCTGAACGGAGTTGGGATTATCCATGGCAATGCAATTGTATCCGGCAAAAAAGAAAATATAGCCATTACAGCCATTCCTTATTATGCTTGGTGCAACCGGGGTCAGTGTCGGATGAAAGTTTGGCTACCTTTTCGTGATGATCAATAAATGCTAAATGGGTGAATTTTGGAACATACAGGGGCACTGGGCGGTGTTGAAGACAATCCTGCGGAAGGGTGAGGGTGAGAAAACAAAAAGCCCCAAGATTTCTCAAGGGGCTTTTGCGGACCGGATGGTTTCAAATGAACTTATCTTCTTTAATCTTAATCTTCTTAAACCATTGAATATAAAAGGTTTAAATTTATACTCTTCTTGTCTTAACTCATCTAAATCTACTATAATATAGGTTGATTGCTAAGGATTTTGCTACAGACTAAAACGGTAAATCATCTGAAGAATCATACCTATTTAGGGGGTCAATACATAACTAGATGATGTTATTGTTTTAATAGCTAACTTTAGAATACCCCCAAGAGCATAAAATATTTATACAAGAACATATGAAAAACAAATTAAAATACTTTCTGTTGATAATACTCCTTGTATTTAGCAGTATTGCATCACAGTCTCAAACAGTCAAACAATGGGTCGAATATAATGGGTTTGAAGGACCTGGGAAAGGAAAGAGTATCGTATTTGTCTGTGGGGATGAAGAGTATCGCTCGGAGGAAGGCTTGCCTATGTTAGCACAGATATTGGCAAAGAGATATGGATTTTCCTGTACGGTTCTTTTTTCATCTGATCCCAAGACAGGAGAGATTGATCCTTTGAACCTATCTAATATCAATGGGCTCGAACATTTAGCAAAAGCAGATTTACTGGTGATTTTTACTAGGTTCAGAGAGCTTCCTGATTCCCAAATGAAGTACATCGATGAATATATTAAGGCAGGAAAACCAGTAGTGGGCCTTCGTACGGCAACACATGCATTTAATTATAAGATGAACAAAAATAGTCCTTATGCCAAATACGATTTCAGAAGTAAGGTGAATGGGTGGGAGGATGGTTTTGGCAGACAAATACTTGGAGAGACTTGGATTAGTCATCATGGTAATCATACAAAAGAAGGCACAAGGGGGGTGGTTAACGGAATAGAACAGAACAAAAAGAACCCTATCCTTAATGGTGTTTCGGATATCTGGGCTCCCACCGATGTTTATACAGTAAGAGACCTTGGGAATGCCAATGTGCTTATATATGGTCAAAGCTCAAGTGGCATGACACCAGAATCTCCTATAAATCTAAAAAAATCGATCATGCCGGTTGCATGGACAAAATCATATACAGGTTCTAACGGAGTAATAGGGCGTGTCTTTTCTACAACAATGGGAGCATCGATCGATCTACTAAATGAAGACTTGCGCAGGTTAATTGTTAATGGATGTTTTTGGGCCATTGGAATGGAAATGCAGATACCTGTAAAAGCTGATGTAGATTTTATAAGCGATTATAATCCTAAAATGTTTGGGTATGGGCTTTTTAAAAAGGGGATGTTTCCTTCAAATTTCGAACTAAAATAAGGGTATTAAAGAGAAGCGATTAAATGAACAAAACAGAATGAATGAAACTGTATTGTCCTGAAATAGCTTGTATTAAACATTTTTTTGAGTATTTCTTTTTGCTATAGTGTATTGCCCCCTTAAATTTAGTGACTTAATTGATTAAACATTTATGTCCAGCCATTTAAGGGGGCAATACAATTCCGAGCCATCATTTTTGAGGATTCGTCTGTAATAGAGTATCTAAAAGGAGTTTACAGACAATCCTGCGGAAGGGTGAGGGTGAGAAAACAAAAAGCCCCAAGATTTCTCAAGGGGCTTTTGCGGACCGGACGGGACTCGAACCCGCGACCTCCGCCGTGACAGGGCGGCATTCTAACCAACTGAACTACCGATCCTTGATTTGATGCTAACATCAAATTCGGGTTGCAAAGATAATGCTTTTGTGTTTTTGAAAAGCAGAAATTCAATAAAATTTTAAAGATCAATTTGAATATCGTGTTTGTCCAGCAGTCCGATAACCCCAGGCAACGAAAATTTCGCCTTTTTTAGCCTGTTTCGCTCAGGGTCAATGGAGTAATTGAAGGAGGTTCGCAGGTCTGCCTTTTCCAAATTGGTGCCGGTAAAAATGCTCCTTTGCAAATCGCACCCTTCAAAAATGGCACTACTGAGGTCTGCTTCGTTGAAATCCAGTTCATGCAGGGAGCTGTTGGTCCATTTCATCTTTTTCAAGTTCATTTTACAGAACGAGGATAGTTTTATGGAGCAGTTCTCAATTTGAATACTCAGCAGAAAAGGATTGCAGTCCTCAAAATGCAGTCCCAGCATTTTGCAGTTTTTGAAAATGACATTCCTGAAGCTGGTATTGCGCAGTTTGGTCATGCTGAATTGGCAGCCATCAAAAACGCAATCTGAAAAGCTGGATCCAGAAAGGTCTGTATTGGAGAAATCACAGGCTTCAAATTGACAATCTTCATGCTCGGCAACGGGGTAGGGAGCATCTGCATAGGATTGCTTCTCAAATTGTTTGTCTTCGTGAATTGTGTTTTCCATCATTCCTATGATTTGACCAAATAGGTTACACCTTCTCTTGAAATTTCTGATGCCGGAAAGGTCTGGCGGGCTTCCGTTTCAAAAGGGGAAAGATCAGGGTATTTGCTGCTGAAATGGCCCAGTAGCAGTCTTCCTGCATTGGCTTTCAAGGCAATGGTTGCCGCTTGTGTGCTGGTAGAATGAAACCTGGCTTCGGCTTTTTCTGCCTGGTCATCCAAATAAGTGGTTTCGTGGTACATCAGGTTGCAACCGCTGACATGTTCCAGGATGGATTCATCGTACCTCGTATCGGCACAATAGGCATACCTGAGGGCTGGTGTTGCAGGTCTCAGGCATTCACCATCTTTGAGCCTCTCGGGTTTTTCCTTGACGGTGAACAGAAAACCCCAACAGGCTATGCGGTGGGCAACCGGAAAACAGGAAACGGTGATTTCGGGCAAATCCAGCAAAATGCCAGATTCTGTTATGGGATGAAAAATGAATTCGAAACCAAAACTGGAACCGGAAACCTTGAGCATAAGATCCAATACTTCTTTCAGCGCAGGTGTTGCATAAAGGTGCAGGGGCTCCGTTCTGTTGTTGAGGCTATAAGTATTCAAAAGCCCAGGCAATCCATAGTAATGGTCTCCATGCAGGTGGGAGATAAAAATATGATCAATCTTGCTCTTCCTGATTTTATATCGCTGCATCTGTATTTGGGTGGACTCGCCACAGTCTACCAGCAACAATTGGTCATTGGCGGTCACTACCTGCGCGGTTTGGTGCCTGTCGTGCATGGACAGGGCTGAATTGTTTCCAAGGATGGTGACGGCCAGCATGGTATTATGGTGTTTTAATCGGTATCGAGGTCCAGTTCCCTTTCAATCTCTTCCATTTGCACGATGTCCCAGGCTTCAGATTCTGTAGGGGTGATGTTGATGGTGTCTGACAAGTCATGCTCCTGGAACTTGTTTTTGACCGCAGGTGAGAGGCCACAAATGACCAGCGACTTCTTGTGGGCATAAATATTTTCATGCAGTTGTTGAAGGCATACTGCGAAACTGTCATCAACCGATTCAACACCGAGGAAGTTGATGACCAGGCTTTTATTTTCCTCTTCCTGTTTTTTCGCAACAAGTTCCATCAATTCTTCTGCCATATTTGCAGTAAGATTCGTTTCTTCAATGGAAATGACATGAAATATTTCCTTGGTATCAATTTTGACCTTTATCATTTAATTCCTGCCTTTTTTAGGTTTTGTTAATGGCAAAGATACCTGAATTGTTTGTGGGAATTATTCATTATTATTGTAAAGACACGTAAAATCTACCCTTCTATGGACAATAATTTTTCAGCACAGGTTAAAGAAATCATCTCCTACAGCAGAGAAGAAGCGCTCCGCCTGGGTAATGATTTTATTGGCACAGAACACCTGCTCTTGGGTGTCATCCGTGAAGGCGAGAACACTGCCCTGAAGGTGCTTCAGAACCTGAATGTAGACCTCTATGAGTTGCGCAAAGAGGTGGAGATGGCAGTGAAAGACAAGACAGGAAAGAATATCCAGAACATCAATAGTTTACCCCTTACCCGTCAGGCTGAAAAAGTCATCCGGGTTACGGTATTGGAAGCAAAAGCCCTCAAAAGCCCGATGGTTGAAACAGAACACCTGTTGCTGTCCATCCTGAAAAACAAGGAAAACATTGCCACGCAGATCCTCAATCAATTTGATGTGGATTATGACCTGTTTCGCAATGAGCTGGGAACGGTAAAAAGCAATGACATCAAAAGCGAATTCTCTGACGAGCCTGAAGAGGAGTTTGATGAAGAAAGAAAATCTAGTCAGCAAAAGGCCAAGGCTGCACCAACTGGGGGGAAAAGCAAAACACCTGTACTGGACAATTTCGGAAGGGATGTTACCAAACTGGCAGAATCAGGGTCACTCGACCCAATTGTAGGCCGTGAGGCAGAAATTGAGCGGGTTTCACAAATCCTGTCAAGAAGAAAAAAGAACAATCCCATCCTCATCGGTGAGCCCGGTGTGGGCAAGACCGCAATCGTAGAAGGCCTTGCATTGAGAATTGTACAACGCAAAGTATCCAGGGTATTGTTTGATAAAAGGGTAGTATCCCTTGATCTGGCTGCCCTGGTTGCAGGAACAAAATACCGCGGTCAATTTGAAGAGAGGATGAAGGCCATCATGACGGAACTGGAAAAAAACCGCGATGTCATCCTATTCATTGATGAGATCCATACGATTGTTGGCGCCGGTGGAGCCAGTGGCTCACTGGATGCTTCCAATATTTTCAAGCCAGCGCTTTCCCGCGGAGAACTGCAATGCATTGGTGCATCCACCTTGGATGAATACCGCATGCACATTGAAAAGGATGGTGCCCTGGACAGGCGTTTCCAGAAAGTATTGGTGGAGCCACCATCCGTTGACGAGACCATTCAGATCCTCAACAACATCAAATCAAGGTATGAGGAATTCCACAATGTGGATTATTCTCAGGACGCCCTTGATGCCTGTGTGAAGTTGAGTGATCGTTACATGACCGATCGCCTGTTGCCTGACAAGGCCATCGATGTGTTGGATGAAGTGGGGGCAAGGGTTCACCTTAAAAACATCAACGTTCCTGAAGAAATCATAGAACTTGAAAAAAAGATTGAGGACATCAAACTGGAGAAAAACCGGGTTGTAAAAAGCCAGCGTTTTGAAGAAGCAGCCAGTTTGCGCGATACTGAAAAGCGCTTGCAGGAAGAACTTGAAGCGGCCAAGAACAACTGGGAAGAAGAGTCCAAGAATAAAAGATTCCCAATTGGTGAAGATGATATTGCAGAGGTGGTCAGCATGATGACGGGAATCCCTGTTAAGCGGATGGTACAGGCTGAAACGGACAAGCTGAGGAACATGTCCACCGAAATGAAGGGCATGGTTGTTGGGCAGGATGACGCCATCAGCAAAGTGGTTAAAGCCATTCAAAGGAACCGTGTTGGTTTGAAAGATCCAAAGAAGCCCATCGGAACCTTCATTTTCCTCGGGCCAACCGGAGTGGGAAAAACAGAGCTTGCAAGGGCCCTTTCCAGGCAAATGTTTGACTCTGAAGATTCCCTGATCCGGATCGACATGAGTGAATACATGGAGAAGTTTACAGTCAGCCGTTTGATTGGTGCTCCTCCCGGCTATGTAGGATATGAAGAAGGCGGACAACTTACGGAAAGGGTAAGAAGGAAGCCCTATTCAGTGATCTTGCTGGATGAAATTGAAAAAGCACATCCAGACATTTACAATATTATGTTGCAGGTATTGGACGATGGACAATTGACGGATGGTCTGGGAAGAAAAGTGGATTTCAAGAATACACTGATCATCATGACTTCCAATATAGGTGCCCGTCAGCTCAAAGATTTTGGCGAAGGGGTTGGTTTTGCCACCAGCGCCCGTCAGGCCAATGCAGAGGAGGCCAACAAGGCTGTTATCGAAAAGGCCCTGAAGCGCACCTTCTCTCCTGAGTTCCTGAACAGGGTAGACGACGTCATCATCTTCAACTCTCTTGAGAAGGAACATATTTTTGAAATCATCGATATCCTCATGAAGAGTGTCATGAAGCGCCTTGCCAACCTGGGATTCTCTTTGGAGCTCAGTCCAGAGGCAAAGGAATTCATTGCTGATAAGGGATATGATCAACAATTCGGTGCAAGGCCTTTGCACAGGGCCATCCAGAAATACCTGGAAGATCCACTGGCAGAGGAAATCCTCAACATGAACATCAAAGCTGGCGATGTGATGGTTGCAGACCTTGACAAGGAAAACCAGAAAATTTTCTTTACCATCAAGCCTCTGCTTCCCGGCAAGAAAGAGAAATCAAAAGCCTGATGAATTGAATACGCATTAACTTTGTCCCGGCTTCGGCCGGGATTTTTTTATGTACCATACAACCATAGGCAAGGATCTTGATCAGGCAAAAACGCTTCTCGAAAGAGGAGAGTTGGTAGCGATTCCCACGGAAACCGTTTATGGACTTGCTGCCAATGGGCTCAATGTAGGCTCCATCGCCAGGATATACGAAGCCAAGAATCGTCCCCAGTTCAATCCGCTGATTCTTCATGTCGCCAGTCTTGAGCAGGCGGAACGATTGGTGGTTGAAATGCCAGATGCCTGCAAACGGTTGATGCAAGCTTTCTCTCCCGGCCCCATCACCTATTTATTGCCCAAATCATCCTTGGTGCCAGACATGGTTACCGCCGGAAGTGCAAGGGTGGCCATCAGGATTCCAGCTCACCCCATGGCTTTGGAGCTATTGACAATGTTGGATTTTCCACTAGCAGCTCCCAGTGCAAATCCTTCTGGTTATGTGAGCCCTGTTTCTGCCATGCACGTATTTGAAGGGCTTCAGGGAAAGATTTCTTATATACTTGATGGGGGCAGTTGTACCATAGGGTTGGAATCTACCATTGTAGGATTTGAGGAGGATAAAGTGGTTATTCACCGCCTAGGCGGCATCAGTGCAGAACAGATCAGCACTATTGCTGGCGTTGAAACAATAACATCATTGGCGCATGCATCACCCACAGCACCAGGGCAATTGAAAAGCCATTATGCCACCTCCAAACCATTGTTGATTGGCGATGTTGCGCAGCTGATCGATGCATTTGCAGGAAAGAAAATTGGCTTGTTGATGTTTGAGCATTCCGCAGGAGCGATGGTAGAAAAAGAAATCCTGCTCTCGCCATCAGGAAGCCTGGAAGAGGCGGCTGCAGGCCTTTTCACGGCAATGCGCTTGATGGATCAAACTGATCTTGATGTTATTATTGCGCAACGTTTTCCCAACACTGGCATCGGCAGGGCCATTAACGACAGGCTGGAGAGAGCAGCTTATAAGGGTTGAGGAGGTTGAAGGAGTTGAAGAGGTTTAAGAATAATTTCCTTCAACTGCTTAAACCCCTTCAACTCATTCAACTCATAATTTCACTCAACTCCAACCAACGCATTTCTTTGTCATCCATCAGTGCGGTAATCTCACTGAACCGGTTGGATAATTTTTCGATTTCTGCATAGGGGAGTGAACCATCAGAGAGTTTTTCTGAGATGGTTTTCTTTTCATCCGTCAGTTGCTTGATTTCTTTTTCAAGCAATTCGAACTCTCTTTTTTCATTGAAACTGGGTTTCTTTTTTTCTGGCTTTATTTCTTTTTCAGGCTCACGGTTGACCATGATTTGTGCCTTCACTTTTTCAGGGTCTGCAGACTTTTCAGCCACTTCCAATCGGTATTCTCCGTAGTTGCCAGGGAAGTCCCTGATTACACCTTCTCCCTCAAAAACAAAGAGATGGTCAACGATGCGGTCCATGAAATAACGGTCGTGACTGATGATGATCAGGCATCCAGGGAAATCGAGCAAGAAGTTCTCTAACACAGACAGTGTTGGAAGATCAAGGTCATTGGTCGGCTCATCCAGGATGAGGAAGTTCGGGTTCTTGAAAAGAATGCTGAGCAAATGAAGCCTTCTTTTTTCTCCACCGCTCAACTTGCTGACATAGCCATATTGCTGGTCTGGGGTAAAAAGAAACAGTTCCAGAAATTGGGCTGCACTCAATGATCCACCATTGGCAAGGGGGAAATTTTCTGCAATGTTTTTTACAAATTCAATGACCCTGGAATCTTGCTTGATCTCAAGTCCTTTTTGTGAAAAGTTTCCAAAGACAATGGTGTCTCCAATATTGATCTTGCCGCTATCCGGTTCTTCAAGCCCCTGCAACATGTTGATGAAAGTGGTTTTGCCAGCACCATTTCTTCCAATGATACCAACCCTTTCGCCTTTTTTGAAGGTATAGTCCAGCCCATTGAGGATGATCTTATCTCCAAATTTTTTGTATACTTTTTTAAGCTCGGCAATCTTGCCTCCGAGCCTGCTCATCTTCATCTGCAGATCGAGTTGCTTGTCTTCTATTTTTCGCTTGGCAACTTTTTCGATTTCGTAGAAATTATCCTGCCTGCTTTTGGATTTGGTGGTTCTGGCCCTGGGCTGTTTGCGCATCCACTCCAGTTCTTTCCTGAACGTATTTTTGGCTTTGTCTATGGTTGCCATTTCACTCTCAATCCTGGCGGCTTTTTTCTCTACATAGTTCTGGTAGTCGCCTTTGTAGACATAGATCTTGCTGTTGTCCAGCTCCCATATTTCAGTGCAAACCATGTCAAGGAAATACCTGTCGTGGGTAACCAGCAAAAGGGTGATATTTTCCTTGTCCAGGTAATGCTCCAGCCACTCTACCATTTCCACATCAAGGTGGTTGGTTGGTTCATCCATGATCAGCAAGCAATGGTTGTTGTTGAAGCCTATATCGATGAGTGTTCTGGCCAGGGCAACCCTTTTTCTTTGTCCGCCGCTCAGGCTTCCCACTTTCTGGTCGAGGTGGTGGATGTTGAGTTTGCTTAAAATCTGTTTGACCTTCGAATCAAAATCCCAGGCATCGTGGTCATCCATTGCAATAAGGGCCTCTGAAATCTTGTCTGGATCATTGGAGTCTTCTGCCGCCTCGTATTTTTTGATGGCATTGATCACAGGATGGTTGTGGGCAAATATATTGTCAAGGATGCTGGAGCTTTCACTGAACTGCGGATCTTGTTCAAACAGCACCGTGTTGACATCCTTGTTGATCCAAACCTTTCCTTCCTCTGCCGTTTCGGTGCCAGACAGGATGCGGAGCAGGGTTGATTTTCCTGAGCCATTTCTGGCGATCAGGGCTATTTTATCTCCTTCGTTGATGTGAAAGGATATATTGCTGAAAAGCGGTTTGATTCCGTAAGATTTGCCGAGACCTTCAACTGTTACATAATGCATCGTGCAAAGATACAACAATCGGCAGGGGATAAATGCCCTGACAATTATTTGCCCAGCAGGAAGATGAGAAAACAGATCAGCAGGGTCAACACCAATACCAGCGGTATTGTCAACTGATCCATCCGTTGTTCCTGTTTCTTTTTTCTCACTAATTTTTCCCAGGCTTTCACTTCAATCGGATGATTTTTCATCATTTTCTTGAAATGGTCTGCCATGAACAAACATCCATCAAGGTTGAGGTGGGAAGACATGCGTAAGGCCATTTGCAAGGTGGTGGCCTCCATGGTGGGGCTATTTTCGCTGAGGATGGCCTCGAGCCTGGCATGGCTGAAGAGTTTGAATACATGGTTGAAAAGAATCGTCTTGTCAGTTTTGAAACCATCTGTTGTTGAAATGTACTGCTCAGCCTTGATGAAAAGCTGAAGGATTTGAGCAGGTTGTATAAAGGTATCCAACTGGTGCCCCATTGATTTCTCCAGCCAACGTTGATAGTGGTATTCCTCCCGCAATTGGGTGTTGGATAAGACGCCATAGGCTTCCTTGATCTCCCTGAAATAATGATCATTCTCTGCATTTTCGCCACGCTTGTCTGGGTGGTATTCCATGGCCAGGGTCCGGAATGCTTTTTTGATGCTAGTGGCATCAGCCCCTTGTGGGATGCGCAAGCTGGCATAATAATCTTTGACTGGCATTCCTACAAAGTTATTAATTGGATATATTTGTTCATATCAATTTTATTATGAAAAAAATCTTCTTGTTTCTGCTTCTTGGTGCTTCCGCCTTGGTCAGCGCCCAAACCTCAACAACATCCAAAGCAAAAAATTTCTTTGAGTTGAAGGTATATGAATTCAAGACAGCTGAACAACAGGCCGTGATTGACCAATTCCTGTCAGATGCCTATCTGCCTTACTTGCACAGAAAAGGCATTCAGCATGTTGGCGTTTTCACAGGTATTGCCAATGATACCGCTGCTGTCAAAAAGCTTTATGTATTGGTCCCCTATACGAAACTTGGTGAGATACCAACCATCAATAAGGCCATGTTCAAGGACAAGGAAGTGGCTGAAAAAGGCGCTGCCTATCTTGATGCCACCAGTGAGTCTCCTGCATACAGCAGAATTGTTTCCTATATTCTGGAAGGCTTCAGGCTTGCTCCTGGTTTGATGTTGCCTAAACTAAAGGGTGATGTTGCCGACAAGGTCTATGAACTCAGGAGCTATGAAGGTGCTTCTGAAAAGAAGTACTGGAAGAAAGTGGAAATGTTCAATGAAGGAGGTGAAATCGATATTTTTTCAAGGTTGAATTTCAACCCTGTTTTTTATGCGGAGGTCATCAGTGGACCGACCATGCCCAACCTGATGTACATGACCAGCTTTGAAAGCAAGGCTGATCGTGATGCCCACTGGCAGTCGTTCAAAGACGATGCCCAGTGGAAAACGCTTTCTGCCAAAAAGGAATATGAGAAGACCGTTAGCAAGAATGTAACACTGTTTCTTCGCGCCAGGCCCTATTCTGACTATTGATTGATGCTTTCCCTTTCAGCTTCAGGAGATACAAACCATCGGTCCTGACAGATCCCTTGCAAAAGGCTAAAGGCATTATCTTTGTGCAAATTGGCTATCATGGATGAAATCAGTAAGATAAACGAAGCGGTTGGCTTTATAAAGGATCGGCATGCCAATCCTGTTGAGGTGGGGGTCATTCTGGGAAGTGGATTGGGCGGATTTATTGAGCATGTGGAAGTAATTGCTGAGATTTCATATACCGAAATACCCCATTTCCCTGTTTCAACGGTTGAAGGGCATAGTGGAAAACTGATCCTGGGCAAGGTGGGAGACAAGGCTGTGGTGGTCATGGCCGGCAGGTTTCATTATTACGAGGGGTACACTGCACAAGAGGTTGTTTTCCCGGTGAGGGTGATGCAGGCATTGGGTGCACAGTTTCTTTTTGTTTCCAATGCGGCGGGCGGCGTCAATCCAGGATTCAGCGTTGGTGACA
>Ga0207909_1000294_pt1 | contig 17876 bp, 23 predicted proteins | sample LakMenEpi05May10_FD_150672 | JGI IMG/M metagenome (GOLD analysis project Ga0207909, IMG submission 150672) | Freshwater microbial communities from Lake Mendota, WI - 05MAY2010 deep hole epilimnion (SPAdes) | ecosystem: Environmental > Aquatic > Freshwater > Lake > Epilimnion/Euphotic zone ...
TTGTGGCATCTCTCTTCCGTTTAATGATGTAGGTAAAGCAACAGCATCGCCTATTTGAAATTCAAATGGCTTGGTAAATACTGTTGGTGTTGTTACACTTGCTTGAGTAGGAGTTTGTGCTGTTGTTAAATTTGGGTCTTCAACAATTTTAACCCCTCTAAATTCCTCACCGTTTAACCATTTAGAAATTTCCCTCATCTCATAAGAATACTCTATTGGTTTATTAGTATCAAGGCTTACAATCACATATAATTTATTTTTAGGATTGTTTCTTATTAATTTTTCAACATAAAATGTTCTATTACTTGCACTATATTTTAAGAATTTACCTATTAAATCTTGAGGTGTCCATTCTTTTGTTGGAGGAGGTGTAGCTGTTTGTGTTGGTTGTGGAGATTGAGTTTGAGTCGGTGCTGTTATTGGGGGGATTAAATCAATTATTTTACCTCCATCATAAGATTCACCATTTAACCATTTTTCAACTGTTAATTTACGAACATTTAATAATCCTATTGCACCACTTTTTAAATCTTGAAATCTATATTTAATATTTTTTGGGTTAATTTTCATTAAAATAAGAATCTTTATTTTATCTCCATCTAACAATAATGTTTTAGCAACCAAATCATAAGGGTTATTTGATTTTGGTGCTATTGTTTGTGTTGGTTCTTCATAAGCTACTAAATCTTCCTCTTTAAATAATTCACCATTTATGCCGTAAATTTGTGCTGTTAAAACATAATCACCTTCAAAATCAATTCTTCTTACATATAAATAGTCTTGATTATCATTTCTTGCTTTTTCAATTTGAGGAGAAAGTGCTAAATCAATTCCAAAAGCATTTGTTGTTGGAATTTTTACTTTATCTCCAACTTTAAATTTGGTTGTTTTAGTTTTTGGATATTTTTCATAAAACTTATCAAACTCACCAAAAACAATAATATCTCGCCAAAAATCTTGACCCTCAATTGTAACAGACCAATCAAAACCATATTCTTCCTTCGTAGATGCAACATCGTCAATAAAAACATTTATGTCTTTTTTGCCCGTTTGAGCAAGTTGATATTCTAACATCCTATCAACAATTTCTTGAGGTATTTCCTTCTTCTCTTCTGTTGTAAATAGTTTAACTTGAGGTGTAGATAACTGAATTGGCTCTTCATAAGGAACTAAATTCAAATCATTAATATAATAAGTAGAGGAAATTATACCATCTAAACTTGGGGACAAATCACAAAATAATATTGAATCAATATCTATTACATACAGATAATCTTGACCCTTTTCAATAGCTTCTCTTAAAGCAGATGGTTGTTGGTTAAATTGATGCTTATAAGTTGTAGGAAATTTAACTTTATCACCAACTTTTAATTGTACATAAGGAATTAAATCTTGTTCATAAAAATAAATAGCTGACGGGGTTAAAAACATATTTGTTAAATAATACTCTTTTACACTTCCATTTAATTGTATTTTATCAATAATTAAATAACTTTCGTTGTTTTCAGTAGCTTTTTCTATAACACTAACAGTAGATAAATCCGTTATATTGAACCCCGATATTGTAGATGGAATAAAAACCTTATCACCAACCTTAAATTCTTTTTTTATTGATGACGCAATTGGCATAACAATTTCAAATTTTGCCTTAATTTGTTCTAAAACTAAATCAAAAGCATTTTTTATTTCGGGAGATTGGCTCTCCATATTTGTAATTAATGATTGGTTTAAAACCAAAAAATCATTAAGTGTTTTATTTTTATCCATAATTAAAGTGTTATTTCTTCATATCTTTCAAATCTTCTAGCAATATCAGATGTATTATTGTAAATTTCAGTTAAATCTACGTTTTGACCATTGCTATCAATTTCAATGTATTTTAAGCTTGTTTCAAATCCTAATGTGCCATAACCACTTAAACAATAAGAAGCGTAAAATACATTGTTTTTGTCTTTGAAAAATTGCAAACCATCTATTTTGTAGTTTGATGATAAGCTATTGTTTGTTTCATTTACCATTGTAAGAAACTTGTAAATTTCTTCAAATTGAGGTTTTGTAAATTTTGAATCTTTTATTTGCATAATAATTATTTTAAAGTGTTAAAAAAGTCAACTGTACCCTCAAAAGCTTTATCAAAATCTTCTTCAATTTTGTCTTGTGTTTCGGGTGGTGTAGCAAATTGTCCTCTTTGAGGGTATGAATATGCTGATTCTAAAGCATCTGTTATAAAATTTTTAATTCTATCTCTACCATAGCCTTTTTCTGTCAATCTATCATAAATTCTTGTAGAAGCTTTTTTAGGGTCATTGAACTGATAATCAACTACATCTAATATTCTGAAAAATTCATCTTCAATTTCTTGTTGCTGACTAGATATTGAATTTTCGGGATTTGCTAATCCACCCGTAATCATTAAATTATAATCTATTCCTAAATCTTGAAAGTTTCCTTTTTCCGTTTCAGCTATTTTCCAATTTTTAAACCTATTAAATGTTTCATATAATTTAGAACCGCCATAAATTGTTTGCCCATAACCCGTTGTATCAACATTGTAAATTTCTTTACTCAATGCGGATAAATATTTCCACATATTCCATCTAAACCATCTAGGGTCTGCATTATTAATGGCAATCCAATTAAAATCTAAATCTTCACCAAATTGTTTAATTGGATAAGTAAAACAAAAAGTATTATTTCCATCATCAAAAATCCTCATGGTATTTATTCGGGTTTTTATACCCGCCATTTCTAAATACCTTGCAACTAATAACAAAGGAAGAATTTTAGCTAACATACCTTCAAAGGTTAATTCAGCCAACCCACCCGCACCAATGTAAAGGTCAACAAATTTAGCTTTACCGCCTTTTTTCTTAAACATGACATAAGCTTTCTTTGTTTTAGTCTTAAATTTAAGCCTTGCATTAGGAACTTTTAATTCAACTGCTCTAGTACCTTCTTGTTGTGAGGTCATTAAATATGTTTCCCCGTTGTTAAATGATTTGTACCAAAACTGATTCATTTTATCTATGTAAATTCTATCAAATGGTACAAGACCGCTATTTAAAGTTGGGAACTCGTATGGCAAATCTTTTGCCAATTCCTCTGAAAAGTATTCTTGAGGTTTGTATAATCCCTTACTAGCTAATCCAAAATCAAAGATACCTCTTTTGTCATCAGTTATTATTAACCTAGACTTTTCAAAAGCACCACCCATATCTATTTTAGAAAATAAAGCCTCAAAGGAATCAATTGATGTTTCTAAAGCGGGTCTATTTATGTAATCTGTAAAATTACCCGCATCTAGTTCGCTTCTACTCCTTGAACCAACAAAACTAGAAACAATACTAGCATTATCCCAATTTCTTATTGTTATGCTATTTGGGTCTGTTTGCTCTAATCTCTCATAAGCTTCTTTACCTTTTTGCTCAAAATCATATTTGCTTTCAAATGATGCAAAATAATAATTTCTTCTAGCAAAATCGTCAGTTTTCGTTGTGTTCATCTTATGCTATTTTAGAAGCCATTAAATCTTTGTTTTGTTGAATCATTTGTTTAGCTGTTTCCAACTCTTGAGGTGTATTTAACTTGTTTAAAGGCAATTTGTTTTTTGCATCAATAATATTCATGAAAGCATCGTAATCTGAATCTCTCTTTAAAATATCTATTTGATTTGGCTTGAACAAGTTTAAGAAAGAATCTAATGCTTGTTTTAAAGTTTTTGGTGCAACAAGTGTTAATTCTTTATTTACCATTTGTTTCTCAATATCTCTAAAAACAATATATGTATCTCTCATAGATTGCATGATACGAATTGAAACAAAAGCAAATCCCGTCATTCTCTCTCTAATGATAATTTCTCTTAATTTGGTCATATAAATCCAAATGAAAGCAAAACCATTCATAATAACATTGAACTCATTTTCATAGTCAACTGTTACTTCATAGGTTGAACCACTAAATCTATCTTGTAAAGATAAATCTTGTTTGAAATTTGCTTCGTACTCAACATTAGTTTCATTTAGCTTGGTGTTACCCGTTGCAATGATAAAAATGTTACCCATTTTAATAGTTTCACCTCTACCATTTCTAATAGTTGGTGCTTTACCTTCTTTGAAATCTTTAACTTTTGCTAAAGCTGAATTTAAAATACCCGCTGTGTTTGGGTCAATTTTTGGTAACTCATCAAGACATAAAACAGCACCATTCATAGGATTTCCTTTTTCATCCTTGTTTTCCCATGCCATTTCAAGTTTTCCTTTTTGATAGCCTTCTGTTGTTTGACCTCCTAAAATATCTAAAGGTGATGTAAATTGGTTACAATTTAATTCAATGTATTCATATCCTAAAAAATCAGCAATTTGATTTGCCATATAGGTTTTACCCGTACCCGCACCACCAAACAAGTAAACATTATTTCGGGCTTTCCAATCAGATAATACTTTTTGAAATAATGGTCTTTCAAATTGTTCTAATAAAGTTGCTGAATTAACAAGTGTTTGAGATGTTGGGGTTGTTAAAGCAAGTTGGATTTTTACTTGTCCCGCTAATTTTGTTCTTAACTCAATATCTAAATCATCGTAAGAAATTTTTGATTTTGCTAAATAGTTTTTTAGCATTTCTTCTACTTCTTCTTTACTAATAGAACTTAATCCACCGCCACCTTGAGGTGTACTCATTTTAAATGAATCAACAACACCTTTAAGTCCTAATAATGCTTGTGAAAGAGCATCGCCTTGAGAAGCTTGTTCTTCTAATTCAATTTTTTGCAATTCCGCTTTTGCCATTGCAATTACTTCGGGATTGGTTGTTGAATCAATCAAATTTTGTAATGTTTCTTTTGTCATTTTGTTTTTATTTAAAATTATATTAACTAAAACTTTCCTCTAAATTATCAGAGATGTAGCTTAATAAATCTGTTTTGCTTATTGTATCGGGTAAATTTAGTGAATTAATCAATGGGGACAAATCAGTTAAATTAGAAGAGTTAAGCAAACTTATTACTCTTGCTTTCTTTTTATAAGAATATACTAAATCATCAGTTCCCAAAAATTGACCAACTTTACCATATACATCAGTAGGTTCTTCTTGCTCTCTTGTGCCGTTCAATGGCTCACCCTCTTCTTGCTCACCTTCTTCATTTGATTCACCCATTTGACCTTCTTCATCACTTGTTTCATCGGATGGTTGTGGTTTTGGTTGTTTTTTTGGTTTTGGTTGTGGATTTGGTTGTGGATTTGGATTATTAAAATCTTCTTTTCCATCTTTTTCTTCACCATCTTCCGAATCACCTTCTTGTGGCTCTCCATCTTGAGGCTCTCCTTCTTGTGGTTCACCGTCTTGAGGTTCACCCTCTTGAGGCTTTTCATTGCTACCTTCCATGTTTTGTGGCTCTTCACCTTCTATTTCATCTAAAGATAATGAATCGTCATTTACACCTTGTGGTGTTGGCTCTCCGCTATTTTCGGAATTTTCATAAGCAATCATTTTGTAAACAAACACTTCATCTTTATTAAGAGAAAGTGTTTCAATTGCTTCATCTGTTTTTATAGCATCAAAATCTAAAGCAAATTTAGAATTAATTCTTGCATATTGTTCTTTATCCACAGCCGAACCATTTAATCTACCGTATGGCTTTTTTAAAGGTGGTGTGAACATTGAATCTAAATCTTCTCTATCAATTTCAACTTTATTTGGGTCGCCAATTATTTCAACAAAACTTTGTCCGCCTTTAACAAAATAAAAATAACCATAAGTAGGTTGTTCTTGTTTTTCTTGTGGCATTTTTTCTTCAATAAGCTTTTCAAAATAATCTACTGCTTCAAAAAAACTTTTATCATCAAACCCATCAAATGTTTTTGATTCAATAATTTCATTTTTATCAGTAATTGTTGCAACTCTAAAATATAAAAAAGCTTCTGTTTCAGCATTAGATGTGTAAGCAAAAAATACACCCGTAGGAATATGCAATCTTATGTCTTCTTTAATAGGTAATGCACCAAATACAGAATTGGTTATGTAAAATTTTAAATCTTCTTGTTTAACTATCATAATTTACCTCCTTTTTTCATTCTTATATCATCTGATTGTAAACTATAAATGCTATTATTTTTAGCAAGTTTAATTTGATTTGGTTCAAATACCATCCATGCGGGTGTTACTTTGTCTTTACCATTAGAATCTAAATCTTGAGTATTGTTTTCATAAAAAGCAATACCATCAAATTTACCATCTTTTATGATGAAATTTAACCAATCTACACCGCCTCTTAAATAAGACCATGCCCACATTCCTCCTCTGCTATCAGAACTAGCTTTTAACATTTTATTTTCGGGTAGTTTATAACCATACATTAATTCAATATAGCCTACAAATTCATCATATTTTACTAAATCAGTTTTAAATATGCGTAAATCAATTGGATTTGTTATTCTAACATAACATTGGTACAAAATACCATTTCCATTTCCTTTAACAGTTTGAAACCATTCAGAATATTCTTTGTTTTCTGCAAAATACATTGCGGGAAACATATTAAATCTAAATCTTGAAAAATCAGTTGAACCCGTGCCATGATATAGCACTTTTGGTGAACTTCCATCTTTTACAACACTATTTCCAAACCAACGAACAAAGTTGTCATTTTGAAGATAACCACCATTTTCACTAATGTAATTTTGTGTTATTGAGTTGTTGTAAAAGTATTGGTCAAAATAAAGCTTTGGGTTGTAATCTAAAATATTGCTTTTGGCTTTTAACAAAGAAAGAACCGTTTTATCAATTTTCTCTATTGAATCAAGTGAATCTTTTGGCAATAAACTTCTTAATGTATTATAATCAAAAAGGTCAACATTAATTTTATTAATATCGGGATTGTTTTCAGTTAAAATGTTGTAAACATCTAACCGCATATTATCTATTTTAGAAATAACCTCTTGGATTTTTTCTTTTTTGTTTTCTACATTACCATATCCATTAGAATATGGGCTTAATAAAAATGATAAAGCCTTTTTTAAAGCGTAATATTCTTTTACTTTTTCATTCATGATAATAATTTATTTATTTCTAACTCTTGATTGTAAATCTCAACTTCTGCATCATGATGTTCAAATTTGATTCCATTGTTATTCAAATATGTATTCAAATGAGTTTCAAAATTAGGCTTTTCTGCTTCATCAACATTGCCACCTTCTTTCATTTTTGAAATATGTTTTGATTTTACATTAGCGATGTATTCATAATCATCCATTGTTAAAACTTTTTTGTTTTTCAATTTTAATAAGTTTTCTACAACATGGTGCAATTCAGCATCAGATTTTACATCCTCTCTTGCTAACTCAAGTGTTCTAATAAGCAATGGAATATCCATGGTTACAGAATCTTGTTTGTCAGTTAATATTTTATGAAAATCATTGTTATCTTGATTTATGGCATATCCATTATTGTGAAGCCAATTTTTTATCATTTCAACATCATTAAATTTAGCCTTTTGAATTATATGACCAAAAATAACATCATGTCCATTATTTATTGCATATTCATCAAGATTTTTTAAACTATCACTTTCTTTTACTGTAAGATTTTGTATAAACAATGGGTTTTTAGCTTTAAGACCATATTCTTTTGCGTGTTCAGAATTTGTTGGATAGAAATTCAAATCTAAAATGCCTTGTTCCTTATATTGTTCAATTTCTCCGCCTTGCTTAAATTCAGTTGGTTTGGCTCTTATCCAATCATTTACATAATTTTTAGCTGATGTTAAACTATCTAAATCTCCATAAAATTCACCTTTAAATTGAACAACCCAATTTCCATCTCTAATGAATTTTTCTTGATTATCCCATTTGTCTAAAAACCATCTTCCGCTTCTATAAATTATCCAATTACCGCTATCACTAATATAACCTCCTAAATTTTCATAGGGATTTTTACCTTCCATTGTGGAACTCCATCCTTCTTCTCCTATATTTTTCTTCCAAATAATTGGTATATTACCGCCTTTTTCCATGTATTGTTCAATTTCTCCACCATTAGCATATTGTATTGATAAATTAGTACATACGATTTTATCTCTATCAGCAACAATAATGTTTTCATTTTTAATATCATCTAACATATCCATTTTAAATGGTTTTGATTGTGTTGTTTGTTCATAAACAATTATCCTTGCCATTTCAATATCAATATTTAATAGTTTAGCAATTTCTGATGCTAATGACATAGAGTATATTGTGTCAACTGCTTTTAAATTCTTTTGATTATCACTATTAAAGGTAATTAAACATAAGGAATTTATTTTTGGGATATTTACACTATTTGAACTAACGTAATTGTTAATATTATTAATATGTAGATAATATCCATTATTCTTTATTGATTCTGAATTTTGGATGTAGTCAATGCAATCACCTACTTTACCACCATTTGCATATTTTTTTAGTTTTACAAATATTTCAACATAATACTTTTCACTATCGTGTTCTTCCAAATCTGCATATTCATCTTTTTTATAAGAAATTTCAATGCTCTTTAATTCATCTTCTGTTAAAGATTTTTTAAACATTTTTTCTGCATCTGCCCAACTTAATGTAGAAGCGTATTTTGAATATTTGTCAAATTGCCATTTATATTCTTCGGCTTTTACTTGGTCGGAAACTAACTCATAATCATCTGCACCATCTCTATAATAAATTTTATCAAACTTATCAATTATTGATTTCCATAATGAATCTTGTTTTACTACACCACCTTGTTTCATGCGGGTTGTTTTATTTGTTTTCCAACCTTGCTTTTCAATTTTAGCTTCAATCAAATCTTTCATGTAAGCCCAACCTTTATTTACAATATCAGCCCATTTAAGCATTGCAATAACACCTTCAATTCTAAAATCATGCTGATGTCTTGCAACGTATGACCTCCATTTAATGTACATCCACTCTTCACTCTCAAGCCAATATCCTCTTTTAGATACTCTCTCAAGGTTAACAAAAGCTTCATTACCAAAAATGTTCCCGCCTAAATCCCATATTTTAGGGTATTTATCTTTTATTTTTTTTGCATAATTTATATTTCTCTTACTTGGTACATGATTTGGGTTAAAATCAATTATGTTTCCACCATCTTTGTATTCAGATGGGTCTTCGTCAAATTCATTTGGGGGTAAAATGGGAACACCATTTCCCGCTGATTGATTTATTTTTGATAGTTCTTTCCAATATTTTTTGGATGCTTCTTTGTTAATTATAACTTCACCGCCTTCTAATTCAACGGGCTTATTTGTATCAACAACAATAGCTTTAATTCCACCTAAAGATTTTCCATCTTTATCATAGTGGGGCTTTCCTTTCAGTAAACCGCCTTTTTTACCATTATTTGTTTCAGTTTTTTCCATTTCTTGTATTATAAAAACACTACAAATATATGAAAAATAATAAGTTAAACCATTTTTATTTTACGTTTTGTATAAATATACAAAGTGAGTTTTATTAAAGTGATATTGAGGGATAAAATATCATTAATATAAAAATAATTGACATAACAAACTAATCTTAAATATTTTTTGTAATTTTGTTTTTCATTATAATGCAGAAATTATGTTTAAAACTAGAAAAGAAATTGTTCTTGGGTCTATTATAGTAGGAGGTATTTTAGCTTTTTTTGGCTATAAATGGTACACGGGAAAAAAATTGTTATCGGGTAACAAAGAGAAAGATACCCGTAAAATATTAATTCAAAGAGCAGATTAATTATGGCTACAAGTACAGTACTAATTCCTCAAGCGGGATTAAAACTTCCTTCGGGATGGGGAAGAAGAGATAATATGGTTAAAATGTATAAAGATGGCTTGGCAAAATATGGAAATTTTTTCAAACAAGCTAGTGAAACAAGTAAAATACCCGTATCTTTATTAATGGCATTTGCTATTGTAGAAAGTGGATTGAATCCAAAAGCAAATGCGGGGGAATCTATGTCGCCTTCTCCATGGAGGTCAACAGCGGGACTAACGCAATGGGACAGAAGAAAAGGATATGCTGACAAGTATTTGTCAACAGAGTTTAAAATGGGTAGAATGTCTGAAAAAGAAAAAGAAATTCTTAAAAGAAAAGGTGTTAAATGGGATGCTCAAGGAAATTTTGCACCAATTACAGCAGAACAGCAACTTGACCCCGAATTAAATATATTAATTGGCTCTATTTATGTAGGTCAATATGCAGATTCTATTTATGGTGGGAAAAAAGATGATGTAGAATGGGGCAAAGATGGAGATATAATTAGATTAGACAGAATTATTACAGTTTATAATAGAGGTGGCGGTGGTAATGATGGAAAAAAAGCACGAAGCAAACAATATAAAACCCCTTTAGAACTTTCAAAAGTTGTTCACCCAAACGCATCTACATATATTCATAAAATAATGGGTAAAGATGGTGCTTTAGATGTTGCAACTAAAGAATTTAAAGACTTAATATCTTAATTATGAAAAATCAAACAATAGTAATAGCAAGTATCATTGGAGTTGGTGTTTTAGCTTTTTTAGGGTATAAATGGTACAACAAGAAAAAAAACGCTTCAATTAATGAAAGCATTGTAAGAAATGTTGATAAAAACATTGAAGCAATAAAAAAGAAAAAACTTGCTACAAAACAAGAGGGTGCTATAATGGGAGGTTTAGAAGAAAATCCATTTAAAAAAAATAATGGTTTAATTCCTATTGCACCAATTGGAAATGATTCAAAACCATTTGGACAATTATCAGTAAATACAGTATATAACAATCCATTAGAAGGGAAACCTTTTATCAAACAAAATGGTTTAACTGATTTACCAATAAACAGAATTAAATTATAATAATAAAAAGGGGGCTTAATTGCTCCTTTTTTTTTAAAAAAAATAAACATGGAAAATATTATAACTTTCATCATACCCTCAATAAATAGAAGCACAATTGTTAATTCTATTGAATCATTAAAAAATCAAACAAACCCAAATTGGAAATGTATTATTGTTTACGATGGAGTAGATGGTATGCAATTTGATGATGAAAGAATAACAACAATTAAAACTGAAAAAAAGGGTATTGAAGGGATTAACAATCATGTAGCGGGTATTGGTGTATGCGGTTTAGTAAGAAATGAAGGACTAAAGTTATGTAATACAGAATGGATTGGTTTTTTAGATGATGATGATACAATTCACCCAAACTATGTGGAAAAATTATTTGAAAGCTATACTAAATATGATTTAGTAGTATGGAGAATGAAATATGAAAATGGATTTATTTTACCCGAATTTGATAGAACAGATTTAGTGTTTGGTAGAGTTGGAATTTCTTTTTGTTATAAAAATAAATTTAATGATTTATTGTTTGATAATGATTTAGATGGTGATGATTTTGGTTTTTTATCAAAATTAATTAAACTAACAGATAATTGGATTATTACTGATGAAGTGTATTATAATGTAAGACACTAATTTATGAAGTTAACAGATTTTTTTGATAAAACATATTGCGTGAATTTAGACCGTAGAATAGATAGATGGTCAGATTCAATTAATGAGTTTAAAAGGTTTAATCTAATTGAAGTTGAGAGGGTTTCTGCAATTGATGGTAAAACAATACAGCAAGAAAATACCCATATAAATAAATCTGAAATTGCTTTAATATTAACAAATATTAAAATAATTGAGAAAGCTAAAAAAGATGGTTTAAAATCAATTCTTATTTTAGAGGATGATGTTGAATTTACTGATGAAATAAATAATATATCTGAATATTTTAAATTTTTACCTAATGATTGGGATATGATTTATTTTGGGGGAAATCACAATACACACATGAATATTGAACCCCCAATAATTATTAATGAAAAAATTTCTAAATTACACCATACATTTAGTACACATTGCGTTGGAATTAAAAATACTGCATACAACATAATTTTAGACAACTTAAAACATCCGACAAAACAATTGGATGCTATATATAGTGATTTACAAAAAACATTAAATGTATATTCATTTTATCCAATGATTGCATCACAAAGGATTGGATTTAGTGATATTCAAGAGATGAAGGTTGATTATAAATGGCTAATAAAGTAGTTTACTTAAAGATTATTACAGAACCTTTATAAGCCCATCTTTTTTCAGCACTTTCTTTCCAAATATTTGAATCATTTTTACTAAATGTATCTTTAATTCCTTTTGTAATATTGTCTGTATCGGGCTTTACTTTACAAGGTAAACCATTCATTTTTTCTTTTTTCTTATTGCTCCATGAATCGGGCATTGGAATAAGATACAAAGCTTCTAAAGTTTCCCCAATTTCAAAATTAAGCTGTTTTGCTTGAGCCAAAAGATTGTTCTTAAATTCAAAGTATTTTGTAACTGCAACTCTTTGTCTTTTATTTGGGTCTAAATGATTTGGATTAACTTTCCATTTGTCGGATTGGGTCATTCTTGGTGCTCCCATAGGTACAACATCAAACAAATAAAATTTTCTAGTGTTATCTAATTTGTAAACTTGCTCATCAACAATGGTTTCATTTCCATTGTTGACAAAGCAAGTTCCAAAGCTTGATTTAATTCTAGTCATGTAATAAAATTACATTTTAATATTGACCACTTGTCGAATTATTTGCTTCAAATTCATTCAGCAAAATAACATCTTGCAATGGCGACATAACACATGATGTCATTTTAAAACTAGCTATACCTTTGTAATTATTCATAATAATTTTAGTAGCTTGTTCTACACTAGCTTCTTGAACTAAAAATTTTACGGGAAATTCTTTAAAAGGTGTTTCATCTTCAATCATTGTTGTAAATTTACCTTTTACTATAAAGAAAAACGGCAATTCTTCAACTAATTCTTGGTTAAAATATATTTCATTAATGTCAAATCTTTTTATTTCAAGAATTGAAAAATCGCCCTTAACTACTTTTGCCAATTCATTTGTTACAATTGCTTCTGTAAGAGTAAATGAATCTGATTCAATCAAAATTTGATTCGTTACTTTTTTAAATGTACCATCCTCTTTTTGGATTGTGTACTTTACTTTTGTTTGAAAATACTTTTTCATGCTTATTTATGTTTTAGATTATTTTTTAGCAAACCTACCCTTAATATTAAAACTTGTAAATATTCATCCATTAACATTGATTGAGCATTAAGTAAGTTTTTATTCTCTGTGTCTAAATCAATAAAAGTTTGGGTACGCATAAAATCATTTAGTGCATTTTTTTTTGTTGCCAATTCACTTTCTTCAATAAGAAGTCTGTCATAAAATGTGCTTTTGGTGTTGTTTTCACTTTTATGGTCTTCAACAACAATTGTAAATCTTTTCATTACATTGTCATGTCCATTATCTGCCTCAATACCAAAACCTTTTAAACATTTTTTATCTGTTTTAATAAAAGGTGTTGTTTTAAATTCTTCCATGTTTTCTATAAATTCTTTGATTTTTATAGTTAATTCATCATGCAAGTTTTCATTGTTGTAAGTTTCTTTCATTTTTTTTTGATGTTAAAAGTTAAATTATTATATATTTTGATTTGATTGCTTTTATAGTGCCTAATATGTCCGCCATTGCACAATACAACGCACCAAATGTCATTTTCAAAAGTTCCTCCATTTGTAACATAAATTGCATAACCTTCATTTCCTTGTTCATCAACAACGGGAATTGGAGTTTTGAACTCTAACATTATTTTATTTTATGATATTCTAAAAGCTTGGTATATAGGTTTGGCAAAGACCAAAAATAAACTATTAAGAAAAATGCAATATTGCTTTGAAAAAGGTCATCACAAAATGCTTCTAAATTTGATTCAGATGTATAATTCCACCCAAAATAAAAGTTGTAACCGATAAAAAATAAAAGATTTAAAAATAATCCTATTTTACCCAATTTTTGTGCTCTCATAAATGTTTTTTTATATTAATATTTATATTATTAATTGGAATCATTGCCTTTAATTGATTTGCAAAAGTACCATCTTCACAATCATTAATTACTTTTTGAATTTCCTCACTTTCATACAACTCATGGTCAACTAAAAATGAAATTTCTATCTCAATTTTGTGGCTTGGTTGCACAATTATTCTATTTGTAACTTCATCTTTTATAAGATAATCATAAATTTTAGCTGAAAGAATTGTTTTTCCTTCATCATAAATTATTGTTACCTCTTCCCTAAATGGATTAATATAAAAATTTGAGAAAATTGAAGTGTCAAAATAGTCATCAGAAGATTTATGGTTTTGTAAAAAATCAAAAATCTCTTTTCTATTTGTACCTATCCATTGAATTGAATTGCTCATATAATTAAATTAATATTCTTCTCTTTTGACCTCTGCTTTTAGTTTGATTTTAACATAGGTAATTGCCCAATTTTTCAAACATTCAATTCTGTTTTTAACACTTGATTTGCTCATTTTATTTGATTGTTATTTCATGTTTACTATAACGTGGATTATCTTTGCCACCTAATTTTGGAACTATGATAACATATCTATTATCATGTGTTTTTCTAATTAAATTTTTCTCAATTAAAGCTTTAAGAGGTGCGTTGCAAATATTAGCTTGGTTTTTTCTAAACCTTTTACCCTCTCTTTTGCAATAAAATACAGATATTTCCCATTTTTCGCTGTAAGGGTTGACTTCAACTGTCTTGTAAATAGATAATTGTTTTGGAGTTAATTTATACTCTTTACCTCCAATGGTTGCCCAAATTCTAATGTTCAAACCTTTTAATTCAGCTATATTATAACCTCTTTTATTTTTTGATGGTTTAACTTCTAATTCACTATTTGGAATTGCGGGTCTTTCAGAATTTGCAATTACATCATTGAAAATTTCATGGTGTACATTCTTCTCATCTAAAATAACTTTTCCAAATGATTCATTTTCTCTTGAAACAGATTCAGAAAATAATGTTTTTGCGGGTTTTTTTTGCTTAAAAAGGCTGAAAAACCACATTAAAGGTTTAAAAATTAACTTCATATATTTGATTGTTGGTTGCTTAATTCCATGTAAGATTCCTTGAAAATATCGGGTTTAATTGGGTAATATTCATCATAAATGCCTCTTATTACATAATCCCCTATTCTAACTATTAAATCACCCTCTAAAGTGTGAATAAGTAACATTTTTTCTGAATGAATATATTTATGGGGGAAAGCCCCTAAAAATAATATTACTTGCTGAAAATTATCACCCGTAAACTGAATTGCTTCAATTTCTTTTGAAATTTTCTTGTATTTTCTCGGTGTATTCATGCTTATTTATTTTTAGTTCAACAAATGTATTATTTTTTGCACAAACTTGCAACTTATTTTTATATAAATTTTCGGGAGTGTAATTATCTGTGGCTAAAACTAATTCAACAACCACTTTTTTAAGTCTTTTACGCTTCATCCCCCTTTTTGTAAATAAAAACTTCTTCTACGGGCTTATTTAATGCTCTAGCTATTTTGATTGCTATTGGTAAAGATATACTTCTGCGTTGTCCATTTATTATTCTTGACAAATGAGATGCGTTACCATTACATGATGTATCAGCTAATTCTTGTTGGGTCATGCCCATTTCTTCTAGTATAATTCTAATTCTATTTGAGTGCAACCGTTCTTTTGGTTTTTTTACTTTTTTTACTTCCTCTTCTTCTTCTTGCATATCCATATTTTTAATCATTTTTCTTTGATTCTAAAATATACATTTCTGTATTTTTATGTTCTCTTTCTTCTGTAATCTCTAAACTTATTAAAGCAAGGGTTTTTTTAATTACTTCAATTTCTGAATTTGATAATCCCGTTGTAATAATTGCTTTTCCATTACCTATTTTAATTGAATTGATATTGTCTAAACAAATGTAATAGTAGTTTTTGTCTATTTTAACATTTTCGGTGTTGGAGTTTTTTTTAAGATTAATCAAATCTTGTAAAAACTTAACATCATCTAAAACAGTTTTATCTATATCAATAAAGTTTTTAATCTTTCTTATTGCATTTAGTATGGTAGCATGGTCTAATCCTTTTTCTTTTTTTCCCGCAAAGTAACTACCAATATTTGCAAGAGTCATTTTTGGATAATTTTTTCTAATTAAGAAAATAGCAATATGCTTTGCATGAATAACGTGCATTTCCCTAGTTATCATTTGGTGAAAATTTTCTTGAAATCCAAAATGATTTGCTACTAATTTAATAATTTCATCAACTGAAACATCAACCAATGTTAATTTTAATCCTTGTTCTTGTATTAACTTCATGCTTATTTATGTTTTTTCAAAATGGGTTTGTAAATTCGTTTTCATCATTAGAAAATTCCTTATTAAAATCTTCTAAACCTTCAAAGCTTTTGTTATTAAATCTGTTCTGTTCAAATTCATTCTGTTGCACAAATGTATCATTTATTTTTGTATTAAAGCTGTTTTCTTCATTATAATTTACAAGTTTTGTTTGAGAATGTAAAAATCTTAAAGGAATTTCTCCTAATTCACCATTTCTGTTTTTAGCAATTATTAGAATAAATAGCCCATTTGAATTAAATGATGTGCCATCAAGTTCATATTCATCAATTTTGTAATATTCTGGTCGGTAGCAAAAAGCAACCATGTCTGCATCTTGTTCAATTTGACCCGATTCTCTTAAATCTGATAGCATTGGCTTTTTATCTCCGCCTCTTTGTTCAACACCTCTGCTTAATTGAGATAGTGCAATTACGGGAATATTTAACTCTTTTGCCAAAGTTTTAAGTCCACGGGAAATTTCTGCTATCTCTTGCTCTCTGCTTTGTGTTTTGTAACCACTTCGCATCAATTGTAAGTAGTCAATGATAATAAGTTCTACACCTTTCTCTTTAACTAATTTTCTTGCTTTTCCTTTCAATTCCAACAATGAAATATTTGGGGTATCGTCAATATAAATTGGTGCATCTTTTAATGGTTTTGAAGCTGAATCAATTTTTGCAATTTCATCAAAAGTAAGTTGCTTTTTAACAATTTTACCTACATTGATTTCACTAAATGAAGATTGCATCCTTGAAACTAGCTGTTGACTGCTCATTTCAAGTGAGAAAATTGCAACACCACGTTTTTCTATAACTGATGGGTAAATAGCCATGGAAATTGCCGTAGCTGTTTTTCCCATAGATGGTCTTCCCGCAATTATAATTAAATCTGTTTTCTGCCAACCGTTTGTTAAGTTGTCAACTAACTTTAAACCCGTAGGTACACCCGATTTTTGTCCGCTATCATGAAGCTTGTAACTTTCTTTGATAATTTCATCATGAATATCTCCTACGTTCTGAATTTCATAGTTAATTACTTTTTTAAGAGCATTATCCATTTTTGCTTGAGTATCGGCAAAGACATCAAAAACATCTTCTGATGGGTCAAATGATTTTTTGATTGTTTCTTGACCAATTGTAATTAAACTTCTCCTTAATGCTTCCTCTTGTAAAATTTTAATGTGAAACTCTAAATTAGAAAAACCCAATACTTTAGATGATAAAGAAGAGATATAACTTACACCGCCCGCTTTATCTAAATTTTCATTGTTTTTAAGCTGACTAATTAATGTAATTAAATCAATTGGCTTATTTGCTTTATACAAATCAATAATTGATTCTGCAATAATTCTGTTTTGGTCAACAAAGAATAAATTTGAGGTAAATTCCTTGGCAACTTTGTCCATAGCATTGCTATCAATCAAAATAGTGCCTAAAACAAATGTTTCTACCTCTGATGATTGTGGCGGAACTTTGCCTTGCTGATTTAAAGTTTGTTTTGACATTTTTTATTTTATAGCGTTTGCTCTTAATCTTGTTCTTTTTAATTTCATTTTTTGAGATGGTGAAATTTTTTGGTAAAAAGTTCCTTT
>Ga0207909_1000296_pt1 | contig 17826 bp, 6 predicted proteins | sample LakMenEpi05May10_FD_150672 | JGI IMG/M metagenome (GOLD analysis project Ga0207909, IMG submission 150672) | Freshwater microbial communities from Lake Mendota, WI - 05MAY2010 deep hole epilimnion (SPAdes) | ecosystem: Environmental > Aquatic > Freshwater > Lake > Epilimnion/Euphotic zone ...
CGGACTCCAGGGACCGCAGGGTATCCAGGGAACGGCAGGAGTCACGGGACCACAGGGAACCACTGGATACCAAGGCGTGACAGGAGCCACGGGTCTCACCGGTCCCACGGGACCTCAAGGAATTCAAGGTGAAGCAGGATCATCCGCTGGACGTATATTTTATTTGGATACGGCGGGAGGCGAGTATACGGGAACACCCATCGCCGGAACAATGACACTGACACCGACTGTAGGAGCACAAACACTCATCAAAGACAGAGCGAACCGAGAGACCGTCCACATCGCAACATTCTTGTCTGAAGTTGGACTTGTGCCGTCTACGCATATTGAAGAAGGGTTTTGGCTGTTTCACTTGTTTACGGATGCAGAACCCGACATGTCGTTCTATATCAATTTGTCGTCTGTGGATGCGAACGGAACAAGCAACAAGACGCCGATTTCCAACGGGTCTGCTGCCCCGGTCGTTCTTACTACTGGTCAGACCATGAGCGCGTTTTCGCTATTTATTCCACCCAGCGTATACTTAGCAGACCTTACGAAACGGCTTATCGTCGATGTATTCATCATCGCAGGAAGCAATAACCGAGACATAGAATTAGAGTTCAGAGGAATTACTCAATCACACGTCCACACGACATTTGCAGTGATAGGCAATACCGGTCCCACGGGCTTGACGGGTCCCACGGGCTTGACGGGGGCCACAGGTCCCACGGGTGCCACAGGACCACGCGGATTTGCGACTATCTTTGGAGCCACGGCAACGGCAGGAGCTGTCCTGACGGTCACGGGAGCCACGGGAGCCTTCGCAAACTCGAACTTGACCTTCGCGGATGGAAACTTGTCTGTAGGCGGCCCAAGTGGGTTCACTGGCCTGAACACTGGGCCTACGGGAGGCGCTGTCAATGTACGCGATGGATACTATGTGAATGGCTATCCAGCACCGTATCAGACTGCAGAGACATTCCTGGTTGCGGCTGGTAGCGGGGGTGGTGCGGCGGGCAGTCTGATGTGGAGTACCGACGGCAAAACATGGAACCCGTCGACGAACGACACGTTTCCTACCACTGGACGCGCTATCGCGTGGAACGGCAGTTTGTGGGTTGCGGCTGGTAACGGGGGCGGTGCTGCGGGCAACATGATGTGGAGTACCGACGGTAGGACATGGTATGCGTCGACGAACCCCACGTTTTCTGTTAATGGTACATGCGTCGCGTGGAATGGCAGCTTGTGGGTTGCGGGCGGAAATGGCGGTGGTCCGACAAGCAACATGATGTGGAGTACCGACGGCAAGTTCTGGAACCCGTCGACAAACAACACGTTTTCTGGTCTTGGCCGAACTGTCGCGTGGAACGGCAATTTGTGGGTTGCGGGTGGAGACGGCGGTGGCTCGAATGGCAACATGATGTGGAGCACCGACGGCAAGTTCTGGAACGCGTCGACGAACCCCACGTTTTCTGTTAATGGATTTGGTGTCGCATGGAATGGTAGTTTGTGGGTTGCGGCTGGACAGGGCGCCACTCCAGCAGCCAGTATGATGTGGAGTATCGACGGCAAGTTCTGGTACTCGTCGACGAACAACTCGTTTGATAGCTATGGATTCGGTGTCGCGTGGAACGGCAGCTTGTGGGTTGCGGCTGGACTGGCGGCCACTCCAGCGGGCATGATGATGTGGAGTATCGACGGCAAGTTCTGGAACCTGTCAACGAACAACGCGTTTTCTACTCATGGATATAGCGTCGCGTGGAACGGCAGTGTGTGGGTTGCGGGCGGCAATGGCGGCGGCGCGGCGGGCGGCATGTTGTGGAGTACGGACGGTAAGACGTGGAATGCGACGACGAACAACACGTTTTCTAGCTTTTGTCAAAGTATCGCGTCGGCAGTCACTCTGCCGTTTGAAGGTCCAGGGTCGATGAACGTTCAAGGTGCTGGCCCAACGGGTGGGTGGTTGGTGACAACTGTACAGGCGTCCACTGGACACGCACCTCCCGCGGGACTGGCCGCCAACTCAAACCTGACCTTCGCGGGCGGCGTGTTGACTGTAGGTGGATCTCTGAACATGTGCAACAACAACATCAGTAACGTCGCTGTACTCTCTGCTGTTACGAGCGCTTCCTTGAATCTGACTTCTTCAATTGGTGTGGGCATCAATACATCCGCGCCATCCCAACCCTTGGACGTGAACGGAGTAATCAGGACGTATAGCACAGCAAATGACGTGATGGGACTGTTTGCGCCAACCTATGGCAATTATATTCACATCGGCGCTTGGAATGCAGCTGCGGAGGTGCAGAAGAATCTTGTTCTGAATCAGTTTGGTGCGGCTGTGGGTATCGGCACCAGTAACCCAGCCTACACCTTGGATGTGAATGGAAATCAGCGAGTCAGGGCCAACGGAAGTTCAGACCTCATCAATTTCGGCACAACCTACGACACATTGACCTTGCGATCCACCTTGACTGCGTACGGCGGCGGTATTGCGTCCATCTTTTTCGGAAATGATTCGAACAATTACCCTCTCGCTCGGATCTACGCTCAGGATTCTTCTACTGGAGGTGCTTACCAGGGGCGGTTAGTGTTCCAGACGAACAATCAGGGAACCCAATTGGTTGAACGTATGCGCATCGCGGATATCACTGGATATGTGGGTGTCAACAAGGCCGAGCCCGCCTACCAGTTGGACGTGTCTGGAGGTGTACGCACAAGCAGCGTATACGCCACAGGAGGTGCAGTGACCATTTCCAACGGATATGTTTTCCACGTCTTCACAGCGGCCTTGACGGAGAATTTTGCGAATGCTGCGATCGCAAACTACCAGTATAATCCTACATGGAATGGCTGGACGTGGACCAATGGAGGTATCGCCAAGAATGGTGGGGCAATTACCGGGGCAGCTGGCAACTCCCAGACATATTTTAACTTTTCTAGCAGTACAGACGCCGCTACACAAACATCTACTTCACCTACTCTTTCTATACCTTCGGGACGAACGATGAGTCTAACCTTTTTATATTCATATGGCACTAACTATCCGAATACGCCAGCAAATCTTACAGTCACGTACGCTGGAACACAAATCTACACAACAACAACTTTTAGTCCTTCCTCATGGCTTTCTGTTACAGTTCAATTTACTACGACAACGTCTAGCGGAGCATTTGTTTTTTCACAGGGTCCACAAACTGTTAATTACGCAACACTTCTCATCGCAGGCATCTCCCTCTCCGAGAACTTCACAGTTCCATCGGGGTCGTTGGCTGTGACTTCACTGGTGGTGGGTGGCGGTGGCGGTGGCGGCTTCAATTGTGCGGGCGGCGGTGGTGCGGGCGGTGTTGCTCTTACATCACAGACATTGGGAGCTGCTTCGTATCCTGTTGTAGTTGGGTCTGGCGCTCAGGGTGGTTATACAACAAGTGGATTTAATGGCGGCTCATCTACATTCAGTGGAATAACGGGTATTGGCGGCGGTGGCGGTGCGTCTATTGGTACTGCGGGTCTATCGGGAGGGTGCGGCGGTGGAGGCGGTGGAGGCGGCAATGCAGGTGGTGCAGCAACACAATCGGGCGGCGGTGCGGGTGGTGCGGGAAATAGTTCGTATGGCGGTGGTGGAGGTGGAGGCATGGGGGCAGCAGGATCTGCTGGGAGTGGAGGATCCGGCAATAGCGGAGGCAATGGAGGAGGAGGTAAAACGTATACGATTGGAGCCGCATCGTATACACTGGCGGCAGGTGGAGGTGGAGGTGGATATGAACCGCTTGGTGGATCGGCGGGTGTAGGTGGCTCAGGTGGAGGTGGTGATGGTGCCGCACTTGCTAATACATCTGGCACGAATGCTACGTACTACGGATCAGGCGGAGGCGGTTCGGCGGGAGGCGGTGTTGCTGGTAATGGTGGAAGCGGATTCCAAGGTATCATCGTGGTCGCCTACCCGATTCCCGTGGCCGCCGAGCTTATTGGAAACGCCCGCACTGGGTTGAACACCTATCTTGCGTCTAGTTCCATCATCGAGACCTTTTCGAATGCAGGCATTCCTCTCAATACCAATGCTTACTGTGTTTTTAACACAAATACAAGTATCCAACAACCAGGATGGACATTTGGTCCTCCTTATGGTGGTATTAATAATGGAGTCACCCCGTTTTCTTCAATTAGTCCGTTAACTGTGGTTCCTCAGAGTTTGGGCTACTCTGCATATATGCAGTATGTCAATAGCACTATTTCACGAGCTACAACACTTCCCGTTGGAGTGTCTTGCACATTGACGTTCTGGTATATTGGTCGTGATTCTCCATCGCTCAAAACATTTGGAGTCTTTTACGGCACAACCCAGATTGTTCCAACGATAACGAACCCGAACCATACGACATGGGTCTATTCGAGCAACACGTTCACGACAACCGCTGCCAATCAGGATTTGATCTTCAAGATCATATCTACAGGTGTACAAGACCAATCCGTCAATATCGCCTACGTCCAGCTGATTCCCAACAATCTCAATGTGGGCGTTGGCACGATCGTTCCGTATACAACTCTGGATGTGGCGGGCACCATCCGCGGACAGACATCAAACTCCCTTGCAGCAACCCGACCCGATACCCTCACACCTGGCACAGCGGCTCATGGACTCCTGTTGCAGTCGACGAAATCCGCCAATGCGACCCCGTATTCTCTTGCCCTCGGCGTAGATTCAGGAACAGGACATTCCTACATCAACGCGGGCGGAAACAATACGACCCAACCACTGCTGCTGAACTCTCTGGGTGGAAGTGTCATTGTCGGTGACATAGCAACGGGAACAACCTACGCCACAGGAGGCACGGTCACTACGACGACTGTGGGGGGCGTGACGTATCGGACTCACGCGTTCACCTCAACGGGCACGAGCACATTCACAGCATTGACTGGACTCGCAGTTACGTCCTTAGTGGTGGGTGGTGGTGGTGGTGGTGGTTCGCTCTACATAGCAGGTGGTGGTGGCGCGGGTGGCGCGGTTATTACGTCGAATCAGTCGTTAGGAGCTGCTTCGTATTCGGTTGTGGTCGGCGCAGGTGGCGCAGGTGGAGTTGCCAACGGATTTCCGGGAACCAATGGAACTTCATCCACGTTCAATGGTATCACAGGGATTGGAGGAGGAGGAGGCGGTGGTTGGAACGCCAGTACTGGATTAAACGGTGGCTGTGGAGGAGGTGGAGGACAATATGTCGGAATTGGAGGAACTGGATCACAGGGTAAGAATGGTGGCAACGGTTTCACAAGCCCAAACAGCAGTGGAGGTGGAGGTGGCATGGGAACTGCGGGTGGATCAACCTACCCCCCGAATGGCGGAGCGGGATTGACATATACAATTGGCGGTGTGGCGTATCTCGTAGCAGGTGGAGGCGGCGGTGGGTCTGACGCTACAGGCGGTGCTGGAGGAGCAGGCGGCGGAGGTGCTGGTGGCGGTAACGGTAGTGGCGGAACCCTTCCCGTCGCAGGAACCGCAAACACGGGCGGCGGCGGCGGCGGCGGCGCAGGGGGGCCCGAGGTCGCGGGAGGCAATGGTGGTTCAGGTGTTGTCTACCTTACATATGTGATCCCATCGACGGGGTCTATCATGGCGAACACGCTCAACGTCAATAGCATCTCGGGCAATGCGGGGTCTGCTTTGTTCGTTGCACCTGCTTCGGGTGCCATGATCGTTGGCGACACCTCGGGAATCAGCTACGCCACCGGGGGCACTGTCACCACAACCGTAATCAACGGCATCACCTACAGGAATCACGTCTTCACAAATGGACTGACGGAGGACTTTGCTAATTATTCGGTGGCAGACTTTGCTAATCTTACCCCATCAGGACCAGTTGTATGGAATGGGTGGACGTCCGGTAATGGAGGCATCGCAACATCAACGGGTTCCTTCGCTACAGCAAGTCCCAGACCAGCGCCTTACTTAGCCTTTGTCGGCTATGGTGCCACGCTAACTTCACCCCCTCTTTCCTTTCCTTCAGGTCGTTCGATGACGTTGTCATTCTACTATACTGCTGGCACCGGCAGGACACCACCCACCTCGGTTACTGTAGCATATAATGGAGTGACTATTGCGACAATAACGAACACAACGACCAGTTGGCAACAATATGTATCACCATCGCCGTTTACATCGACTGGTCCAGGCACTCTCACATTTTTATGCACTGGTTCTACGAATGTTTTGATTACTAGTATTGTCCTCGCCGAAGTCTTCGTGGTGCCGAATAGCATAATAACCCACTCATTGGTTGTGGGTGGCGGTGGTGGCGGCGGTAATAACTGCGGCGGCGGCGGCGGTGCGGGAGGTGCCATTCTTACAACCAATCAAACCGTGACCGCTGGAGCTTACCCTGTTGCTATAGGCTCGGGTGGCTCGGGTGGCTCCACCAACTATCCGGGACAAAATGGTGGAACCTCTACCTTCAACGGCTTAACGGGTATCGGTGGCGGCGGTGGTGGTGCAGTGTTCGGATCTACTAATGGTTTGGCGGGTGGTTGTGGTGGTGGTGGATTTGGTGCTATTTCTCCTGCGTCTACGGGTGGTTCAGCGTTACAATCAGGGGGCAGGGCTGGAGGCAATGGTTCTGGTGTAATCGGTGGCGGCGGTGGCGGCGGTATGGGAAGCGTGGGGTCTAACGGCGTAGGAAATAATGGTGGAAACGGCGGTTCGGGTCAGATCTATACCGTCGGTGGAGCATTGTATCTCATATCAGGTGGCGGTGGTGCGGGTGCTTACTCCGGCGGTAGTCCTGGTGCGGGTGGAACGGGGGGCGGTGGTTCGGGTTCTGGAAATCTTTCTCAACCGGGAGGTGATGCGTCTTACTATGGCGGTGGAGGAGGTGGTTCGGCAGGTGGAGGTGCTAACCCCAAGGGAGGCAACGGATTCCAAGGTATCATCGTCATTTCCTACATTGTTCCCGCGACTGGCATTCTTACGGCGGGAACTGTTAACGTATCTAACATTTCCGCAACTGGAGGGATCACGGCTCTGAAAGGCTTCCGTCCATCGTATGCGGCGATCACGGGAACTAGTATTAACACTCTATCGTATAACTACGGAACTCACTTCAACATCACAAATAGCGGATTCAATACAATCCTGATCAATAACACGGCCTCTGCCGCAGACGCTAACGCCTACTGGGTGTTCCGTAACAATACGGGGTCTTACTTCGCAGTTACGGTAACCTACACGACATCGGGGGGTGGAACGGGCGCAGTCTCTATTCCGCCCTTGACAAGCCTGACGATACTGTATACGGGTGCGACATCGGGTGGTTCAAGCGCGTATGTTTTCTTCTGACCTTCCAGTAATACCCATATGTTGGGGACATCGAAGAGTATCTTCGGATTCGACCCCCGCAGTGTTGGGGGGTGTTCCTTGTGGTTGGATGGTGCGGATCCAGCAGGAACAGGGGCTGTTCCTGCGAACGGCGCAACGGTGGCGACCTGGGCGGACAAGTCGGGGAATGGGAAGAACGGTACTATTTTAACAGGAACCCCAACGTATGATCTATCCGCACGATCGGTCTCGTTTGATGGAAGTTCAACATTCCAACTACCCAACTCAACCATCGCTCCTGGGGCATCTACCTTCACGATCTTTGCCATATGTCGTCCGACAAGCTTGGCAAACTACCCGTATCTTTTCTTTGCAGGAAACGGTGGGGCAGGCACATCAGTATCACTTGTCTTTTATCCAGACGGAAGCGTAGAGAATGGTTTTTGGACAGATTACATGGGAGTTGCACCCGCTGGATCTGTATCCGCCAACGTCACGTATCTCTTTTCGTCGGCATACAATGGAACATCCCGAACACTCTTCAGGAATGGCACAGACATCGTTACAGGAATTCGAACCGTAGAAAAGAATATCGGCGCCGGGAATAACATAGTTGGCGGCGCCGGTCCCGTTGGAACTTCATTTAGCGGAACCATCAGCGAAATGATCGTCTACAACACACTGCTGGGTACTGCCCAACGCCAATCCGTCGAAGGTTACCTTGGGTGGAAATGGGGTCTGGAGACTCCTACGACAACATCACTGCCAACATCGATTCCGTCATGTGTTTTGTGGTTAGATGGAGCAGATTCCACACGAACCGCAAACATTGCAACGGGGGTTTGGCTTGATAAGAGTGGTCTTGGGTCGAATACAACGTCCAACGCAGGAAGTAGCGCATTCAGCATGGGTTCTATCAACGGTCTTCCCGCGGTAACGTTTCCTGCTGCGAGTGCGTCTGCATTAAGGGCTAATGCGACTCTTGCAACGTCTACTGGAGTTACTGTGTTTCTGGTTGCGTCAACATCAACCAATAGACCAGCCGGGTCCCGTTTTTTATATGGAAATATTGGTTCATTTGATCTCAATATGATAGGAACGGTGTTTCCAGTATCTATGCGTTTTGCGGCATCTGGGATGACATCGGCAGTCACAGGAAATTTCATAACGACATCTCCATTTGTTTATTCTGCCACCTCGACTTCAACAGTCTTAAATGCGTGGATAAATGGCATAAACAATGCTGTTGGAACAGCCAACCCCGCGCTTTCGATTACATCCCTCACAATTGGTAATTTCGCAACTCCATCATCAACGTATGCATTTACTGGACAAATAGGTGAAATCTTGATCTACAATCGAACTCTTACTACCGCCGAGCGCCAATTCGTTGAGGCCTATCTGGGAAGAAAGTGGAGTGTATCCGTTGGTAATGTAGTTCTTCCAAACACGCATCCCTTCTATTCAATTCAGCCTTTCGGTCGCTACTTCAATCCAATTGATGTTCCTGGGTGCCAATTGTGGCTTGACGGTGCTGACCCAGCAGGAACAGGCGTACTCCCCGCAAACGGCGCAAACGTAGCGACCTGGGTGGACAAGTCGGGGAACGGATACAATGCAACCGCAAATGGAACACCAGCAACCTATGGTACAAACGCAGTCGTCTTTGCAGGAGCCCAGAACTATGGAACATCCTTGTCGTCAACACTGTTGAATCAAAGTGGGTTTGCCGTTGTTTCCTATACGGGTTCTTCTAAGATGAACATTTTTAGTGTGAATAGCATATCAGGAAGTGCTGGACTTCAGCAAATTATTCAATCTGGTTCGCAAATAATTACTTCTTACGGAGGCGCGACAGTTGTTTCAGGAGGTGCGGTTCCTGAGAGTACGATTGCTCTCTACAACTACACGTTTAATTCCGGTGTGAATGCATTCGTTTATTTGAATGGAACTCAAACGGGAACAAGTACTGGAGCAGCGATTTCTGGAGCAGGAACAATCTCAATCGGTTCCTATAATAACAATGGAGCGGCTGAGCCATTCGTAGGTAATATGTATGAACTTCTACTTTATAATACAGTTCTTTCGCAAAGTCAACGTCAACAGATCGAAGGCTACTTGGCATGGAAGTGGGGTCTTCAGCCGAGTCTACCTGCAACGGGTCACTCGTTTAAGACGTTTCCGCCGTCGTCTCCCTTGCCGTTTTCACCAGTCAATATCTCAGGATGTTCATTGTGGTTGGATGCTGCGGATGCTTCGAGCGTGACGGGAACCACAACCGTCACATTATGGAAGGATAAGAGCGGTAACGCACGCAATCTTAGTGTGGGTTCTGGAACAACAAGCTACGCAAATAACGCAGTCACGCTGAACAGTTCCTACATGTTTGTTAACAGCCCAGTCAATCTAATGGCCTTTACAATGTTTATCATCGTCAAGTCGAACTCAGCGTCGATCAACAACCAGACAATCTTGATCGCAAGACCTAATACAGGCTTTGATTATGATAGCCCCGACGGATTTGGGCTTTATATAAACTATCAGAACACTGGACAATTTTACGGTAGAAACATAGGGTCCCAGTACGTGAATCTATATGCTCCAGGTCTCAGCGGTCCAACTATGCTTTCATTTACAACTGGAATCACCACGATCAATGCATTTGTCGACGGTGGTTCAGTCACTGGGGCGTCTGGACTACCCACCCGATCAAGCACGGCTCAGGGATTTGCTATAGGGGCTGCGTGGAGTGGAAGCGCCTATAACAATATCATTTCAACGGCATCTATCTACGAAATATTGGTGTACAACAGATCTCTGACAACTCCCCAACGCCAATCCGTTGAAGGCTATTTGGCGTGGAAATGGGGGCTTCAAGCAAGTTTACCCAGCACACATCTTTACTATAGGTTCCCGTCTGCGCTGAATCCGGGTAGTATATTTGATTACGCACTGACGTATCTCCCACTTACAGGAACCACGGACGCGGGTAAACTCCCGCAATCCGTAACAAACAATGGAACTGTTACATTTACAACAATCGCAGGACGGCCTTGCATGTATGCTCCTAACTCATTATCTACATATCTAAGCTTTCCATATACGAATCAAACAGTCTTTACTCTTTGCTTTTGGCTATATCCGCTTAATACCGGCTACTATACTGCCGTTTCAATTACAAACCCCGATCTGAACAACCCCGCACTTCAAGTCGACATTACAGGATCTTCGACTACCATTTATACTGCGATGCCAAATCAGTGGACGAATCAGCCTACAGGAACAACCGGTGGAGCAAACACATGGACTCATTTCGCAATCACAGTCAACCAATCAACCTTTGTAGAACAGCTCTATCTGAATGGAACTCTCGCAGCAACCGCAACGGGAACGGGTTCTACTATCTCGAGCCGCACGCGTTTTGTTTTGGGGAGATCAGGTGATGGCGGCCGCGCGTATTTTGGATATATTTCTCAGTTTGCATTTTTCCCTACCGCACTCAATGCGTCCGAGATTTCAACTGTATATCAAACACCGGTCTAAGTCCGACTCGCGTGGATCCTGAGCGTGTTCCCAATGTACGAATACGAAATCAGGACACCGACACACAGTGTCTGGATCCTAGCAATGACTGGACCCATTTCCTGACCCAGCAGATAGGTTACATACTGATAGACACTCCGTACCACCCCATCCGAGCAAATGCTTGGGGGTGTTATGTCGAATTGCTGGATAACATACGCCGCCGGGAACCCAGCTGCGGCCCACGTAAACATAGGGGGACGCAGGGTATCGCGGGTGTGGTTAAGAAGAACAGACAGTGTTGCCCTGTCAGTCGTCTCCTGAAGCCTGACTGCACCAATACTGCCAAGCAATTCGGAAATGTCAATCACCATGGGCGCCTCAATGGTCCCTGTCTGAGCACTGGGAAACATAGGTCCAGTGGCGCCGGTGAGACCCGTAGGTCCAGTGGATCCCGTGGATCCCGTGGATCCCGTGAACTCTCCACCCGTAGGACCCGTAGGACCCGTGGATCCCGTGAACTCACCACCCGTGAATCCAGTGTCTCCAGTGGGCCCCGTGAACTCCTCTCCCGTAGGACCCGTAGGACCCGTAGACCCCGTGAACTCCTCTCCTGTAGGACCCGTGAACTCCTCACCTGTAGGCCCCGTAGGACCCGTGGACCCCGTGAATTCACCACCCGTGGGCCCCGTGAACTCTCCACCCGTAGGACCTGTTGACTCAGTCGATTCAGTGCTCATTTATGTAAAGATCCCGCCTTTTTTAACCGACCACTAACACAAGATGGCGACAGGCCCCCCTTACTTTTTGCCCGCGCAGGTGCAGTCGGGAGTCACAACGGTGGTCGATCGTGACACCATCCGCATCACTGATTCTGGTGGAAGACTCACCGGAACTGACGCGTGGAGCTCGGTCACGGCCAGTCAGTTGGGGGCATCTATTCAGGCAGTTCCACCTACAACTCTCGTGGGGTCGGTTTACATTGGTCTCGGAACCGTAGCGGCAGGGACTGGGAACTCGGGGGCTGCCTTATCTGCTGCGTTTACGTATGGATTTCGTGTTGGGGGCGGAACAGGAGGAGCGATTGCTATCGTTGATGGGTCAAGTGGATCTCAAGTGTTTTATTCAACTGCCTTCACGAACGTATCCAATGGAACAACTGGATCCTACTATGGACCACCCCTGCGTGTTCTCTACGACGGTTTGATCGTCAACTGGTATATCTATGGTCAACTTGTGAGGTCAACCCCGCGGACGACAGGAAACTTCCTGTGGTATGCAAACGTTGCCTTTGGCGGCTTGACTGACAGCGGCAACGCTACGGTGGGCGACTTCCTCTATGACGTGATGTGGGGATCAGGTGAGTTTGGGGCTGTTCCGGGATCCACGGGAGCCACGGGACCTACAGGACCAGGGGCTCCAGGACCCCCCTTTAGCACCGAAGGACCGCTTACAACTGTATCAACCCCTAGTGGACTCACGTTGACGGGAAGTAGCAGTGGGCTGGGTGTCTTTTACGGACTCATCCCGGTCATGGATGGAGCATATGTGACTGGGGTGATCGGTGGAAACCCTGCCGGCAGTACTATATCGGGATACGTCGGAATTATCGGGGCGAGTGAACGTCCATTTACAGCAGCGAAGGTTACATGGCGTGGATTCTATGTACTGGGCGGCCTCCTCTACATCATCTCGTACAATGTCACACCCATCTTTGCGGGTATTTATGCGCCCGGCGACATCTTAACTGTCCGATACTATGATCTTACGTTTCGGTGGTATTTAAATGGCCGGCTAGTGTATTCGGTCTTTATCCCGCAAGGGCAGGACCCGAGCAGCGGCCTGTTCTATGCGTTTGGAGCCGTGCCTGCGAACGAACTTCCAATGACGAATTTCCGTTGGGGGAGCGATATTGTAGGTCCTCAAGGGGCAACGGGAGCCATAGCCACGGGACCCACCGGACTCACGGGACGCACTGGATCCACGGGACCTACAGGCCCAATCGCCACGGGAGCCACGGGACCACCTGGCTTTCTATTTCCTGCGTTCACGATTATACGATCGAACCCGGCCCAAACAGTTACGACAACGCGATCATTTGACGGGTTGGTCGTGTCCGTTCCAGGCAGCGGAGACGGTGGTATTTCGTCCGTTCTGTCGACGCTTCCCATGTTGATCAGTTTGGATACGTCGACGGGCAGTTTCTCGCTGGCGTCGCTCTTGTATCTCGGTGTCAGTCTCAACTTGACAGGTACTACGTTCAACCCGACCCCGACCGTACACTTTGTCATTGCACCCGTGAGGAGCGTCGGCGGCCCGTCGTATGACATGCGTGTAGGCGGTACCACTCTTGGGACGGCCAGTTTCACCCTAGGTGCCGTGTTTAACGTAACCTTTGACGGTCGTTACTTTACCTTCTTTGTCAATGGTACGGTGGTCTTGATCTACGATGGCGAAGCGCTTGTCGCGAGCAACCTGGGCAACCCGCGCGGCGTGGCTTTCTACACGACTGGAGGAACCAACCAGGTTGCGACGATCAACTACGGCACGGTTTCTGCGGGTCCTCAAGGATTCACGGGTCCTACAGGTCTTACGGGTCGAGTCGGTCCCACAGGCAACACGGGGCCTACAGGTCTTACGGGACCCATGGGATTCACTGGACGCACAGGTCCAACGGGAGCCAGAGGACTCATTGGAGAAACTGGCGAAACGGGACCTTCAGGTCTCACGGGACCCACCGGACAGATTGGTTCCACGGGCTTCACGGGATCCACGGGCTTCACGGGGCCCACCGGAGAGATTGGCTCAACGGGCTTCACGGGACCCATGGGCACTGCATTGAATACGGGAGCCACAGGAGCCACGGGATTCACAGGGCCTAGGGGTCTGCAGGGTATCCAGGGAAACCAAGGCGACCCAGGAGCAAATGGAGAGGCGGGTAGTGAAGGCGTTCAAGGACCCCAAGGACCCGAAGGACCAACGGGTGTAACCGGACCGCAAGGACCCAAGGGTGATCGCGGTATCGGACTCCAGGGAGGCTCAGGCGCAACCGGTCCTACAGGACTCGGGGGTCCTACAGGACCACCTAGTCTGGGAACGACGGGTGCCACGGGTCCGACGGGGCCCCGCGGACTCGATGGATCTTCGACGGGAACAGGTGCGACGGGTCCTCGCGGGCACAACGGGACCATAGGCGCTCGCGGACCTCAGGGGTTCCCGGGCCCTGCTGGTGTTGGATCCACTGGGGCAACAGGACCGGTGGGTCCACTCCCTGCCTTTACTACAGTGTCCTTGACGGCTGGAGTGGGCTATCCCTTGCCGCTGCAGACTAACCTGCGATTGATCGCACGCGAACCAAACTGTTCTGCGTCTCTTCCGAATGGAAACGTTCCGAACGACTGGATCTATGCGCAACAAATCTCCTACCGCGCGTCTTCGTCAGACAGTATGCTCTATTTAAGCGCCACTAACACGATCGGACCCGTCACGGGAAGTGCCCAGCTCCTGTTTGTTTGGGACGCAGATAGATCAGTGTGGATGAGTGCGGTATACCCAGCCGCGACGATTTCAAACATCTGATAAAGACAAGCAATGAGTCTTGCGCAATACGTTCCGGGCGTTGGCATTGTCAACTGCCCTCCTAACATCTACCCTGGACCTCCTGGACCTCCCGGACCTCCTGGGTCCCAGGGAGACACGGGTCCAACGGGACCCGCAGGACCACAGGGGGAGTCTGGACTTGCTAATTTTCGTGGACCTCCTGGACCGAGCGGACCCACAGGGTTTACGGGTCCAACGGGAGGATTGATCCCCGCGACAGGATTCACAGGTCCACAGGGACCGATGGGACTTAACACGGGGCCATCGGGCGTAACAGGTCCGATTGGAGTTCCAGGCTCGGCGACAAACACAGGACCCACGGGCCCGACAGGTCTAGCAGGACCTGAAGGTACGGCCGGAACAACGGGTGTCACAGGTCCAACGGGCCCGACAGGTGTGACAGGACCGGCGGGTCCTCGAGGGTTTCGGGGCTTGCAGGGGGCAACGGGGCCGCCAGGGCCCGAGGGCGTTCAGGGACTTGTTGGACCGCCAGGAGCGATCGGACCACAGGGGCCACAGGGCGCCACGGGAACCTTTACGTTTGCTAACACAGGTCCCACGGGACCCACGGGAGTAACGGGTCCTATGGGTCCTACGGGTCTCACTGGCTGGACGGGTCTCACGGGCGAGACTGGATCTACAGGTTTCACGGGATACACAGGTTTCACGGGATCCACAGGTCTCACCGGATCCACGGGTCTCACCGGCCCCACAGGACTTACCGGATCCACAGGACTGACAGGAGCCACAGGACTCACCGGACCCACAGGGCGCACAGGGCATACGGGACCGACAGGATTCACGGGACCCACTGGAGTCACGGGACCCACGGGACCCACGGGAATTGCAGGACGTACGGGTGCCACAGGACTTACAGGCGGCACATCAGGCACTGGACCCACTGGGCCGACCGGGCGTGCGGGTCCTACGGGTCAGTATCCCTACGCATCGCTTCCTTTCACAATTGAGTTCACAGGAAGTGATCCCGTCACCCTCAATCCACGTGAAGTTGTGGACACGACCGTTTCAACGAACTATTCTCGTATCTGGGCGGGGGGTATTGGGATACAAAGCGGGACATCCACGTCTCCGTTCGCAATTCAGTCCTTCGCCTTTTATATTCCATCTGGTTCGAATACATGGCATTTTGAAATGACGCTATCGCAGACTCCGAGTGCCAACATAGTGTATGCAATTGGTCCTCTTTACTATCTCCTCTAACAACAATGTCCGCATCTGCTCGGTTTGTGCCGGGGCCTGTCGGGCCAATGGGTCCGATGGGACCCGATGGAGACCAAGGGCCAATAGGTGCGCAGGGTGCGCAGGGTGAAGACGTAACAACGGGAGGAACGGGCGTCGAAGGAGCGCTTGGCCCTCTAGGCCCAGTGGGACCGTCTCAAGTGGTGTTTCCCATCTCGGGATTCACGGGTGTGACAGGCCCTACGGGGGTTAATCCCACCGGTCGTCAGGGTCCACAAGGCCCCATTGGACTTCTTGCTGTATTTGGGGCGACAGGCGTATCAGGAACCACGGGTCCTACGGGTCCTACAGGTATTGGATACTTCGGGCCCATGGGTCTGGCTGGGTTCACGGGCCCAGCATCCACTGTCACGGGTGCCACTGGATCTGTTGGCCCCACGGGACTTCAAGGACCCGCGGTTCCAGGTCCAGTTGGACCCCCTGGAGTTACGGGAATCACAGGTCCAACGGGGCGCGATGGCGTGTCGCCTGACGAGAATACGCTAACCATCGGACCTCGAGTAGGTAACCCTGGATTCACAGGTGCCACCGGTTCGACAGGACTCACGGGGTTCACAGGCTCAACGGGATGGACGGGCTCCACGGGATCCACAGGATTCACAGGGTTCGCTGGATATACGGGATTCACGGGCTTGACAGGCGCCACGGGGTTGACGGGACCCACAGGACTCACGGGGTTCACAGGACTGACAGGCGGCACATCAGGCACTGGATTCACTGGCCCGACTGGACCTACTGGCTGGATGGGTCCATCTCCAACTGGCGTCACGGGGTTCACGGGATTCTCTGGACCCACGGGACCGACTGGACCGCCAGGCGAAGGTCCCGCAGGTATCACAGGTCTTACCGGACCTACAGGTCCTCCGAATCCCTACCTAGCTAGCACGATTCGGTTCGATATACTTCCGGGCGAAGGATACTTCTTCAACAATACTGCAGAGATTACTCCATCCATCACGCTTCCTCGAGTCGTCTGGATTACGAACGTAACAGTACCACGTCTCGACGGAGACTATGCCAATTATCAAGCTTCACTTGCGTCGTTTCAGCCGTATGTGAACGGCAGTGGTAACTGGGAGATCGCGTGCACGGCTGCGATTTCGTCCGGCGTGTGGGACAAGCCTTTCCCAGTGACAATAACGTCGAACATCACCAACTACTTCACTGTAGACTACGTTTCCATGGAGGCAGCGAACCCACCGCCTTGATCGTGGAACAACCGCATCTTTTTTGCGGAACCTAGGCAATGGACCCCAAGGAGAAGTTGTTGCTGGACGCAGAGTGGGAGGACGCAGTGATGGATCTCCAAGATTCCGAGAAGCGGTTCAGCGTCACTCCCTACGACACCAACGCGTTGTGCACCGCTGTGTTCCACTATCTCCAGACTCATCGCGTGCGCGACAAACTGTTTTGGGAGCGGAAGGGAGAGGAGTTTCACTTCATGATTGAATCCATGCCATTCCCCGAAGAGCAGACAGAACGGGTGCTGGCGAACGACGAATTTTGGTTTGCGACCTTGAAACTGTTCGGCGTGGTTCTACCAAAAAACGAATAATCTACACGGAAGGATAACGATAGTACAATGGGTGACACAATCGTAGGCGTTCAGTTTGGCATCGCTAACCCCGATGACATCGTCAAGCGCAGCGTCGTGGAGGTCACCACCGACAAGACCTATCTGAGCGGGAATCCCGCGCCCAACGGCGTGTTTGATTCGCGATTCGGAGTCATTGAGAACGGCAAGGTTTGCCCGACCTGTAAGCAAACCAACCAGTATTGCCCTGGACACTTTGGACACATTACGCTGGCTCGGCCCGTGTATCTCTACCAGTTCTTCGATGTCACGGAGAAGTTGTGTAACTGTATCTGCTTGAACTGCTCCGTGCCCTTGGCTCGCTCCAGCCCGGACTCGCCTCTGGGTATGGGACGCTTCAAGGAGATTCGCGACATTCTTGGAAAGAAGAAGCCGCTCGTGTGCCCGAACTGTAACACCACGGTCTTTGCCAAGGTGGCCAAGGTGGTGGGCAAGGCGGCTTCGTTGGAGGGCAAGTTTCCGGTGGCAAAAGGAGACACGGTGACCGAGACGGGTCCGCCGACGCCCCTGCAGACGGAGATGGTTCTACGGGCCTTCCAGCGTATCACGACCGAGGACTGCG
>Ga0207909_1000299_pt1 | contig 17800 bp, 20 predicted proteins | sample LakMenEpi05May10_FD_150672 | JGI IMG/M metagenome (GOLD analysis project Ga0207909, IMG submission 150672) | Freshwater microbial communities from Lake Mendota, WI - 05MAY2010 deep hole epilimnion (SPAdes) | ecosystem: Environmental > Aquatic > Freshwater > Lake > Epilimnion/Euphotic zone ...
GCCGCACCTGGCGGCCGAACAGCTTCGACAAGGCGGCCGGCTTCAGGACGTCGGCCATCGGGCCGGCGGCGAGCGCGGCGCCGGCCCGCAGCAGCAGCGCGTGCGTGAAGACCGGCAGGATCTCCTCGACGTGGTGCGTGACGAACACGATGGCCAGCCCAGGCATGAGCTTCGGCAGGCGCCGCACCAAGGCGAGGAACTCGGCGCGCGCGACGGGATCGAGGCCCGCGCAGGATTCGTCGAGGATCAACAGCGCCGGGTCCGAGGCCAGCGCGCGGGCGATGAGCACCCGCTGGCGTTCGCCCTGCGAGAGGTGGCCCCATGGCCGCGCGGCGAGCCCGCCGACCTTGAGGAGACGCAGGAGCCGGCGCGCGCGGGCGAGCGTCGCCGGCTTCGGGCGGCGCCAGAGGTTGACGAGACCGTCGACGCCCCCGGCCACGACGAAGAGCGCCGGTTCGGCGGGCTGGATCATCGCGGCGACCGAGGGACCCACGAGCCCGATGCGGCGACGCAGCTCGCGCCAGTCGCTGCGGCCGAAGGTCTCGCCAAGCACGGCCAGCGACCCGGAGGTCGGGGCGAAGTAACCGGTGAGCGCGGCGAGCAGCGAGGACTTGCCGGAGCCGTTCGGCCCGAGGATCACCCAGTGCTGGCCGGGATCGACGCGCCAATCGAGCCCCCGCAGGATGACCTTGGCCTCGCGGGCGATGCGGAGGCGCTGGACGGAGAGGACGGGGGCGGAGGTGGCCGGCACCCGGCCAGCATGGACGGAAGCCCCCGCCGCTTCCAAGCCGCAAAGCCGACGGCCGATGCTTGCGCCCGGTGCGCGAGGCTCCTTAATCGGCCGTATGCGTCCGGTCCGCCTTCTCCCTTGCCTGCTGGCCCTCGGCCTGCTCGGGGCGGAGCCCACGACCAGCCAGAAGGACCTCGACGACCTCGAGGCCCTCAAAGCCGACGTCCGCAAGCGCAACCCCGACCCGAACATCGCCACGCCGGTCGCGGCGGCGACCCCGTCGCCCGGCGCCAAGGTGTTCCGCGTCCAGATTATCCGCTCCGACCGCGATAACGCCGGCTTCGAGCTCGTGCTGGTGCTCGACGCGCCCGTACCGGTGCCAGCGATCATCCGGGGCACCGGTCACGCCGTCGGCGAGAAGCTCGACTACGAGGGCGCCTTCGAAGGCGCTGCGAAGTTCGAGAGCGCCTACTATCCCTTCCTGAAATCCTCCGCCCCGCCGCCGGTCGCCGCCGCCGCCGTGCCCGTCGCCCCGCCGGCCGAACCTGACCCGCTCGTCGCCGACATGGACGAGCAGACGTTCGAGACGGCGCTGGGGTTCAACGCCTTCACCGTCAGCAAGCTCCTCTTCGCGGGCTTCGCCATCATCTCGATCGCGATGATCGTGCTCCGGACCAAGGCCAAGATCGAGGAACGGGCCATCAAGCGCCACCGCAAGCGCTGAGACCCGCAGGCGCATGCGCATCCTCACTTTGCTGCTGGCGGGCGCAACGTTCGTCGCCGGGAACGCGTCCGCCGCGACCAACGCCGAGAAGGCCCGCGCGACGGCCGAGGCCATGAAGGCCGGCGGCGGGCCGGGCGGAGTCGCCACCACCGGCGCCAAGGTCGTCCCGGCCGTCCCGGCCCGCGCCGGCGCGGCGGATGACTTTCGGCCGACGCCGGCGGACGCCCCGTTGACCGCGGGCGGCCTGACCCGCATCACCTGCCTCTACCGCGGGACGGATCCCTACCACTACCAGCTCTGGCTGCCGGCGGACTACGCGTCGTCGCCGACCCAGGCCCGGTCGGCGATCTTCATCGCCGCGCCCGGCGGCAAGGCGACCATGGGCGCGATGGCGGACTGGATCCGACGTCACGGCTATGTCGCCGTGATGCTCGAGGAATCGCGCAACGGCGATTGGGAACCGACGGTCGGCAATTTCATCGCCGCCCACGACGACGTCGTCCGACGGGTACGTCTGGCGGAGGGTCGCAAGGTCGCCACCGGCATGTCCGGCGGGGCCCGGGCTTGCTCGGTGTTCGTCGGCCTGCGCCCCGGGTTCGGCGGTTTGCTCTTCCAGGCCGCCGGCTACGCACCGATCGGCCCCAACGGCGCCTCGCCGGTGGCGGGGATCAAGGCACCCGCCCTCGCTGCCACCTTCGGCGAGAAGGATCCGAACTACGCGGAGGGGCCGCGCATGAAGCGACTCTTCGGCGACCGGATGGATTTGTTCGAGTTCCGCGGCGGCCACCAGTGGGCGCCGAAGGAGACGGTCGAGGAAGCCCTCGATTCCATCGACGCACGTCTGCCCAAGTAGGCGGAGCCGCAGCGCAGAGTTGCCAAGGCCGGCCGGCCTCGCCATCGGTAGGCGTATCCCCATGCGCCTCCTCCCGAGCCTGCCCCTCTTCCTGGCCGTCGTCGCCTTCGCCGCCGACGCGGCGCCGAAGTTCGCCGACCCCAAGCCGCAAGCGTACCACCTGACCGCACGCGCCAGCGAGATTGACCCGCGGTGTAAGTCCCACCCCGAGGTGGGCTTCGTACTCGAGAAGGACGGCAAGCCACAGGACTTGCAGCACGCGAACGTCGACACGCGCGTCGCGCCCCGCGGACAGCTCGTCATCTGGCTGATGGGCTACAGTCAGCCGCTGGCCGACAAGGTCAACGGCTACGGCCTGCACCACATTCAGGTGGCCTACGCCCGGGAATGGTTCGGCAAGCTCAACACCGAGCCGGCCGACGACCCCCAGCACCTCGGCAACATCCGCCTCGAGGCGACCACCGGCGTCGACGCCACCAAGGCCATCGACATCCCCGCGCCCGACAGCATGAAGGAGCGCGCCTTCCAGTTCGTGAAGCACCTCGCCAAGAACCACCCGCAGGGCCGCTGGGAGCAGTTCCTCGCCAAGGACGGCCAAGGCCTCGACTGGGAGAAGGTCATCGTCTCCGGGGCCTCGCATGGCGCGACTTCCTCCGCGCGTTTCGCCATCGCCCAGAAGGTCGCCCGCGTCGTGATGTTCTGCGGACCGCGCGACCAGCTCGACAACTGGCAGGGCCTGCCCGCGGCGACGCCGGCGAACCGTTTCTTCGGCTATAGCCACGTCCTCGACGGCGGTTGGGCGGGCGACCACTACCCGCGCTCCTGGCTGCTGCTGGGCCTGAATAAGTTCGGGCCGATCGTGAACACCGACGAGGTGAAGGCGCCTTTCGGTCACTCGCGCCGCCTGATCACGAAGTTCGACGTCAAGGGCGACGCCAACAAGGCGCACGGCTTCGTGCAGGTGAACAAGAACGCCCCCAAGGACGCCAAGGGTAATGCCCTTCAGGAGGAAGTCTGGCGCTACCTGTTCACCTCCCCGGTGGATGAGGTCGGCGCGCCGGTATCGGCCGAGACGGCGACCCGGATGGACCTGCGCGGTTCCGCCAAGAAGAAGTAAGTCCCTTCACCGACGGCTTGCCCTCCCGGGTCGCCCCCGGTTGGATGGGCCTTCTCCTCCCGTGGCCATCCGCATCGACCTCCTCACGCTCTTCCCCGGTATGGCCGACGGCTTCCTGCAGGAGTCGGTCATCGGCAAGGCCATGGACAAGGGCCTGATCCAATTCAAGGCGCACGACCTCCGGGCCTACTCCAAGGATAAGCACCGCAAGGTCGACGACATGCCCTACGGCGGGGGCCCAGGCATGCTGATGACCTGCCAACCCCTCTTCGACGCGGTGGACGCCCTGGCTACCCCCGGCTGCGAGGTAATTTACCTTTGCCCGGACGGGGAGCAGCTGACCAACCCCTTGGCCAAGGATTTGGCTAAAAAAGAGCACTTAATCCTCATTTCCGGGCACTACGAGGGCATCGACCAGCGCTTCCGGGACCGTAAAGTCACCCGCGAAATCTCGATCGGGGACTATGTCCTGACCAACGGGACCCTGCCGGCCTGCGTCCTCGTCGATTGTCTGGGTCGGCAGATCCCCGGGGTATTAGGGGAGGAAAACTCCTTGACGGGGGACAGCTACAACGGCAAGTTGCTCGCCTTTCCGCAGTTCACCCGACCCGCCGTTTACGATGGTCTCGAGGTGCCCCCGGTCCTCCTCGGAGGAAATCACGCCGAAATCGACAAATGGCGCCGGGAAAGGCAAATCGAGAAGACTCAGCAACGCAGACCGGACCTACTGAAAGACCAAGCAACCCAGCCATGAGCAACCATCCCCTCATCCAATTCGCCACCCAGAGCCAGCTGAAGACCAGCCGCGGCGACGACGCTTTCAAGGTCGGAGACGGCGTCAAAGTCTCCACCAAGGTCCGCGAAGGCGACAAGGAGCGAACCCAGCTCTTCGCCGGCATCGTGATCCAGCGCAAGGGCGGCGGCATCCACGCGACCTTCACCGTCCGCCGCATCTCCTTCGGCGAGGGCGTCGAGCGCACCTTCCCGGTCCACTCCCCCAACATCGAGAAGATCGAGGTCGAACGCGTGTCCCAGGTCATGCGCGCCCGCCTCTTCTACCTCCGCGATCGCCAAGGCAAGTCGGCGACCAAGGTGAAGGAAAAGCGCTTCGAGCCCTCCGAAGTCGCCGCCAAGTAGGCCCCCTTGGCCTACCCTCGAAAACCCCGCCTTTTGGCGGGGTTTTTTGTGCCCAGCGAGACCCCTTTCCGGCCAGTATTTCAAAATACACGCCCTAAATGTCTCTGGCCCATAGGCTTATTTCGAGGTTTCCATACCACCCCCTCCTGCCCCCGGGTTATAATTTCATCCTTTCTTGCCGGGGAATGCTTGACTCCACCCCTCCCTCCTGCGTCTTTCCACCTCCCTCATTTTCCAACCAACATGCTACGCATCCGCCTCCAACGCTTCGGCACCAAGAACGAGCCTACCTACCGCCTCGTCGTCGCCGAACAGAGTATCCGCCGCGACGGTCGCTTCGTCGAAGTCCTCGGCAACTACAACCCCGCCGCCCGCGGCAAGGCCATCCCCCTCAGCATCAATGTCGAGCGCGTCGATCACTGGATCAAGCTCGGCGCCCAGCCCTCGGACACCGCGAAGTCGCTCGTGAAGCGCGCCCGCGCGGCCGCTCCGGCCAAGGCCTGAAGCTAGACCTACACGGCGGAAACGCCCCACCCTGACGACGTCACACCCTGCCTACCGGCAGGGTGTTTCGTTTGGCAGGGTTGAGGGTCGCGGCCGACCTCAGTTAATCTTCGTCCAACCGCCCTGCCCGTCCTTCTCCAGACGCTGGAAGCCGGCCCGGGCCAGGCGCTCATCGCTCACCGACTGCTTCATCGCGCCCTCCCCGTAACGGATTGTCAACGAGGGGGATTCGAGCACGCGGCGGCACGGTTCGCCGCTCGCGGGGTGGTGCGTGAAATCCGGGGCCTCGGCCGGCAGGTCGACCTCGAACTCGTCACCCTCGGCACCGTCGGCCTTCAGCACGATGTAGCGTCGCAGCGGCATGGGATCACTTCTTGGAGGCCCGGGGGTCGAAGGCGTCGCGCAGACCGTCGCCGACGAAGTTGAGCGACAGCAAGGTGAGCGCGAAGACCACCGAGGGGGCGATCAAGAGCCAGGGGCACTCCTCCATGATATCGGCGCCGTCCTTGATCATGAGACCCCAGGAGGTCATCGGCGACTGGACGCCGAGGCCGAGGAAGCTGACGAACGCCTCGAGCATCATGACGCCGGGCACGGTCAGGGTGGCATAGATGGCGATGATCCCGGCGAGATTGGGCAGGTAGTGGTGGGTGAAGACGCCGACCTTGGACTGGCCGAGCGCGACCGACACCTCGACGAACTGCCGGTTCTTGAGCGACACCGTCTCGGTGCAGATGATGCGCGACATCGTCAGCCAGGAGACGCCGCCGACGGCCAGGAAGATCATCCAGATATTCTGGCCGAAGACCACCATGCAGAGGATCACGATGAGCGTGAGCGGCAGGGTACTCAGGATATCGACCGTGCGCATCATGGCGCGCTCGACCAGACCGCCCGCCTGGCCGGCGGCGACGCCGTAGAGGACGCCGAAGGCGAGGGCGACGACCGTGGCGACGAGGCCCACGCCCAACGAGACCATCCCGCCCTGCAGCAGGCGCGAAAGGACGTCGCGCCCAAGGATATCCGTCCCGAACCAATGGGTGGCGCAGGGGGCGACGGCGCCGAGGGCCAGGTCCTGCCGCTGGTAAGGGTACGGCGCGATCCAGGGCGAGAGCAGGCAGGCCGTAGCGATGGCGAGGAGGAACCACGCGGCGAGGACGGCGGCGTGGTCCTTGCGGAAGCGCTGCCAGCCGGTCTCGGTCGGACCGAGGGCGAGCGGGCCGCTCATCGGTCGCCGCCGCGCGCGATGCGCGGGTCCAGGGCAGCCTTAGCGAGGTCGGCCACGAGGTTGAGGACGAGCAGGGCCGCGGCGTAGACCAGAGTCGTGCCGAGGATCAGCGTGAAGTCGCGGTTGATGATCGAGGCGACGAAGAGCCGGCCGAGGCCGGGCACGTCGAAGAGCGACTCGACCACGAAGGACCCCGAGACGAGACCGGCGGCGGCGGGCCCGAGGTAGGTCACTACGGGGAGGATGCCGTTGCGCAGCGCATGCACGAACCAGACGCGCCGTTCGGGCAGGCCCTTGGCGCGGGCGGTGCGCACATAATCCTGGTTGCCCGCCTCGATGACCTTGCCGCGCGTGAGACGCGCCAGCGGGGCCGCCGTGACGATGCCCAGCGTCAGCGCCGGCAGGACGAAATGAATCGGCGAGCCCCAGCCGCAGGGCGGAAACCAGCCGAGGCCGAGCGCGAAGACCAGGGCGAAGAGCGGCCCCAGCACGAAGGAAGGCACGCAGATGCCCAGCAACGTGAAGCCCATCGGCACGCGGTCCAACCAGGTATTGGGACGCGAAGCGGCGAGCACGCCGACGGGAATGCCGATGAGGATGGCGAGCAGAAGCGCCGTCAGGCCGAGCTGGACGGAGACGGGGATGCGCGAGCCGATGATCTCGTTGACCGACCAGCCGGGGTATTTGAGCGAGGGCCCGAGGTCTCCCTTGCAGAGGTTGCCGACGTAGGTGACGAGCTGGGAGGCAAGCGGCTTGTCCAAGCCGTAATACTCCTCGAGGCGTTTCTTGACCTCGGGCGGCATGCGGCGGTCCTTCTCGAAGGGGCCGCCAGGAACGGCATGCGCAAGGAAGAAGGTCGCCACCACGACGATCAGGAGGACCGGGAGCATTTCGGCCAGGCGCGTGAAGATATAGCCGTAACGCATCGGGGGCGGGGCCAGCGTGAGGCGAGGTAGGCGGCTTGCAAGCCTGCGGAAGTCACTTACCCGCGGCGGCCTTCACCTTCTTCTCAAGCTCTTCGGTGGTGGGCGGCGGCGGCAGACCGCGGGCATCGGTGCGCGTCCAGCCCATCTTATTCGAGACCTCCTCGAACTCCTTCGGGCGCAACTTCCCTTCCGCCCGGAGGCGCGCCTGCCGCTCGGCGGCGTCGGCTTCCATCGCGCGGTCGATCTCGGCTTGGCGCCGTTGGTCGTCGAAGCTCCCGCAGCCGGCGAGACCGAGGGTGCCGAGCAGGAGCCCGCAGCGCAGGAAGTTCATGGCCGTAGATTACTCCGCAAGGTGGAAGGGGCTCAAGCGCGTACACGCGCCCGGCTGACCGGGAAACCGGCGGCGGTGGCGGGCGAGGGCGGCGTAGACCGCATCGCGCAGGAAAAGCGGGCACAGGAAGCCGAGGCGGGCCAACCAAGCCCAGCCCCCGCCCAGGAGGCCCAGCATGGTCAAGGTGGCGGTGGAACGGACGAGCCGACGGGAACCCTGCCAGACCACCAATGTACCCGGGTCGCCGCCGGGCGGCTCCCCGGCGATGCGGGCGGCCTGCCCCTGACCGGCGGCGAAGATCAGCCGACCGGCCGGGTCGCGGCGGGCGAACCAGGCCGCCGTGGCGTTGCACATCGCACAATCCCCGTCGATGAGGACGATGCAGGGCACGGACTCCATGCCCGGAAGGCTAGGCCGAAACCCCCTGGTTTAAAGGCCAAACCAGGCCCGCCGAAAGGGATGAACAGGCGGGTGGAAAGCGCTTGTCATGGCCCCTCCGGACTGCCAAGTATGCGTTTCCTGCCCGTCGGAAGGGTATCCAAGTGGCTAAAGGTCGGGGACTGTAAATCCTCTCAGCTTCGCTGTTCGTGGGTTCGAATCCCACCCCTTCCACCAGCAGGACAAAGCCAGCCCCCTCCGGGGGGCGGCCTCTTGTCGGCGGAAAACCCTTAAATCCGCGTTGACTAAGAGGGGTGGCCACGGCTTCCCTACTCCTTCACATGGCCAACATCAAAGCTAACCAGAAGAGTATCCGCCAGACGGCGCGTCGTGCCGAGCACAACAAGTCCGTCCGTACCCGCCTCAAGACCCTGGTGAAGGATTTCACCGCCGAAGCCAAGCAGGCCACCGCCTCCCTGGTCGCCTCGGCCGCCGATAAGGCCGCCAAGTCCGGCGTGATTCATCGCAACAAGGCGAACCGCCTCAAGGCCCGCCTCGCGAAGAAGCTCGCCGCCAAGAAGTGATGCCGCCGCGGCGCCTCACCAACCCCGTCGCCTAGGCGCCGGGGTTTTTTTGTTCCCGGAACATGGACGTACCCACCTCGATCGGCTTCCCCCTCGGCCTGCTGGCCGAGGAACCGGTGCGCGTGGCCGTCCTCGCCGCCGGCCCGGGCTGGGTCGCCCTGGACAAGCCGGCCGGCGTCGCCTTCGACGACCACCCTTGGCAGCAGAACGCCCCCACCCTCGTCGGCGGACTCCGCGTGCAGCTGGAACAAGGCAAGGCGGAGATCGTGCGGCTCGGCCTCAAGGAACCGGGCGCGGTGTTCGGCCCGGAGCCCGAGACCGCGGGCATCGCGCTGCTCGCCGACCGGACCACGGTGCTCGCCGCCTGGCGCGAGGCGCTCGGCTCCGGCGCCTTTGTGTTCCGCTTCGAGTTCATCGCGCGGACCGAGGATGCGCCCGCGGAGGGCGGCCTCTGCGACCTGCCCTTGGCCATGGACGACGCGGAGCGCCGGGCCGTGGTCTCGCATAAGCACGGCAAGCTGGCGACGACGCGATTCGAGGCCGGCCGCGCCTGCGGACGCTGGCGGATCTGGACGGCCCACACGCCCTTCCATCGGCGCGACCAGATCCGGGTGCACGCGGCCGAGGCCGGGCTGCGGATCGCCGGGGAACTCAAGTACGGTCGCTCCGGTCGCGTGACGCTGACGGACACCACGCCCAAAGGTCGTCTCAACAAGGGCGAGGACAAGCCGCTGCACCGCGGATTGCTGCTCCGCCTGGCCGAGGTCGAAGGCACGGTCGCGGGCGAGCGCATCAAGCTCGTGGCCCCGCGGCCCGACGACTTCGCGACCGTGGTGAAGCGCCTGTCGAAGGGACTCTGATCAGTCGCGCGGGAACGGCAGCCGGAAGCGGTCCGTCGTGCGCGCGTAGCCGTCGGGGCTGTTGAGCCGGCCGATCGGCGCGTACGCGGCGTAGTCCACCTTCCACGTGGCCGGGTCGGCCACGCCCGCGCGGACGTGCGCGAGCAGGATCTCGACCACGAAGAGCCGGTTCTCGCCGTAGCGCCGGTGATCGAGGAAGCGGCATTCCAAGGCAACCGGGCATTCGGTCAGGATCGGCGGGCGCACGCGCTCGGCGGCGCGCGTGGCGAAGCCGCCCCAGACGATCTCGCTCTCGCCCGGCGGCAGGGCGCGGGCGCACGCGACCATCCGCGCGGCCAGCGGCTCGTCGCAGAGATGGATGACGCATTCGCCGGTCGCGAGCAGGTTGGCCGCCGTGTCCTTTATCGTCCCGTCGTCGCGGTCCGCGGGGGCGAACCCCGCGATGGGTGGTTCGGTCCCGAGGACGTTGAAGAAGGAGAAGGGCGCGGCGTTGGTCCGGCCGGCGGCGTCGACGGTCGTGACGAGCGCGATCGGCCGCGGCACGACGAGGCCGGCGAGCAGCCGGTAGGCGCGCTCGCCGGGATGCGCGGCGACGTCGAAGCGGTCGGTCATGCGCCGGGCGGGACGTCCTCGCCAGCGTGCGAGGCCAAGGCGGCGCGCCGCTCGGCGTCCTGCTGGTACGACAGCCAGAGGTACAGGCCCACGCCCACGCAGATGCAGGCGTCGGCGATGTTGAACGCCGGGAAACGGTAGTACGGGAGATGGACGTCGATGAAGTCGACCACGTGATCCCCGAAGACGCGGTCGCGCACGTTGCCGAGCGTCCCGCCGACGAAGAGCCCGAAGGCGAGCTGGCCGCCGCGGAGTTCGCGCAACAGCGGCTGGCGCCAGCGCCACACGAAGAAAAGGACCGCCAACGCGAGCAGGACGAGGAAGGGCCGCACATCGTGGTCGGAGCCGAGCCCCCAGGCCGCGCCCTTGTTGCCCACGTGCACGATCCAGAGGCGGGGCAGGAGTTGGATCGGCCCCGACCCGTCGGCCGCCGGGAAATACGTGTTGAAAGGGAGATGGCGCCCGACGAGCCCCTTGGTCCAGAGGTCCGCGGCCAGCCCGACCAGGGCGACGACCCAAAACGTCAGGTACGGACGGAACCGGGAGCCCATGGCGGACTCAGGAGTCGCTCGGGTCGTCCTCGCCGCCACCGCCGCCGGTGCCGAAGCCGACCTCGTCGCCGTGCTCACCCAGCGGGTTGCCGCCACGACGACGGTGCGCGCGCCGGTTGCGCTCGAGCTCCTTCTGACCCTCGAGGGAATAGCGGGTGAACGGGACCGCCATCAGGCGGGCGGGCGGGATGGGCTTGCCGGTGATCTCGCAGACGCCGTAGCCGCCCTTCTTCATGCGCTCGATAGCGTCGGCGATCTCCTTGAGCGCCTCCTGCTCATTCGAGATCAGCGAGAGCGCGAAATCGCGGTCGGCCGTGTCGGTGCCGGCGTCGGCCAGGTGCTGCGAATAGCCGGACAGGTCGCCGGCGTCGTCCTTGCCGGACTTCTTGAGCGCGGCCTCGGAGTGGAACGCGAGCCCCTTCTGCAGGGCCTGGCGCAGGTTGACGAGCAGGCTGTAGTAGCGGCGGAAACGCTCCGGCACCTGCTTGGACTCGTCGCCCGAGGTGGAACCCTTGCGGAACGGGTTGGTGCCGAGCAGGTCGGCGATCGTGGCGGCGGCCACGTTGTGGGTGCGATGATCGTCCGCGCGGGCGGCGGCGGCGGCCTTCTCGCGGGCCTTGCGCTCCTCCTCGGGCACCCAGAGGTTCAGCTTCACGCCCTTCTTCTTGCGGCCGGCGAGGTAGGCCTGGACTTCGGCGACGGTGTAGAAAAGCAGCTTGGGACGCGGCGGGGCCTCCGTGGCGGCGTCCTGGTGGTGATCCTTGCGATGGGTCTCGAGGAGTTTCTTCTGGGTGTCGTGGTCGACCTTGGGAGACTTGCCGCCCTTGGCCAGCTTGGCGGGCTTGGCGGGCTTGCCGGCCTCCGGCTTGGCCTTACCCTGCTTGGGCTCCTGGACGACGCCGGCGAACGTCTTGCCGGTCTTGGCCGCGGGCTTACCCTTGGCGACCGGAGCGGCCGGCTTCACCGGGGACGGCTTGCCCTTCCCTGCCGGGGTGACCTTGGCAGGAGGAGCGACCTTGACGGCGGTCTTGGCCTTCGCGTCCACCTTCGGCGCCGGCTTCTTCGCCGGCGTCGGCTTAGCCGCGGGCTTGGCGGCGGACTTCTTCTTGGGAGCGGGCTTCTTGGGCATAGGAAATTAGGATTGGGGGTATTTGGCGAGGAGGGCGGTACGACACCGAGGAGATACCATACCGAATTTACCGGCGTCCACAAGCGCCGGGACCCATCGCCAAGAACGCGGGCAACGGACGCCGCCGGCCTTGTCGACCTGGCACGCCAACGGAGACCCAGGGGTGGGGACGAAGGAGACCGCCGAGACGATCCAAAGCTCGGCCAAGGCCTCGCCCAGACCGGCCAGGAGGCGGAAATCGGCGTCCGCAGAATCGCCGGCGACGACCACGGCGGCCTCGAGGGACTGGCCGAGCTTCTTCTCCTGACGCATCTTCTCCAGCGGGACGTTGACCAGGGCGGCGAGCGCCTGCACGCGCGTGAAGGTGGCGTGGGCGGCGAGACCGGCCTCGTCCTCCCAGTCGGCGGGCGGAGTGGGCCAATCCTGCAGGTGGATGGAGGCGGCGTCCGTGTACTCGGCCTTCGCCACGAGGTGTGACCACGCCTCGTCGGCGGTGAACGGCACGAACGGGGCGATGACGCGGAGGTAGGCGCGCAGGATCAGGTCGAGCGCGGTCTGCGTGGAGCGGCGCAGCGGGTCGGCGGGCGCCAGGGTGTACAGGCGGTCCTTGACGATGTTGTGGTAGGTCGAGGACAGCGTGCCCGTGGTGAAGTGGGCGAGCGCGGCGGCGGCACGGTGGAACTCGTTGCGCTCGCAGGCGTCGGTGACCTCGCGCACGAGGCGGGCGGTCTCGACGAGGGCCCAGCGGTCGATCGCCGAGAGACGCGTCACCGGGACGGCGTCCTTGGCCGCGTCGAAGTCGAACAGGTTGCCGAGCTGGTAGCGGAGCGAGTTGCGCATACCGCGGTACTGGTTGGACACGTGGTCGAAGATCGCGTCCGAGAGGGGGATGTCGGACTGGTAGTTCTCGGAGGCCACCCAGAGGCGGATGATGTCGGCCCCGTACTTCTTGACATAGTCGTCGGCCGTCTGGGGCTTACCGTCGGACTTCGAGATCTTCTGGCGCTTCTCATTCACGACAAAGCCGTGGGTGAGGACGGCGCGGTAGGGCGCGGCGCCCTTGACGGCGACCGCGGTCCAGAGCGAGGACTGGAACCAGCCACGGTGCTGGTCGGAGCCTTCGAGGTAGAGGTCGGCCGGCCAATGCAGGTCCTTGTGCTGGGCGCAGACGGCGAGGTGGCTCGAACCGGAGTCGATCCAGACATCGAGTGTGTCGGTGCCCTTGCGGAGATCCTTGGGCCAGTCGGCCGGGACGGGCGCGCCGCGCAGGACCTCCTCGACGGGGGTGGCCCACCACCAATCCCCACCGTGGAGGCCGACGTGCTTGGCGACGTGGCGGACGACGCCGGCGTCGAGGTAGGATTCGCCGGTGGACGGCGAGGTGAAGGCGGGGATGGGCACGCCCCAGGCGCGCTGGCGCGAGATGCACCAGTCCGGGCGGCCTTCGAGCGCCCCGCGGATGCGGCTCTCGCCGGAGGCCGGGATCCACTGGACGTCGCCGACCGCCTTGAGCGCGCGGGCGCGGAGGTCTCCGCGGTCGAGGCCGACGAACCACTGGTCCATGGCCCGGAAGATCAAGGGGGTCTTGGAGCGCCAGCAATGGGGGTAGGAATGGGTGAGGCCCTCGGCCTTGAGCAAGGCGCCCGCGGCCTTGAGCAACTCGAGGACGGCGAGGTTCGCCGGGTTCTTGCCGTCGGTCTCCAGGACCGTCACGCCCACGAGCGCCGCGGGCACGCGGCCGTCGTCGGCGTAGGTGCCGTCGTTGCGGACCGGGCAATACGGCTCGAGGCCGTATTTGTTGCCCGTCTGGAAGTCCTCGACGCCGTGGCCCGGGGCGGTATGGACGCAACCGGTGCCGGTGTCGGTGGTCACGTAGTCGGCGAGCACGACCGGCGCGGCGCGGTCGATGAAGGGGTGGCGGGCGCCGAGCCCCTCGAGGGCGCGGCCGGCCACGCGGAAGCCGTCGACGGCCCCCTCGAGCCCGCAGGCGGCGACGAAGGCCTCGCGCCGGGCGGCGGCCACGAGGTAGGAACGCCCGCCGTGGCGGACCTCCACGTATTCAAGTTCCGGATGCACCGCGACGGCGAGGTTCGCCGGCAGCGTCCACGGGGTGGTGGTCCAGATGACGACCGAGAGCGGGTGCGCCGGGGCGAGGGCCGGCGCGGCCGGCGCCGGGACCGGGAAGGCGACCCAGACGGCGGTGGAGCGTTTTTCCCGGTACTCGGTCTCGAACTCGGCCAGCGCGGTCTCGCAAGGGATGGACCAATAGACCGGCTTCTGGGAGCGGTAGACGAGTCCCTGCTCGATGAAGCTCGCGAAGCCGCCGAGGATCTCGGCCTCGTACGCCGGATCCATGGTGCGGTATTCCGACTTCCAGTCGGCGAGGACGCCAAGGCGCTTGAACTGGCCGCGCTGCTTCTCGATGTAGCCGGTGGAGAACTTCGCGCAGGCCTGGCGGATCCCCAGGGGGTCGAGCGACTGCTTGGCCGCCTGGAGCTCCTTCATGACCTTGTGCTCGATGGGGAGTCCGTGGCAGTCCCAGCCGGGCACGTAGGGCGTCCGGAAACCGCGCATGGACTTGTAGCGCAGAATGGAGTCCTTCAGCAGCTTGTTGAGGGCGGTGCCGATGTGGACGTCGCCGTTCGTGAACGGGGGACCATCGTGCAGGACGAAGGCGGGCTTGCCGGCGGCGCGCGCCTGGATGGCGTCATAGAGACCGAGGCGCTCCCAATGGGCGATCCGGACCGGTTCGCGTTCGGCCAGGCCGGCCCGCATGGGGAAGTCGGTCACCGGCAGGTTGAGGGTATCCTTGAGCTCTTCGGCCATGTTTACGTTTGGGCAGGGGCGAGGGGCGTAAACGCCCTTCGGGGCGGAGAAAGTGAACGGGACGGGGGATGAGGCAAGGGTGGAGATGGGGGACGGGGTCTTTCCCGGCGGCCGCCTTGGCGGGCGGGATTGACAGGCACCGCGGGAAGCCCACCAATAAGTCCCCTGCCATGGACAACCTGAAGCCCAAGCTCGTCACCACCCGGGGTGCCATCATCGACGTGGTCCTGACGGTCATCTTCTTCGTCTGGATGACGACCGTGCTCAAGAAGCACGTGCCTTGGGTCGAAGCCGGCGAGACGGCCGTCCTGCTCGGCGCCGCCTACTGCTCCCTCTGCCTTTCGGGCGTGCTCTGGATGGCCCTGAGCCTGTTCCGCGTCACGCTCGCGGATCAGATGCTCCCGAAGTCCCCCGACCAGCGCTGAGCGCGGCCGGGAGAGCGCCTCGAGGCCGGCTGACCAGCCGGCCTTTTTATTTGGGCGGCAGGAGGGGCGCGCCCAACGCCGCCTCGACCTCGGCGGCGAGCGCCCGCGCCGCGGCCCGCTCCCGCCGGAACTCCGCCCACTTCTCGGCGAGTTCCTCCGGGGAGCCTTGCTCGAAACGCTCCAACCAGGCCCCGAAGGTTCGCCACGCGTTCGCGTGGACCGGATTCTGCCGGAGAATCTCCCGGCGCACCGTAGCCAGCCGTTCGCGCATCACCTCAGCCACCGCGGGTAAGGCGCGGTGGCGGACGAGCGCGGGCCCATCGAGCACCGCGTCGCCCGACCCGAGGTCGAAGACGAACCGCGCCAGCTCGTCCAAGGCGGCGCCGGATTCGCGCATCCCCAGGCTCACCGGCTTGCGCTGCACGAGAAGTTGAGACCGCGTCGCCTGCCAGTCGGCCTCCTTGAGGGCCGCGGTCGCGCCGCCGGCGACATGGCGGGCCAGCAGGTCGGCGGTCGCGCGCGGTTGGGCGGCGCGCAACGTCCGCCAGAACAGGAAAGCCTCGCGCTCCGAGGCGCGGCCGGCGCGCAGGTCGGCCAGGGAGGCGGGCGGCTCGCGCAAACCCTCGCGATACCAAAGGTCGACCAACGCAGGACGCAGCAAGGCCAGGGTCTCGGCGGCGAGCGCGTGGGCGAGCCAGGGCTCAGGTTCCCGGGGCGGCCCGCCGGCGAGGAGCACGCAACGACGGAGCCAGGCCCGCACGGCGGCCTCCGCGGCGAGCGCCGGGGCCCGCTCCGCGGCGCCGAGCCGCAACGAGACGAGCACCTGCCCGGCCAGGACGCGCACGTCGACATCGGCGAACCCGGGCAGGTCGACCAATTCGACGCGGGCCTTGGGCGGGGGCAACGGGGCGAGACCGTAGGCGAACTCCAGGTGGCGCTCGAACGCCGCGAGATGGGCGGCGACGAAGCTGACCTCGTCGAGCCGTTCCCCAAGGACGACCGCGAAACGGGTCTCATTGAAGAAGACCCGGGGATCGGCGATCGCGGCCGGCGCGGGCGGCGCGGGCGGCGGCGCGACCTCGGGCGTGGCCGCCGCTAGGCACACGCAGGTGGCCAGGGCGGTCCACATCCTCAGGCGCCGCTGAAATGACTTTCGTCGAGTTCGACGGCCTCGCCGCCGGAAAGGTGGATCGGCTCACCGAGCGGGGACTGATCGTTCTTCCAGACCTCGACGGTCGCGGGGGCGTCGGGCTGCGGGCAGACCCACTGCCAGCGACCGATGCCGAGGAAGTTCATCGGGACCCCATGGTCGGCGCTGAGGCCTGGCCCGCTGCCGCGGACGAAGGGCTTGTTGCCGATGCCGATCATAAGGTTGATGACGAGGGCGGTGCCTTCGCCGGTGACCACGGGGGCCGCGGCGGGCGCGGCTTCCTCGGTCGCAGGCTCGGACGCGATCGCCTCCTCGTCGGTTTCGGCTTCCTCGTCCTCCTGATCCTCGGCGGCGACGGGCTCCGTCTGGTCTTCGTCCCCGTCTTCCGTGATCGGCGCCGCCGGGGCGCCGACGGGGCGGTCGCGCAAGGCCTGCAGCTCGGCGCTGACGGCATCGAGACGCGCATCGAGCTTGTCCGCGGATTGGGCCGCCTTCTGGGCCGCCTTCTTGACCTCGTCGCGCACCGCCTTGAGATCCTCAGCGGTCACAGCCGGAGCGGCGGCCTTGAGCTCGGCCAAAACCTCGGCCGTCTCCTCCGTGGTCGCGAGCCCGCTGCGCACGGTCTCCGCGAGGGATTCCAATTTCGCGCCGAGGTCGTCGAGGGACTCCTTGGCCTCGGTGCCGACGGCGGCGGAACGCTGCGCGACGGCGACCTTCTTCTCGAGCTCGGCCGCGGTTGCCTTGAGCGCGGCGACTTCGGCCTTCAGGGCGTTGATCTCGGTGGAGGCGCGCTGGGCCACGGCCGCGGCGGCGGCCTCCGCCTGCCGGCGGATATCCAGCTCGACCTCGCCGATGCGGCGGTTGCTAGCTTCGGCGGCGGCGCGCGCGTCGTCGCGCAGGCGATCGATCTCCGCGGCCAGCGCGGCCCGCAGCCGGGCCTGCTCGGCGAGGCGCTCGGCCTTGCCGCCGCCATCCCGGAGCACGGGGATGACGACGATCAGGGAGGCGCCGAGGATGCCGAGCACCGCGAGGAAGGCCTGGAAGCCGTCCTTCGGATCGAGCCCGAGGCATAGGACGCCGAGCACGGCGATGAAGTCGGCGGCTACGAGGAACCATTTTTCTTGGAGCAGTTTCTGGAGGTCGCGGTTCATGGGGAGGGGGTAAGGGGCGGGGCTCAGCGGGGCCGCTCGACGAAGCCGACCTTGCGGTGGACCTTGGAGAGCGTGCGGAAGGCGGTGGCCTGGGCGGACTCGGCGCCGGCCTTGAGGATGCGGGCGAGCTCCTCGCGGTCCTTGATCAGCTCGTCGTAACGCAGGCGGACCGGGTCGAGGGTGGCGATGACGGCGTCGGCCACGCCCTTCTTGAAGTCGCCATAGCCCTTGCCGGCGAACTCGGCCTCGAGGGCGGCGACATCGCGGCCGGTGCAGCCCGCCATGATCGTCAGGAGATTGCGGATACCCGGCTTGTCGTCGGCGACGCGGACCTCGGTGCCCGAGTCGGTGACGGAGGACATGACCTTCTTGCGGATCTCGTCGGGGCGGTCGGTGACGTAGACCGTGCCCGCCTGGTTGGGATCCGACTTCGACATCTTGGCGGTCGGGTCCTGCAAGGACATGATGCGCGAGCCGACCTTGGAGATGAAGGGCGCGGGGAGTTTGAAGGTCTCCGAGTAGCGGTGGTTGAACTTCTCGGCGAGGTCGCGGGCCAGCTCCAGGTGCTGCTTCTGGTCGTCGCC
>Ga0207909_1000306_pt1 | contig 17647 bp, 17 predicted proteins | sample LakMenEpi05May10_FD_150672 | JGI IMG/M metagenome (GOLD analysis project Ga0207909, IMG submission 150672) | Freshwater microbial communities from Lake Mendota, WI - 05MAY2010 deep hole epilimnion (SPAdes) | ecosystem: Environmental > Aquatic > Freshwater > Lake > Epilimnion/Euphotic zone ...
CCTCGGTAGAAAAACCGCCTAAGACTGCCCGCAGAGCAAGGGCTGGGGCAGGAAATATTGCAGGGCGCTTCATTGCGAGAGCTAATGCGGCTGTGAACTCTTGATTAGTTACTGCATTAGGTGAAGTTAAGTTAACTGCGCCTTCAATCTTTGAGTTCATTAAAAACAGCATTGCTCTAATTTGATCATGCAGTGTAATCCAAGACCACCACTGTTTACCTGAGCCTAATTTTCCACCAAGACCAAATTTAAATAATGGAATCATTCGTCCTAAGGCTCCACCGGTTGGATCTAGCACTAATCCAGTTCGTAACTTAATGGTTCTAACACTTGGAGCAAGATCAGCAACAGCCTCCCACTCACGGCAAACGATTGATAAGAAATCATCACCGCCACGATCTGTTTCAGTAACAGATCTATTTCCAGTCTCACCGTAGTAACCGATTGCGCTAGCAGAAATAAATACTTCAGGTTGTAATTTCTCACATGCAGCTGCAATTGTGGTTGTGCCAAGCAAGCGCGAGTTTAATATTTGAGAACGGTAAGCAGCTGACCATCTTTTGTCACCAACTCCTGCGCCAGCTAAATGAAATACCGCATCAACACCCTCTAAAGAGGCAAGATCAATTTCACCTTTAATTGGATCCCAACTGACTTCATCTGCAGTTCTAGGGGAGCGCCTAACTAGTTTTTTTACCTGATAGCCATCAAGTCTTAGTTGGCCAACTAGTGCGCTTCCGATTAAGCCAGAGGCCCCGGTTACTGCGATTGAAGTAATCTTTGGCAAATTACAAACCTAAATCAGATTCGAAGCGACCCTCTTCTAATCTTTCTTTTAGTGTTACTAAAAAGCGGGCAGCATCTGCGCCATCAACGACTCGATGATCATAAGAGAGAGCTAGATAAACCATTGAGCGAATTGCAATAGTTTCGCCCCCATCAGTGTCTTTCACAACTGTTGGTCTTTTAACCACGGCGCCTAAACCTAGAATTGCTACCTGTGGTTGATTAATGATTGGTGTATCAAATAGCGCCCCACGTGATCCAGTATTTGTAATTGTAAATGTGCCACCACCTAGTTCATCAGGTGTTATTTTATTTTCTCTAGTGCGAGATGCCACTTCTGAGATTCGGCGCGCTATGCCACCCATGTTTAAATCACCAGCATCTTTAACAACTGGTACTAATAATCCACGTTCAGTATCTACAGCAACACCTAAGTGTTCAGCGCCATGATAAGTAATCTGATCACCTTCAACTGATGAGTTTAAAACTGGATGTTGCTTTAATGCCTCACATACTGCAACAGCGAAAAATGGCAAAAAGGTTAATTTAACACCTTCTCTAGCTTCAAAAGATGCCTTAGCAGCGATGCGCAGACGATCGATCTTTGTTACATCAACTTCAACAACTGTAGTTAATTGAGCAGAAATCTTTAATGACTCAACCATTCGATCAGCAATTACCTTACGCAACCTTGACATTGAAACAGTTGTGCCTCGAAGTGGTGAAACAGCAATTGGCCCCGATTGAGAAGATGAAGTAGGTGTGTAATTAGATTGAGTTGAAGATAGAGAAGTGGCAGTAGGTGTAGCAGCTGCGCGGGGAGCGGCAGCTAAAATATCTTCCTTACGAATTCGCCCACCAACGCCAGTTCCAGTAATTGTAGAAAGATTAACGCCAGCTTCAGCAGCTAGTTTTCTAACAATTGGTGTTACATAAGCATCATCTGATCTAGTTGTGTTTACCTGTGCACTAATAACTGGGGCAGGGGCAACAACGGGAGCTGCCACAACTGGTGCTACTGCTACAGGTTTTTGTACAACCGGAGCTGCTACAACTGGTGCTACGGCTACCGGTTTTGGTTCAACAACAGGAGCGGGCGCAGCAACTGGCGCAGGTGCGGCAGCTTTTGCAGGGGATGAAGATTCATCAATTACAGCAAGTTCTGCGCCAACTGCCACAGTTGAATCAACTTGGACAATAATTTTTTGTAGTACTCCTGCAACTGGAGATGGAATCTCAGTATCAACTTTGTCGGTAGAAACTTCTAATAAAGGTTCATCAACTGCAATTTGATCGCCCTCTTTTTTAAGCCAACGGGTAACAGTTCCTTCAGTTACTGATTCACCAAGTGCTGGCATAGTTATTGAAAATGTCATATTTATTTTCTCCTAACCATGAGCATGTAGTGGCTTACCGGCCAGGGCTAAGTGTGCCTCACCCATCGCCTCAGACAAGGTTGGATGGGCATGAATGTGTTGGGCAACATCGCTTGCATCTGCTTCCCAGTTATAAATTAACTGTGCTTCAGCTAAAAGCTCACCGACTCTAGAGCCGACCATATGTATTCCCAAGATTGGTCCATTCTTCTTCGCAACTAATTTCACTGATCCAGCGGTCTTTAAGATATTAGCCTTTCCATTTCCAGCCAAATCATAATTTAATTCAACTACATCATACCCAGCTGCCTTAGCAGCTGCGGTGGTAAGGCCAACGGATGCCACCTCAGGCTCAGAGTAGGTAACACGAGGAACACCATCATAATTAATTGCCCTTGGCTTTAAACCAGCGATCTCTTCAGCCACCAGAATTCCTTCAGCAAAACCAACATGGGCTAATTGCAGAGTCGGTATTAAATCTCCAACTGCCCAGATACCTGCCACATTTGTTCGGCATTTATCATCTACTAATACATAGCCGCGATCCATCTTTATGCCAGCTTCTTCATAACCTAAGCCAGAAGATACTGGTCCACGACCAACTGCTACTAATAAGATCTGCGCACTAAATTTTTTACCATCTTCTAAAGTAATTGTTATATCTTTCTTACCGCGTTCAGCAGATTTAAACTTAACGCCAAGCTCAAAATTAATACCACGTTTTCTAAATGCCCGCTCTAGTTGCTTACTTGATGATTCATCTTCGAGAGCTACCAAATGAGAAAGTCCTTCAACAATTGTTACTTCAGCACCAAATGATTTCCAGACTGAGGCAAACTCACAACCAATTACGCCACCACCTAAAACAATTACCGATTTTGGCACATAATCTAGATGCATCGCTTGCTCACTAGTCATTATTTGTTTGCCATCAATTTCAAGACCAGGTAATGTTTTTGGAAATGAACCTGTAGCTAAAATAATGTTCTTGCCGGTGTATTTTTCACCATTGGCTTCAACTGTATTTTTAGATATTAGCTTTCCAGATCCCTGCACATAAGTAATATTTCTTGATTTAACTAAACCTTCTAATCCTTTATGTAACTTTGAAACCACGCCATCCTTATATGAGTTAACTGCGCCCATATCCATTGAATGAAAATCTGCCTTAACGCCAAACTCACCAGCATGGCGAGTGTTATCAGCAATCTCACCAGCATGAAGTAGGGCTTTAGTTGGAATGCAACCTTTATGCAGGCAGGTGCCGCCAAGTTTTTCTTTTTCAATTAGTACGACTTTTTGACCTAGTTGGGATGCTCGAAGTGCTGCTGCATAGCCACCACTGCCACCACCGAGAATTACAAGATCAAAATCGGCCATGAGGTAATCCTTCCACAAAATTACTAGCTGCTAATACCTGAGAATTAATAAGCACTATGCCTGTGATGAAGCCAACTCAGCTAGGCAAAGCAGTGAGCGTAGGGCAATTCCAGTACCACCAACTGGTGTGTAGCCATGAGCGGTTTTCTCGTTAAATGCTGGCCCAGCAATATCAAGGTGCAGCCATGGAGTTTGTGGATCAATAAATTCCTTTAAAAATAATCCTGCCACCAACATGCCTCCCATTCGATCACCAATGTTTGCTAAATCTGCAATTGGTGAATCAAGTGATGCTCGAAGTTCAACCGGCAATGGCATTGGCCAAAATGATTCACCAGCAATATTGGCTGCAGTTAAAAATTGGCCACTAAAATTTTCATCATTCGTCATAACTGCAGATGTTCTACTACCAAGTGCAACAACTTGAGCGCCAGTTAACGTGGCAACATCAATGATTCCATCTAGGCCACCAGATTTCTTACCGACTTCGGCAGCTTTTACTAGGGCATCGGCTAAAACTAATCTTCCTTCTGCATCCGGATTTAATACCTCAACAGTTTTACCACCATAAATAGTAATTACATCACTTGGTCTAGTAGCGGTATCGCTAACCATATTCTCAGCAAGGGGCGCCCAAGCATCAATAGCAATTGGAAGCTTTAACTGCGCAATTGCAAAGATGGCTGCAACAACAGCTGCTGCTCCAGACATATCTGCCTTCATCGCTTCCATGCCATTAGCTGGCTTAAGTGCAAGACCGCCGGTATCAAAGGTAATTCCTTTACCAACAAAGGCGAATCTCTTTTTAGCTTTGGCAGGTGAATAAGTTAGATGAAGAAGTCTTGGGGGATTAGCTGAACCTTGCCCTACGCCAATAATTCCACCATAGCCACCTTTGCGAAGTGCTGCATCATTAAGTATTTCAACTTTTACTCCATACTTTGACGCTAATTTTTTAGTTCGAAGACAAAATGAATCAGGAGTTAGAGAGGATGGTGGAGTATTAATAAGATCTCTTACAAGAAAAGTTTGTTCGGCAATAATTTCTGCACGCTTCATAGCTGTTTTTGCTTGGGCGGTATTAGCAAAGCGGGTTACAACTGTTATTGATGAAAGTGGGTTCTTTTGAGCACCCTTGCTACTGCCGCGAAACTCTGTAAATGCATAGGAACCTAGTGCGGCGCCTTCAGCAATTGCAGCTATTTCTGCAACAGATTTGTGGGGCAAGGCAAAGCTTGCCGAGTCATTACCAAGTAAATGTCGAGAAGCGGCTCCAGCAGCTCTGCGTAAAAGTTCTGGACTAAAGTTTGATTCAATTTTTCCCAGACCAGTAAAAACGATTAACTTATTTGATTTACTAGGTAATTTAATTACTTCATCAACCTCACCACTAGCGCCCATGTTAGTTAGTGTGGTGAGTAAGGCGGCGGTGTCTATTTGTGCACCTGTTGATTCTATTTGCAGTTTTTTGCCGATTAATCCAAGCCCAACCACCAAGATTTCACTATCTGCTCGCTCAGTTAGTTTAATCTTTAACATCTAAACTCCCATTTTTCAGTTAATCACATCACAGTATTGGCTAGGGGCTAAGCCTAAGGGATACTTTTAAAAGATGATAATCATAGAAAATGCCACCTGCATTAAAATTTAATCACTGGCGTGTAGGTTAAGCCAATGAATAATTCACCTCTGAATTCTAGGCATTTGCAGTTAAATGCAAAGATGGCAGATTTTGGTGGCTGGCTTATGCCAATTGAATATCCAGATACTGGAGTAATTGCGGAGTACTCTGCAGTTCGCCAGCAAGTAGGAGTATTTGATGTTTCCCATCTTGGCAAAATTTCTGTTAAGGGAGATGGTGCACTTAATTTTTTAAATCAAATGTTAACCAATGATTTAAATAGAATTACAGCCGGACAAGCCCAATACTCTTTGTTATGTAATGAAGATGGTGGAGTAGTTGATGATCTTATTGTTTATCGAAACTCAGATACTGATCTATTTTTAGTACCAAATGCCTCTAATACCAGTTCGGTCTTTAAAATATTAAATGATCAAGCACCTAGTTCGGTCGAAGTTAAGAATCTCCATAATGAGTATGGAGTGATCGCACTCCAAGGGCCTAAGTCATCACAAGCGCTAGAGATACTTGGAATTAAAAGCTCAATTGATTACATGGAGTTTATTAATACCACAATCGATAATTGTTCAGTTATTTTGTGTAGAACTGGCTATACCGGTGAGTTCGGCTTTGAAATCATTCCAACATGGGCGCAGACTGAAAAAGTTTGGGACAGATTGATAACAGTTATTAAGCAACTTAATGGCACACCATGTGGCTTAGGAGCGCGAGATGTTCTGCGAACTGAGATGGGATATCCACTACATGGACATGAACTCTCACTTGAGATATCACCGGTGCAAGCATCGGCTAGTTGGGCAATTGGTTGGCAAAAAGAATCCTTTAGGGGCAAGCAAACATTGCTTGAGCAAAAGCAAACTGGAACTAAATTAAAACTAAGAGCAATTCTGGCATCTGATCGCGGTATTCCGCGAAAAGATATGCAGGTTAAAGATATAACTGGCAAAGTTATTGGGCAGGTAACTAGTGGAACATTTTCTCCTGGCCTTAAAAAGGGAATTGGACTGGCATTAATTAATCCTGCAATTGTTAAAGGAGATCAGGTTCTCATTGATATCAGAGGAGTAGATTCTTCATTTAATGTTGTAGAGCTACCTTTTGTGCCATCAAAGGTTCGTTAATAGCTTTAGTAGTGCCCGCCCCAGTAACGCCAGCCATATTCTGCAAGGCTAGTACCAGCAAAAAGTATTGCTACATGCAGGGCTAGCGCAAATGCTTTTGAAATCGTTAATTTAATTCTTGAAGTTGTTTTAGTCATGACGATTATCGGTTCTTGCTCAAACATAGTTTTTTGCATTTCAACTCCTAATCAGGGAACTTTACATCGCCATTAGTAACAAAAACAAATGCCAGGCCGTCACCTTGTTTCATGGCTAACTCAGCCACACCAACTTGTGCCCACGCCCATTTTCCATTTAAATCAAAAGGGTTTGGAATTATTTGCCATCTTTTTTCAAGTACTGCCCAGTATGCAAAAGAAGCTGGCATCTCATTGCACTCTTCAATGTAATCTTCATGCCCCTTTACACCGATTGCTTGGTTTGGTTTAGGTAAATTATTTAATCGGCAAACTACATTATTTCCGTATTTGTTAGTTCCTTCTAATTTAAAATTTGCATTTTGCATCAATTCTAAAGCTGTAATTTCACCAGTTACTGGCAGACATTTTTCAAAGTCAGCATTGGAAGAATCTAAGGAGCCATAATCAATAAGAACATTTACACAATTTGCTCGAGTTTGAGTAGACCAAAGGGAAGTACCACCTACAACTAGAACTGCGACAAATATGGCAGAAAAAAACTTTCTCGCCTCAGTAGATATATCGCTAAACATTATTGCCTCTCTAGCTGAGAGGTTTACGAAAGCGTAGAGACTCACTAAGTGAGAATCCTCGCCCCGCAATCCTCGACGGGTGGATAAGTAAATGTGTTGGGTAATCCGACTTGAAAAAATCTTCTCACGGTTGCGGGACAGCGCCGGATTTACACCGACTTCCCCCAATTACATTTAAAAGCCTTCAATATTTGGTTGTAGGTGAATTGTTGTATTAATGCAGGCGTAATAGCAACTCACCACGCAATATTGCGATAAATCCTTTCGCAGGTTAAAGTTAAATATGCAACATAGACGCCTGGGCAGCACTGGAATGTATGTATCCGAATTAACATTTGGAAACTGGATTACCCACGGTTCACAGGTTGAATCAGATGCAGCCATTAAGTGCGTAAAGACCGCCCTTGATCTTGGTATCACCACATATGACACCGCAGATGTTTATGCCGGTACAAAAGCAGAATCTGTTTTAGGTAAAGCATTAAAAGGTGTTAAGCGTGAATCTTATGAATTATTTACCAAGGTTTATTGGCCAACTGGTGAGGGAAAAAATGACCGTGGCCTTTCCCGTAAACACATTATGGAATCTTGTAATGCCTCCCTTAAACGACTTAAGACTGATTATGTAGATTTATATCAAGCTCACCGTTTTGATTATGAAACACCGCTAGAGGAAACACTGGGTGCATTTGATGATTTAATCAGAAGTGGCAAAGTTTTATACATTGGTTTTTCCGAGTGGAATGCCCAACAGATTGCAGCAGCATTAAAGATTCAAGATGAAAAAGGTTACTACCGCTATATCTCCAGCCAACCTCAATATTCAATGCTTTGGCGAGTAATTGAATCTGAAGTTATTCCACTTTGCGAAAAAGAGGGGATTGGTCAGATAGTTTGGTCACCAATTGCGCAAGGTGTATTAACTGGAAAATATTTACCAGGCCAAAAAGCACCTGCAGGATCTCGGGCTACTGATAAAAAAGGTGGCGCAGATATGATCTCTAAATTTATGACTGAACCAATATTAACTGCGGTCCAGAAATTACTACCAATTGCTAAAAAAGTTGATTTAACACCTGCTCAGCTTGCGGTTGCTTGGGTGCTACAAAACTCAAATGTTTCAAGTGCAATTATTGGGGCAACAAAGCCTGCTCAAATTAAAGAGAATGTAAAAGCAACTGGGATCAAACTTGATAAATCAATTATGGATGAGATTGATGCAGCACTTAACTCAGTAATCGAAAAGGATCCAACTAAAACAGTAAGCCCTAAACCAAGAGCCTAATTACCTATTTTTTCTTGTTTAATCCAGGGCCAACCTGTGGTGAGGGAGCGCGTAATCTGCGAAGTTGAGTAGAGCGCATCCAACCATATAAACCAAGGCCTTTAGTTGGTTCACCAGGAAATTTCTCTGCAACTAGCTTTTTAATTTTTCTTGACATCATAAATCCACTTACGCTTATAAATATCATTGCTGAGTACATAATTGCAACTGCAAATAATTGAACCGCAGGGATAGGGATAAGTGTTAAAAATAAAACAAACATAATCATTACTAGGAAATACTCAGCTACTGACCTTCGCTCATCAACATAATTTCTAACAAATTTGCGAACTTGTCCTTTATCCCGAGGAGGTAAAGCGCTCTCTTCACCACGCATATATGCGGCTCTAGCTTCCATTCTTCTAATTCGAGTTTGTGCCTTTAATACTTTTTTTGATTCTTTACTAGCGCCCGGAGATAGCGGTGAAAGATTTAACTTCGCCTGAGCCTCTTTACGCTTAGGAGTTGGCTTGCCTTTTTTATCAACCATGAGATTAAGGTAGAGCCAACATTCGCTCTAATGCAACTTTTGCATACTTGGCAACCTCTGCTTCAACCTTTATTTGATTGACCAAGCGGCCACTTACAAGTGACTCCATAACCCAAACAAGATGGGGCAGATCAATTCGGTTCATTGTTGAGCAATAACACACAGTTTTATCTAAGAAAACTACCTGCTTATCCAAATTCTCATTAGCCAATCGGGATACAAGGTTTAACTCAGTACCAATTGCCCATTTTGAGCCGGGAGCTGATTCTCTAACTGTTTTAATAATCATCTCGGTGCTTCCCACGACATCAGCATTTGAAACCACCTCATGTTGGCACTCTGGGTGCACCAACACCTTGATTCCGGGCACTTGTTGCCTAACATCATTAATGTTTTGAATGGAGAATCGCCCATGTACTGAGCAGTGACCCCTCCATAAAATTACCTTAGATTTTTTAATCTGATCATCAGTTAAGCCACCATTTGGTTTCCATGGATTCCATAAAACGCAATCATTAAGTGTCAGGCCAAGGGATAAAACTGCTGTGTTTCTTCCTAAGTGTTGATCTGGCAGAAATAAAATCTTCTCACCATTTTCAAATGCCCATTTCATAGCTCTAGCTGCATTAGATGAGGTGCAAACTGCTCCATTATTCTTACCAGTAAATGCTTTAATGGCAGCGGAGGAGTTCATATATGTAATAGGAATAGTTTTTGCTGCTACCCCTAACTTACCTAACACCTGCCAGCAATCATTAACCTGTGAAGCCGTTGCCATATCAGCCATTGAGCAACCAGCAGATAAATCAGGCAGGATTACCTTTTGATTTGGCGTTGTTAAAATATCAGCGCTTTCTGCCATAAAGTGAACGCCACAAAAGAAAATAAATTCAGCTTCTGAATTATCAGCTGCTGCTTGTGCCAACTTAAATGAGTCACCACGAATATCAGCAAATGCAATTACTTCATCTCTTTGATAGTGATGTCCTAAAACCATCGCTTTGCTGCCAAGGGCAGCCCTTGCAGCTTTTGCCCGCTCTACTAAATGCGGATCACTAGCGGCAGGTAATTCACCATCACAGGAGACGCCCCGCTCACTATTTAGATCCCGCTCACCTTTTTGCAGCAGTAGATCAGTTATTCCCATGAGGGGAGTGTAAACGCTCACAGGTTTTGGTGCGTAAAACACTGGCCGGAACTAGTAACCTATGAGCCTAGGCAAAGTGATGGAGAAGAGTGAATATGAGCACAGAGTCAACAACTAAAACCGATGCTGCAATTTCATCAACTTCAATTGCACTATCTGATGTTGCAGCCGAAAAGGTTTCTGCTCTATTAAAGCAAGAAGGACGTGATGATTTAAGTCTTCGCGTTGCTGTGCAACCTGGTGGTTGTTCAGGTCTTCGTTACCAACTTTATTTTGATGACCGTAATTTAGAAGGTGACACCGTAACTGAATTTGGTGCAGCAAAGGTTCGAGTTGTTACCGACAAGATGAGTACGCCATATCTAATGGGCGCCACAATTGATTTTACTGACACCATCGAAAAGCAAGGTTTTACAATCGATAATCCAAATGCCGGAGGCTCTTGTGCTTGCGGCGATTCATTTAACTAAAAGCTAAATTTATAATATGAAGGTGGCAGTTGCCGGCTCAGTCGGTGGCGACCACATCATGAGTTTTGGTGGCAAGTTCACCGATTCACTAGTTGCTGGATCTTTAGCAAAAGTTTCTCTTTCCTTTTTAGTAGATACTCTTGTAATTAGGCGTGGTGGGTGCGGTGCCAATATTTCATTTGGAATGGGCGCCCTTGGACTTAACCCAATATTAATTGCAGCAGTTGGTCGTGATTGGGTTGACTATGAAGCCTGGTTAAAGCGCCACGGCGTGGATACCTCACATGTATTAGTTTCAGAAAAACTTCATACTGCAACCTTTATGGTTACCACCGATACTGAGTTAAATCAGATCGCATCATTTTTTCCTGGAGCAATGAGTGAGGCAAGAAACATTGAACTTGCTCCAATAATTGCTAAAACTGGTAATTTTGATTTACTAGTTATCTCGCCCGATGACCCAGAAGCAATGATGCGCTACTCCCAAATGGCCAGAGAGTTAAAGATTGCTGTAGCAGCTGATCCATCACAACAAATGGCCCGGATGGATGGCAAAGAAATTGCGCAACTAATTGATGGCGCTAAGTACTTATTTTTAAATGAGTATGAGTTAGCACTTGCTATTCAAAAAACTGGCTGGACTGATCGACAATTATTTGATCGCGTGCAGGTTCGTGTTGTTACATTAGGTTCAAAGGGTGCTCAAATCGAGGAGCATGGCAAGGAAACTATTTATGTGGGAGTGCCAAAAGAAAAAGAAAAACTAGATCCAACGGGAGTTGGTGATAACTTTAGATCAGGATTTATTGCCGGTCTTTCTTGGGGCCTTGGACATGAGCGGTGTGCTCAACTTGGCTCGATGCTTGCCACATACTGTATTGAAACTACTGGAACTCAGGAGTACAGCTTTACAAAAGATGAGTTTTTAACAAGATTTGAAACTGCTTATGGCAAAGCTGCAACTGATGAGGTTAGGCCTCACCTTAATGTGAAATTAGCGGGTTAATTAGAACGTAGTTTTGAAACGCTAGTTTTAAGTGCTTGGCAGAAATCTTTAACAATCTCAGATGTAATCTCTTTATGAATCGTTAATCTAATATTTCCAGTAATTGGTTTACCCATTGCAGCTAATACATGAGATGGTTTCATATCAGCTGATTTACAGGCTGAGCCTGATTCAACTGCAAAGCCTTGATCTTCTAAATCAAGTAATAAGCGATCTGCCTCAACACCTTTAATTGAAAGAGAAAGAAACTTTCCAAGGCCATTAGCGCTAGATGCGATATCAACATCGGTGATCTGCTCTTTAATGAAACTGATTATTTCATTTTTTAAATTAGATCGAATATCAGTTTGTGATAGGTAATTCTCAAGTGCTACCGCGCTAGCTAGTAATAGGGGTAGTGAGTATGTATTAGGAGTTCGATTTAAATCATTATGGGGCAGGGGATTGCGCCAGGTAGCTGATGATTTAATAACTAATATGCCAACTCCGGCTGGTCCCGCCCATGAGCGGCTATCAAATAAAGCAGTTTGATAATTGAAATTAGGCAGTAAATCAACTCCACTACTTGTGCAGTCAGCAAAAATATTTGCGCCATTTTTTGGTGCACTTTGGATATTTCCAGTTTCCCCGTTTGCAACCTGCCAGATTAAAAGATCACTAGACCCGATTTCACCTTCTTTAATTACGCCATCACCATTAACTGGTAGTTCAGTAACAGTTCGGCCACTATTTTTTTCATTTGCTGTGATTGCAAAAACTTTTTGACGATCAATACTTGAATAAAATAATTTACTCTCAGCATTTAATAGGCCTGCGATACCTAACTGGAAGCCAAGGTCGGGTTCGCCTAAAAATTCAATCTCATCGCTTCTAACGTTTAATGCCTTAGCAAAACTTTGGCGCACCTGCTCTAATAGAATGTTCACCTGACGCGAGCTATTATTTAATTTAGCTGGGTCTGCCCATCCGGTAGTGAAAAACTGAGGAAGTAGGGCAATAGCGGCAGGGTGTAGCACTCTTTCCTGTTGGAAATCACCTGTGATGCGAACCACCTGATACCCCTAACCAAGAATGTAAAGCAACTCAATGGCAGAAGGTTATCCTTAACCCATGCGCCAGGCTCACTTTAAATTCATCTCAACTTTGCCGGCCGCCACCTTCTTACTTACTAGTTGCTCAGGCGGAGAAGTATCTGGCCTTGGATTTGAAGAGGGAGTATCGAGCGTAAATGATCAATCACTCTCACTCTGGCAAGGGGCTTGGATAGCAGCTGCAGTGGTTGGAGTGTTTACATTAATTTTAATTTTATGGCCAGTTTTCTTTCATCGTAAAAAAGATGAAAACTTTCCAAAGCAAACCCAGTACAACATTCCGGTAGAGATTGCTTATACCGTCATACCTTTTATTATCGTGGCAGTACTTTTCTATTTCACTGCTCAGCGTGAATCTCGAATTCTAAAGATCTCACCAGATAATCAGGTCTCACACTTTATTGATGTAGTTGGTTTCCAGTGGTCATGGCAGTTTAAGTACAAAGATGCCGGTGATTACAAGAGTGCCACTGTTACTGGAACTCCAGCGCAGCCGCCAACGCTTTACTTACCATTGGGTGAAAATGTGAGATTCACATTAACTGCAAATGATGTAGTTCACGGTTTTTGGATACCAGCTTTTATGATTCAAATGCAAAATTTACCTGGAGTAACAAATCAACTTGAATTCTCAGCAACCAAATTAGGAACCTTCCCGGGTAGGTGTAATATTTTGTGTGGAAGAAATCACTCACAGATGTTATTTAACGTTAAAGTTGTAACTCCAGAGGAGTATGAAACTTATATTCAATCTTTGGTAGCCGAAGAGAAAGCAGTGACTTCATGACCACCTACGCCCAGCGCCCAGTTATCTCATCATCTGCTTCAGCACCAGCGCCAACTTCAAAAGGAAGACTACTTGTTAAGTGGCTTACTTCAACTGATCACAAAACAATCGGCTATTTATATTTAATTACTTCATTTGCTTGGTTTTTAATTGGTGGACTACTTGCATTATTACTCAGAGGTGAGTTAGCTCGTCCGGGAATGCAATTTTTAAGTAATGAGCAGTACAACCAAATCTTTACTATGCATGGAACCATTATGTTATTAATGTTTGCAACACCATTATTTGTTGGTTTTGCTAATGTGATTATGCCTTTACAAATTGGCGCAGCAGATGTGGCATTTCCAAGATTAAATATGCTTTCTTATTGGCTGTATTTATTTGGTGGAACAATGGCATTTCTTGGATTTATTACACCTGGAGGTGCTGCCTCCTTTGGTTGGACTGCTTACGCCCCACTTTCCAGAGTTGAGTACTCACCAGGTATTGGCGCAGATCTATGGCTAGTCGGTCTTGCAATTGGTGGACTTGGCACAATCCTTGGCGGAGTTAACTTTGTGACCACAATTTTAACTATGCGGGCACCTGGTATGACTATGTTTAGAATGTCAATATTTAGTTGGAACGTATTGCTAACTTCAATTTTGGTTTTAATCGCATTCCCACCACTTGCAGCAGCATTTTTAGCACTTGAATCTGATCGATTATTTGGTTCTCACATATTTGACCCTGCAAATGGCGGAGCTATGCTCTGGCAGCATTTGTTTTGGTTTTTTGGCCATCCTGAGGTTTATATATTGGCGCTACCATTCTTTGGAATTGCAACTGAAATCTTGCCAGTCTTTTCTCGCAAACCAATCTTTGGATATAAAGGCTTAATCGCAGCAACTATTGCAATTGCTGCCTTATCTGTCGCAGTTTGGGCACACCATATGTATGCAAGTGGGCAAGTACTCTTGCCGTTCTTCTCGTTTATGACATTTTTAATTGGTGTTCCAACCGGTGTTAAATTCTTTAACTGGATCGGCACGATGTGGCGAGGATCAGTAACTTTTGAAACCCCAATGCTGTTTGTTCTAGGTTTCTTAGTGACATTTTTATTTGGTGGAATTACCGGAATTATTTTAGCTTCACCACCTCTTGATTTCGCAGTCTCTGCCTCCTACTTCGTAGTTGCTCACTTTCATTACGTGTTATTTGGAACTGTGGTTTTTGCCATGTTCGCAGGTTTCTACTTCTGGTGGCCAAAGATGACGGGCAAGATGTTAAATGAAACATTAGGAAAGATACATTTCTGGACTTTATTCTTTGGTTTCCACATAACATTTTTAATCCAGCACTGGCTAGGAATTAAAGGTTTCCCACGTCGTTACGCTGATTACTTAGCTAGTGACGGCTTCACATTTATGAATATGGTTTCAACTGTTGGTTCAGGCTTGCTTGCACTTTCAATGATCCCATTTGCAATTAATATTTGGATTACTCGCTCAACACCTTCAGTAACATCTGATGATCCTTGGGGTTATGGCTCCTCACTTGAATGGGCAACCTCATGTCCACCGCCAAGGCATAACTTTAAATCAATGCCAAGGATTAGAAGTGAGCGACCGGCATTTGATCTTCACTACCCACATATGGCGGCAAAGGCAGATCACTAATGAAAACCGGCTGGATGCTATTTGTTGGCCTCGCAATTTTTTACGCAATTCTTGCAGTAATTTATTGGCAAGTTGGGGGAGAAGCTGTTGGCATCACTGCTATTGCATTAAGTGCTGGACTATCAATAATCGTAGGATTTTACCTTTGGTTTACGAACCGAAGACTAGGAAATTTGTTACCTGAAGATAATGTTCAAGGTGAGATTGCAGATTCTGCTGGTGAACTTGGCTTCTTTTCACCGCATTCATGGTGGCCGCTTCCACTTGCATTATCAATCTGCGCAGTTGGTGTTGGATTAATTATTGGTTGGTGGCTGGTACTAATGGCAGTAGGTGCGTTAGTTATTTCAATACTTGGTCTAGTTCTGCAGTATGAACGCCCATCTAAGTCTGCGCACTAGTTATGGCAGAACGGGCTGAAATACTCGATACATCAACGCCTTTACTATTTAAAGCACAAATTCAAATAAAAGCTCCTGCTAAAAAAATATTTGATTTTATATCTAGGCCTAGTAATCATCCTTTAATGGATGGCTCAGGGACGGTTAAGGGCAGATTCAAAGGACCAGAGCAGCTTTATTTAGGGGCAAAATTTGGAATGAAAATGAGAGTTGGTATTCCTTATGTGATAACAAATCAGGTGGTTGAGTTTAAAGATAGTAATCTAATTGCTTGGCAACACCTGATGCGTAATGTTTGGCGATATGAATTACAAGAAATTGATCCAAGTACCACATTAGTTATTGAAACTTGGGATGGCAGAAAAGCTTTATCAAGATGGTGGGTAGATGATTCAGAAAAGTGGGTTCCAAAAGCTATGGCGAAAACTCTAGTTAAGTTAAAAGGTATTTGCGAAAGCTAATCGACTAACGATTAATTAGCGGATCAATAATTGAAGCAAGTAAACTTGGCCGGTTAGTAATTTTTTCCTCATAATCGGCAAGCACAGTAGCCTTAAACCCAGCATTAACTGCAAGGTATCGAATTGGCTCTGGCTCCCATCTGCCAATTCCTTGATCAATAAATGGCAGATTTGCAGTTTTTATATTACTCATTTTTTCTGCCAAAGTTTTTGCCACTAAGTAAGAAAGTGTCACTCCATCACCGACATAGCCACCAATTTCAGCTCTACCAGTGGCCTGATCAAAATTTAAATATGCCTGCCACCTTCTCGTCAGTGCTACAGCGCCACCCCAGCGATACTCAAACTTTGCATCAGTAATTTGTGGAAACCAAGATCTAGCACGCTTTTCTAACGCCGAGTGCATTCGATTATCTATCTCACTTCGTTCTGAAAGCCGGGAAAATAATTTATAGCGAACACCTCGCCCGCCGAGCGCTAATCTGTTATCACCAGTAATTTGAGCGTAGGTAATTAAATGGCAAGCCTCTTGAAAAGTAGCGCGTTGAGTATTTCTTATTTCTTTTACTACCTCATTAGATAATGGCTCAGTTGCAACCATTAGAGAATAAATTGGTATTTGTCTATTTCCCATCCATTTTCTAGGCGTAAAGGCTTCAGTTGCTCTAATTGAAAATGTGCAGTTGACATTAAAGCCATTTACTTCAACCTGTTTATCTCTTATCTCACTCACACTAGATTGTTCATAGATCATTACACCGAGTTTTTCTAGATGATCAGCAAGAGCTCTGACTAATTTAAATGGATTTAGTGCGGCGCAGTGTGGGGTAAAAACTGAGCCAAGAGCGGAGGGGATATTTAATAGATCGGTAGTTTGGGATTTATTTAATAATTGATGCTCCTCATCAATTTCCTTTGAGATTCTGCTTAGTTGAGCGTTACCTCTTGCAAATACTAAAGCCCCACCTTTGGCATAATCAATCTGCCAATTATTTGATTTAGCGATTTCACCAATCTCATCAATGGATTTAGTTATAGCAGTGCGCAGATTTTTGTAGCTTTTTAGACCATTCTCTTTGATTAATCTATTACTTGAAGTTGGGTACTCAGCAGATGCCCATCCACCATTTCGGCCACTTGCCCCAAATCCAACATACTCCTTTTCCAAAATTGCGATTTTAAGATTAGGTTGAAATTGTTTTAAATGAAATGCGCTCCAAAGCCCACTAAAGCCAGCCCCAATGACTACTACATCAAATGAATCATTCTTGCTAATTGGTTTACGATAAGTGATATTTTGTTTACCTTGCCACAGTGAGGAATTCACACCATCATTATGGTTTATTTAATGGAAATAGCAAACATCACAGCTACTGTATTAGTAATACATACTAAGAAAACTTAGTGGTGCCCGCCCTCAAGTTCTTTAACCTCAGAAGATGTTGGTTTTGCAATATTCTCAGCATTAGCTGCGCTAAATCTTGCTTGTAGTCTTGCTCTTATTCCCTTTGGATTTAGCACACCACCCGCATCTTCTTTAACAAGTGCAATCGCCTTTGGCTGCTCATGTTGGGTAAGAGTGAATTTCTTTTCAGCAGATAATTCCTCGTGAATTTCTACAAACTCACCATGTGGAAGCATTACTAAGCGTCCAGTTTCTTTACCATGCAGGACTAGTTCACGGTCTGCTCGTTGCAGTGATAAACAAATGCGCTTGGTAATCACAAAGGCAAGTGGTGGCAGGACAATAATTCCAATCCGAGAGAACCACATGATCTGGTTAATACTTAAGTCA
>Ga0207909_1000309_pt1 | contig 17605 bp, 17 predicted proteins | sample LakMenEpi05May10_FD_150672 | JGI IMG/M metagenome (GOLD analysis project Ga0207909, IMG submission 150672) | Freshwater microbial communities from Lake Mendota, WI - 05MAY2010 deep hole epilimnion (SPAdes) | ecosystem: Environmental > Aquatic > Freshwater > Lake > Epilimnion/Euphotic zone ...
GAGAACGTTGCTTCAAAGCCAGCGAAACCGAGCATGGATAGAAATCCAACCATCGCGAATCGTTGCAACGCTGGCGATAGTGCCTTTCCGCGTTCAGATTTTTCCGTGATGTGCGATGTGTCTGGCTTGGTCTCTGGCAATCGAATGATTGCGGCAACTGCATTGATTGCAGCAATCGTTCCGGCAACATAAAACGGAACATGTGGACCTCCAAGAGCAGCAAGACCGCCAAGCGCCGGACCCACAACAAAGCCAACTCCGAATGCTGCACCAAGTAAACCCATTAACCGTGCGCGTTGGTCTGGTGGCGCAATATCTGCAACGGCACCTTGTGCCACCGCAATACTCGCTCCCGATGCGCCATCGATGAGTCGACCTAGGAACAACACCCACAGTGCACCGGCTGCACCAGTGATAAAGCTTCCCACTGCAGTACCAATGAGAGAAAAAACGATGACTGGTTTACGACCAACTTTGTCGGAGATGCGTCCAAGAATTGGAGCAAAGAACATCTGTGCAACCGAGAATGATGCAAACATCAGACCGACTTGTAAACCACTTGCACCAAATCGCTCTGCATATCGCCCAAGAATGGGCGCAACTATGCCAAAACCTACAAGGTCAAGTGCAACTGTTGTCCAGATTGTCCAATACCCCTTGGGCATTGGTGTTCGTTCTTTCTTAGCCACGTCGTACGCGCGTTCCGTCTTTAGTGGTTTCAACTACGTATCCAGCAGCTTGTAATTCATTACGAATTGAATCGGCTGCAGCAAAGTCTTTAGCGGCACGCGCAGCATCTAGCGCAACGCCTTTAGCAACAATGTCTGCATCAATGTCGTCACCGATTGATAGCTCAAGACCAAGTGCACCAAGAATTTCAATGACTGCTGCGCGAACAGATGAAACAGTGGCAACATCGCCAGCATCCATTGCCGCATTTGCGCGACGCACCGAATCAAACACCAATGCCATTGCTGCAGTGGTGTCTAGATCGTTATCCATTGCAGTGCGGAAGCTTTGCACCACCTCTGAGTCTGGTGTGCCAGCCGAATGCGCATTCGTTCGCGCAGCAAACGAATCTAGACCGGCCAATGCTGTAACACATGCGTCAATGTTGTCTTGGCCAACGCGCACTGGCGAACGATAGTGAGTCTGCAACAACAACATGCGGTAAGCGCGTGCGTCGTAATGCTCGAGAAGATCAAGAAGATTGGCGACGTTGCCCAAACTCTTCGACATCTTTTCGCCCTCGAGGTCCACAACAAATCCGTTGTGCATCCAATGCTTCGCAAAAGTCTTTCCCAATGCAACGGCCTGTGCCCGTTCATTTTCGTGATGCGGAAAGCGCAGGTCTGCTCCACCGCAATGAAGATCAAAACCTTCTCCCAAAAGTTCAAGACTCATCACAACACATTCACTGTGCCAACCTGGTCGACCATCACCCCATGGTGCAGACCACGCAGGTTCGCCTGGTTTTGAAAATTTCCACAACGCGAAATCCGCAGGATTTTTCTTGTTGCTCGCACCCAATACTTCTCGGTCCCCGCCGCCGCTCAGCATGTCATCAAGACTTTGATGTGCGAGCAGTCCGTAATCAGGAACAGACTTCACATTGAGATACACACCATCACCGGTGACATACGCGGCGTCGCGTTCAATGAGTGTTGAAATCATGCTCACCATCTGATCGACGTAATCAGTGGCGTGTGGAATATCGTCCGGACGTAAGACGCCCAACTTGCCCATCGCCTCGAACCACACGTTCTCGCACTTATGGGTGATGTCTTCCCACGCACGATTCTCTCGATTGGCACGGTCGATGATTTTGTCGTCGATGTCGGTGATGTTCGATACGAGGCGAACTTCCAAGCCCGACCAGGTGAGATAGCGGCGCAAAATGTCGTACACCAGCGTGGCTCGCCCATGCCCCAAGTGGGGTGGCCCGTACACCGTGGGGCCACAGAGGTAGATGCCCACCTTGCCCGGCTCGCGCAGAGCCAGAGTTTTCACACTTTGTGTGGCGGTGTCATAGAGGTTCAGCACTCTGACCAGCCTACGATTTATGAGGTATGTCCACTGTCCCTGAGAAGCCCACCCTCGACAACATCGAGACAAAGTGGATGGATACCTGGCGCGCCCAGGGCACATACGACTTCAATCGCTCCGCCACCCGAGATGCCGTCTTTTCCGTAGACACCCCTCCACCCACAGTGAGCGGCTCTCTCCATATGGGCCACGTCTTTTCTTATACCCATACAGACACCGTGGCTCGTTTCTGGCGCATGCGTGGCAAGAGTGTGTTTTATCCCATGGGCTGGGATGACAACGGTCTTCCCACCGAACGCCGCGTACAAAATTATTTCGGTGTGTCATGTGACCCTTCGGTTCCATATGTTCCGAACTTGCAGCCACCGTTTCGTGGTGACCCGCCAAAGAACCACACACCTGTTCCGGTATCGCGACCGAACTTTATTGAATTGTGTGAAGAACTCACTGCTCAAGACGAACAAGTTTTCGAAGATCTCTTTCGTCGTCTCGGACTTTCTGTCGATTGGTCTTTGCTGTACACCACAATCGAGGACAGATCACGTCGCACTAGCCAGCGCGCATTTTTGCGAAACCTTGCACGCGATGAGGCATACACGCAAGAAGCGCCAACTTTGTGGGACGTTGACTTTCGCACTGCCGTCGCGCAAGCTGAACTTGAAGACCGTGAACGCCCAGGCGCGTATCACACCATTGCGTTCCATAAGTCTGATGGCAGTGGCGATGTACTTATTGATACGACTCGTCCAGAATTGTTGCCTGCATGCGTTGCTGTCATTGCACACCCAGACGATGAGCGTTACAAACCACTCTTTGGCACCACGGTGCGCACGCCACTTTTCAATGTTGAAGTACCAGTGCTTGCACATCCACTTGCTCAGATTGACAAGGGCACTGGCATCGCAATGTGCTGCACTTTTGGTGACCTCACCGACGTCATCTGGTGGCGTGAACTGCAACTCAACATGCGAGCAATTATTTCTCGCGATGGTCGTTTGATTGCAGAAACACCTCACGGCCTTACCGACGAAACCGGAATTGCGCATTACAACGCACTTGCAGGAAAGTCAGCAAAGCAAGCACAAACTGCAATCGCCGAAATGCTTGCAACTTCTGGCGAAATGGTGGGCGAACCACGACCAATTACACACCCGGTGAAGTTCTACGAAAAAGGTGATCGCCCACTTGAAATCGTTACCAGCCGTCAGTGGTACATCCGCAATGGTGGACGCGATGCCGAATTACGCGACGCACTTCTTGCCCGCGGTGCAGGCCTTACGTGGCACCCAGACCACATGCGTCATCGTTACTCCAACTGGGTGGAAGGCCTCAATGGAGATTGGCTTGTAAGCCGTCAACGTTGGTTCGGCGTACCAATTCCTGTGTGGTACAAACTCAACGAACATGGCGAAGTTCTTCATGAATCGCCACTTGTTCCTAACGAATCACACCTTCCTATCGACCCAAGCACCGATGTGCCAGAAGGTTTCAATGAAGCACAACGAGGTCAGCCTGGTGGATTCATTGGTGACCCCGATGTCATGGACACATGGGCTACTTCTTCTCTTACTCCACAAATTGCTGGCAAATGGGAAGACGACAACGACCTCTTTGCACGCGTGTATCCATTCGATGTGCGCCCACAAGCTCACGACATTATTCGTACATGGCTCTTTGCCACCATGGTGCGCTCACACTTTGAACACAAGACCGCACCGTGGAGCAATGCAGCGTTGTCTGGTTGGATTCTCGACCCTGATCGCAAGAAAATGTCAAAGTCCAAAGGCAATGTTGTTACACCTGTGGACTTGTTCGAACAGTACGGCAGCGACGCGGTGCGTTACTGGGCTGCCAGCGCGCGACCTGGTGTAGATACAGCATTCAGCGAAGATCAAATGAAAGTGGGCCGCAAGCTCGCTACAAAGATTCTTAACGTCACCAAGTTTGTTCTTGGTTTCGGTGATGCCGACGAATCAGTTGCCCCAACAGAACAAGTTGACTGCGCAATGTTGCATCGACTCGCAGCAGTTGTTGAAGAATGCACCACAGCGTTTGAAGCATTTGATTACGCACGAGCACTTGAGCGAACAGAATCTTTCTTCTGGTGGTTCTGTGACGACTATGTGGAACTTGTCAAGACGCGTGCCTATTCAGAAGATTCACCCGAGGGTTCGCTCTCAGCACGAATCGCATTACGGCGCGCACTGTCTACCTTGCAGCGGCTATTCGCACCGCTACTCCCCTTCGCAACTGAAGAGGTGTGGAACTGGTGGCAAACCGGGTCTGTGCACCAGGCACAATGGCCCACCAGTGCAGAACTCACTGCATCTATCTCTACATCTCCAGACGAAGCGCTACTGAATGCTGTCTGCACAACCTTGGCCATCATTCGTCGTTCGAAAACTGAAGCAAAAGTCAGCCAACGCCAAGGTGTCGACATGGCATCCATCACTGCCTCTGCAGATGCCGCCAGGGCAATCACCGCTGGATGGATTGACATTGCAAATGCTGGGTCAGTTGCACAATGGGAAATCGCAATAGCTGAAAACGCGGAAATTGCTGTCGTAGTAACTCTCGCTCCAGTTGCGCAATAGACGCATCCTTCGCCGATGCGACCGACCCGAAGCACCCACTAGGACTACCGTAGAGATGCCATGACTGAAGCCCTACCAAAGCCCCGTCGCAGTGGGAAGCACAAAGCGTTTCTTGTATTCAACGTCCTGCTCGCGATGACCACCGTGGCTGCTGGTTCTGGACTGCTATATGCGAACTGGAAACTGGGCAATCGCCAAGTTGTCACAATTGACACTGTTCCTGAAGGCGACGGCGCTCTCAACCTTCCACCGGGTGACCTCTCTGCAAAGAACTACCTAATCACTGGTTCTGACAACAGTGCATGTGTCGCTCCCGATTCCCCGTACGCAGGCGGCTTCGGTAAGCGCACAAGTTTTGGCGAACGCAGTGACTCCATCATGGTGATTCGCGTAAACCCCATCGACAACCAAGCTGCGGTCATCTCCTTCCCTCGTGACATGTGGGTGAAACAGGCAGGTTCGTCACGTAGCGGTCGCATCAACTCAAACTTCGACAAGAAGAACCCGAATCGTCTGATCCGCACCATCAAGGAAAACTTTGGCATTTCAGTTGATCACTACGTCAACATTGATTTCTGTGCATTTGCAGAAATTGTTGACGCCGTTGGTGGTGTCCGAGTTCCTTTCCTCTTTAGAGCACAGGATTACCGCACCGGATTCAAAGTTCTACGGAAAAATGTTTGCTACCGATTCGCTGGCGATCACGCACTCGCATACATGCGCTCTCGTCATTACCGCTGGTACGACTCCACATTGAAGAAATGGCGAACAGACCAGTCATCTGACTGGGGAAGAATTGCTCGCCAACAAGACTTCATGCGACGCATGATTCGAAAGGCGCTCGACAAGTCACGCACCAGTCCACGAGTCGCCACAAACATTTTGAATGCCGCACTAAAGAATGTCATCACCGATGATCGGCTTACCCCTCTCAGTGTCTTACAACTTGGACAAGCAATGAAAAACTTCAATGCAGACACCATGGGTAGTTACACCATGCCTGGTGTTGGTCAAATGATCGACAAGGCATCTGTCATCGTTCCTGATTTTGAAAGCGCAACATCGAAAAAAATTCTGTCTGTGTTCCAAGGAAAAGCCAGCCTCTCTATTACGGTTCCCGGATCAGAAAAAGCAGACGCTTCAGCAACAGTTGTCGCTACAACGTTGGCAGTTGTCGCCGCCACAACCACAACAAAGCCTCAGCCAACTACCACTGTAAAAACGGTCCCCACCACAGTTGCGCCAGTAGTCACCATTTCGCGCACACCCACTACAACAGTTCCTAAAGTCACCATCAATCAAGACACACGCGGCATCGTTCCTCCGAACGATCCAACCTGCCCGTTCTAAAGTCGCGCTTCGAGTGCCTGAGCTAGAACCTCAGGAATTTCACTTGGCCCATTGACTAGTGAGATAACGGCTCCTACTTTTAATGCGAATGCTGTTGCTTCCTCATGATCTTCTGCAGGTGCAATGACTACTAATTCATCAATGCCAGCAGCAGCTGCGATTGCATCACCATCGACTGTTGCGCGACAGTCTGATAACAGTATTGCGATGCGACGGCCAGCGCGTGAGCGCGTCAATTGTTGTTGCGCTGCAATGAGTGCACCAGCTAGGTCGGTAGTGCCGTAACCGCGCAATGTCAGAACATCGTTAATCACTCGCTCGCTCGATTTGGGAACATCTTGCGATTTAGTAACTACGACATCTTTTCCAAAGGCGATAACGCTGTAGTCGTCTGGATTTCGGCTGGCGATTGACGCAGTAGCGACAGCCGATGTAGCAAGCGGCTGCCCGCCCATTGAGCCACTTCTATCTAGTAACAAACAAAAAGCTGTTCCCGGTTTTCTCCATCCACGAATTCGCAATCTTTCGGGGTCTACTGCAAGTCCGGCACGTGCTTCACCAATCGCGTCAAGGCTGGCATCAATATCAAGGTCTCCGCCATCTGCTCGGTACGGCAACTCCACCATCTTGCCAATGCCCCGCGGACGCGCTTGCCCGCGATTACCAAGTTCCAACATGAGTCGACCTGCTAATCGGCGAGCCAACTCACGCAGTTTTGGATCTGTTGCTCCGGTGAGATCTGCAAGTAACCCAAGCATTTCATCTGGTGAATTCTGCATTGCTTCATCAACTGCTACTTCGTCAAGTTCACCTACTTCGGGCGAAATCTGTTCAAAGTTTTCATTGCGAGAAAGATCACGTCGTGATGTGGTCTTCTTTCCAGCTTCTGCGACTGCCTGGTCAGCAGCCTCGCCTTCCTTCGTTACCGGGAGGTCGTGGCCCCTGTCGGGGCTCCAGCTTTTCCCTCGCCGGCGTCTCCTTCACCGTCGACTCTGCCAAAAACGTCTTGCCAAATCTCTGTGACAATTTCTTCAGAGGTTCGCACGCCGCCTTCACGCACACGCACACGGCCAGACAGCGCCACTAACGCGGCATCGAGGCCAACGCTTGGTTGTGTCACTTCTGATTCGCGAAGTGCAGCCAACGACACCGCAACCTTTGCAAAGTCGACTGCGCCGCGCACTGAAGACCCAACTCGTAAATCTGTGTGTGAGCGAGTGAGGCGAACAACTTTGACCGCTTTTGACAACCATGCATCAGTAAGGCCAGAGCCCTCTGTATTGCGACGCACAATTGCTTCTTCATCTTCGGCAGATTGATACGACATAGATACGCGACATACGCGGTCGTATACGGCACCAGAAATACGTGCAGTACCTACAGCGTCAAATGGGTTCATGGCCGCAACGAGACGGAAACCGTTTACGGCAGCAACACGACCGAGACGGGGAACATTGAGTTCGCCTTCGCTCATCACAGTGATAAGTACATTGAGAGTCTCTTCGGGGATGCGGTTGATTTCTTCCACGTACAACAAGGAACCGTCACGCATGGCAGTCACAAGTGGCCCATCAACAAAGACGGACGGGTCGTAACCATCACTCAGCACGCGTGCTGGATCAAAATGCCCCACAAGACGAGCTGGTGTTAATTCAGCGTTACCTTCAACAAACTCAAATCCGATGCCCAACCCCTGAGCCACGGCGCGCAGCAACGTGCTCTTTCCCGTACCTGGAGGGCCTTCAAGGAGAACATGGCGATCTGCAGCCAAAGCAGCAAGAACCAATTCAACTTCTCGTTGACGCCCAACTACTTGACTCGACAATGCCGAGCGGAGTGACGCAGTATCAGTCATTGACGATGATGCCGCGAATGTTTTCGCCTTCACGCATTGCGCGGTAGCCCTCGTTGATGTCTTCAAGTGGATAGCGCTTCGTGATTAGTTCCTCAAGCTTGAGGTCACCAACACGATACATATCTAGCAACTTAGGAATATCTGCGCGCGGGTTCAGGCTGCCAAAAATGGTGCCCTTCACTTCTTTCTGCCACATGGCAAGTTGGAACAAGTTGATGTCTGCACTTGTCTCGTCCATTGGAGAGATTGCAGTAACAACACATGTGCCGCCCTTGCCCACCATTGTCATTGCCTCGCCCATCATGTCGCCATGCAACACGCCTGGTGTCATGATGACGCGGTCGGCCATTTGGCCCCATGACAATTCCATGAGATGTGGAATTGCTTCAGTCATAGAAGAGTACGTATGGGTTGCTCCAAACTCCATAGCCTTTTCACGCTTGAACTCCACTGGGTCAATCGCAATGATGTGCTTGGCTCCAGCCATGCGTGCACCTTGCACTGCGTTAATGCCAATGCCGCCGATACCAACCACCACCACAGTGTCGCCAGGTTGCGTGTCGGCGCGACTGGTAGCAGAACCCCAACCAGTAGCAACGCCGCAAGAAACAAGTGCAACACAATCAAGTGGAAGATCTTTTTCCACTTTGATGAGTGAAGCCTCTGCAACAGTTGCGTATTCGGAGAATGTTCCCAGCTTGGCCATCATCTTCACAGCGCGACCATCTTTTACGTGGTGGCGATGCGTGCCGTCGGTAATCATTCCACCTGTCAAGGTTCCAGCACCGAGGTCACACAGGTTCTGACGACCTGTGGAGCAATAACGGCAACGACCACATGAAGGAACAAAGCTTGCCGATACGTGATCGCCAACTTGTAGCGAAGTAACACCTGGGCCGACTTTGAGAACAACACCGGCTCCTTCATGACCACCGATAAATGGGAAGAAGTCATCGACACCCATCATGGCGAGGAGTTCTTTAGGGGGAACCATGTCACCAGTGACGAAGTGCTCATCTGAGTGGCACATTCCGGCGACTTTCCAGTTCACCAATACTTCATTGGCTTTGGGATCATCTACTTCAATCTCTTCAACCACCCATGGTTGATCGATTCCGTACAACACTGCTGCTTTGGATTTCATAACTATTCCCCTATGTAGTTGTTGGTATTTCTCCGCCGAAGCGAAAAGATTTATTCGTAAATCAGAACTCCGCGAATGTTCTTTCCATCGCGCATGTCTTGGTAGCCCTCATTGATTCCTTCAAGTGGGTACGTCTTTGTAACAAGGCCATCAAGATCAAGTTGGCCTTCGCGATACAAGCCGAGAAGTTTCGGAATGTCTGCACGGGGGTTACCTGAACCAAAGAGAGAACCAACAAGTTGCTTTTCCATGAGTGTGAGATCGAGAAGGCTCATGTTTGCTCCACCCATTTCAAATGCAGGGTGAATGTTGGTAACAACGACGCGGCCGCGCTTTGCTGCGAGTGCCATTGCTTCGCCCATCAGTTGACCGTCGCCGACACCCATTGTCATGATGACTTTGTTTGCCATAGTTCCCCATGTGAGATCCTGCAACAGTGGCAATGCTTCAGTCATTGAAGATGCTGTGTGTGTTGCACCGAACTCCATAGCCTTTTCACGCTTGAACTCAATTGGGTCGATAGCAACGATGCGCTTTGCACCGGCAAGACGTGCACCTTGAATTGCGTTAGCTCCGATACCACCAACGCCAACAACAACAACTGTGTCGCCAGGAGAAACATCTGCTGCATACACAGCAGAACCCCAGCCAGTGACAACGCCGCAACCAAGGAGGCATGCCTTGTCGAGTGGAACGTCTTTTTCAATCTTGATGCACGATGCTTCGTTTACCACTGTGTGATGCGCAAAGGTTCCGAGCATGCACATCAATGTGAGGTCTTTCCCTTGTGCATGGTGACGAGATGTGCCGTCTGAAATCTGCAGACCGAGCCCCATGAGTGCGCCGAGGTCGCACAAGTTCTGATGTCCGGTGGAGCAGCTTGGGCATCGACCACACGATGGGATGAAACCAAAGACAACGTGGTCACCGACTGACAACCAACTCACACCTTCGCCGATGGCTTCCACCACGCCGGCACCTTCATGACCACCAACGATGGGAAGCGCAAACGGAAGGTCGCCTGTGGCGAGGTGCTCATCGGAGTGGCACATACCCGAAGCGGCAATCTTGACCAATACTTCGCCTGGTCCAGGAGCATCGAGCTCAATCTCTTCCACGCTCCACGGCGCATTAACTTCCCAGAGAACTGCAGCTTTCGTTTTCATCGAATGCCCCCTATTTGACGAGCCAGGCAACCTGGCGGTGTCCTTTGAGAATAGCCCTATCCCCCCAACATTCTCTAGTGGGCGTCTTTCCAACTACTGTTAGCGCCATGGAACAGGACAACACACCTACCCCCGTCGCCCCTACTGCAGATGCTGCAGTGGAATCTCCCGTCACCGAGGAACTCCTCGTGGAAGAGATCTCCATTGACGGCATGTGCGGCGTGTACTGAGCCCCACCTTTTTAGCGGGGCGATGAATGACCGTCACTCTTGAGTCGGCATGCGAGTTACACCCGCAGGTGGCATTACGACCAGAACCATTTGGTGCACTTGCGTACCACTACGGAAATCGACGACTGGTTTTTCTCAAACACCCCGACATTGTTCGCGTGGTGAAGACCATGGGTCAACATTCTTCTCTTCGTGATGCTCTTTTAGCTGAAGGCGTCGACGAAGCACGATGGCCATCATTTGTTAGCGCCCTATCCTCACTTACTACATCGGAGATAATTCGTGTCCTCTGAAACACTCTCAGCACAAATGAAGCAAGGCCTTGATGCGCCAATCTGCCTGACATGGGAATTGACCTATGCATGCAACTTGGCATGTGTCCATTGCTTGTCTAGTAGCGGTCAACGTGACGAGCGTGAACTTTCAACTGCGCAAGCAAAAGCCGTTATTGACGAACTTCGCGACTTGCAGGTTTTCTACATCAACATTGGTGGTGGCGAACCAATGATTCGCCGCGACTTTTTTGAGATTATTGAATATTCAATTTCCAACAAGATTGGTGTGAAGTTTTCAACCAATGGTGCTTTCATCGATCAGCGCAATGCTGAACGTCTGGCGGCGATGGATTACCTCGACATTCAAATCAGTCTCGATGGCACTGATGCCGCAACAAACGACGCCGTGCGTGGCGAAGGTTCATATGCCACAGCAATTCGTGCAATGGACAACTTGAAGGCTGCGGGTTTTGGTCAATTCAAAATTTCAGTTGTCGTTACGCGTCACAACGTTGACCAACTAGATGAGTTCAAAGCACTTGCAGATCACTACGGCGCACAACTACGTATCACTCGCTTGCGTCCTGCTGGTCGCGGCGCCGATACATGGAATGAACTGCACCCCACGAACGCACAGCAGCGACAGATTTACGATTGGTTGCTTGCCCACGGCGAAAACGTATTGACGGGAGACTCGTTCTTCCACCTCAATGCATTTGGTGAATCACTACCTGGTCTCAACCTGTGTGGCGCCGGACGTGTTGTGTGCCTCATCGATCCAATCGGCGATGTGTACGCATGTCCATTCGTTATCCACGACACTTTCAAAGCAGGCAATGTTTTGGAAGCAGGTGGATTTACACATGTGTGGCGTGAATCTGATTTGTTTACTGAATTGCGTGAGCCACAAAGTGCAGGAGCATGCGCATCATGCGGAGCCTTTGATGCGTGCCAAGGCGGATGCATGGCTGCAAAATTCTTTACAGGGTTACCACTCGACGGACCAGACCCAGAGTGCGTAGGTGGCGACGGCGAAATTCTCTTAGCCTCAGTGCCAGTTGCATTGACTCCTCGTCCGTCTATGGACCATTCAAAACCGCCACGCCATAAGGTCAACGCATGAACCCGATTGTCGCTGTTCTTGCCATTGTTCTTGCATATTTCTGCGGCACATTGCCAAGCGCCATCTTGATTGCAAAATCAAAAGGCATCGACATCACAACTTTTGGTTCCGGCAATCCGGGAGCCAGCAACATTTCACGAGCACTCGGCGCGAAGTATGGCGCACTTGTCTTTCTTCTCGATGCGGCAAAAGGAGCGATTCCCGTAGTCCTGACACTCGGATACCGACCAATCGCTTTTGCGTGTGCTGCAGCAGCAATTGTGGGCCACATGTTTCCCGTCATGCGCCACTTCAAAGGTGGCAAAGGAGTCGCAACAGGCGGCGGAGTTCTGCTTCCGCTTCACCCACCCGTCATGATTGGCACACTCATCGCATGGCTTCTCATTATGAAAGTCAGCAAGAAGGCATCAATTGCTTCCATTGCAATAGTTCCAATCATGCTCATTGCACTTGCTGTACGTGGAACCGCTGGCTGGGAATTGTTAGCCCTTCTCGGAATGGGTGTACTTGTTGAGATTCGTCATATCTCAAATATCAAGCGGCTGATATCTGGTAGTGAGCCTCCCGTTACTGGCGTCAGCCATTAACACTGTGGTCGCCTGACCAATCAACATGACATCACCCATTGTTCTTCTTGCTCTTGGTTCTTGGGAACAGCACGGCGCCCATTTACCGTTTGATACCGACACAGTGATCATCGAGGCTGTGGTTGATGCAGCAATTCGCACGGTTGACCCGGAGAACACACAATTCTCGGTTGTGCCAACTATTGGAGTTACCGCCAGTGACGAACACAACGGGTTTGCTGGAACGCTGAGCATTGGTACTCATGCTTTATCCGACGCGATTGTTTCCATTGCTCGTTCCGCTTCGTGGGCGCGCGGTATTTGCATTGTGAATGGCCATGGCGGCAATGCAGACGCACTGAAACTTGTCCATTCAGCACTTGATTACGAAAACATTCGGCATTCCATCTGGTCCTTGCCTTACTACGAAGGTGCAGATATGCACGCAGGTCATACCGAAACTTCATTGATGCTGCACCTTGCTCCAGGCACTGTGCGCATGGACCTCGCAGAAGTTGGTGCAGTCGGAGACTCTGAAATGCTGATTGAACGCATGCGAGCTGGTGGAATAAAGGAAGTGTCATCAAATGGAGTTGTGGGTGACCCCACTAATGCCAACGCTGCTCATGGAGCAACAATGTTGAGTTTTTATGCAGACCACTTAACAAAGCTCTTGTTACAGATACAAACGTCTTGGACATGACCACCAATTTTGCCGCCGACAAGCAATGGTTTCGTTCAAAGGACGGCAAAAAGCTTCTCGCTGGTTCTCCCCTCACGCTATTTACAGTTTCAACGGCTGGAAGCGCCATCCTCGATGCGATTGAGAGCGATACTGCTCTGCCTCCTCAACATCAACAACTCACCGACCGTCTCTCTGCAACTGGGGCTATTCACCCGCAGAACGTTGCGTCATGTTCAGCGGAACAAGTCACCGTGGTTATTCCGGCCTTCGTTAGTGACGAAGAAGATCAGGAAGCCCTGCAGGCATTAGTTGATGAATTGCGACCACTCAGAATTGTGATTGTCGATGATGCCTCACCATTTTTCTTTGAGATTGTTAAGACAACGATTGTCCGTCTTGAAGAGAACAGTGGTCCTGCGACTGCTCGCAACACCGGATTGAAACACGTTGAGTCACCTTTCGTAGTTTTCGTGGACACAGATATTCAGATTTCTGCTCAAGACGTACTCAACTTGGCAGGCCACCTAGCTGATACACAACTTATGGCGGTGGCACCGCGCGTAGAAACAGAGAGAACCAAATCATTCATCAATGAATACGAATCGTTTCATTCGCCGCTAGATCTTGGACCAGACCCAGCAGTCGTACGACCCTTGTCGCGTGTTGCATATGTTCCGTCAGCCGTTCTCGCCTGCAATGCAAGTCACCTTCGTGAACTTGACGGCTTCAATGAAGATCTACGCGTGGGTGAAGATGTAGACCTCATTTGGCGTGCAGTTGAAGGCGAGTTCGTTGTGCGATATGCACCTGAAATAGTTGCTACACATTCTCCACGCCGCACTGTGCGTTCATTGTTGAGACAGCGCATCTCATATGGCTCAAGTAGTGCTGCATTAGATGAACGACATCCTCGCTCTTCGGCCCCATTACGCACACATTTGTTCTTTTTCGTACCGGTCATGCTGCTTTTCTTGGGCTATTTGGTGACCGCGGCAATAGCACTGATCCCAATGTTCTTTTATTTCGCACTCACATTACGAAATACGGGAATGTCCCTATTGCAACGCACGCGAATTACGTGGTGGGGATTAGTGAGCACCACCAAACTGACTGCTTCCGTAATACGACGAGTATGGTGGCCATTGTTTGCTCTTGCATCACTTGTAACAACTCGACCAGTTATCACGTGGTCCTTCTGTGTGCTCATTCCAACATTGTTTGAACTAATGAAAAAGAAACCACGTCAACCGCTCACCTACCTTGTCGTGCGAAGCCTCGATGACATGAGTTATGGAATTGGAGTATGGAAGGGCGCAATTCGGCGAAAGAACCTGCGTTGCCTGTTGCCAGTCTTTACTCTGCGTGCATCAAGCCGGAGATGAAGATTGGATGCGTTGGCTTATGTCATTGCATTCGGCACATACTGATTCTGGAATCAAGCCCCACCGCATGAGTCGTGCGAAGATCGCGCACCCCAAGCAGAAGCCCACAAAAGCTTCCAACGAAGCAGCTCCAGCCAACATTGCAATCACAACTCGAGACGCTGTGTGCGCATCGGCAAACCACAGCACCGAGCCGACGATAGAGAACAAGGCGCCAATCCCTTGGGCAAACCTTTTGGGTGGTCCGGGCACAAGACGATGATCGCGCTTGATACGCGGTGTGATGATTTGTGTAGAAATTCTTCCCAATGGACTCAGCAATGGTCCCGTGCTTACTCGAGCAATAAATCCATATGTAAGCGGCAGAAGCAGCCATGGATTTCCCGTGATTACAAAAGCCACGCTCATCACCACGGCCCCACCAGCCACGATGCGTGCTGAAGTTTCATTGACGGGATTTGGAAACCCAAAGATTCTGGCCATGACCCCACGCTAGGGCAATATTTCTGTCTGACAACTCAGCAATAGTCGTGGCGACTACGGTCAATGGAGTGACTATCCGCCTTGCCGTGCAACGAGCCCAATGGTTATCCCATGTACACCGCGTTGCCGACTCAATGCCAGGCATTGTTCCTGTTGTTAAGGGCAATGGTTATGGATTTCGTCGGTGGAACCTCATGCCCTTGGCCGGCGAACTCGCAAACGAAATTGCGGTGGGCACCATCTTTGAGGTGCGCGATATTCCAACGCATGTCACTCCTATTGTTCTCACGCCAACTCTGACGCCACCGCCCAAGAATCTCCCCCTCAACACAATTCTCACAGTGGGTAGCGCGCATCATGTCATTGCTCTCACGTCTGCAGGGTGGCGTGGTGATGTCATCATTAAGTTGCAATCACCAACAATGAGATTTGGTGTTACCAAGCAAGATTTTGATTTACTCATGCGCGATGTTCGAAATGCGCAATTTACACTTCGTGGTTTTTCTATTCACCCTCCGCTTGAAGGCGATCCAAAGTCGCACATCGAAAACATTTCTTCATGGATTGAACTTCTTGAACCATCCCAACCGATATACGTCAGTCACCTTGATGCAACTGCATACGCCTACCTCTGTGGAAAGTTTCCTGACCGTTCTTTCCGTATTCGCCTTGGTACTTCTCTATGGCACGGGGACAAATCTGCACTGCAATTATCGGCAGATGTAGTGGACCATCACCCAGTGGAATCGGGCACAAAGGCTGGTTATCGGCAAACTCTCATCAATGGCTCCGGAGAAATTGTGCTGGTCGGATGCGGTACTGCACACGGTGTCAATGTGCTGCCTGATGGCCGTAGTCCATTCCATTTTCGCAATCAACGCCTCAATCTGCTTGAAGCTCCGCACATGCATACTTCAATGTTGTTTGTTGCGCGAGGTAGACCAATGCCAAGTGTCGGTGAATGGATCGATGTGCAACAACCACTCACCCGAGTGCAAGTTGACTTGTTGCAATATCTCTAGTTAGTAACTAGTCACGCACAGTTGCCATGCGGTTGAGCCCGCGCCAACCTACGGCGGACGCACCGATGAGAGGACCTTCATCAGAAAGTCGCGTCGGAACAATTCGTGCCTTGCGCGAGAACTCGATGGTGCACAATTCATCGAGTGTGCGTTGAGCTGCATTAAAGAACGTGGCACCAAAACCTAAAGCGACGCTGCCACCAACAACCACAAGTTTGAGGTCAAGAAGATTGCATGCAGACGCGACGCCACGACCAACGAGGCGACCTGTGCGCACCATGATCTCGTAGGTGGGCTGAGTAGGCGAACGACCCGTAATGGCCTCAATGGCTGGGCCTGAAGCCTCTGCCTCAAGGCACCCACGACCTCCGCAGGTGCATCGGCGACCATTGGGTTCCACGATGACGTGACCAATATGGCCCGCATTTCCTGTTTCGCCATCTAGTAACTGGCCATTGAGCACAATGCCCCCGCCAACCCCAGTGGAGACCACCATGGCCATGAAATTGTCTACGCCACGTGCCGCCCCGAGCCAACCTTCAGCTAGCGCCAAAGCTTTTGCATCACCATCGCCAAAGACCGGAAGTCCAGTGAGGGTTTCCAAACGTTGACGTAATTCAAAACCACGCCACTGAGGAATGTTGAGTGGAGAAATCGTTTCCACGTTTGCAGTGATTGGTCCAGCTGAACCGACACCCACAACAGATGGACGCACACCATGATGTTCGACTGCTCGCAACAACTGCGCATCAACCGCTCGACTGAGATCATCGAAAAGTTCTTCAGATGAATCTTGCGCATTGACAACAAATTGTGTTCGGTCAATTAACTCACCATTGCGAGTCACCAAGCCAACAGCAATTTTTGAGCCGCCGATATCGATTGCTAGTGCGAGGTCCATGGGATGTACATTCTCGCAATATGTCAAACAAAAAACACGCTTATTTGGCTAATGGGCGCAGGTTGAAACACACAATTCGAACTAAGATTTATAGGCAATGAACACATGGGCCGCGCTCTTGCAGTGCGAAATTGGGTCGGAACGCCATACAGAACTGCAACAATTTATTGCGCACGAGCGTTTGGTATCTACAGTGTTTCCCCCGGCGCAGGACGTATACGCAGCCCTAGACCTCACATCATTTGAGTCAACAAAAGTGGTCATTTTAGGACAAGACCCGTACCACGGTCTCGGGCAAGCACATGGTCTGAGTTTCTCTGTGCGCGCCAACACACCGATTCCGCCATCGTTGCGAAACATCTTTCAGGAACTATTCACCGATGTTGCAATACAGCGTCAACAAAACGGTGACTTAACAGAATGGGCGCGCCAAGGAGTGCTGCTGCTCAATACAACATTGACAGTGCGAGACGGAGAACCCGGTGCACATAAAGATCATGGTTGGGAACACATTACGGACGCTGTCATCAGTGCACTTAATGAAAAACCAACTCGCGTTGTGTTTGTTTTGTGGGGAGCCCATGCCCGTAAAAAGAAAATACTGATCACGCAGACCCATCATGTGGTCATCGAAAGTGTGCACCCTTCGCCGTTATCTGCACATCGCGGATTCTTTGGAAGTAGACCGTTCTCCCGAATCAATTCAGCATTAGAAGAGGCTGGGTTATCCCCCATTACTTGGGGTCAATAAAGCCTGTCAGGCAGTTGCTGGTCGTTGTTGGG
>Ga0207909_1000312_pt1 | contig 17518 bp, 20 predicted proteins | sample LakMenEpi05May10_FD_150672 | JGI IMG/M metagenome (GOLD analysis project Ga0207909, IMG submission 150672) | Freshwater microbial communities from Lake Mendota, WI - 05MAY2010 deep hole epilimnion (SPAdes) | ecosystem: Environmental > Aquatic > Freshwater > Lake > Epilimnion/Euphotic zone ...
GTCACATATACAGAGACATTAAATCAGCACGTTCACGATCCACTCATCAAATGCATTGAGAGTGATATTGGACAAAATAGCGAACATTTAGCAGATGCATTGAATAGAACATATGCTAAAGATGGTAGACCAATTCTACAGGTATTACACTTAGAAGGTCAACTAAAGAAGGTTCAAACATCAGCAATTGTTATGACACCTTCACCAAATCAAACAATTCGTTTAGATGAATTGAATAAGATTTTAGATGAGATGCAACAAGGTGAAAGTGCAGTTAAGCGTTTGCAAGAATTAGATGACAGTCGTGGAATGCAAGATCCAGCTGACGTAGTTCGTAGAATGCGTGGTAATCAAAACCCAGTAACACCAACTGGTGATTTACTAGGTGATGCATCACTTGCAAAGCAACGATTAGAGCAAGCACAGAAAATGGAACGTGAAGCTAAAGGCTTACTAGCAGAAGCAAAGCGTTTGACCGACGAGGCAAAAAGTTTAGATCCTACTATTGCACAACCTGCAGTTATAGAAACAAAACCAGTTAAAGTTAAAAAACCAAGAGCAAAAGTTAGTGTCTAATGTCACCAGAATTCATTTCAAAATGGGAACATATCCTTGAAGATGTAGAAAAGAATAAAATACCTGTAGAATTTATTAAGAAGTTGATTATCAAACTTCAAGGTAAAAAACAACAGACTATCAATATTCAAAAATTTCTATCACAAGGGTTGGACCCAGACCAAATAGAAGAAGCAGTCAGTCGCAAACTAGATGAACTAGATGATTTAATAGTGAGTGTAGAATTTGTTCTCAACGTTCAAAGTATTGCAGACACCGTACAACCAGAGACAGACAGACTATTAGGTAAATTATGAAATCATACTCTGTACCTGGGTTAACATCTAAAAAAGACTTAGACATCCTATATGAGTGGGCTAGAACTGTTCCAAAAAATGGGGTAATTGTTGAATTAGGTTCATGGTTTGGTAGATCGGCTGTAGCATTTGCTGAAGGAGCATATCCTTCAGTAAAAATCTATTGTATAGATTATTTTCAAGATTGGACACACCCAAACACAGTGCAGTGGTATTTTCCAGCTGGTGACTTTTGGCAATTAGGTAAAGTGTATAATAAAGAACAAGAGTTTTTAAAAAACACAAAAGACTATCCAAATATTACTCTATTGAAACTAGAAAATGAACAAATAGTGTATCCGTATGCAGGCGAACAGATTGACCTATTATTCATAGATGCGGCCCATACAAATCCTAGTGATCTAAAAAGTATTCTTTATTTTAAAAATTTTATGAAAGAAGATGGATTGATATGCGGTCATGATTATCATGACCGTTATCCTGACGTTATTACTAACGTTAAACTTCTTCAAGTAATGTATAAAACCACTGCGACATTTTATCAAAATAGTACAATGTGGTCAATAAGGATTAAAGAATGAAACAATATCACGAATTACTACAAGACATACTAGACAATGGAGAAATTAAAGATGACAGAACTGGTATTGGTACCCATAGTGTTTTTGGACGTCATCTTCGCTTTGATTTGCGTAGGGGCTTTCCCGCAGTCACTACTAAGAAACTTGCTTGGAAAGCTTGTGTCGGTGAGCTTCTCTGGTTTATTGAAGGCTCCAGTGATGAACGTAGATTGGCAGAGATTACCCACAGCACACGTGAAGGAGCGGCTACTATCTGGACGCCCAATGCGCTTGCACCGTATTGGAAAGATAAAGCAAAATTCGAAGGTGATCTCGGTCGTGTCTACGGGGTACAATGGCGTCACTGGAACAAATACCGTGTCGAAAAAGATATGGGTAAAGCGCACAAGGGTGGTACACGCCTCGCAGTTGACAAGATTGAAATCGACCAATTGGCAAATCTCATTAAAGGATTAACTGAAGATCCTAATGGGCGCAGGCACATACTAAGTGCTTGGAACGTGAGCGAGTTAGACGAAATGGCATTGCCCCCTTGTCACGTTATGAGTCAATTCTATGTCAACAAAAATAAAGAACTTTCTTGCCATATGTATCAGCGTAGTGTTGATGTGTTCTTGGGTTTACCTTTTAACATTGCTTCTTATGCATTACTTACGCATCTATTGGCACATCACTGTGGTCTAAAAGTAGGTGAACTTGTAATCAGTACAGGTGATACTCATATCTATAAAGACCACATTGAACAGGTTAAAGAACAACTAACACGTGAACCATATCCATTGCCAACATTGATGTTAAATGCTTCAAAGACAAACATCTTTGATATGACAATGGCAGATATACATTTAGAAAACTATCAAAGTCATGGCCCTATCAAAGCACCAATGGCAGTCTGAAGAAGAATTTACTAGACCTAAGTATCAGGTACAAGTGTCTGATACCGGAGAAGAATCAGTATCTATTACTCAAGTAGTTCACACTATTCGAATGGGTGATGTTGAAGATCCTGATCTAATGGTTGCACAGCCTATATGGGAGTGGCAAGAGACAGAAGCAGGTAAATGGATAATGGAAAACTCTAATCCCGCACCCAGTTGGCATCGTAACAATGACCTATACGATTATAGTTATGTATATCAGATTAGAGCATATCTAACACACAAACAATTAACATTTTGGAAATTAAAATATGAGTAATATACTAGTTACAGGCGGATTAGGACTTATTGGACATAACGTAGTAGATAGATTACAACGTATGGGGCACCGTGTTGCTATTACCGATATACGAACTAACTACGGTATCATCCCACAAGATGAAATTGACTATCTAATGACAGAAAGGTTGAAGAAAATTCAACCTGGAAGTATTCACGCCATTGATATTTCTAGTGATAGTATTGATTGGTTATTTGAAAAATACAAGTTTGATATTGTAATTCATATGGCAAGCTTCCCTAGACAAAAAGTTGTTAATGCTAATCCTAGATTGGGAGCACAAACAATGATGGAAGGTCTATTGAATCTATGTGAAGCTAGTAAGAAACATAAAGTAAAGAAATTTGTTTATATCAGTAGTTCAATGGTATACGGTGACTTTACTGATGATGTAACAGAAGATTATAACTGTAAGCCACAAGGACAGTATGGCATTATGAAACTGGCAGGTGAACATCTTGTCAAAGACTATAGCCGTCGTAATTGTTTCAGTCATACTATCATTCGTCCAAGTGCTGTCTATGGCCCGTTAGATGTTGAGGATCGTGTGATTGCCAAGTTTATGTTAACAGCAATGCGTGGTGGAACACTAAATGTCAATGGTGCTAATGAAACATTAGATTTTACTTATGTTGAAGATGCCGCAGATGGCATTGTTGCAGCCGCATTAAGCGATAATACAGAGAACAAAACATACAACATTACTAAGAGCCACAGTCGCACATTGTTAGAAGCCGCACAACTAGCATTGAAGTTAGCTGGCGGCGGGACATTGGTAGTTAAAGACAAAGACGCAGACTTCCCAAGTCGTGGTGCATTAAACATTGATGCGGCACGTAAAGACTTTGGATATGATCCTAAAGTAGATGTAGAAGAAGGCTTTCAAAAATATTATGATTGGCTTAGTACATCAAGTTATTGGCAAGATAAAATAAAATGAACGAATTAGAAACCGCATTAAAAGCACACGATTGGACTCTAGATGGATATAAATCTAGAATCAATATAGACAAGTTGATGAAAGAATATCCTGACCAATCAAAGGCATTATGGGAACAATATTGCCCATGGTCTGTTGCTAATGGCGGGTATATAGCTTGGGCAAAAAAATGCAAATCCCCCACTTTGGTCTAGCAAGACAGTATAAGAACATTGGTGAAGAGTTGCTTGATGCAACTCACCGTGCCCTTAAAGATGGACAGCTTGTAGGTGGACATTATACCCGCTCGTTTGAAGAATGGCTTAAGCACAGAACTAAAACAAAGTATGCTATCACTGTACATAGTGGCACACAAGCATTAGAGATTATCGCACGATACAAGAAAAAGAAACACTTAGAAACATTTAAAAATAATCCTAAGATTCGTATACCTAACTTAACTTATCCAGCAACACTGAACTCATTACTGACTGCAGGATGGGATGTAGATTTAGTTGACACAGATAAGAACGGTGTCATTGATGTAGAGAATAGTCTAAAGGGATATACTTGTGTGATGGGTTACGGTGGACGTAAGCCATGGCCTATTGCAGGATATGCTAGCGCAAATGCAGTGATTGTAGACGGAGCACAACACTGGTTAGTTTGTGACGGTGACGTGGGTAGTGGTATGTCTATCAGCTTTGACCCTACAAAGAACTTACCTAGTTCAGGTAACGGTGGTGCAATCGTTACCAATGATGAACAACTATATTTGTTTGCCGCAACACATAGAGACAACAATAAGCCTGCGTTCCATGATGTAGGAACTAACAGTAAGATGAGTGAACAAGATTGTGCTCAGATATTAGTTAGAGCAAAGTACATAGATGAATGGCAAGTGCGTAGAGGTAAAATAGCGAAGTATTGGTGTGATAAGTTTAAAGAACTACCTTTATATTGTTTGTCAGATACAGTAGACCCTCACGCACATCAGAAGTTTGTAATGTATCTGGATGATAGAAATAGATTACAATCACATCTAAAAGAACACGGGATAGATAGCAAAGTTCATTATGAGTATGTATTAGGTGATTTACCCACTGGACAGAGTTTAATAAAGCCGGATTTACTAAGCACTAGTGTAATGCTTTCTAGGGGAGTACTAAGTCTCCCGATGTATCCAGAATTGACCGATGCAGAAGTAGACTATGTAGTTGACAAGGTCTATGAGTTTTATAAATAATATATGAATATAATCCCCATAGCATCAGAAAAAGTAAGACCTACAACTCACAAAACCATTGAATGGTCTTTACATAACGTTTGTAATTATAATTGTTCTTTTTGTGGCCCAGAACACAAGATAGGAGATAGAAGATGGAAGTCAATAGACACCTATAAAATGTATGTAGATAAATTACTTAGTGCGACTGGTCCTAACCCTTGGTTTATATTGACAGGTGGTGAACCCACATTATTTCCTGAGTTTATTGAATTATTGTCTTACTTAAAATCTAAGGGGGCTTATATATGTTTAATTACTAATGGAAGCAGGACATTGAGATGGTGGAAAGAATGTAAAGATGCAAAAATTTTAGATTCATTGTATGTTACATATCATCCCGAACAAACGACCAATTATAAACACGTAGCAGAAGTTTTAAATTTATTCCATGATGAACCTACAAAAACTAATTGTTTTATAACTCATACAAACACACATACTACCATGGATTTAGTAATGGAATCACTCAGTTTTTTACTAGAAAATACAGCCAGTAAAATTGAAATTAAGCATATGAATTCCCCTGGTCATTATGATATAAAGTTAAACCTTACAGACGCACAGATAGAATATATCAAAAAATCATATTTTGGTAAAAAATTAAATAAAACTCAATCAGATATACCATTAGAAAATCAATATGAAAATAAAATTTCTATCACATATGATAATGGTACAGTTGAGGTGTTTAGTGGGGCACAAGAATTAATTAAACAAAATCAAAATCATTTTTTAAATTGGATGTGTAATGTTAATAATGATGTATTAACCGTAGAAAATAATTTGTGTAGACGAGGACAAATGGATTGTAAAATATCCGGTATAATTGCTGACTTGGATGTAGATGAAGTATCATTTATTGATGAATATGTAAAATGCCCATATGAATCTTGTTATTGTTCTGGTAATTTATATACTAAGAAATATAAAAATTGATACTGTTCCTTTAATAATTAATTACGATACGTTGGTTTTTTGTTTCAAAAAATTCTCCACCACAATTACAAGTTTTTATGTTACACAATACTGGTTTAGTTGTCGGAGTAAAATCATCTAAAATAGATGCTATTGGTCCACCAACTTTACACACTCCTCGATATACGGTATCAACTAATATTACCAATCTGTCTATACCTATAGAGCATTCCCAACCTAAAAATTTGTTTTGATTATTGATAAAAATAAGTTGAGGATCTTTTATAAGTTCGTCAGTCCCATCATTGTAATATAGTTTACCGTGATGTTTGAATTCTTTATTATGTTTCTTTTTTGTACTAGCTAATTTTCCATGTTTAACACGGGTAGTTTGTAATATTTGTTCTTGTGAAGAACTATATTTGTTCAAAATAGGTCCGTGTATTTTTTTCAAATGACATTCTATCCCTACTCTGTCAGATATATACTCAAATTTTTCTTGTATTGAATCAAAGTCAACATCGGTGCTTGTAAAAAATATCAATCCTTCTATCTCTTTGTGTTGAATAGCGTTTGTTACTTCAATAAATTTGTCAACATCTTTGACCTGACTATAATGAAAAGTATATAATATATTATCTACTACCGGATCTTCTAAAAACTCATTCCACCATCTTAACGTTCTACTACCATTAGTTATGATCCTTATAAAATGCTCAGAATTTTTCTTCTTTATGTAAGATAACAGTTCGTATAATTCTGGATATAAAGTGGGCTCTCCTCCGGTAAAATTGAACAGTATTTTTTCTCCGGAATACATATCACATAATTTGTCTACAACTGCCTTATTTGTAGCTATATCAACGAACGGTAAACTACCGTTTTTTTCTAGTGGGTAGCAGTATGCACAATCATAGTTACACACATTACCTAATTTCCAATCAATTTTTTTAAAAGGAGTAGTTTTTACAGATTCTATTTTTATCAGTTTTTTCATTGTTATATTATTTATTCGTATAAATAAGTGTATGTGGATATTATCAATACTACCCGAAGCCGCAATACATACAATCTTTGGATTGGGTATTTTGGGCACAATCGCAGGATTCGTCCTAGGATTCATTCCTTTTGTTAAAGCTTATAAACTAGCTATTCAGGTCATAAGCCTGTTAGTTCTAGTCTTAGGTGTCTATCTTGAGGGCGGCTTAGCCGACTATAAAGAATGGGAACTTAGAGTCAAAGAGATGGAAGCTAAAGTAGCACAAGCTGAAGCAAAATCAGCTAATACTAATATAGAGATCCAAGAAAAAGTCGTAGAAAAGACTAAAATCATCCGTGAAAAGGGCCGCGACATTATCAAGTATGTTGATAAATGGAATACAAAAGAAATAATTAAAGAAGTAGAAGGTCCTGAAAGAATTAGGAGAGAAGAAGTTATCAAGTACATTGAAAACTGCCCTGTTCCTAAAGAAATTATCGATATACATAATCAGGCAACAGAATTGAATAAGGCTGCGGAGGCAAAGAAATGAGATTGCCATCAATATTAACCGTATTTCTTATTTTATTATTCTTAGTAGTAGCTGCCGGCTGTTCTACGACAGTTCCGGTGACTCAAAAGTTCCCTAACGCTACTCCTGAACTAATGAAGAAGTGCGAAGACCTCAAGAAAATTGAAGGTGATAAAGTAGCTATTACTGAAATGATGAAAGTTATTGTACATAACTATTCATTGTATTGGGAGTGCAGTGCAAAAGTAGATGGATGGCAGGATTGGTATAATGCACAAAAGAAAATTTATGATAACATTGCAAAATAGTAGTATATTATTAGCATTGTGTTTATTGACTGGTTGTGCAACAGTAGACAACTATCCAGTATATGTAGAAGCACAGAAGTCATTGAGTCGTGATGCTACTGTAGCAGAAGCCGCACGTATTGCGGCACTAACTGAAATGGTTAAGAGTTCAGACAACGAAGTAAAGATACAAGCTATAAAAGCACTACAAGAAATACAACGTAGTAAGCGTCAAGTTATCATTCAACAACCCAAAGGTATGTTTGGAAACTGATAAATACATTATAGTCTAGGAATTATAATGACACAAGAAGTTATTGAAACAGGTGAGATACCAAACGATGGGTCCGGTGATCCACTTCGTTTAGCATTTGATAAAATTAACAACAATTTTGCTAATTTATTCACTACAATCGGTGCTAACGTAGAGTTAATTGATTCCTCACAATTTCCAGAAGGCAATGTGTCTAACAATGGTGGCACACAAAATATTTTAAATATTGGCCAAGTTATATTCAATACGACACAACTTGTTGAATCTACTTACACTGAACCTCAATTATTATCATTTACTACTACTGAAGGCCCATACGGGGCACAAGAGTACATTAACATCGGTGTAACACCTAACGATGGTTTAGGTGATCCATTACGAGTAGCATTTGGTAAGATTAACAATAACTTTAGTAATCTATTCTTTACTACGGTTAATACAAGTAATGTTTACACAAGCGGATTGACTGCCGGACAAGTTATCTATGAGTATCCTGCAAATGCATTTACTCAAGGATCATTTCAAATTCGTTCAAGTGATCCAGGAACACCTGACAGCCAGCAGATTACTATTTCAGCACAACTTACTAATAACAATGATGCAGTAAAGTTTACTGGTTATGCTATGACGTTTGCGGGTAATGCACTGACTAGATATAATATGGATGTAAGTGGAGGTAATGTTAGAATTTTAGCTAACCCTATTGCAAATACATTCATACTACACTTTATAGCATCTCAGGTTACATTCATTGGTGAAATAACTCCTGGTGTTGATATTGGTCTAAACGGATATGTTGATTCTGTGTTGGGTACAGAGAATAATGATATCTTAACAACAGAGAATTAAATGAGAGCAAAAGAGTTTATAACTGAGCAAAATAGTTTGCCTGACAGGATTACTAAACCATTACCTGCTACTTGGGTAATACCACAATTACAAAATCAAAATGCATATTTGCAATATAGATTTGCTGTTGCATTAGCAGGTGCTAGAGCTGTTCGTAATGGTGATATACCTAAAATGGATAAAGAGTCTGTTTGGGGAGAGAATCAATTAGTGTCTGGATATATGAATCCAGATATAGAAGAAGATATTGATTTTGCTTTAGGTGAAATGGGTCTTTCAGGTAAAATATTAGTTACTAGTAAAGATAGCGAAGAAACACCTGATACCGGTATAGATAGTCCAATAAAGGGATTCAAGGGATATAAAAGAAAATGAGAGCAAATGAATTTATATCCGAAGCTAAAGTTGGCAAAATAACTAAACAGCAACAACATGCCTCCCGAGGTTTAAATATTTTTTCAAAGAAAATAGACAGCTATGACAGACAATATGATTTAAATCGTTTAATGATGGCTGTAGCAAGTAGTGATGGAATAAATCCAATTGACATGCCCGCTGAAAGTTGGGTAGGTAAACACAACACTGCACATCCTTACACTAAAGAAGAACAAGATATGCTTAAGCTAGCATATGAGGCTGCCGGTTTAGAATACATAGATTTAAATAATGGTGATTTAGATAGTGAAGAATTACCCGATACAAATGCCCAAAGCATAATTAAACCCTTTAAAGGTTACAAAAGAAAATAATTTCACTGTCAGTTTTGAGAATAAGTAATTATATCAAATTACAGGAATCTCAATGATTGACATTAACAACACCCTTGACTTAATCAAATTAAAATTTTACAACGAATGGTTGTATACTGCTCATATCTATGATGAGGGTAACAGCCCAATGCACGAAAATCTTACCAAAGAAGTAGTTCTAAAATACATAGACCCGATTAACTTACCAAAAAATAGTAAAATATTAGATTTGGGATGTGGCCCGGGCTATTTCTTGGATGAGATGAAAACTCGCAACTATACAGATGTTACCGGAGTCACATTAAGTCCCGGTGATATTAAGATTTGTGAAGATAAGGGTCACAAAATTGCAAAATATGATTTAAGTTTTCTGCCGCAGAAAGATGGATACTTTGATGAAAGTGTTGACTTCATATTCTTACGTCACGCACTAGAACATAGTCCATATCCTATCTTTAGTATAATGGAATACAATCGTGTTTTAAAACAAAATGGTAAAATTTATATTGAAGTTCCCGCACCAAACTGTGACCGCAGACACGAATGGAATTTAAATCATTACAGCATATTAGGTGAGCAACAGTTAGCCGCATTGTTGTCACGTTGCGGATTCAATATTGATTTCTTTAACAACTTAGAATTTGATGTTCAAACTCCAAACGAGACTGGTGAGTTAGTAACATCAAAAGAAAAATATTATTGTGTGTTAGCTACTAAAGCTAGACCGTTAGATATTAAATAAACTAAGATAAATACTCACTACAAGTGAGTATTTTTATGGCTTATCCAGAACCAAGCAATGTTGCGCCGTGGTATTTACGCAACATTAATCAAGCATTAGCATTAGACGAAGCATCAGGCAACGTTTTTCTCCGTACCGGATTTGAAGGTAATATTATCATTACTGGTAATGTTGAAATTCCAGGCACAGTAACAGTAAATAGTTCTGCTGAAGATCCTGTACACGTTCACTTAGATGAAATTGGTACATCTGGTATTCTTGATGTACCTTATATGCCAATCGGCGGCAATGTAATAGTAACTTCAGGTAACATTAATGCTAATGTAACTGGTAGTAATGTTGGATTAACTGGTAATCTTGCTGGTATAACGGGTAATGTTAATATTGGCACTATGCCAGCAATTACAGGCAATGTAAATGCTAATATTACCGGTGGCAATGTTAATGCCGCAGTAACCGGTACAGTGACAGTAAGCAATATATCATCTAATGTCACTGTGGTAGACGGTGGTGGTAGTTTAACTATTGACGGTAATGTTGGAGTTACCGGTAATGTAAATATAGGCACAATGCCTAATGTCAATGCGGCAGTAACTGGTACAGTAGCAGTAAGTAGTGTTACTGGAAATGTCGCAGGAATTACCGCAAATGTCACCGTAGTAGATGGTGGTGGTAGTTTAACTATTGACGGTAACGTAGGAGTTACAGGTAATGTTAATATTGGCACAATGCCAGCAATTACAGGTAATGTTAATGCAAACATCACAGGTGGTAATGTAACTGTAACTCAAGGTACTAATCCTTGGGTCGTATCAGGTAATGTCAATACTACAATAACAGGTGGTAACTCAAATGTAGCAATCACTGGAACTAACTTAGATGCATTCGGGCGTTTAAGAGTAAGTGAACCTTACACATTGTTTGACAGCCAAAATCGTTACATTGACGGTGACCAATTTAGTAATATCACTGCTACGGGTGGCAATGTAGTTTATGTTCAAAACGAAAGTTCATTTAATTTAAATGTTTCTGCTACTAGTGGTAGTAGTGTGATTAGACAATCTAAAACTGTTCAAGCATATCAGCCAGGCAAAAGTTTATTAGTAATGAACACATTTGCAATGGCTACTCTTAAGGCAAACCTAAGACAACGAGTTGGTTATTTTACAACTGACAATGGTGTGTATTTTGAAGCGGTAGGTACTACACTTAATCTTGTTATTCGTAGTAGCACAACCGGAGTAGTAGTTGAAGAAAGAATTGCACAAGCATCATGGAATGGAAATACCTTATTGTCAGGCATTGTGCTAGATCCAACATTGACACAAATATTTTGGTGCGACATTGAATGGTTGGGTGTAGGTAATGTTCGTGTAGGTTTTGTAATCAACGGTCAATTTATTGTATGTCACACATTCCAACACGCTAATCAGCCTGGCAACACAACTGTTTATATGACAACCGCGTCATTAAACCCAAGATATGAAATAACAAATACTGGTGCAACAACTGGTAATAGCACAATGAAACAAATATGTAGCACTGTTATTTCTGAAGGAGGGTATACTCCATCAACTAAGATAGGGTATGTTAATAATGGTACTAGTACCACTAGAGTTTCCGCCGCTAACACAGTAACATCACTGTGTAGTATTAGATTGAATCCTGCATATCCTGATGCAGTAGTTGTCCCAGCACAAATTGATTTATTACTGATTGATGTTAGATATGGTCAATTTCAATTGATTGAAAATGCTACTTTTACAACTAGTTGGAGCAATGTTGCAGGATCAGTTGTTCAAAGTGCTATACATAGTAACACTATCACTGATGGAACAGTGGTATATGCTGGATTGACCAGCAGTAGAGATGCAGTTGAAATCAGTGAAGATGTTAAGAAACGAATTCAATTATGGAGAGATGCTAGTGGTACACCTAGCACATTAACATTGGCAGTGTCGTATACTCAAGCCAACAGCGATTTGTTGTGGAAGTTGGGCTGGGAAGAACTTACTAACTAAGTTTTTGGCACATAAATACTCACTATGAGTAACGCACCATCACTAGTAAAAAATCCTTACACTAAAACAGTTTTTAAAACTGATAAAGAACTACAGGATTTTATCAAATGCTGTGATCCAGATACAGGTTATCTATATTTTATGGATAACTTCTTTATGATACAGCATCCTACTAAAGGTAGTATGGTCTATCATCCTTGGCCCTATCAAAAACGATTGATTGAAACATATCACAACTATCGTTATTCGATCAGCTTGATGCCACGACAATCTGGTAAGTCAACTTCTGCCGCAGGATACTTACTCTGGTATGCTATGTTTGTTCCAGACAGTACTATCTTAGTTGCGGCACACAAATACACTGGCGCTCAGGAGATTATGCAACGCATACGCTATGCATATGAAAACTGTCCTGATCATATTAAAGCAGGTGTAACAACATACAATAAAGGCTCATTAGATTTTGAGAATGGTAGTCGCATTGTTAGTGCAACAACTACTGAAAATACAGGTCGAGGTATGTCTATCACACTACTATACCTGGACGAGTTTGCGTTCGTTAGACCGAGTATTGCTAAAGAATTTTGGACAGCTATCACACCAACACTATCAACCGGTGGTAAAGCTATTATCACAAGTACTCCAAACAGTGATGAGGATCAATTTGCTTATATTTGGAAAGGTGCTAACAAGACAGAAGATGAATTTGGTAACACTACTGAAGTAGGAGTTAACGGGTTCAGGGCATACAGAGCATTTTGGAACGAACAGCCTGGTCGAGATGATAAGTGGGCATCTGAGATGAAGTCACAGCTTGGTGAGGATCGTTTTAACCGAGAGATTGGTTGCGAGTTCATTATTGCTGATGAAACATTGATTAATCCAAACACATTGATTATGATGGAAGGCATTGAGCCAGTAAGTCGTATAGGACAAGTTCGTTGGTATAAGAAACCCACTAAAGGAAATATCTATTGTGTAGGATTAGATCCAAGTCTTGGAACAGGTGGTGACCCGTCAGCTATTCAAATCTTTGAAGCAAACACTACTACTCAAGTGGGTGAATGGAAACACAATAAAACTGATATTCCTAGTCAGATTAAACTATTGGCTCAAATTAACAAACATATTGCTGAATGCACGAATGAACCTAACAACATCTATTACAGTATTGAATGTAATGGAATTGGTGAAGCCGCAATCGTTTCATTGAACGAATACGGAGAAAGTAATATCCCGGGTATTTTTATCAGTGAAGTAGGCAAAGGTCGTAGGGGATTTAATACAACTAATAAGAGTAAACTAGCAAGTTGTGCTAAGTTCAAAACACTAGTTGAAAGCAAGAAAATGACTGTAAATAGTCGCAGTCTTATAAGTGAATTAAAAGCGTTTGTGGCACACGGTGGTAGTTATGCCGCTAAGGTAGGTGACACCGACGACTTGATTATGGCTAGTTTGTTAGTAACACGTATGCTACAGCAGTTAAGTGACTATCATTATGACTTAGAGAACCAAATTCGTGACCACAATGAGGTCATAATGCCATTGCCCTTCTATGCTGTTATGGGTTAAAGTTAGATAAATACATTATGCCAAAAAATTCAGAATCATTAAACCGTTCATTATTCAACCTTTTACACAGTAAAGGGTTCGATCCTACTATGCTAGATACCTCAGGTAAGGAGATTCCTACTCCTGAAGAAGCAGAAGTATTCCAATTTAACTTTATCAAAGACGGAGAGGATTACGGAAAAGTAACCATCTCTATTGATGGATTACATAAGTTATGTGTATACTTTAGTGATGAAGTAGCTAATAGTGAGAAAGAAGAAACTCACGGGGAAGATGAATCTTGGTATAAAGTATTAAATCAATTGAAGCGTTTCGCACAGAAATATCAATTGAGTTTTGAATTAAAGAATATTGACCATTTGAAACACGATATGGCAAAAAGGGAATATATGAAAAAGCAAGAAAGAATATCTGAAGGTTACTACCCAATGGGTAAAAAAGCAAGCTACAATGACGCTGTGCCAAATGTAAAGATTGTAATACAGCACACTCGCCAAATAGAAGAAGGTGAGCAACGTTATCGTAATATTGCTAAAATCTTTTTAGAGAATAGTGAAGGTGAAAGATTCTTAGCTCCAACTATCAAGCCAGGCGTAGCACGTGTATATGGTCGATTGATTGCTGAGGGTGATAAGCCACACGGTGAGCGTTGGAATCACGTTACAAGTTTAGTAGAAGAATATCAAAAGATGGGTGCATTCGTTCGTGCTACACGTAATGGTCAGTTCAATGAATCTGCACAACGTCTAGTGAATGAAGGTATCAATCACTATCAAGGTCTACGTGAGACATTAAGCAGAATGACTGGTCATCGTGGGTACAACAAATATTTTGAAAGCTGGACACCATCATTGATGGAAGATGAAACTGAAGAAAATAACTTGAATGAATTGTTTGTACAAGAGACATTAGATCCACGTATTGAAAGTGTAATGCCAATATTGAACAAGCTACAAAAGAAAGTAGCAGAGATGAAAGAAGTTGGTGAGTTAAGTGAATGGGCAGATAGTTTGACGGAAGCCCCTGGTGCTGAGACACTTGGACACAATGTAAGAACCGATGCCAAGAATTTAAAAGCATTTGATTTAGAAGAGGATGACTTGGATGAAGGTGCAGCCGTAGATGCATACATGGCAGGCAAGAGTCCGGCACTTGCACACTTTGCTGACAAATTAGACAAAGAGATAGATGAAGGTTTTGATGATATTGACGATCCAGTAGTAAGTTCAATAACTCGCCGCATCATACGTCAACACCCTGAATTATTAAAGCACGGTCCTGATAAAGTATTGGCTGCTATTGCCGACGTTGCAGACTTTGTGGGTGATGTTGAAGAAATTGGTTCAAGTGATGTTAGTGGTTGGGTCAAACAAGTAGCACGCCAACTAAATGGTGTTGATGAAGGTATGTTTGATAAAGTTAAAGATGCTGTTAAGACTGTTGGTGGTAAAGTATTAAATAAGTTGGGTCACGATGATGATACTGAGTTATTGAAGAAAATACAAAAAGATGCAGGGATCCCAGCTTCGGCACAACACGGTAAGCCAAATATGGGTCATTCTAAAGATGAAGAAATGTTAGATGAAATTGACATGGACACATTAAATCAAGTAGCATCTCACGCAGTTAACACTTTAGGCAAACCTGGCGCGATGGCTGCATCAGCAGCCGGCGGAGCCGCAATTGGCGCAACTGTTGGTAAAGGCATTACAAAAGTTGTTGATTACTTGAAAAAGAAAAAAGAACAAAAAGCATTTGACAAAAATAATCAACAAGTAGCTGAAGATGATATTGAAGAAAGCGCATTACAAGCATACTTGGGTGATAAGAAGTATGGTAAAGATGGTATGGATGCACTACGTAAAGCTGGTCAAGAACATGCTAGTGAGAAAACTATGCAAAATATTCGTGCCAAATATAGCAAAAAAGAAGAACCTGTAGCCGAAGAGGTTGACACTGGTCAGTATGACGCGGTTAAATCTAGTCCTAAAGGTGATAACGACCAAAATTGGGATAAGCCTTTCCGTGAAAAAATCAAACAATACGCTAAAGAGTTAGAGAAGCGCCAAAAAGAAAAAGAACAAGGTGTGGCTGAGAGCGAGTTTGCAGGTGACTATGCAACAGGTGAAGCAGGTCAATGGCGCAACAAAGGTCCTAAAGCTAACAAGCCAGCAACGATTGGTGACTTGGTTGGTGAAGGTCAAGACGACCTAGATACTATTAGACGTTTGTTAAAAAAGTAATATGAAAATATCGTCATTGTTAAGAGAAGCACCAGGTGGTCCTGCATTATCGTTAGATAACGATTTGATGCAGAGAGCCATGTTGAGGTTTCCTGGTTATGATAGCCAACAGGCACTATCATTATACATAGCCGATAAAGCCACTCAGCAACAAAAAACTGATGCGGCACAAAATAATCTAATCAATACTCAACAGAATGCTATTAAGTCTATTGGACAAGAGTTACAAGATTATGAAGCACAAGCACAAGAGACTGACCGTGAAGTTGAAAGATTAAAACAACTAAGCGGTACATTAACTACTGGTAGTGCTGATAGACAACAGAAGGCTAAAGTAAGTGCCGATGAGTTAGAGAAGCTACAAAAAGATTTACAAGATTTAAAATCTAAGCCTGGTATGGATCCAGAAAAATATAAAGAAATTGAACAACAAATTTCTGCCTTAGCTAATAGTTCCGGTGCAGAAGATGCTGATGTTAAGAAATTACAAAATCTTGTAAACAATATTCAAACTAAAACAAATGTTAACTATGATGCGGTTGCCGCACAACTTGAAAAAACAAAACAAGATTTGGATAGTAAAGAAGAAAGATTTAAAAAATACGTTAAAGACACTGGTGATTATAAGGCAACTACATCTAAAGAACTTGAAAAAATGGCTAAAACTTCTGCCGCCGAAATTAAAAAGTATTCTGATATCGTAGATGGGTATAAAACTAAAATAGATGGCTTTGATAAATATATGAATACTAAAGCCAAAGAGATTGAAGATATGTCTAATGAGTTATCCTCTACTATCAGATTTGCCAAACCGTTGATTAGACAAAGTTCAGCCATTGCCGCACAAAATGCCATTGGTAATGCACAATCATCTTCCCAGTCAGCATCACAGAACAATACCGGATATGAATTACCTGATATCGAGCCAGAAGAAGTTGAAAATCAAATGGATTTATCTTTAGACAGTGATGTAGATGGAGATAACACAACTACTAATAAAAACGAAAGTAAAATATTTGAATTAGAAAATAGACCTATTGGACCAGTACTAGAATGGGATCAAAAAACTGAAGAATGGTTGAAACAATATCTTCCTATATTTGTAAAAGACTTTAAGAAAAAATATAATGTAGCCTTAGGCAACAAACATCCAACATACAATGACCATCAAATTGCATATGCAATTGAAAATCATATTACTGATTTGTTCGCTCAAAAAGAAAATCCCATAACACGTAGTACATTAAATAACTTTTTCAGTTGGGTAAAAGATGATTTATTCCAGCAACCACCGGAAACATCAACTGTACATATGAAACAAAAGGCCCAAGACAACTTGTTTAGTGAAAGCCTAGACAAAACTTATTCACGTATGTTGGATAACCTAATCGGACTACCTTATATAAAAGGGTAAAAAACCGTAGAAAAAAATGTGTTTACCCACAAACGGGATAAATACTATTGACATTGAGAGATA
>Ga0207909_1000314_pt1 | contig 17450 bp, 13 predicted proteins | sample LakMenEpi05May10_FD_150672 | JGI IMG/M metagenome (GOLD analysis project Ga0207909, IMG submission 150672) | Freshwater microbial communities from Lake Mendota, WI - 05MAY2010 deep hole epilimnion (SPAdes) | ecosystem: Environmental > Aquatic > Freshwater > Lake > Epilimnion/Euphotic zone ...
GTAACCAATTGCATTGAACTGGATTTGATGACCAGCAGCCCCAGAGAAAATCAATGAAAGATCAAATGATTTCCAGCTGAAATCTGCAGCAAATCCAAACACATATTTAGGCAGTGTTGATTTACCGGTAAAATAGCGATCAAATGAATTTCCATAATCTCCATCTCCATTCAAATCTGCATACAGCAGGTCTCCGTACCAGATGGCATCTTTCCTGACAGATGTACCAGGGCGCAATTTGTAGCCTGCAGCCAGCATTGCCCTTGCCCAATCCAAATCGGCCGTTGTTCTGATCATGCCATCTTTCGGACCACCATTGATATTCACAGATCCATCTGCATTTGTATATGTTCCACTACCATTATAGGTCTTGTAAATATAATGCTCCCCAATTTTTTTATCCTCCAGTGCTCCAGAGTTAAATACTGCACCAAGGTTTGACTGGTATGTCTTTACACCAGCAGCATCAGTAACATATCCTTCAACCAGCTTACCCCTGAACTTGGTAACTGAATTGTCTGTGTAGGCAAAGTTTCCTGATAAATTGAACCTCACATTGCCCATTTTACCTTTTGTTCCAAGGGTGATTTCAAATCCCTGGTTTTGTACTGAAGCAAGATTGACCGTAGGAGCCGACGCTATTCCTGCAGTAATCGGAATGGCTATGGTAGACAAGATACCATTCGTATTCCTTCTGAATACATCAAATTCAACATTCAGTTTGTTTCCAAACAAAGATGCATCGATACCGATATTCTTGATATTGGTAGACTCCCACCTCAAATCAGGATTAGAAAATCTGCCAACCGCCAGACCTGAAGCCTGCACATTGTTGAAGGAATACAGACGGGGTGAATAGGTAGCCTGCCAATCGTAGTTGCCTGATGCATAACTTCCCAATTCTCCCCATGATGCCCTCAACTTAAGGTTGTTGATCCATTTGATGCCATCCATGAACTTCTCTTCAGAAATTCTCCATCCTGCTGAAGTAGAAGGGAAATAACCAAAACGGCTTTCTGGTGCAAATCGTGAAACCCCATCATACCGGAGGTTTCCTTCTAGCAAATACTTGCCTTTGAATGCATAGTTGACACGGCCAAACAAAGAGCGGATGGCCCAATCGTTTTCACTTCCTGTTGTTGAAGTTGGATTCAACACTGAACTAGGAACATATAAGCCATAGTCAATCATACCCTGCTTAGAAGCAGAGATATTGTAATAGTTGTAATACAACTGGTTGTATCCGGCAAAAGCAGACAGGTCATGGTCTTTGCCCAATGTAGTGGTATAGCGCAATACATTGTCCAGGGTGATCTGGTAGTTTTTATCGTAGCTGTAGTTAGAAGAAAGATTGGCAGGATTTGGCTGGAAAGTCATTTGGGTGTTGGTAGCAAAATTATACCGTACACCTGCATTAGGATTGGTTCTTGACCTGTACTCATTCTGGCGCATCTGGTAGTTGAACCTTGTTTCGAAGGATAGACCTTTCAAAATAGTTGCAACAGCATATACTGTTGTATTGAACCTGGAAGTCTGGTCTTTCCCCAACCTGTTGTTCAGGAATGAAAACACATTGTTCGCTTGCTGGTTCTCGTCTGAAATCTGGGCATAACCATATTTGCCACCATATTGTGGAATAATCCCTGGCGTTGTTGCACGGAGATAAGTGAATGCATCCGTTACATTTCCCATTGCATCATTTTGAAAAAGGGCAAATGTTTGTGATCCTACCGTCAGGAACTTGGTAACCTTTGATTCGATGTTTGACCTGAACTGGTAACGCTGGCTCCAAGTATTTTCAATGGTACCCTGGTTGTTCAAATATCCAAGAGACAAGAGATAGGTTGTTTTATCTGATCCACCATTGATGGATACATTGTGGTTCTGGACCAAACGATTGGAAAAAAATGCATCTGCCCAATCTGTATTGGGATAAGCCAGAAAATTAGGAACACCCAAGGGATTCAAGGCATCAGGAATCTTGCTGGCAGAATCCCAGGCAGCAATGTTCAATGCACTGTATTTTGCAGCCTGTCCAAGATTGGTATGGGCCTCGTTGGTATAGCGCATGTGATCAGCATAGTTCGTAACAAAATTAGGCATGTTCATCGGGCTGGTAGATGAATAAATGCCGTTATACGTAACAGATAATTTATTACGGGTTCCCTTCTTTGTGGTAATCAAGATAACACCATTACCTGCTTGTGAACCGTAAATGGAAGCAGAGGCGGCATCTTTCAATACAGATACTGACTCAACATCCTGAGGATTGACGGCATCCAAAGCGCCAATGACTCCATCAATGATGATCAATGGACTGGATCCGCTCAATGTTCCCCTTCCCCTTACGGTTATTGAAGCACCATCTGATCCTGGCTGACCAGAGCTTTGTTGTACTGAAACGCCAGACAGCAATCCTGCAAGCGAAGTAGAAAGATTGGTGATGGGCCTGTCTTCAATCTGCTTGGCAGTAATGGTAGACACAGCACCCGTCAGGTTTACTTTTTTCTGGGTAGCATAACCAACAACTACCACAGACTCCATGCTCTCTTCGGTGGGATCGAGCTTGATGTTCATGGTTGTCAGGCCTTTCAACACAATAGTTTCAACACTACCATACCCAACACTGGAAACCATGATGCGATCACCAACTTTTGCATTGATGGAAAAAGTTCCATTAGCATCAGATTTGGTACCTGCTTTTGTTGAATTGTTTACAATGGAAGCACCAGAAACGGGAGTATTGTCTTTGGAAGACACTACCAATCCCTTGTAAGCGGTTTGGGCAAAACCCAAGGACGAAATTACCATTGCCATGACGAACAGCAACAGTTTCCTGATCTTAATCAGTTGCATAAGTATTGGTTTGATGAATAAAAAATTTAGGGGAGGTGATGGTTGATAGCGGTCGCTAAATTACTACAAATGATTTTATTTATACAATCCTGTATTGCCTTTTTCCAACAAAGGCATCAATTGTCGGACAACATCAGGAGCTGATGCTGCTATGTTGCGCTGTTCTCCCGGATCAGCAAAATGATCATAGAGTTCAATGGCGGGCTCTTGCTTTCTGAAATATTTGGTCAACCTGTACCGATCCGTTCTCAAACTGATTCCTTTGTTGAAATAACTGTAGGCAACCTCTTCCCCATTGTTGGGCTTATTATTGATCCTCTCGGTAAAACTTCTTCCATCCATTGCATAGGGCAAAGGCACATTACACCACTCCAACAAAGTCGGAAAGATGTCAATGCTTTCAATCACATTGCCAATTGCTCCTTTTGCATTGCGTTTTCCCGGCAATTTGATAATCAGCGGACTTTTCAGGGAGTATTCAAACAAGGTATGTTTACCCCAAACACCATGATCACCCAAATGCCAGCCATGGTCGCCCCACAACACCACAATGGTATTTTTATCCAATCCGGTTCTTTTGAGCTCATCCAAAACCTTGCCTACCTGCGCATCGACATAACTGATGGCGGCATAATAGGCATGAACCAGTTTTTTTGAATATGCCTCAGAGAGTGGATGTTGGAGTGTAACCTGCTCATCACCTGATTTATAACTATTGAATTCACTGCTGTTTTGCAGGCTTGCCAAAGAGACTCCTTCAGGTGCTGTTCTCGATAAAGCCAAAGGCATGGCCTCCCTGTTGTATAGGTTCCAGTAAGCATCTGGAGCAGTGAAGGGAAGATGGGGTTTGAAAAAACCTACACCAAGAAAAAAAGGCTGGTCCCTTTTGGAGCATTTTTTCAATTGCTCAATGGCAAGTGCTGCAGTCAATCCGTCTGGATATCCCATATCATCTACATTCCCTCTCTCATAAGGAGCAACTTTCCCCTCCAGCGTTTGCCGGCTTTCCCCACTGGCGTAACCAAAAAAAGCATCCCATCCGTCTTTCCATTTTCCAGGATTAAAAAGGAATTCATTCCAGCTATGGGGCAACTCCATTACATCACCAGGAGCGTCATCGTATGCATATACGCGTCCATCCACAGCGTGGCTGATTTTTCCAATACCAACGGTATAGTACCCATTTCTCCTCAATTGGTGCACCAGGGATTCCGGCCTTGTTGTTTCAGGTTTACCAGCAGTTTGCTTTTCAAATACATTATTGTTGATTTGCACGCCATTCCTTGGCCGCAGGCCGGTTAGCAGCGCAGAACGGGAAGCACCACAAGTGGGTACCTGAACATAATGATTGGTGAAGTGCATGCCCTGGGATGCCAGCCCATCAATATTAGGAGATTGTACAACTGCATTGCCATAAATACCCAGGTCAGGACGAAGATCATCAATAGCCAAAAAAAGAATATTGGGCCTGTCTGGTTTCCTGGGTATTCCCTTACCAGAAAGACTGAAAAGAGAAAGCAATAACAAAAAATATTTCATGGCTAAATTTAAAGTCTTACCCAATCAACGCACCAGATCCTCTTCCAGCTTTTCCAGCGATACCCCTTTTGTTTCAGGAACCTTTACAAAGACCCAAACCAATTGAAGGACCATCATCCCTGCAAAAAAAGCAAAAATGGGCCAGGGATTGTCTTTGAAAATACCGACTTCTGCATCTAAAAATACAGGGGTTATCAAGGTAATCAATGCTGCAAAAACCCAATGCACACTGGCACCGAACGATTGCCCCAACGCCCTGATTTTGTTGGGAAATATTTCTGCAATAAAAACCCAGATCACTGCCCCTTGCCCAATAGCGTGTGATGCAATAAAAACAAGCAAAAACGAAAGCAGGAATACAGGTGAAGCGGCAGCATAAAAAGCCCAGGCCACCATGGAAAGGCTGATGATATAACCGAGGGAACCAATGACCAGCAATGTTTTTCTTCCCAACCGATCGATCAGGTACAACCCAACAAAAGTGAAGAGCAGGTTGGTTCCGCCAATGGCAATGGAATTAAAAAGCGAATCCTTTGCTGCAAGACCAGCCCTTTCCAAAATCTCAGGCGCATAATAAAGAATGAAATTGATGCCCGATACCTGATTGAAAAATGCAATCATGAATGAAAGCCCAATGATCCGTTTGTTGCGTGCTGTAAAAAGTTCGTGCCGATCTGAATCCTGCTGCTGGTTGTTCTTGTTTTCCAACCAGCGCGGACTCTCCGGAATGCCAATTACCATCACCGTATATACAATGGAGGGAACGGCCATCACACCCAACATCCAGCGCCAATCATTGCTGCCGCCAAATCCTTCCAAAAAATAATTGGAGAGAAAGGCTATCAGGATGCCGAAAACAATATTGAATTGATACATGGCCACCAATCTGCCCCTGGCAGCAGGTGTTGAAATCTCGGAAATATATGTGGGGGCCACCACAGAAGATACGCCAATGCCAATGCCGCCCATGAACCTGAACAATGAAAAGGTGTAGGGGTCTTGTGCCAATGCTGAGCCAATGGCAGACACACTGAACAATATACCTATCCAAAAGAGGACCTTTTTCCTGCCATATTTTTCTGTTGGAATACCCCCAAAAATAGACCCCAAGACGGTTCCCCAAAGGGCCATCGACATGATGAAAAATCCATGAAAAAGTGGTGTCGTATGCCACAACTCCTTGATGGGAAGATTGGCGCCTGATATGACCACGGTATCAAAACCGAAAATAAAGCCCGCCAATGCGGCAATCAATGAAATACCAAAAAGGTTTTTCCCTCCTGTGTTGTTGGAGATATCCATCTGCAGTTGATTTAATTGGGGTAATTTAAGGATTATTTGATAAACCACTATCCCATCAAAAGCATTAAAGCTTGATACATAGGGTTGAGGTTGTTCCCAAGATGGATTTTGACTTTTTAAATATTTTAAATAACTTGTTCGTCAAATCATCACATGAACCGCAGAAATTTTTTTGATTTTTTATCGTTTACAACCAAAGACAAAAACCCCTCTGTTGATCTTGCTATAGCAGGTGGTGGGCTTGGAGGAGTGGCTGCGGCCCTGGCAGCCTTGAGGAATGGCCTGAAGGTTGTCTTGACGGAAGAGACAGATTGGATAGGGGGTCAGATTACTTCACAGGGTGTTCCCCCGGATGAACATCCATGGATTGAAACACATGGCGCACCCAAGACCTATCGTGAATACCGCAATCTTGTCCGTGATCATTACAAACGTTTTTATCCTTTAACAGAAGAAGCCAAAGCAAGGCCTAACCTGAACCCCGGAGATGGTGCAGTTTCAAGGCTATGCCACGAGCCCCGTGTTGCACACGCTGTGATGATTGAAATGCTGACACAGTACCTGAGTACAGGACAACTTACCTTGTTGCTGCAACACAAAGCACAGAAGGCCCTGGTATCCAACAATAGCGTTTCATCGCTCCTGGTCAAGGATTTGAAAAATGGAAAATCAACAACCATTGTTGCAAAGCATTTTATCGATGCCACCGAACTCGGCGATTTGCTTCCCATCACAGGAACGGAGTATGTTACCGGCACCGAATCCAAGGCTGAAACAGGTGAATTGCATGCACCAGAAAAAGCTGATCCAACGAACAACCAATCCTTCACCATGTGTTTTGCCATGGACTATGTAGCGGGAGAAAACCATGTGATTGAAAAACCAAAAGAATATGATTTTTGGAAAGAACATGTGCCGGCGCTTTCACCAGCATGGTCGGGTAAGTTGCTCAGCCTGGAATATTCCAGCCCCACCACCCTTCAACCAAAAGGACTTGGATTTCATCCAGAGGGCATTGCCACTGGAGACAAACTGAACCTCTGGAATTATAGAAAAATCATCAACAAAAATAATTTTCTGCCCGGTGTTTATAAGAGTGATATCACCATTGTCAACTGGCCCCAGAATGATTATATGCTGGGAAATATTGTAGATGTCAGCGAAAAAGAATTCAATAAACATGTTGACCGTGCCAAACAACTCAGCCTCTCCCTGCTCTACTGGTTGCAGACAGAAGCACCGAGGCCAGATGGCGGGAAAGGCTGGCCAGGACTGCGATTGAGAAATGATGTAATGGGCACGGCAGATGGCCTCGCACAGTATCCCTATATCCGTGAATCAAGAAGGATCAAAGCTGTGTTTACGATCCTGGAAGAACATGTTGGAAAAGAGCAGTCTACTCAATCATCCCTACCCAAAAACAACCGAGGGTCTGCGCGCTTTGAAGACAGCGTTGGCATTGGATATTATCATATTGACCTTCATCCCAGTTCCAGCGGCAACAATTACATTGACTTCCCTTCCGTCCCCTTCCAGATTCCTTTGGGAGCCTTGCTTCCCATCAGGATGGAAAACATCATCCCTGCCAACAAGAACATCGGCACAACACATATCACCAACGGTTGTTACCGCTTGCATCCTGTAGAATGGAGCATAGGTGAGGCCGCAGGATGCCTGGTGGCCTATGCACAAAAAAACAAAACAACAGCAAGGGAAGTACACAACAACAAAACCCATCTTGCCACATTCCAATCTTTCATCAGGAGCCAGGGAATTGAAACCGACTGGCCTGAAACCACGTAGTTATTGCTTCAACTTGGACAACAACCAATTGGTATACCTGCTGCGTTGCTCTGCATAGGTCCAATGGCCGGTATCATGAAAAATGGATGCCTGCTTGGGGGCGTTGATGGAATTGTATGCCGCGTAAAATGAAGTGGGTGGACAGGTTTCATCGTTGAAGCCCCAGGTATAATATCCTTCAATGTTTACTGCCTTTGCAAAATTCACCACATCATAATACGCAAGGGTATTGATGACCTTTGGATTGCTGGTGTTGGCAACATTGTTGGCGCTTAACATGTGCGGCCATCCACCGGCCCTGTTGGCAGCATACCCTGTCAGGTCACAAAGTGCAGGATACATGGCAGCCAAGTATTTAACGCGTTTGTCCAATGAAGCGGTAATGATGCTCAAGGCGCCACCCTGGCTTCCACCACTCACGGCAAGTGATCGTCCATCAAATTCAGGCAAGCTGAAAATAAGGTCGTTGGAGCGTATGGTGTTGGCATAAACCCTTTTGTAGTAATACTTGTCTCGGTCATCCATGTTACTGGTAAAATAACTTTTCAATCCACCCACAACCAGGTCTGCATACACTGATGGATCGAGGATAACGGAGATGCCATGGATACCAATGGTCAATACAATCACTCCTTGATCCGCCAACTCCAAATCCGGTCCGTATGCACGCACACCTGCGCCAGGTACCTGCAAAACAGCTGGGTATTTTCTTCCCGTCGCTTTAGGGATGCAAAGAATTCCATAAATCCTGGATCCGCCATAGCCCTGGCAGTTCACATGGTAGACATTTGTTTTTGCTGATGAACGCTCGGGGAGCAAAGTCATTTTGGTATCCAGCGGAAGCTTGGCCAGTTCAGCAGTTGTGCTTTTCCAAAATGCATCAAAATCTGCAGGCTTCGTTACAACTGGTTGAATCTTGCTGATATCATAGCCCGTTGTTGTAAGGTTTCTGTATTGCTTGCCGTCGACCATCGCGGTAGCAACACAACGCAAGAAGCCAGGCTCTTTCATGGCAATACCAGAAGTGGTGAACCTGCCGTCTTTCAGCAATACGGAGTCCTCTTTGATGGGCTTCATTCTTTCCGGGCCAATCTGGTAATGGACCATCACATTTTTCTGTGGCACACCAAACTTTAATACCTGAATGGTGAATGTGGAAGGCTCGCCCATGGCATACTCCCAGTTGTCATGATTGGGGGTGATGACAATATTGACAGGTTGAACTGTTGGCTGGGCAACAACAAAAGAGCAAGCCAAAAAAACGGATACAAAAAGAGTAAGCTTCTGGAAACGCATCATGTTGAATGAATTAAATAGAAATCAATAATAATAACCAAAAATTATGTTCATCTCATCTTCGCTCGTCAAACCAAAGGCAACGGCTTTTGAGGAACTGTTGTAATAGGTAACCTCAGAGGTTAATCCTTCGCCAGGCTGCAGCACAATGGGTGTTGGAAAAGATTTTACAAAAGGATGGAGCCAGTCGGTATTGGTATAGACCAATTCTCCATTGCGGGGGCCACCAGCAATCTTGATGACAAATTTTTCACCAAAACGGTGAAAATGAGATGTCAACATCACCACCCTTGTTACAGCAGTAAACGTAAACGTCTTGGAAAAGGTTTTCCGCTGCCCGGCAGGAATAGAGATGTCAAGATTATTCAAATCGAGTGTCTTGGCAACAAACTGAACGTTGGATACAGGAATGGTATGAAAATTCACATAGTTTTCGCCCTTCAGCAAGAGATTTGTCTTGTTGAAATAATGGGCGTTGAGATCCAGTGGAGTCATGGGGTCTACCTTGAGCGCAACACCCGCCGGCAAGGTTACATCTGAATTGACATCGGTACCACCCCCAAAGAAAATATGGTTTTGCATTTCCCCTGTAGTCTTCAAATTGAGCGACCCATCCAGGTTGCGGATATCCCTCAGCACATTGGGCTGCGGAAGTACAGTTGAATTGCGAAAGCCATACACCACAAAATGATGGCTGTTGGACCTGCCCTTCATTTCTATGCGGTTAACATAGACTGGTTCTGTATTGGGCGTGTTTGCACGAAAGAAAACCTCCCGTTCAAAATTTTTAGGAACATCAAAGAGATCAATCTTCATCTGAAATCCTTTCCCGGCAACAGGCGCAGCAAGGGGTGTGATGTCTTGCTGACAGGCAGAACTGTCTTTCAAAACAGCGGTACTGATGCCTTTTTCAGTTGCTGTTGCTCCAGCGTTGATCCATCTCTTGATAAATTCCACCTGGCCCTGGGTTAGATAGTTTCCTCCCAATGGCATCTGGCTTCCGAAATTGGCTGTGGCGCTGTGGTGCGTGGATTGGCATGATATCTTATGGAAAAGAAAGCTGTTGTCTGCATCAAATGGCTTTACCAATTGGAGCTTTAGCGCAGCTGCCGCTGAATTTTTAGCCATTTTACCTACAAGGTTGGAAAATGCAACCCCTTTGGAGAGCAGAAGACCGTGCTGGGCATAACTGGCATCAGATGTAGAAGAATGGCAGCCACTCACGGCACAGGAGGTGGCAAATACTTGTTCTTCAATGATGTCAAAAGAAAGTTTTTCAGGAGTATTTTCAACGGTTTTTTTCTCACAGCCATTCAAAGCAAGAAATAATAATGCCAGCAGAGCCAATATGGAAGCAAATGGTTTCATCTAGATATGATTTTTACCCATGTAATATAATTTTATTTTATGAAATATGGTGTGTGGGACAATTACGATCGCGTTAATGAAGAATTGTATTCTACATTGCAATCAACTTCATCACGATATATATGATAAAATTCATAGCAGTGTTCTCGCTCCTCCTCACCTGTACCAACACGATGGCTGCGCAGCAACCAATCGGTGACTCCATCCCTGCCATCGGATGCAACACAAAACAGTGGATTGTACCAGCCGCCCTTTTCACAGCTGGTTCAGGCATTGCTGCCATTCCATCGCTAAGAAAACTTGAGACCAGGATATATGATGGATTCAATCCCAAAAGAGAAATCACGCATATTGATGACTACACGCAGTACCTGCCGGCATTGGCCGTTTTTACACTTGATGCAGCAGGTCTGAAAGGAAGAAACAGGCCAAAACAACAATTCCTTCTATACGCTTTGGGAAATGTCACTGCAGCAGTAATTGTTCAACCAATGAAAAGGATTGTTCAACGGGAAAGGCCCAACAGCAGTGATTTCCGCTCATTCCCATCAGGGCATACCAGTACAGCATTTGTTGCAGCAGAATTTTTGCACCAGGAATTCGGGCATCACTCAGCCTGGATCAGTGTTGCGGGATATGCTACGGCAGCTGCAACGGGCTACCTGAGGCTCTACAACAATCAACATTGGCTGGGAGATGTACTGGCAGGTGCTGCCATTGGCATGGCTTCCACCAAATTCATTTACTGGATGAACAGGGAAATTAAAAATAAAAAGAAGCTGAAAGCACAAGGCTTCTGATGGCTATTTGAACAGCTCCTTCCATCCAGCCTTCATGAAAGGCCACTGCGGAAGCGTATTCAACAAGATCAACTCTTGGACCAGTTTTGTTTCATTGTCCAAAAACCTGAAAATCCGCTGAATCGGGTTGCGGCTGAACAAGAGGGTAAAAATCCTTGCACCCGGCATCTTTTTGTGAAAAAGCATGTGCAGCAATACCCGGTCATACCACATGAACCTTTTCTGCAAAACTGATTTTTTCAGGAATGGACTTCCTGAAACTGCCAACTGGTCTACCACAGCAGCAACATGCTTCTGGATGAACCGGAAGGTATATCCGCTCGAGGGTTTTGTTTGCCCACCGGCTGTTCCCAAATGAACAATATTTCCATTAGAAGGACTAAAGACATGGTCTGTCATCGGGATGACCCCAAACTCCTCTTCCAGCAAGGTATAATCAGTGATGTTAAGGTAATCCTTCAAATAAAGCCGAAGGCCTGCGTCATAGGCTTCCTGCTCCAGCAATGACGGAGTAAAAAGGGTGAACTCAACCAAGGCCTTGTTGGCGGAAAAAGGCATCACATAAACAAAAGTTGTTCCATTGTCCTGCGCAACACGAAAATCCATGAGCGTGGGCTGGGCAGGATCGAAAACGGCTTCTTTTGTTTCAATGATCCAACCCTTGAAATGCTGCAAAAGATAATAGGTTTTATCTGCCAATACAGGCTGTTCAAAAAGGATGCTGTTGAAGGCAAAATCTCCCCGGAAAATCTCATCTCCCGCATTGACCTGGACACCTCCATCCACATTTTCTATTCCTTTGACAGCCCCATGCACCACATCAACCCTCCCCGAGCGGGCTATGACATCATAACAATGATTGTAGAAATCGATCCCCCGGATCATTTTGTAGCCATATGGACCAAGGTTTTTTAATGACCCATATCCCAGGCCATGGAACCAGGCCTTGTCCCATTTGCGAAAAACAATTTCCTCAAAAAATCCGGAATTTTTTTCCCAGTAACACCAGGTGCGGTCATTGGTGCGATTTTGCTCTTTCTCAATCAACAGGATTGTCTTGCCTGCCAGGGATGGGGCTTGCAGCAGATGGAGGATAAAACTCAATCCTGCGCAACCACCGCCTGTGACAATATAATCGTATCTATCCTTCAGGGGCATATTCCACCTTCTTGCCTTTCATGAGTTGTTTGTCCCGCCTCACCTTTTCCCAGTATTTCTTGTGGACATAGAGCATGCCAAAACTCTCACCCTGGTGCTTGTGAAGGTGCTTGTGGTGCATCTTGTGGGCCCACCGGATGGCACGGATATAGGTATTGTTGCTTCTCGAAAACCACTTGAATCGCTGGTGAATGATCACATCATGAACAATAAAATAGGCAAAACCATAGGCCATGATGCCAAAGCCGATGCCGTGCAGCCACCAAAAACCTGGGGTTTGCATGCCATACATGATGCTCAACATGCTGGGGATGGCAAAAATCACAAAAAAGGCATCATTCTTCTCAAAAAAGCCAGGCTCTACCTGATGATGGTCTTTGTGGAGGTACCAAAGAAACCCATGCATGACCCAACGGTGGGTGCACCAGGTAATGGCTTCCATCAGCAAAAAAACACCCAATACAATCAAAAAATACAGAACGGCTATCATGTGCGTAAAGTTAAGGCAATGTATGGTTAGTAAACACCTGAATTGTCTTCAAAGTTCGCTGTCAACTGAAAAGGTCCATGATAAATAAAATGAATGATGATGATCTCCGTCAGCCAAACTGGATGGTGGGAATGCTTTATTTGTATAAATATTCCATGCCATGGGCACCGCATTGTTTTATAAGGAACTGGGTAAACTATTGTATGCGATTGCCATCGCTGACGAAACGGTCACCGATCAGGAAAAGGCTGCTGTAAGCAAACTGATCAGGGAAAGGCTGTTGCACAAGGAAACAGATGAAGACCGCTTTGGATCCAATGAGGCATGGATTACACAATTTTCTTTTGATACGGCTGAAGACAGCTATACCAATGCGGAAGAAGCATTTCAGGAATTCCTGGACTTTGCAAAAGCCTATAAACATGATCTGACCGACCAGGACCTGGATGTATGCATCAGTCTTTCGGAACACATGGCTGACGCCTACCAGCATGTCAACGAGAAGGAACATGCCATGCTCAAAGAATTGCGTGAATTCCTGAAAACAATCAACGGACCAAAACTTATTTTTTAACTCCCACTCAAATCATACCAGCATGAAAAAAATTCTCCTTGTTTTTGACGGCAACCATTTTTCTGAAGGCGCTTTCCGCATGATTACTTTTCTCAATGAATTTGAGCCAGTCCTGGCCACAGGCGTATTCCTTCAACCCATTGACTACCGTGACATCGTCGGATACAGCGGCATGGGAACCACAACGCCCATCACTGTTGCGCCTTATGAGTCAGACGAAAGCCTTATCAACCGGAACATGCGGTATTTTGAACAAAAATGCGAACATGCTGGGCTTGAATTCAGAAGCCACCGCGACACCGACCTGTTTGCCCTGCAAGAACTGCAAACGGAAACACGTTTCGCAGACCTCATGATCCTGAGCAGTGAAATATTCTATGAAAATATAGGCAATGAGCAGCCCAATGACTACCTCAGGAAAGTGCTTCGGCAAACAGAATGCCCGGTGCTGTTGGTGCCCGAAAAATATGCACTGCCCAGCAGGATCATGTTGGCCTACGACGGAAAAGCAGATTCTGTCTTTGCGATCAAGCAATTCACTTATCTTTTTCCCCAATTGTTTCATTGGGAAACCAAATTGATCTCGCTTGAGGAGAAAAATGAACCGCTGCCCCATCAGGAGCTGATTGAAGAGTTGGCAGCCAAACATTTCTCCAACCTAACCCTTGAATCTGTTACACACGAAACTTCTGAAACTTTTGCCAATTGGGTGGCTGAACAGACAGAATATATGCTGGTGACGGGCGCTTACGGAAGAAGTGAGCTGTCCAACCTGTTCAAAAAAAGCTTCCTCTCCGATGTGATTGGACAACACAAGATACCCGTGTTTGTTGCGCACAAGTAGACGCCAAAACTGCTACCTTTGCCCCTCTTAAATCAAGCATATGGCAAAAGGTCCTGTTTCAGCGTTCATTCAACACCACTACCGTCATTTCAATGCAGCTGCTCTTGTTGATGCAGCCAAAGGCTACGAACAACACCTGCTCGAAGGGGGTAAAATGATGGTTACCCTGGCCGGGGCCATGAGTACCGCAGAATTGGGAGTTTCGCTGGCTGAAATGATCAGGCAGGGAAAGGTTGACATCATTTCCTGTACGGGCGCCAACCTGGAGGAAGATATCATGAACCTTGTGGCGCACAGCCATTATAAGCGTGTTCCCAACTACCGCGACCTCACTCCTCAACAGGAATGGGAACTGCTGGAGCAGGGATTGAACAGGGTAACCGATACCTGCATTCCTGAAGAGGAAGCATTCAGAAGGATTCAACACCATATTGTGAAACTTTGGAAAGATGCTGACGCGAAGGGTGAAAGATATTTTCCGCACGAGTTCATGTATGAACTGTTGAACAGCGGTGTGATGAAGGCCGATTATGAAATCGATACCAAAGACAGCTGGATGATTGCCGCCGCTGAACGCAACCTCCCCATCATTGTTGGTGGCTGGGAAGACAGCACCATGGGCAATATCTTCGCTTCTTATATCATCAAAAATGAAATGAAGGCCACGACCATGAAAAGTGGTATCGAATACATGGTCTGGCTGGCCGATTGGTACCGCCACAACAGTGGTGGAAAGGGCGTAGGCTTTTTCCAGATTGGCGGCGGTATCGCCGGGGATTTCCCGATCTGCGTTGTTCCGATGATGTACCAGGACCTGGAATGGCATGATGTTCCTTTCTGGAGCTATTTCTGCCAAATCAGCGACTCTACTACTTCTTACGGATCCTACTCTGGTGCAGTTCCCAATGAGAAGATTACCTGGGGCAAACTCGACATCAATACCCCAAAATACATTGTAGAGAGTGATGCAACCATCGTTGCACCGCTTATTTTTGCGTATATTCTTGGATGGTAAATGGAAGAACAGGCCAAACAATCGGTACTCACTTTTTATTGCGACCGCATCCACCAAAATGGATGGGAAGAGATCATTTTGCGCGATGAAGCAACCGGATTCAAGGCCACCATCATTCCTTCTGCGGGTGCCATCCTGAACAAGTTGGAAGTCCCCCACAACGGGAAAATCATCAATATTATTGAAGGATTCAAGGATGCTGATGATTGGAAAGCCAACTTCACCCCTGCATTTTCAGGGGCAAAACTCTCCCCTTTTGTTTGCCGGCTCAACAATTCCACCTATTCCTGGGAAGGTCAACAATATACCACAGGTAAATTCTTCATGAATGGACATGCCATTCATGGATTGCTCTATGATGTTCAGCATGAAATTGCCATTGCAGAAGCTTCGGCTTTCATGTGTGAATGCAAATTCCTTTACCGCTATAAGGGTACTGACCCCGGATATCCTTTTGCTTTTGACATGAACATCCGCTATCGGCTGGAAGGCGGCTGCAGGCTCACCATCATCACAACGGTGCACAACAGAAGCGGAAGAACCATTCCCATGTCTGATGGATGGCATCCCTACTTCAAACTCGGTGAAACCATCGACACAGCAAGCCTACAAATCAATGCAAAAAAACAGGTTGAATTCAATGAAAACCTGGTACCCACAGGAAAATTGATCAGGAATAAAAAATGGTTCAAGGGAGCCCCTCTCAAAGACGTATCCCTCGACAACTCATTTGTGCTCGACATGGAAGAACCCATGCCGCATTGCACCCTGTCTGATGGGCAACTGGGGCTGGAGCTTTATATTTATCCAGACCGCGCCTACCCTTACCTGCAGGTCTATACCCCAGACCACAGAAAAAGCATTGCGATTGAAAACCTTAGTTCCCCTCCCGATTCTTTCAACAACAAAATGGGATTGATTGAATTGGGTCCGGAAGATTCACAGGCCTTCCAAACAAGGTACCGCATCGCCAAAATAGAGAAGAAAGAAGAGAAAAAAGGCTTCTGGTCAAAACTGTTCAGCTAGGCTTCAATTGATAGACCTCGTCCCACCGGGTTGTATACCTTCCGCTCCGCATCTCCTGTCGCATCTTCCAATTTCGGGTAAGCCCGGAGGAAACAAATTTCACCATATCATCCCGCATGCTGAAGTTGATATTGTCCAGGGCCTGCATGAGGGCGCGGTTCTGCTGCTTGCTGTGCGCATCAAAAAGATTGCCTTGCAATGCATCATCCGGAACAATACCACCCAGCATTACACCGGCCTTGGCATACTTGGAACCCTTGCGGTAAAGGGATTCCACCAGCGGCAACGCAACCCTGATGAGTTCGGCAGTATCTGAACTGGGTTTCATCATCGTGAAATAACGGTGATGGTGCTGGGGATCATAGGCATATTGCCCGCTCTGCTGTCCGTTGGTCACTACAAAAACATCAATGGAAGATGCAGCACTGTATTGCCTTCGCAATTTCTCGGCAGCCCTTGAAACATAGGTGGCCACGGCTTCTTTCAATTCATTTAATTCATAAACGGGCTTACCAAACATGCGGGTGGTGGCAATCATTTTTTTCTTCTCCAGGGGATCCTTCATTTGAATGCAAGACAATCCATTCAGCTCCCTGATCATGCGAACGCCCACCACACCCCCAAGGTTTTTTCTGGCCCACTCTTCCGGCATATGCCTCAATTGCCAGGCGGTATTGATGCCATAAAGGTCCTTCAGTTTTCGGGCATACTTGCGGCCTATCCCCCAAAGATCAGCCACATCGGTCATCTCCAAAGCCTCCTGCACTTTATCCTCCTCATCCAATACCATCACGCAATGGCTCTTCACTTTGTCTTTTTTGGCAAGGCGGTTGGCCACTTTGCTCAAAACCTTGGAAGGCGCAATGCCCACCGATACCGGAATGCCCGTCCACTGCACCACCACATCCCTCAAACGCTCCGCGAAACCCTGCAAGGCATGGGTGGGGAGATGGGATAGGTTGATGAAGGCCTCATCCACTGAGTAGACTTCAACACAGGAGTAGGTTGAATGATCTGCCAGCAGGCGAAGTGTATCCATGACCCTCATGCTCATATCACCATACAAATGATAGTTGGATGAAAATACCGCAATGCCATGCTCGCGGATCAGCTCCCGGCTTTCAAACAAGGGCACACCCATGGCAATCCCTGCCTTTTTTGCCTCATCCGTTCTAGAAACAATACAGCCATCATTGTTGCTGAGCACAACAACAGGCTTGCTGTTCAAATGGGGTTTGAACAAACGCTCACAGGAGCAATAAAAGCTGTTGCAATCGACGATGGCGAACATAAAATGAGGTTGAAGGGTGTAGGGGTTTAGGGGTTTAGGGGTGTAGGGGTTTAGGGGTTTAGGGGTTTAGGGGTTTAGAGGTTTAGGG
>Ga0207909_1000316_pt1 | contig 17308 bp, 10 predicted proteins | sample LakMenEpi05May10_FD_150672 | JGI IMG/M metagenome (GOLD analysis project Ga0207909, IMG submission 150672) | Freshwater microbial communities from Lake Mendota, WI - 05MAY2010 deep hole epilimnion (SPAdes) | ecosystem: Environmental > Aquatic > Freshwater > Lake > Epilimnion/Euphotic zone ...
CCCGCCACATGCCAAAAGCCAATGGGGCCAGGAGAGGTCATGCCAAACAGCAAGGGAATGGCCCATACCCAGATCACCACGCCTTGCAGCAAAAAGATTTGGAAATAGCTCCACCACCAAAAGCGCGCGCCTGAGCGCTGACGCCAGCGGGCGTAGCGCGGGTCTTCACCGTGCGGCAGATTGCGCCACAAAATGTAGAGCGAATAACGGCCGAAACCCACCGTGGCCATGGCCAGCAAAAGCAGATGCGAAGCCTGCCCTTGCGCCCCCAAATGCTGGTAAAGCCACCAGGGTGCGGCCAACAACAGCAGGCCGTAGGCGATGTCCATGATGCTGGCATCGCGTTTGACCAGGCTGATGACCCACACCACGGTCAGCCACAGCCACAGCCACAGGCCAACCCACAGCTATACGCACAGTCATACCCCCAGATAGCAAGATAAGAAACGACACACAGCCCGACACCACGGGCAATACATAATCAGATATCCTCAAATAAGGTATACTCCTCCTTATGGACATGGCTACCACCACAACCAGTAAAAACATCGCAATTAAACGCCAATATGGCAATTTTCTCTTCTCAATTGGTAAAGCCGCCGTTTGTACCTTCACCGTCAAAGTATGACTAGCTGGATAAGCATTACTATGAAGAATTAATTGACGTTTATACTGCTTATCCGCCATCAATTTACTCGTATCCACCTGAACCTGACAAAGAATATGATTCCTACTAAACTTACCAGGTTTAACTGAAATCCAAGCATGATTATCTGGTGTATGGGGAGGGTCTTGAGGATGAGATCCAACTTCCCATTTACCTTCTAATAAAGTATCTGGTATAGAATTTTCAATAATAATAACCCTAGTTAATTTTTCCCCCAACCTGTTCGCTTTCAACTCCAAAACTGTTTCACTAAAATCAACCCCTGGTACACGAATAACATCAAGTGGTTTGAGTGCTTCTAAAGCTACTTCTGCATTAGTAAAACGTTCTTTTTGTTTCGGTTGTACCATTTTTTCCAACCAACCGATAAACCGCAAACTTACCTGGGGTAAAAGATGACGAAAATTAATTACATAAGGATCATCTTCATCTTGCAATTGATCTATTTTTGTTGACTTGATTCCTGTTAATAAACATATCAAAGTTGCACCCAAAGCATACAAATCTGTAGCATTTGTGGGTTTAAACATTTGCTCTGGGGGAATAAAACCAGGAGTTCCTTTAAAGACACTACTTCCAGCCACATCATGACTACCAATACGAGCAAAACCAAAGTCAATTAAATAGACATTGATTTGTGCATCTACTAAAATGTTTTCTGGTTTAATATCCCGATGAATTACCGACGGAATCCGATTTTGTAAATATACCAGAATTTCTAAAATCTTAATAGCAATTTGTTTAATTTCTGCTGGTGAAAAACTGCGAGGTTCTGCTAAAGTAGAACCATGAATATACTCTTGAATTAAACAAAAACCATCGGAAGTTTCAAAGGAATGCAAGTAACTGGGAATACCAGAATGATCTAATCCTTTGAGTACCTGTATTTCTCGTGCGTGGGCTTCTGAACCAGACCAATTTGAACCCGCTTGAGCAAAACAAAACTGTTTAATTACTTCTGGTTGCTTTGTGTTAAGATTTGTTGCTAACCAAGTAATTCTACCACCTTCGCGGTTGCGTCCTAGTTCTCTAATAGCCTCATAGCCTTGTGCTTGAAAATCTGGGTAGATGCTCATACTTCTCAGAGGTAACAAGTATAGTAGTATATTTTAATATTACCATAAGTTGCGAGAAACTTGGCCGAGTGGAAGTCACCGCTACACAGACAAAACCCATCTGCATGGATTTAAGAACCTTAATTTTTTTCTTAATTCTCACAAGTGGATTTTATTTGTGTAGTAGAGATTTACAATTACCGCAGACAAATAACTACGGATTAGTAAAAGTTAAAGCTTGTCCTCTAACTTGCGTATTTACCTCACCGTGATTATAAACAATTTTACCACCGACAATTGTTGTCACTGGCCAACCCGTTAAATTCCAACCCTCAAAAGAATTCCAACCGCATTTACTGAGAACTTCTTCCCGTTTCACTTCTCGGTAATTCTTCAAATCTACCAGCACTAAATCAGCATCGTAACCGGGGGTAATTTCTCCCTTATTAGCAATACCATAAGCTACAGCCACCGCTTTAGACATCCATTGTACAACTTGGGCAACTGTACACTTTCCTGCCATAGCAGCGGTTAAAATTAAAGGTAGAGACGTTTCTACACCGGGCATTCCCGAAGGAGTGTTAGGATAGGTTTGGGCTTTTTCGGCTAAGGTGTGGGGGGCGTGGTCAGTAGCAATAAAATCAATGATACCATCTCGTAAAGCTTGCCAAAGAACCTCATTATCATGGGGCGATCGCAAAGGTGGATTCATTTGTGCTAAAGTACCAATAGTTTCATAGGCGCTCGTATTCAAAAGTAAATGTTGAGGCGTTACCTCTGCTGTCACCCAACTCGGTTTGTCCTGACGCAGTAAATCTGCTTCCTCTGCTGTTGATAAATGCAAAATATGTAACCGGCGTTGATATTTTTTAGAAAGCTTTAACGCCAATTGTGTAGCTAACAATGCAGCTTGATTGTCTTGAATTTGGGAATGAATAGCAGGGTCTTCAATACCAGCAAATTCCTGTTTGCGTTGATTAATGCGGGCTTGGTCTTCTGCATGAACAGCAATTAACCGATTTCCCCGGGCAAAAATCGCCTCTAGCGCCTCTTCTTGGCTCACTAATAATTGTCCGTGCATTGACCCCATAAACACCTTAATACCCGGTGTAGGCTGGGCAGAAAGTAAAGCTGGTAAATTATCGGTCGTAGCCCCAATAAAAAAGCCATAATTAACCAAACACTTCTGGGCGGCCCGTTCCAATTTGTCGTTTAAGGCTGCTTGGGTGATAGTTAATGGTTTTGTATTGGGCATTTCTAGAAAGGAGGTAACTCCTCCCTTAGCACAAGCACAACTAGCTGTAAATAGATCTTCTTTATATTCTAGTCCGGGTTCGCGGAAATGCACCTGGGGGTCAATTACGCCAGGTAATAAAGTTAACCCTTGTGCCTCAATTGTGTATGTAGGTGTAGCGTTGGTAATTTCCCGGTCTACTTGGACTATTTGCCTTCCCTGAGTCAGAACATCTCCAATTATTGATTCACCATTGGGTAAAATAATTTCGGCGTGGTGAATCAGTAAACTTTCTGGTATTAACATGGGTTTAATAATTATCAGTATGAAGGAATTATTAGCGGTATGTGGGACTAAATTTCAAATTTTAAACAAGTAGGGTTTGCTGAAAAATTTGTCCGTAAAGTCCCGGTAAATTCTCTCAATAATCATTATAATTTAATCTGTGCTAAATGACTGCGAGGGTTATAAGTACGAATAGCCCGGATTTTTTCATAATATTCTCGTTCTTGGGCGGTGAGTTCTTTTGGTGGTGCAATTGCTACCTTTACAAATTGATCACCTCGTCCACCTTTAGCCAGGGGCCAACCCTTACCACGTAAGCGTAAAGATTGACCAGAACGAACTCCCGCCGGTAATTTAACATTAACATGACCATCAGGAGCAGGTACATCTATGGACGCGCCTAATGTAGCTTCATCAGGTGTAATTAATACCTCGCAAACAAGATTATCCCCTTCCATTTGGAAAAAACTATGGGGTTGTAATTCTACCTTTAAATATAAATCTCCCCGTTGTTGACTCATAGGGTTAGTTTGCCCTTTGCCCTTCAACCGTAAACGAGTCCCAGTTTTAGCACCGGCAGGAATACGTACATCGATAGTTTCAGTTCCTAGGCTAAACCGTTTTTGAACTCCAGAGAATGCTTCAGCAAAGGTTAAATTAATCACAGCTTCTGCATCCTGCGTACCACCATCTTGAAAAGCAGCATCGTTAAAACTGCTACTTTGTCTGCTCGTAGAAGTTCGAGAAGAGTAACTTTGTCGGCCGCTGCGGGGTCCTGCACCACCAAATAACTCATTTAAGAAGTCATTAAAACTGCCGTATTGACCGAAATCAAAACCACCCATATCCGCCCCAGAACCCCCAGGAAAGCCTTGACCAGCTTGTTTCCAATATTGACCAAATTGGTCATATTTTTTGCGTTTATCGGGGTCAGATAATACCTCATAAGCCTCATTAACTTCTTTAAAGTTGGCTTCAGCCTGTTTGTTATTGGGGTTAACATCAGGATGATATTTGCGGGCTAGTTTGCGAAAGGCTTGTTTAATGTCTTCTGATGTGGCGGTTTTGCCAATACCTAAAATTGCATAATAGTCTTTAAAGTCGGTTGCAGCCATCTACGAGCCTCCTGTGGAAATTTAAGTTATGTTTTTTCTCAGATATGAAATTTACTGTTAATTCAAAAGTCTTGATTGGGTCGAATATCAGTCCAAAAGAAGCTGATATTAAACTAACAAATAATTGTCAAAATCAAGTGTGGTTCTTGCTGAATACAGCAGCGCAATTCCCGTACTCTTGCCATGATAAAAAGGAAATAAGCTCATCCATTCCTTCTTCTACACTGGGGGGAGCATCCCGGATTTGATGGTACATTCGGAGAATTATATCTTCAGGAACTTGACGACTTCGGCGTTGATTCCTGGCTAAACATAGCCAAACCGGAGTTTTCAGCCAAATCCCAGTGATATAAGTAAAGCCACAATTACGGGTTAGGGTAATGACTTCTCGGCGATTTTTCCTTTGGGCGTTGGTAGCGTCGAGAATCACCCTTTTATCGGCGATTATGGCTTGTTGTAATTGTCGTTCCATTTCCCGCCAAATTAACGGCCATGGTCCTTGAATTGCTTCTGAACCAAAAAGCTGACCCCGGATAGCATCTGTGGAAATTAGCTCTATCTGGGGGCATTCTCTCAGTAGTTGTTTTGCTAAAGTTGATTTACCGCTACCAGGAAGACCAATTAGCAAAATTAATTTAGTCATTGGTTATTGGTCAGTGGTCAGTGGTTATTGGTCAGTGGTCAGTGGTCAGTGGTAAAACAACAAACAACGAACAACCGACAACGAACAACTGACAACGAACTAAATGATTGTACCATCGGGAATTACAGCATTTTTGAGAACAACGACAATACCGCTACGGATGTAGAAGCCTTGTTTTTCCCGTTCTGCTTCTTGAATATTGTCCTTGTTGATGATTTTCACATTGTGACCAATGCGGGCATTTTTATCAATAATGGCACGACGAATCATGGTGTCTGTACCAATACCGACGGGAATATCATTTTCTTCTAAGCTGCATTCTCTTTCAACGGATGGTTGGTAATAGTCAGCACCCATGATTAAGGTTTCTTCAATTACAGAGCCTGATTCTATCCGCGATCGCACTCCTAAAACAGAATGTTGAATGCGGCAATCTTTCAAAATGCAGCCATCACCAATCATAGATTCGGTAATTTGGCAATTCAACAGTTTAGAAGGGGGTAAATAACGAGCGCGAGTATAAATTGGTGCTGCTTCATCATAGAAACTAAAGGGAGGGAGGGGTTGCTTAGTTAGAGCTAAATTGGCTTCATAAAAAGATTCAATTGTGCCAATATCTTCCCAGTAGTCGTCAAACAAGAAAGCTTGAACGTTATGATCCTTAGCAGCTTCGGGAATAATCTCTTTACCAAAATCCGTTTGTTCTAAAGATTGTTTCAACAACTTAATCAAAACATCTTTTTTAAAGACATAAATCCCCATAGAGGCGATATATGGCTGTAATTCGGCTTGTTCTTTTGTCAATCCCAGTATAGTGGTATCAACACGCATTTGCGCTAAAGCTTCACCTTTGGGTTTTTCACTAAAGTCAATTACCCGACCCGATTCATTGATTTTCATCAAGCCAAAATCTGAGGCGCGACGATTATCCATGGGAATTACGGAAAGTGTAATATCAGCATTTGTATCTCTGTGACGCTGGATAAATTGCCGGTAATCCATGCGGTAAAGATGATCACCTGAAAGAATCAGAAATTCCTCTATATCCCACTCTTGTAACATCCAGATGTACTGACGCACAGCATCGGCCGTACCTTGAAACCAGTTAGGGTTTTCGGGGGTTTGTTGTGCTGCTAACACTTCGACAAACCCATCGCTAAACCCGCTGAAGTTGTAAGCACGAGCAATGTGACGATTCAGGGAAGCTGAGTTAAACTGAGTCAGAACGTAAATTTTGAATATTTCGGAATTGATGCAGTTGCTAACAGGTATGTCTATCAAGCGATATTTCCCTGCTACTGGTACTGCTGGTTTGGCGCGCAGTTTAGTTAACGGATAAAGCCGAGTACCCGCACCGCCACCCAGAATAATTGCTAAAACTTTTTTCACAAAATTTCCCCCAACAGGCTTTTATCTCTCATCTACAGTTTAGAACTGTATGTAGCAACTGATAAAGACAAGAGCAAAGAATCTTAGGGATGAATTTTTATTCAGTGAGATTTGTAATAAATAGTGCTGGTAATCAAGGCTCAGGACTGCTCTTTAGCTTGATAAAGAAGATTATAGGCACGCTTTAACATAACTGTGTAATTTTTATCATCAGGTTGATAAACAGTCATACCAATACTAATAGTAATTTTTATGGGACCAGAAGTGGTATCTATCTCTAAATTACGAATTTGCTCACATAGACGTTCAGCCAGTTCTACAGCCCCTAACTCTGTAACTGGTAAAATGATCATAAATTCTTCATCACCTAAACGCCCAACTGTACCCGCATTTTCCAGATAATTAACCAAAAATTGAGATATTTCTTTTAATACTTGATCACCAATAGAAAATCCATAATTATCATTGACAAATTTAAAGTTATCAATATCAATTAATAAAAGTGAAAAGATTTCATTATTAGCTTGTGTTTTTTGAAATTCGTTCTCTAAAATTGCCAAAATATTCCGTCTGTTAGCAATTTCAGTTAAAACATCAGTAGTAGCTAATTTTTTTAATTTCTGACTTAATAATTTCTGTTTATTGACAGCAATTCTTAATTTTTTCTCAATTTGATTGCGTTCACTCACATCTCGCAGAGCGACAATTGAAACTTTTTGCTCTAACCATTCAGTCTCACCAACGGTAATTTCTGCACGGCCAAGAATTCCATGAGGACGAATAATATCAAGTTCAGCAACTTTTCCTACTACAATTGGTAACCCCAATTCCTGATTAATTAAACTAGATAATCGTCTATCAAACATTTGTGCTGCAGCCGGGTTAGCAAATTTCACAACTCCTGATTCATCAACAATTAAAATACCATCTTTGATATAAGTAACAATAGTATTGAGTTTATTTTCACTTTGTTGTAACTGTCTAGTTTGGCGTTTTAATTGAATATGTGTCTGCACACGGGCTAATAATTCTGTAGCGCGAAAAGGCTTGGTTACATAATCAGCCGCTCCCTTTTCAAAAGCTTCTATTAAGTGTTCTTCTTCATGACTAGCAGTTAGAAATAAAATTGGAATATGATAATAATCTGGATTATTTTTAACTTGTTCACAAACTTCTAAACCACTCATTTCCGGCATTAATAAATCCAATAAAATTAAATCTGGCTGAATTACTTGCAGTCGTTGGAGGGCTTCTTTTCCGCTCAGAGCATAGGTAATAGAATAACCTTGTGTTTCTAGGGTTCTTCCTAAAACTTCGATATTTTGAATGAGGTCATCAACAATTAATATTGTACAATCCTGTGGATTAAAAGCAGTTTTTTCCATTATTTATATAATCAACTTAACATGAAAACGGAGGTGAGAATTTTTATTTAATTGCGACTTCTAGCCGCTGGGACTTTTATATTCTTAAAATATATATATAGCAATCCTAAATGAAACGTGAACATCTCTTATTTTCCTCCCTCTGTGTCCTCTGTGTCTCTGTGGTTCATTAAAAAAACTAGTTCATAACTCAAATAGGAGTCCTATATAATACAGTACATTTCACTTGATTAAACTACAGTAATAGCGAGCAAGATAACCGCACCACAAGAGTTTTATGATTAATATCTGTACTTTATCATGCCGGGGACTGCTGTCAGCCTTTAAGGTAGCAATTTCTGTAATTTTTTACTAATTGCTGGGAAATTAGCAACAGTATTCGCTAAATGAGCCAAATCAAAGGTATCAATTTGGTTTTTCAGCGTATTAGCATATTCTGCTAAATGATAACATTCATATTGCTCTGCTAAAGCTTGTAATTTAAGCGCGAAAACTCGTAGCTGATCAATTAACAGGGTTTGATGTAAAGTTTTCCAAACAGATGTTTCTTCCTGTTGTAATAATTTTATCAGTTCTGGTAACTTCTTTAAGGCGGAAAGAGACATTACCTGCTCAGTTATTTGTAGCGGAGAATTAGGGTTTGATTCTACTAATAGTTGATAAGGAAATAAACGTTGTAACTCACTGAAAAGATCATGCGGACTAACTGGTTTACGTAAAAATCCTTGAGCAAGGGGTTGTAATTCCTCAAAGTCCTGTTCTTGGATAGAAGCTGTCACCATAATTACGCAAATATCCGCTGTTGAGGGATTATGCTTTAAAGCTTGTAAAACCGTTTGTCCGTCCATTTGCGGCATGACCAAATCTAGTAATATCAGGTCAGGATGATGTTCTATGGCTAATTTGAGAGCTATTACCCCATTATCTGCCATCATAACCTGATGGGGAGTAGAATTGAAATAGGCAGAAAGTAAATCTCGGTTAGATTGTACGTCATCAACTATGAGAATTTTTAAAGCGGGAAATTGACTTAAATCATGGTTTTTTAAGGTTGATATCGGTGAAATTGTCGGAGTTTGAGTAATTGCAATTTCGGGAAATATCAAAGTAAAGGTGCTACCATGTTCTAATTCACTTGTTACCTCAACTATACCACCCATCATTTGCGTCAATCTGCGGCTAATAGTTAATCCTAACCCCGTACCGCCATATTTACGATTACTTTGTCCCTGACTTTGACGGAAAGCATCAAAAATCAAGATTTGGTCCCGTGCAGAAATACCAATACCTGTATCAGAAACCGCAATTTCTAAATATGCGTGATTCTGAACGCTAGGGTTAATCCGACTATGAACATGAATAGTTACACCACCTTTTTCTGTAAATTTAATAGCATTACCGACAACATTAACGCATATTTGCCGCAATCGTACCTCGTCAATATATATTTTGACGGGAACGGAATCATCAATTTGTAGATCTAAAAATAGTCCTTTTTCCCGCGCTCTTTGCAGAAACATTTGTTGAATATCCCGCAGAAGTGAGGGAAGATTGACAGATTCATAGTTGAGTTTCAGTTTCCCGGCTTCGACTTTCGATAAATCCAGGATATCATTAATTAAGGTCAGTAAGGTGCGGCCATTGGTTTGAATGGCTCGGAGATAACTTTGAGCTAAATCATCACTGACGAGATTTTGTAATAGTTCGGAAAATCCTAAAATAGCATTCATGGGAGTGCGAATTTCATGGCTCATATTGGCGAGAAATTCACTTTTTGTCCGACTTGCTGCTTGGGCTTTTTCCGTGGCTGTTTCTAAGGCTAAGTTTTGTTGAGCAAGTTCTATTTGTCGCTGTTCGGCCTGTTGTAGAAGTTTAGCATGAGCGATCGCAATTCCAACTTGAGCAGCTACAGCCTCTAAAAGGGCACTATCTTCAGTAATCCAATGGCGTTGATGATTGCATTGATGTAAACAAATCAACCCGTTGGCCTTTCCTTGATAGGAGGTGCGAATGGCTAATATGGATTTTAGTCCGATTTGTTGAGAAACTTCCCTACTTGATGATACTAATGGATCTGTAAATACATCATCTATAATAATCGCTGTATCTTGTTGGAGCAGTTGATGAATGTGGGGATTACCAGCAATAGGTCCTAACACTCCTTGAATAGAAGCTATGTCACCGCTTAAATATTCTGCAACTATAGGGAGGTGTTCTATTGGCTCGACTTCGTAAGTATGGAGAAAACAACGATCTACCCCAAAGGCTTCACCAATCCGGTTCGCAGAGGTTTCAAAGATTTTTTGGGGTTCGAGACTTTGGCGAATTTCGTCGGTAATTTGTTTTAATAGTCTTTCTCTTTGTACCTGTTGTTCTAGAATCTTTTCTGCGGCTTTGCGATCGCTAATATCTACTAAATAGCCCACACACTCTAACCCTTTATTATCCTGATCTCTAATTAAGCGCAACTGAGCAAAAAACCACCGATAACCACCTTCAGCAGAACGTAACCGATATTCTAAAGAATAAATATTATCAAATTCTAAGCGATTTAATCCTAATAATACCCGCTCTCTATCTTCAGGATGAATATAATCATACCAAAACCCAGCTTCATCTAAAAACGCCTCTGGGGAATAACCTAAAATCAACTCTACGTTATCACTAATAAAGGTAGCTCGATAATCCCCAGTGGGTTGACAACTAAATAAAATAGTTTGGCTAGAATTCATCAAAGCTCGTAATCTTTCTTCACTTTGTAGTAAAGCCATTTGTGCTTGTTTGAGTTCGGTAACTTCTACAACTACCGCACTCACAGCCTTACCACCGTCAAGTTGATTAACAGGATAATAACTAGCAATCCAATGTCTTTGAACATTTGGCTGGGAGGGTGTAAACCCGGAAATCTCAAGATTGCGAATCGGTTTTCCTGTTGTCAATACTTGATGTAAAATTGGTTCAACCCGATTAGCTAAATCTGGTAATACTTCTCGCAGTTTTTTACCGATATGTGCATTAGCTGGTAAACCGTTAATTTCCGCCATAGCTTCGTTAACTCGCACAAACTGCAATTCTTCGTCATGGAGTACCAACCCCACGGGATTTGTATTATAAAGTTTTTCTAATTCCTCCGTACGACGTTGTAGAGCTTCTTGTACCTGCTTAATTTCATTAATATTTACAAAAGTAATTACTACCCCATCCGCTTGTCCATCATCTCTAAGATATGGATATAAACGCATCAGTAAATGATTTTCCGTATTATTTAGCCTTACTTCCTGTTCAATAGGTTTTTCTGTTTCCACTACCCGCTGTAACAATTCCAGCAGATTGGGACAATTCATATTATGGGTAATATGCTGAATTGGGCGTTCAACATCAGTTTCTAACAGGTTAATAGCTGTCGTAGCAGCGGGGGTAAATTTACGAATTCGTAATTCTCTATCTAGGAAAATTACGCCAATTTCACTACTTCGCAGCAGATTATCTACGTCGTTGGATAATTCTAATAATTGACGAATTTTAGTTTGATATTCTGTATTAACTGTATATAGTTCTTCATTAACAGAGTGAAGTTCTTCATTTGTACTTTGTAACTCTTCATTAGAAGCCAACAATTCTTCATTAGTGGCTTGTTGTTCTTCATTAGTGGTTTCTAATTCCTCAATTGTGGCTTGTAGATTTTCCCTAGTCTGCTGTAATTCGTATTCTAAATCAAGAATGCGCTGAGTTGCTTCTGCGTCTTGTTGAAAGGCTTCAGGACGGTTTGGTAAAGAAGGACGTTCTTCATTTTCAATAATTAACATAAAGAAGTCCGTCATGCGGGTATCTCCCGTATGATAAGTAACTTCTAAATTAACACTGCGAATATTATTAGCTTGATTTAAGTGAATATTACCATAAAGAACAGTTTTTCGTTCTCTTTTAGCACGATGTAGGGCAGTATTAATAGGTAATTTTAGAGTATTTGGGACTAAATCGGCGATCGCTCTAGTCATTTGTCCTTCTGGGACTTGCATAATCTGGACCATATCAGTAACGACGTGAAATAATTCTAAATCATCGTTAACTAATAAACAGGTACATTGTCTACGGCGAACAAAAGCACTAAATGCGGCACCCAAAGCCGGATCAAATTGCACCGTACCCCGTCTAGTTTGACTAGGACGAGCGACAACAGGAGTTATATATTCTAAATTTTGATTGAGAATTGGTAAACGCACATTGCGTCGCTTTTGATAAATTTTGAATTTCTCATACAGGGGACTAAATTCTTCAATTAATTCTCCTGGTGTTTCCGCAGCACCCAATAACAAAATACCTTTGTGCATCAAAGAAAAATGCAACATTCTCATAACGTGCTGTTGCAAAACTGGCTGCATATAAATGAGAACATTACGACAGCTAATCAGGTGCATTCGCGTAAATCCCGCATTTTTAGCCAAGTTGTGGGGAGCAAAAATAATCATTTCCCGCAACGCCCGCGACACATGGAAATTACGGTTACGGAAGGTAAAATATTTTTCTAACCGTTTTCGAGAAACATCAATACTAATACTTTCAGGATAAATCCCTTCGGCGGCTTTACTTAAAGCGGCTGCATCTATATCTGTAGCAAAAATTTTTACACTCAGTTGTTTACCTAAGCGGTTGATGACCTCATCCATTAAAATGGCCATAGAATAGGCTTCTTCACCAGTAGCACAAGCTGTTACCCACACCCTTAGCTGCTGACCATTTTCCAAAGGGCTAATTAATTCTGGTAATACTTCCTTATCTAAGTAGTCCCAAGCTGCGGAATCTCGAAAAAATCTTGTCACCCCAATCATTAAATCATCTCGTAGCAGTGAGCGCTCTTCGCTAGAGGTAGTTAAATATTCTACATATTCATCTAAGAGATTATGCCCACTGAGAGAACAACGACGGTAAATGCGGCGGCTGAGAGTGCTGGGTTTATAATAGGAAAAATCGAGTTTTTCGTATTGGTTGAGAATTTGGATAATCGCGCGGAGTTTCTCTGATTCTAATTCTGGCAGTAAAGATTCCCCTGGACTTGCTCCTTGACGCTGCATTTGGATGATTTCATAAATCGTCCGCGCCATTTCTGCCGGTGGTAGCACTTGATCTACAATACCTGTAGCGATCGCACTTTGGGGCATACCATCAAATTCTGCTGTCCCTGGTGATTGGACAAATGTTAACCCACCGGACTCGCTAATGCTCTGTATTCCCCTTGTTCCATCACTTCCCGTTCCTGAGAGGATTACAGCCATTGCTTGTTCTCCCCTATCTCTTGACAGGGAATCGAGAAAAATATCAATGGGAAAATTGGGTTGCTGTCGAGGGGGTTCGCTTTGCTGAATTAACTCTAAAATCCCATCATTAACAACTAAATTATTCTGAGGCGTAATTAAATATACTGTATTCGGTTCAATCTGCATTCCGCTTTGTACCCGTTTAACTATCATGCGGGTGCGACGTTCCAGCAGTTCTTTCATTAAACTTTTAAAATCTGGAGAGAGGTGTTGCACGACAACAAAGGCCGCACCACTATCTGCGGGCATATTATCAAAAAATTCTTCTAATGCGCGTAGTCCTCCCGCAGAAGCCCCAATGCCAACTACGAAGCAATGGGTTTTAGTCTCTTCAGACACGACTTATAACTCCTAATTTTATTTGTTAACTAGTATATAGGAAATCAAAGACCTAAAATCCGATCGCAAAAAACTGTATTTGGGGCTTGACAATTGATTTAAAATTTGTTATCATAAGCTTGATAAGGAAGAACTATCTTGAAATAAAACCAATTATTCGTGAGGTTTGATCGTGGTTATTACTCAAACCAGTCCCCCCAATATTACCCAGGATATAACAACAACTCACTTCACTCCAGATGAGTATCGAGTGATGGAGGAAACCGCCGCAGAAAAACATGAATATCGGAACGGAGAAATTATTGCAATGGCTGGAGGTTCAGAAGTTCATAGTGCGATCGCTACCAACCTCTTAGTCTATTTGGGGTTTTTGCTCAGAGATAGCAATTTTCGCTTATATAATAGCGATTTGCGCGTTTGGATTCCCGAATACAACTGTGGGACTTACACTGATTTAATGGTAGTAGATGGACAACCACAATTGAACGGCGATCGCACTGACGAAATTCTCAATCCTCTGGTGATTGTGGAAGTTTTATCACCCTCTACTGAAGGTTATGATAGAGGTGATAAATTTAGAAAATATCGCTCACTTCCTAGCTTTTGCGAATATCTGCTAGTTAGCCAAACTGAACCCTATATTGAACAGTATCACAAACTTGATGATGGTAGCGATAGCGAAGCGCTGCTGCAAGCAGTTCGCTGGCAATGGCAGGTTTATGATCATCTTGATCAGTCTATATTATTACATAGTTTAAATGTAGAAGTCCCTCTTGGTGAAGTTTATCGCCGCATTAATTTCTAAAAGCTGACTCACGATTTATATAGACAGTAATTTTTAAAGCTGGTTCGTTACAGTTAATTAAGCGTTCAACAAATTCTAATGCTTGAGCAATGTTACCCAAGCGAATGGCGATCGCTAGTTGTAAACTATTAGTAGCATTTTTTGAGACTAATTCTTTCACCATATCCCCATTGACTGTTTTACCCAAAGCATAGGTTTTGAGCTTTTCTGGTTCGGTGAATATCAGTCGTGTATGATTGCCTGTGTAATCTATCAATACTTTGTAAGCATCGGTGGTGAGTGTTACACCTACTTCGTCAGCTAAAGTACGAGCTTGCTGTATTAATGCTTGGGTTTGCCATTGGGGAATGAGAGGAAATTCCTGTACCTGTGCGTATTCCAGTAGTAAGTTGACTGATTTATTTCTCGCGTCAGGTTTGTGAGTGTTGGTGATAAGGAGGGTATTTGTTGAGGGAATTTTGGGGAGAATAGACTCCAACTGCAACAAAATTTCTTTTGCACAAACTCCCAGTAATGTGCTGTTGGGCAAATGTACTAATCTTCCTCCACTCCCAACTGGTGGTGTCATAATATCGGATAATGCTTGAGGAATGGTTTCTTTAGATTCTGGGGGGTATTCTGTATGGTTGAAGTTTGCCCATTGTTGATCTAGAGTGTGGGTTTTTAGTTGTTTGATGGCGCGAGTTAGAAAGAATTCGTTTTCACCAAAGTATAGGTATGTTGGCATTGTAGTACGGCAATACAATTGTCGTACATGAGCGTTAGCTCTAAACTTACTGTAATTTTGTCTGCATGGAAAAGCAGTCATTCAAAATTGCACTTTCGTTTACTGTTGCACTACGGGGTTGAGTAGCATCCATGCAAAAATGAGTGTTATCAGCAGTGATAAATGGGGAATAATAAAAATAAGTTTAAAAATATAATCACTTATGTCTGAAGATTCCCAGCGCAATGCTGCTATCAATGCTGCTGCAACGACCAAGATTCACCACATTAGTTTACAGGATATATCTAATATATCTAAAAGTACGGCAGATAGATTAAGTAAAGGTGGTATTCGCCCTGGCGAACCTATCAGAACCAGAATAGAAGCGCAACAAATGTTAGAGAAAATTCCGCCTTCTCAACGGGTTGGTATAGATAGCAAATCTGCGGCTAAGAATGTAGAACAGTATTTATCTGATAAACACGCTAGTCACATTAAACCCCACAGTCAAGGCGGTTCTAATGATCCGAGCAATATCAAATGGGAGAACGGCAAAGATAATATAGCTCGTGGTGGTAAACCCATGACTAAGCAAGAGCGGATGAGGCTTAATGCTAAATACCACTTTGACAACTTAACTGGTGCTGTAAAAGCTGGACTGCAAGCCGCACCAATGGGGGCTGCGATGGGTGCAGTTACAACTGTGCCTTTTTCACTTTTAACTAATGCCTTGCGTGTAGTCCGAGGGGAAATTTCTGCACAGGAAGCGGCTACAGCAACATTGAAAGATACTGCTATGGGTGGTGTAGTTGGAGGTGCTACGGCATTTGCCACCACAACATTAGCAGCAGCTTGTCCACCAATAGCGATCGCACTAACCACACTAGCACCAGTTTTAGCTGTTGGTGGTGCTGGGCTTATGGCTGTTGAGTTTTTTAAAATTCTTGAAGAGCATAAACAGGCTGTAAAAACTTATTATGAATCTTTAACTGGGCAAGAATTAGAAAGATTACAAGCAATTGAGAATGAACTGATTTATGAACATCAAAAAAATCTAGAATTTTTGGACGAAGCAGAAACCATTAATCAAGAAATTACAAATCGTCCAATTGCGCCAGGAATAGAAGGGGCTATGCAAAGGTTACGCGAATCAGTGACTATTGCTCAATCTTTAGGACTCACATCAGCAGATAGTAAATTATTGCCTGATTTTCAACTGCCTTCCCTTCCTCCTTGCTCCTAGATAATAAGCCAAAAATTATATGATTTTTATACTTCCCCTTTTGTTCGGTGCTGTAGGCGTGGCCGTTGGTACTGTTGCAGGTGCTTTTACTGCTCATGCTGCTGGAGAAAAGGACAGACAAGCAGCCAAACATCACAGACAAGTTGCCAATGAATTAACGGATAAATACGCAAGTTTAGAGAAAAAGTATTATGAATTTGCTGATAAAAGTAAAAAACAGATTGATGATTTAACTCGTCAGAACGCATTGAGTGAAATAGAAAAAGACTGTTTGCGTTTGGCAGTACGATTACAGCAAAATGTTATTTTTTTAATGTGGGAAATTGATAAAGAACCTACAGCAGAAGCTTTAAACAGATTTCAAGCAGCAGTAGAACAAACTAATCAAGTTCTTAACCAATTAAAAGAGGAGTTAATCCTTGTTCCTGATGATTACTATGAACGTCTTATAACAGCAATAATTGATAGTCAGGAAAGCGGTAATAACAATGAACTTACCTTAACAACAAATAAAACTTTATCTGTCACAGAAGATGAAAATGATGAAGTTTCAACTAAAACTGTCTATATTAAAGTAATTGGAATTGGTTGGGACGGAATCAATGCTATTAATCATATGATGTATGCTCATATACCAGGCGTGGATTTTTGGTGTAATATTGTAGGCAATGAATCTCGTGATGAAATAGCAGAAGTTTTAGAAGAAACTGAATTAATATTTATTATTTATAGTATTGGAGATGATATTAGTTTAGGAGCAGCTTCTCTTGTCGCAGAATTAGCCAAGAAAATGGGAATTATTACTATTGGCGTGGTGGTACATCGGTCATTTTTTGATAGTCAAATAGAACCACTCAAAAGCCTAGTAGATACATTGATTGTTATTCCTAGAGACAGATACTTGTCAATTACTCCTGAACAAAATTCTGCACTAGAAACTCACTATGACTGCGACCGTTTCATATATTATCTGTTACATCAAGTAGTGCAATCTATAGCTGAACTTATTAATAACCCTGGATTAATCAATCCTAACTTTGCCGATGTATGTACTGTAATAAAAGATAGAGGATCTGCCTTGATAGGGGCTGGTGTAAGTTCTGGAAAATTCAGAGCTATTAAAGCTG
>Ga0207909_1000317_pt1 | contig 17293 bp, 22 predicted proteins | sample LakMenEpi05May10_FD_150672 | JGI IMG/M metagenome (GOLD analysis project Ga0207909, IMG submission 150672) | Freshwater microbial communities from Lake Mendota, WI - 05MAY2010 deep hole epilimnion (SPAdes) | ecosystem: Environmental > Aquatic > Freshwater > Lake > Epilimnion/Euphotic zone ...
GCGCCCTGTTGGCATGTGGGTAAACCTGATCAAGCCCATGACCCAATACACCAATGGTTGCCAGCTTGTTTTTCAATGCCTCTTTATGTGCCATGGTATCAATGCCATAGGCCAGGCCACTGACCACCAGTACATCATATTGACCCAGAACAGCCATCAACTCCACCACCCGGTCTTTTCCATATTGGCTGGGAGACCTTGTTCCCACAACACTGACAACCCGTTTGTTCAACAGGTTTGATGAGCCCTTACAATACAATACATGCGGAGCATCAATGCAATGCTCCAGTTTGGGAGGATAGCCTTGGTGCCCTTTTACCAAAACCTTGATGTGGTTTTTTTGAATAAACTGCCATTCTGCTTCAACACGCTGTTGAACATGACAATTCCTGATGGATGCAGCACGAACAGCGCCGATGCCAGGGACTTCTTCCAATGCTTTTGAGCTTGCGCATAACACTGCTGCAGGCGATCCAAAATGTTTCAGGAGAATGCCAATGTGGATGTCCCCTACCTGAGGAATCATGGTCAAACTGAGGTGTTGTAAAAACTGAGCTTCATTCATTGCAAGCAAAACTAATCACCTGCAGGCCTGCACAAAAGAGATTTAAACGAAATCAAAACGTATTAAAACTTCCCAATAAAGTGAAAACATCAGTTGTTTGAAATGACCGTCATTTCTGTTCTTCGGTTCAAAGATCGGCCCTGTTCTGTTGCGTTGTCTGCTACCGGCTGAGCAGCGCCAAATCCTTTGTGGGTAAGTCTTGCAGCAAGAATTCCCTTTGTGATGATATACTCCACTACTGCCTTGGCCCTGGATGCAGACAAAACAAGGTTGTCCGCATCTTTGCCAACATTATCGGTATGGCCACTGATCTGAACCTTGAGTGCTGGATTCTCCTTGAGTATGGAGACGATTTTATCTAGCTCTGCAATGGATTCTGGAAGCAATACAAATTTTCCAGTTTCAAATAGAATATTGCGCAACACAATATTGGCCCCTTTTGCAAATGGTTGTAAGGGAATATTGACTTCAAAATGATCACCAGAAACCACCTCCTTGAGCATGAACCTGTTGGAATAAAACAGGTACCCTTTTTTGTTAACGCTGAACGCATAATTACGGCCCAGTGGAAGCGTTGAAAGATAGTTGCCATCAGCATCCGTCTGCAATTCTGTTACCACCCGTTTGCTACTGAGATCAATCAACTCTACAATCGCGCTCAAACCCTTTCCTGTAGCACTGTCATAGACTTTTCCCTGTACCCAAGTGGTGTTGAGGGGGCGAAGATCTTCCCTCAATTCAAAGGTGTAGATGTCCTGACCACCGCGGCTATCGGCCCTGTCGCTTGAATAAAATGCATTGACACCATTGGCGGCTACAATCAGCCCACCTTCGTTATCAATCGTGTTGATGGGATAACCAAGGTTCACTGCTGTATCAAAACCACTCATTCTTTTCTTTGAAAAAAATATATCCTTGCCTCCATATCCCTGTAATCCTGAAGAAGTAAAATATAAGCTCTCATTGTCTGCATGCATGAAAGGTGCACTTTCGTCTCCGGCAGTATTGACAAGTGGTCCCAGGTTTTGAGGCGAGGACCAACGCCCGTTCGGGCGAAGCCTGGAAACATAGATATCCGATCCGCCAAATCCTCCTGGTCTGTTGGAAGAGAAATAAAGTTCCTGCTTGTCTGGTGAAAGACAAGGGGTTGATTCCCATGCTTCCGAATTGATGGCCTCTCCAAGGTTTTCTCGTTTGCTCCATCCAGCGGTTGTGAGAAAAGAAATGTAGATATCACAACTGCCATAGCCATCAGGAAAATTACATCCCGCATAAACCAACCACTTGCCATCCTGGGAAATATGCTGCGCCCCTTCATTGAATGGTGTATTGACAGTTCCCTGCAACGGTGTTGCCTGCGCCCATTTGTTGTCGGCTGCATTCGCCTCATAAAAGTCTTCATTGCTGCCATTAACCCTGCGCGTAAAAACAAGGGTCTTTTCATCGATGGTCAGTGAAGGGAAATATTCCGGGAAAACTGAATTGATGGCATCGCCGGCATTCCGAAAACCGGAACTGGAAAGCTGACTGTGTTTCCTGGATTGTTCAACGGCAAATGCATAATTATTTTTCCTGAACGTACCCGCCTTGACGGAGTTTTCATTGAGTTTGGGGATCAACAAAAAAAGACCTGCTGCTTTCAAGGCTTCCTCAAAATTTCCCATCCCGGCCAGGTTGATGCTGTAAGGAAGCAGGTACTCCCGGGCATAAGCAGAATCCATCGCAAATGCTTTGCTGTATGCTTTTACCGCTTCAGCATAGCGCTTTAATTCTCCCAGGATTCCGGCTTTGGAAAGTTGTGCATCCAGATAGCCAGGATCATTCTCCAATGCCAGGTTGATCAAGCCAAGTGCATCCTGGTAAAGATCCTGATCGGCATATTCCAATGCCTTGGCATAAAGGGCCTTGCTCTTCTTAGCAATCTTTAAAGGATCATATTGCTGGGCAAACCCGATCTGAAAAAAAGAGACCAACAAAATAATGATCAATATGCGCATCCATAAAATTACTTGATTTGCCAAAATAGATGGTGCTATGATTTGTTAATGTATTGCGCCCGGGGGAAATGATGGTTGATCACATGATTCAATCCAACGGTTGACAATCAGGGAATATCCAGGAATTTATGCGTTTGAAGCGAGAGGATCCATTGAGGATTTGCCTTCACATAGTCAATGATCAAGGGGTTCATTTCAACAGACTTGCTCCATTCGGGTTGAAGATAGAGCAAACAATCTGTAGAAACCTTTGCCGCATATTGTTCGGCCCAGGCAAAATCAGTCTTGTTATAAATGACGGTTTTCAATTCATGGGCTGCCGCAATCATTTCATCCAGCGGTGCCTTGAATTTTTTGGGGGAAAGGCAGATCCAATCCCAGGTACCCGACAATGGATGGGCTCCGGAGGTCTCGACGTGCGTTCGTATACCTTTGGCTTTTAGCATGGCAGTAAGCAAATTCAGGTTGTGCATCATGGGCTCCCCACCTGTGATGACCGCAATCTTTGTGCCTGATGCAACTACAGCTGCAACGATTTCGGTGATGGGAACCAGCGGATGTTTGGAAGCATCCCAGCTGTCTTTGACATCACACCAAACACATCCCACATCACATCCACCCAAGCGGACAAAATAAGAAGCATGACCTGTAAAACGGCCTTCTCCCTGAAGGGTATAAAAATGTTCCATCAAGGGAAGCGCTGCAATAGGATTGAATTCCATTGATCAGTCTTTTGCGGCGCAAGCCTTGAAAGTATTCATCATCAATGCTGCAATGGTCATGGGGCCAACACCGCCTGGCACTGGCGTGATATAACTGCAGAGCGGTGCAACGTTTTCAAAATCAACATCACCCTTGATGGCGAAACCAGATTTTTTGGATTCGTCTGCAACCCTTGTGATGCCTACGTCTACTACTACGGCACCATGCTTCACCATGTCTGCTTTCAAAAATTCAGGGCGGCCCAGGGCTGCAATGATGATATCCCCTTGGAGACAAATTTCCTTGAGGTTGGGTGTATGGGAATGACAAACGGTGACCGTGCAATTGCCCGGATATTCATTCTTGTTGAGCATGATGCTGATGGGGCGGCCAACAATATTGCTCCTGCCAATCACAACGGCATGCTTTCCTTTTGTTTCAATACCATAATGTTCCAGCAACAACAAAATACCATAGGGTGTTGCAGGATAAAAGGCAGGCAATCCCTGTACCATTCTTCCAACGCTTTCCGGATGAAATCCATCAACATCTTTGGAAGGAAAAATTGTTTCAATGATCTTCTGCTCAGAAATGCCTTTGGGAAGCGGCAACTGAACAAGGATTCCATCTACATCAAAATCTTCATTGAGTTCATTGAGCTTGAAAAGCAATTCCTGTTGTGTAACACCAGCATCAAGCCTGATCAGCGTGGATTTGTATCCGATTTCTGAACAGGATTTTACTTTTGAAGCAACATAGGTTTCACTGGCTCCATTGTTGCCAATCAGAATGGCCGCCAAATGGGGCACCTTCTTACCTTGCAGTATCCTTTCCTCCGTTTGGGTCTTTAACCGGTCTTTTACTGCCTGCGAAACAAGCTTACCATCGAGCAATTTCATGGCGCAAAGGTACAGACGGGGAAAATGACACCCAAATATGATGTTTTTCCCCTTTCTCATCACCTGCGGAAACGCATCTTTACACCATGAAGTGGATGATGATGTGGATGATGATGCCTATGATGGCCAATGCGCAAACAATTTCCGGAACCGATGCCTTCCTCCCATTTGGATTGCTGGCATATAAAAAATCAGGACAACAAGCAGAGTCCTCAGTTGGATTGGCGGCTGCCAGTGCCTTTCAAACCATTCCTCAGGTTGGATTGCATGCAGGCAACAGGTTCATGATCAAGGAAATGAACCATGCAGGCATTTCATTTATTTCTCCTCAAAAAAATGGTGCCCTGGGGTTTTCTGGCAGGTACCGCGGTGCTGGTATTTTTGCAGGCTTTTCAGGCAGCGCATCAATGGGGCTGAAAATCCATGAACAGCTGGGCATTGGACTATCGATGGAACTGACAGGATTCAAGTGGTTGGGACAATCTGCAAGCCTGGGCATGCAAGCGAAAGGTGGCATGCTCTATTGGCTTAATCCAACAACAGGATTGGGATTTCAAGTGAACCAATGGTTTCCATTGGGGATAAAGATGGAAAAATCAAAAAGCATAACGCGTGAGCTGATCACAGGCATTGGAACTGCAGTCAATGCACAGCTTTACCTCTCGATGGAAATACGAAAAAGAACCCATGAACTGACAGAAATATCTGGCCTTGTGGAATGGCAAGCAGCAGCATCTATCAGCCTGCTGGCCGCAATCAATTCGACAAGCCACTCCTTTATGATGGGCATCACAAAAAGCAAAGACAAGAACAAATGGGGAATCATTTTCAGCAATCACCCACAATTGGGGCTTTCAGGAAGCTTAACCATGAACCATGGGCTTGCAAAATAAGTATACCATATTGGTTGTGGCATTGATGATCATGAGCAACTCATCCATTGCGCAACAGGAAGAGATGGAAGACATTGCAGAAAGCGCCATCAGCCATGAGCAGGAATCACAACAAGATATCAATGAAATGCATGGTACAGGTTTTATAAAAAAATACAACATCAACAGCATCACCGAAACCATGCTTGAAAACCTATTTTTTTTGAAGCCCAATCAAGTTAAGCAGTTCATCCTGTATAGGAAAAACTTTGGCGATTTCATCAGCCTGATGGAATTGCAGGCAGTTCCGGATTGGGATCCATTCACCATCAGGAAAATATTGCCCTTGCTAACCCTTGAAACTGAACTGCCACTGGTTCCAGCAATCAAACAAAGAATCAAAGAAGGGGGACACAGGCTCTTGTACAGGACTGGAGGTCAATCAATAAAAACCAACGAAAACCAAGACACATTAAGTCGCCAATACAAGCAACTGGTCAGTTACCGCTTTAATTTTAGGGACCTGTTGCGATGGGGCATCACGGTTGAAAAAGATGCTGGAGAAAAAAGTGTTGCAGACCATTACAGTTTGTTTGCCTCTATCAGCAAAAAAGGCATCCTGAAAAACATGGTATTGGGGGACTATACCGTTAACATGGGCCAAGGCCTGATTCATTGGCAGGGTTATGCCCTGGGAAGAAGCAGCAACATGATGAGTGCTTTCAGACAGGGAGAGCTTTTCAGACCGCATACTGGAACGGATGAAAACCGCTTCTGCAGAGGGATTGCGGTACAGTTACAAAAAAATGCACTTGAATTGGCCGCATTTGTGAGCAACAAAAAAATCGATGCCAACATCATCACCGATACTGCAACCAACAAGGCCTGGGCAAGTTCCTTGCTTTTGTCTGGATTGCACCGAACGAAAAATGAACTGATGGATAAAAAGGCATTGCAAGAGTTCATTGTGGGGGCAAGCATGAAAGTGAACAGCAAGATTGGCAGGACCAGCTTGAACATCATTCAGACGGTGTTTGATCATCCCATCAAAAAAAGAGAGGCGGCCTACAACCGTTTTGCCATCAGTGGAAGACAGTGGCAAAACGCCAGCATAGACCATGCTGTTTCAACAAGAATCGGTTTTTTATTTGGAGAAATGGCAATGGACAAAAAAGGGAACAGGGCCATGATTGCGGGCTTGATCAAAAGTCTTGCACCATCCCTTGATATGGCATTGCTGTATAGAAACATGGGCGTTAAATTCCGCTCGCTTGCATCCAATGCTTTTTCAGAGCGCCAGGAGTCTGGCAATGAAAAGGGATTTTTTTTCAACATCAACTATATGCCCAATCCCAGGCACAGGTTTGAAATATTTGCCGACCAATACCAACAAGATTGGCCCACCTTCAGCACACCTGGAAAAAAAATGGGGAATATCTATTCATTTCAATACACCTATCGCCCCAATAAAAAAACCGAGATGTATGGAAGAATCCAATCGGACAACAACAGCCTAAAACTCAGGATTCATGCTTCATTCATGCCCCTACCTACCCTGACCTGCAGGTTGAGAAATGAAATGATCAAGATTCAATCGTTTACAGGAAAAATAGAAAGAGGACAGTTTGCCTATCTGGAACTGATCTATAAGCCGCCATTAGCGCCATTTTCAGCCAGTATCCGTTGCAGTTTTTTTGATACAGATGGATATGCAACAAGAATCTACGCTTATGAGCGGGACCTGCCAGCTTACTATGCTGTTCCTCCTCATTATGGAGAAGAAACAAGGGCCTACCTTGTTGTGCAATACAAACTGGGCAAATCGTTGCAATGCGCCGGAAAATGGAGCATGGACAAGAAAAAGAATGAATGGAGGGTTCAGGTTATCTGGCAATGGGGATCATGATTCCTGCAAAAAAATGAAGCCGTATATTTGTGTCCTCAAACAAATCAAATGAGCGAACAACCAGAGAACCAACTCAACATCGAAATATCTGAAGAAGTGGCTGAAGGCCAATATGCCAACCTGGCCATCATTACCCATAGCCATGCAGAATTTGTGGTGGATTTTGTAAGTGTGATGCCCGGAACACCCAAAAGCAAGGTAAAGTCAAGGATTATCCTTACGCCACAACATGCCAAGCGTTTGTTGAATGCACTGGCAGATAACCTCAATAAATTTGAGGATGCGCACGGCAAGATCAAGGACTTTGAAGAAATACAGATACCATTCCAATTTGGAGGACCTGCAGCACAAGCCTGATCATCAATCCACAGACTAATTCAGTGATTCAACAGGGATGGTCTTGTTGATCTTCGAAATCAATCCCTGCAAAACTTTCCCAGGCCCAACCTCTGTAAAACTGGTGGCCCCATCCAAGATCATTGCTTCAATGGTTTGTGTCCAGCGGACAGGACCAGTCAACTGATCAATCAGGTTTTGTTTGATTTCTTCGGGTTCTGTTACCGCTTTTGCGACAACATTCTGGTATACCGGACAGACGGGGCGATGAAAAGATGTGGATAGAATGGCCTGCGCAAGCTCTTCTTTTGCAGGGGCCATCAAAGGAGAATGGAATGCCCCACCCACTGGCAGTTTTATGGCTCTTTTTGCTCCAGCTGCCTTCATTCTTTCACAAGCAAGATCAATTCCTGCATTAGATCCACTGATCACCAACTGACCAGGGCAATTGTAATTGGCTGGAACGACGATTTCCCCAGTTTCCTGTTTAATCTCCTTACAGACCCTTTCAGCTACATCATCGGCCAATGCCAAGACGGCTGCCATGGAGGAAGGATTGGCTTCACAGGCTTTTTGCATGGCCAAAGCCCTGATGCTGACTAACTTTAATGCATCTTCAAAAGGCAAAGTACCATTGACCACCAAAGCTGTAAACTCTCCGAGTGAATGCCCTGCAACCATGTGGGGGGTTGCAGATTCGATCATTTTATATGCGATGACGGAATGAAGAAATATGGCTGGCTGTGTAACTTTCGTCTGCCTGAGGTCTTCCTCTGTACCATTGAACATGACGTCAGAAAGGCGGAATCCCAAAATCTCGTTTGCCTGTTCAAAAAATCTTCTGGCAAATGCATTACCCTCATAATGGTCTTTCCCCATTCCCGGAAACTGCGAACCCTGCCCTGGAAAAACGTATGCGTGTATCATAGATAGTATTGAATATGCGAAGGTAAATAAACTATTGAAAAAAAGGACGCCAGGTAAATACCTGGCGCCTCAATACCTATCAATATGGAATATTATCAATGCAATTTTGACCCAATCAGCCGGATGAATTCACTCCTGGTCTCATTTTTCTCAAATTCTCCACAAAATGCAGAAGTGGTGGTCACTGAGTTTTGTTTTTGAACACCCCTCATCATCATGCAAAGGTGAGATGCCTCAATGACTACAGCGACGCCAAGGGGGTTCAGGGTTTCCTGAATGACATCAAGGATCTGGGTAGTCAGCCTTTCCTGCACCTGCAATCTTCTGCTGTAGGTATCAACCACCCTTGCAATCTTGCTCAGGCCAGTGATCCATCCATTGGGGATATAGGCGATATGGGCCTTGCCAAAGAAAGGCAACATGTGGTGCTCGCACAAACTGTACAACTCGATGTCTTTCACGATGATCATTTCGCTGACATCCTCATGAAATTTTGCCGAGTTCAAGATCATCTTTGCGTCAATCTGGTACCCTTGGGTAAGCACTTGCATGGACTTTGCCACGCGCTCAGGGGTCTTGAGAAGGCCCTCCCTTTCAGGATCCTCACCAAGCAGTGCAATGGATTCCTTATAATGACCAATCAGTGATGATGTGATGTGCTCATCATACTGTTCTATTTTTGTATACGCCATAAACTTAATTTAATTGATAGGGATACTCCACGAAATTTCGGGGTGTCTCATATAAACGCACCTGGAGGTCCAAATGTTCATTGATCAGCGGCCTCAATATCCCAAAAGTGACAATAGCAATATTTTCAGCTGAGGGATTCAGGTTTGCAAAGGCTGGCACATCCAGGTTCAGGTTCTTGTGATCGAATTTGTCCAGGATATTTTCAGCAATCAGGTCTGACAGTACTTTCATGTCAATAACATACCCTGTTTCAGGATCTACTTCACCCACCACTTTAACAATCAGCACATAATTGTGACCATGGTAATTGGGCAGGTTGCATTTACCAAAAACAAGTTTGTTTTGCTCAGGACTCCAGGCAGGATTGTTCAGTCGATGTGCTGCATTAAAATGTTCTTCCCTGTAAACTGCCACTTTTTCGCCCATATGCCCTAAGAATTAAAGATGAATAATGAATAACACAACGGATGAGGCATTGTTTGATCTGGGGAGCTTAGTCACCAAAATACTCCACATAAATGCGGGGCGTTTCAACCAATTTGATGCAGTGGAGTTGGACGCCTTTGGGCATATGGGGTGCCAGTTGACCCCAAATTTCAAAGACCAGGTTCTCTATCGAACAGATCTTCCCTTGCATGAAAGGAATATCCAGGTTGAGGTTGCGGTGATCCAGCACATCAACAACAAACTCCTTGATGATTTTGCTGAGCAGTTTGGCATCAACAATGAACCCTGTATCTGGATCAGGTGCACCTTTGACGGTCACAAACAGTTCAAAATTATGCCCATGCCAGTTTTCATTGGCGCATTTTCCAAAAACTTCATCGTTCTGCTCGCTTGTCCATTGAGGATTGTACAGCTTGTGTGCTGCGTTAAAATGTTCCCGTCTGGTCAAATAAAATGTTGGCATATGTTTGTTAGGGGTGCAAAGTTAAGAAGCAATATTAAAAATTCCTCTTCAAATCTGAAACCAGGGCCAATAATGAATGCGATTCGATAGAATTGATGAACTTTACCACATGAATGTCTTGGTTATTGCAGCAACAGAGAGAGAGCTTACCGGCATAAAGGAAATCTCCTTTAGCCATCCATCCATGAAGGTCCAAACAGCAGTCACTGGTGTAGGGCTCTTGCCTTCTGCGTATGCCATCATGCAGTTGATTGCCAAATCAAAGCCAGACATGATCATCCAAGTGGGTATTGCCGGAAGCTTCAACCCATCACTTGAATTGGGAACAGCAGTAACCGTCAGGAAAGAGATATTGGCGGATATGGGAGTTTATGAAACTGATGGCTATCGCGATGTATTCGAATTGGGGCTGGCAGAAAAAAACATGCCTCCTCTTGAGCAGGGGGCCATTGTGAACCATCATGACAACCTGATGGAGGCTTCATCCCTCCCTACAGTTTCAGCGATATCCGTCAATGAAATCAGCACCTCATTAGAAAAAATAAATTTGTTTGCAGAAAAATACAAAGCAGCCATTGAATCCATGGAAGGCGCATCCCTTCATTATGTTTGTACGATGCAACAGATTCCATTTATCCAGATAAGGGGGATTTCCAACCTGGTTGGTGAGCGAGATAAAACAAAATGGAAAATTCCTGAAGCATTGCTTGCCGCAACAAATGCCTGCATCAACCTCATCAACAAGATCCAAATACCATGAAACTGAGTTTGGGAATTTCACCCTGCCCCAATGACACCTATATTTTTGATGCCATGCTCCATGGCAAAATTGATACCGAGGGATTGGAATTCATCCCCCGCCTGGAGGATGTAGAGACCCTGAACCAACTGGCCTTAGAAGGATCCCTGGACATCAGCAAGGTGAGCTATGGGGTTGTTTTTCAATTGCTGCGCCAGTACAGGATCCTTGAAGCAGGCAGTGCCCTTGGAAAAGGAGTGGGCCCTCTTTTTGTTTCAAAAAACATTGTCCATGACGGAGAAATTGATTTCTCGAAAATACGTGTTGCCCTCCCTGGCATCAATACAACCGCTCATTTGTTGTTCTCCCTGGCTTATCCGGAGATAAACAATAAAACCTTCGTCCCCTTTCACTTGATTGAAGACATGGTGATCAATGGCGAGGTTGATGCGGGTGTCATCATCCATGAAAACAGGTTCACCTACCAGCTAAAAGGGCTCAACAAGCTTTCAGACCTGGGAGATGTTTGGGAAAAAAGGACAGGTGCTCCCATTCCACTCGGTGGGATCTTGGTGAGGAGATCATTCGACCTTGCGCTTGCCAGCAAAATCAACAGGGTGATCAACAGGAGTTTGGCCTTTGCCAATAACCATGCCGATGCGTTGCCTTCTTTTGTAACAGAAAATGCAAAAGAGATGAATGAGGAAGTGATGCGCAACCATATCAGCCTTTATGTCAACGAATTTTCCCTTGCACTCGGCGAAGATGGCAGGTTGGCGGTACTGGAATTGATCAAAGCATCTGCAGCCTTGAACCAAGAAAATCTCGCTGAAGGATTGAGCCTATTTTTGGACGAAAACTAGAAAAGCCCGTAGAGCTCAGCATCAATCTTTGCGATGATTTCGCCAAGGTGCTCTTCATTTTCAACAAATTTGGTCTTGTCTACATTGATGACCAGCAAAGGACCTTCCTTGTAGCCTTCAATCCATTTGTTATAATATTCATTCAATCGCTTGAGGTAATCAAGGCGAATATTTTCTTCATACTCCCTTCCCCGCTTCTGGATCTGGCCCACCAATGTAGGCACAGAAGCCTGTAGGTAGATCATCAGGTCTGGCGGCTTCACCATTTGGCGAAGGTTTTGAAAGAAATCAAAATAATTATCAAAATCACGCTTGCTCATAAGGCCCATCTCATGCAGGTTGGGCGCAAAGATGTAGGCATCCTCATAAATGGTCCTGTCCTGGATAACCGTTTCAGTACCCCTGCTGATCTCAATCAGCTGGTTTAGTCGGCTGTTGAGGAAATAGATCTGAAGATTGAAGCTCCAGCGGGGCATGTCTTCGTAAAAATCAAACAGATAAGGATTTTGGTCCACGTCTTCGAACTGTGGAATCCACTTATAGTGCTTGCTGAGCATTTCGGTGAGGGTGGTTTTACCAGCACCGATGTTTCCTGCTATTGCAACATGTTTTGGTTTTCTAGCTTTGGCCATAATATTCTGGTTCTATCCGCCTTTTAACGGGCAGACAAAGTACATATTCATTTTCAATAAACCAAACCCATTGCGTTTCGCACCAGGTCCATGGTAGCAGCAGCACTTTTCCTGGCCTTTTCGGCACCCAGCTGCATGATACCTTCCAGGTATATTGAATCATTCCTGATGGATTCTGCTCTTTCCCTGATGGGTGCTATAAAAGCAACCATGTCCTCAGCCAATTGCTTTTTCATGTCGCCATAACGAATGCTGCAGTTATCGTAAGAACCCTCAAAGGAGGAAACAACATCTGCTGCACTGACCAGGCGCATCAACTGGAATATGTTTTCAATATAGTCTGGCTTGGGCATGTTTGGACTGGTTGGTCCACCATCGGTCTTGGCCTTCATCACTTTTTTCCTGATCACATCATCCGCATCGGCAAGGTATAGGGTGGCCAGCTGGTTTTCGCTCTTGCTCATTTTTCCTGTTCCGTCGAGGCTCGGCACTTTTACCAGGTCTTCCCCAAAGTTATAGGCCAATGGTTCAGGAAACACTTCCCCATAGCGGTGGTTGAAGCGCTTGACAAAATTCCTTGCCATTTCCAGGTGTTGCTCCTGGTCTTTGCCAACCGGTACCCAGGTGGCACGGTGAAGAATGATATCGGCTGCCTGTAGCACCGGATAGGTCAACAAACCTGCATTGATGTTGTCTGGCTGTAACCTTGCCTTGTCTTTGAAGGTGGTTGTTTTTTCTAGTTCTCCCAAATAGGCCAGCATGTTCAGGTAAAGATAGAGTTCGGAGGTTTCCCTGACATGGCTTTGGCAATACAAAGCTGCCTTTTCCGGGTCGATGCCGCAGGCTATGTTCTCTGCCAGTACACGGTGTACATTTTCCTTCAGTTCTTTGGTGTCCGGGTGTGTTGTAAGGGCATGCAAGTCTGCCACCATAAAATAACAGGTATACTCCTCCTGCAATTTTACATAGTTGCGCATGGCCCCAAAATAGTTCCCCAGGTGCAGGAAGCCTGTTGGCCTGATCCCGCTCATAACGATCGCATTACCGTTTTTCATCCGACAAAGATAATAAATGTAAAGGAGGGGATGAAGACCCAGCACCAGGCATTCCATTCATCAATAAAATCCATGCAATGGCCCGAAATGGATTAATTTTACATTGAAATTGCGCAAATGGAACTCAACAGGGAAACCACCCAAAAACTCGCCGAACTCTCCAAGCTGGAATTCAATGACCAGGAACTGGCAGAAATTCAGGAAGACCTTGCCAAAATGATTGGCTTTGTTGAGAAACTCAATGAAATCGATACCACAGGCGTGCAACCACTTACCCATATGGGAACTGAGGGCAACAGGCTTCGTGAAGATGAGATCAAAGGTTCCATTGACAATGCAACCGCACTCAAGAATGCACCATCAACAGAAGGGCCATTTTTCACCGTGCCCAAAGTGATCAAAAAATAATACCATGTCTGATTCAGTCATCCACCTCGAAGAGATCAAGAAAAACTATATCATGGGCAGGCAAGAGCTTCAGGTGCTGAAAGGCATTTCCCTGGACATCCTGCGCAATGAATATGTGGCCTTAATGGGGCCTTCTGGCTCAGGAAAAAGTACCCTGATGAACATCCTTGGATGCCTTGACTCTCCCTCTTCCGGCAAATACATTTTGAACGGGCATGATGTGAGTACCATGCTGGATAATAACCTGGCAGACATACGCAACAAGGAAATTGGATTCGTATTTCAACAGTTCAACCTTCTTCCCCGATTGAGCGCACTGGAAAATGTTGCGCTACCCCTGGTCTATGCCGGCATCAACAAAAAGACAAGGTTGGAAATGGCCCAGGAAGTATTGAGAAAGGTGGATTTGATGGACAGAAGCCACCATAAACCCAACGAACTTTCGGGTGGTCAATGCCAAAGGGTTGCCATTGCCAGGGCATTGGTCAACAATCCCTCGATTATTCTTGCCGATGAACCCACTGGTAACCTGGATACCAAAACATCATATGAAATCATGAATATTTTTGCCCAGATCCATGATGAGGGCAATACCGTAGTGCTGGTTACACATGAGGAAGATATTTCCAACTATGCCAAAAGGGTGATCAGGCTCAGGGATGGTGTGCTGGAAAGCGACAAAAGAAAAGACGCCGCCAGCGTTGTGTAAAAAAAAACTTCTCTGCGGTGAACAAAAGCCGCTTTGCCACATTATCCTTGAAACCAATTGTGAACATGGCATTCAAGATTTATACAAAAACGGGGGATAAAGGAACAACTTCGCTGATTGGTGGGACCAAGGTATCCAAAGCCCACGACAGGATTGAGGCTTATGGAACGGTAGATGAACTCAATTCCTATATCGGCCTCTGCAGGGACCTGATCCAAGATGAACATACCAAAAACATACTGAAAGAACTTCAAGACAGGCTTTTCACCATCGGTTCTGCCTTGGCCTGCGACCCAGCCAAGGAAACCAAAATGAAAATCCCTGACCTGACTCTTGAAGATGTGCTATTGTTGGAAAATGAAATGGACAGGATGGATGCCACCCTGCCACCATTGCAATTCTTTATATTGCCGGGAGGCCATCCTACGGTATCCCATATCCATATTGCCCGTTGTGTTTGCAGAAGAACCGAAAGGCTGGTGGTAGCCCTGTTGGTCTCGGGCGAACCACATGACAATTTGATTGTCCAGTACGTCAACAGGCTCAGCGATTATCTTTTCATGCTGGGACGATACATTGCGCTGCAGCTTAACGCTGAAGAAATTCCCTGGAAACCAAGGGTCTGATCATCAGTTGCCCCATCTTCCATCTCTCAGGTGAACCGTCCTGTTGCTCATGGCAGCCAGTTCCTCATTGTGCGTTACGATGACAAAGGTCTGGTTCAATTCATCTCTTAATTGCTGAAAAAGTTGGTGTAGTGAGGTGGCATTGGCAGAATCAAGGTTGCCCGTTGGCTCATCTGCAAAAACAATCCCAGGGTCATTGATCAGGGCCCTTGCAACAGCCACCCGTTGTTGCTCTCCTCCGGAAAGTGCAGAGGGCTTATGGCTGGATCTTTCTGCAATACCCAACCTGTCCATCAAGGCCAGGGCCTTTTTTTCCAACACACTGCTCTTTTTTCCGGCAATCCATCCCGGTATACAGATATTTTCTAAAGCGGAAAACTCCGGCAGCAAATGATGGAATTGAAATACAAATCCAATGTTCTCATTCCTGAAGGCCGCCAATGCTTTTCCTTTGAGCTGGTCGGTTCTCTTGCCCTCAAAATACAACTCACCTTTATCGGGGCTGTCCAATGTACCCAAAATATGCAAAAGGGTTGTTTTGCCTGCGCCAGAAGACCCTACAATGCTCACTATTTCTCCTTTTTGAATGGAAATATCTACGCCCTTGAGCACTTCAAGGCTGCCATAATATTTGATTATTCCTTTCGCTTCGAGCATAATAGGGAAATTTCAATTGAAGTTAATCAAACAACTGTTTACTATCCCGTAAATCTGTTGATATCTTGGGATTGGGATATATCAAATTAACCATTACATTTGCCGAAATTCTAAAACATAACCCTATGTTCTGGACACTCGAATTAGCATCATATTTAGAAGACGCACCTTGGCCAGCTACCAAGGATGAACTGATTGATTATTCCATCAGGAGCGGCGCCCCTATTGAGGTTATTGAAAACCTTCAGGAGCTCGAAGACGAAGGAGACATCTTTGAAGGGATAGATGACATTTGGCCTGATTATCCAAGCCAGGATGACTTCTTCTTCAATGAAGATGAATACTAAAATATTTCAATACGCGAAAAGCCACCCTCCGGGTGGCTTTTCGCGTATCAAGAAGATCACGCTAAATCGTCTTGCTAAAAAGTCAGTTTGAAATACAACATCAACAGTGAGAGCACCAGGATGATTGAATTCGCCAAAATCATGGCCTTATCTTTCCCAGTGATCCCGTAAATAAGCCAGATCACTACATTGGTAAGCAGGATCAGGAGCATCCAAATAGACAAATCACCAACAGACCTGGTTTTCCAGGCCATCCAGACCTGGGGAACAAAGGTCAAAGAACCTGTAACGACTCCGATGTATCCCAAATAATCTCTCCACTTCATACAATTCAAATTTTATTTTTCCATTTGTTCAATGACGGCCTGTGTAACACCGGTGAATGAAAATCCTCCATCATGGAAAAGGTTTTGCATGGTCACCATCTTGGTCATGTCTGAGAAAAGGGTCACGCAATAGTTGGCACAATCTTCGCCAGAGGCATTGCCCAAAGGACTCATCTTTTCTGCATAGTTCACAAATCCATCAAAACCCTTTACCCCGCTACCAGCTGTTGTTCTGGTGGGTGATTGTGATATGGTATTGATCCTTACTTTCTTTTTTACACCATAATGGTAGCCAAAACTGCGGGTCACACTTTCCAGCAATGCCTTGGCATCAGCCATTTCATTGTAATCCGGAAAAACCCTTTGGGCCGCAATATAACTGAGGGCAACCACGCTTCCCCACTCATTAAGGGCATCCATGTCCCAGGCGGTGCGCAATACACGGTGCAAAGACATGGCAGAGATGTCAAATGTTTTTTGGTTGAACCCATAATCAAGTTCGGTATAACTCTTTCCCTTTCTCAGGTTAAGGCTCATGCCAATGGAGTGAAGAATAAAATCGATTCCACCACCAAAATGCTTCATGCTCTCTGTAAAGAGATTTTTGAGATCGTCCATGTTGGTTACATCGGCACCAATAACTGGGGCATTGATCTGCTCCGACAATTTATTGATCTCCCCCATTCTCAATGCGATGGGTGCGTTGGACAATACAATTTCCGCACCTTGTGCATGGCAGGCCAGCGCTGTTTTCCAGGCGATGGACTTCTCATCGAGCGCACCAAATATGATTCCTTTTTTTCCTTTGAGCAGTTGATTGGACATAGCTGATAGATTTGGGGGCAAATATAGGGAAAATGTTTAGGGGTGGAAGGGTTTAGAGGTTTAGAGGTGGAGGGGTTTAGAGGTTTAGAGGTTTAGAGGTTTAGAGGTTTAGAGGTTTAGAGGTGGAGGGGTTTAGAGGTTTAGAGGTGGAGGGGTTTAGAGGTTTAGAGGTTTAGAGGTGGAGGGGTTTAGAGGTTTAGAGGTGGAGGGGTTTAGAGGTTTAGAGGTGGAGGGGTTTAGAGGTTTAGGGGGTTAGACTAAACCATTAAACCTTTAAACCCTTACACCATTAAACCCTT
>Ga0207909_1000318_pt1 | contig 17287 bp, 15 predicted proteins | sample LakMenEpi05May10_FD_150672 | JGI IMG/M metagenome (GOLD analysis project Ga0207909, IMG submission 150672) | Freshwater microbial communities from Lake Mendota, WI - 05MAY2010 deep hole epilimnion (SPAdes) | ecosystem: Environmental > Aquatic > Freshwater > Lake > Epilimnion/Euphotic zone ...
AGTTTTTTGGTAGTTGCCATGCCCAATGTGCCGTCTGGATTCACGCGGTCCCACGACGTACGCAATCGAAATTGGCTGCCAATGGGAAAACGTTTTGCCTTCCAAGCGGCAATCACAGATTTCGAAGACGCCATTCCGGTAACCGTGACTCGAGAAATTGGCAATGTGCCCAACACACTTGCTGTTGTGTCTGTCATGTAGAAATCTCCCCAGTCAACAAATCGATCGGGAACAATTGCGCCAACTGTAAATAACTTCGGACGGAATCGCCCGTCTCGCAATGTCATCACATCGCCGACTTGTGCGCGACGAATTCCTGCCGAGGTCTCCCCCATCAGTACATATCCGTCGGCGGCAGCATTGGCCATGTCTTGTCCACCGACGGCAGCAATGTAGGCAACGGGAGCAACCATGGTCGCCATGGGAATTCTCCAGCCATTTGTTAATCGCAAGACGTCTTCGTCATTGCGTCGTTGACCCGTTAGCGACACCATCGGAAATGACACCACATGCCCTACAGCACCTACTGAAGTGGCTGCTGCCACCATTGAACGTGCCATCGAGGGCGTGAGCGACGAGGAACGAGAGATCGACATCGTGGGCGTGAGCAATGTGCTCGGAAATGTCGAGTCATCGCCTGCTCGTACCTGCCCACTGACGAACGTGGTTACAAGCACGATTGCTACTGCTCCAACTTTCCACCGCATCTTGTCCACCGTAATGCCGTTTGGCTAAATGACTTCCTCGAATAGAGCTTCTGCCAACTACCGTAGGGGGTCTGTGAGTGACGAAGTAGAAGAACAAGGTGCTGGCGGTCTCGAACAAGAGAAAGCCAGACGATTAGCAGCCCTCGATGCAATGCGCTCAAAAGGCGACAATCCATACCCGTACCGCTTCGATAGGTCTCATTCGCTTGCTGACATTCGCGCTGAACACACAGAACTAGAACCTGGGTCAGAAACTGAATCACATGTTTCAGTTGCCGGTCGCATCATGCTGAAGCGCGACCAGGGAAAACTGATTTTTGCTACTTTGCAAGACCGCACCGATGCAGTGCAGTTATTCATTTCAAAGGCCGTCGTAGGTGACGAACTTTTCGACTACATCAATGACCTCGACCTCGGTGACTGGGTAGGCGCAACAGGCAAAGTGATGACCACACGCAAAGGTGAGTTGTCCATCAAAGTAGAGAGCCTCACACTTCTGTCCAAAGCAGTGCGCCCTATGCCAGACAAATGGCATGGCCTCACCGACACCGACACTCGTTATCGCCAGCGATACGCCGACCTCATTGGTAACGAAGAATCTCGTCGCATGTTTGCAGTACGTCATGCAGTGATTGCAAGCTTTCGTCGCACACTTCACGAACGTGGATTCATTGAAGTAGAAACTCCGGTGTTGCATGTTGAGGCTGGTGGCGCACACGCACGACCTTTCCTCACTCACCACAACGCGCTCGATATGCCGCTCTATTTGCGTATCGCACTTGAGTTGCATCTGAAGCGACTCATCGTTGGCGGCATGGAGCGCGTATACGAAATCGGACGCGTATTCCGCAACGAAGGAATCTCCACGCGACACAACCCAGAGTTCACGATGATGGAGCTCTATCAAGCATTCGCTGATTACACAGACATCATGGATCTCACAGAAACCTTGTTTGTAAATGCCGCTATCGACGCCACAGGTTCTTCCGTGGTCACAATTGACGATGTACAAGTAGACCTTGCCCAACCATGGCGTCGCGTTCGCATGATCGACCTCGTGAAGGAAGCAACAGGAGTCGAAGTACATCCGTCGCAACCCCGTGAACAACTTGCTGAACTTGCAGCGAAGCATGGTGTCAAAGTTGAGAAGCATTTCGGACCTGGCAAAATCATTGAAGAACTATTTGAGGCCACATGTGAAGCCTCGTTGCGCGAACCCACATTTGTTACAGGTCACCCCGTGGAAATCAGCCCACTTGCGAGAGAAGACCGCAATGATCCATTTCTTACCGAGCGATTTGAATTGTTTGTCGGTGGCCGAGAGTTAGCCAATGCATATTCAGAACTAAACGATCCCGTTGTACAACGCGCTCGTTTTGAAGATGAGCAGAAGCAAAAAGAAGCTGGCAATGCCGAAGCTGGCACGGTCGATGAGGATTACATTCGCGCCCTTGAATACGGCATGCCACCAACTGGTGGTCTCGGTATCGGCATGGATCGCCTTGTCATGCTCATTGGTGGCGCGCAATCAATTCGTGATGTCATCTTGTTCCCCACACTTCGTCCGGAGGTTTTCTAATGTCACACAATGCATGGGGTGTAGGTATTGCCACACTCGACGCCACTGGCGCCACACTTGATGTTCGTTTCAGAACCATCGGACTCGGAGACTTCTCTCCTGCCGATGCCCCAACACATGAACCATCTGTCGACTCCGACCGAGATCGCGGTGTTGTATTCCACGCTGTCGCTATCACTATCGACACAAATGAAGCTCCCGCATCTGCAGCAGATGTGTACTTGCGGCTCAACCTGTTGTCACAACGCTTTATGAAGCCGCGCACCATCAACCTTGACGGAGCATTTGGTCTTTTGCAAAACGTTGCATGGACATCGAAGGGACCAGTAGCTATCGATGCCATCGAATCTGTGACCTGGAACTTTGCTCAACGTGGTGAGCACATCGTTGTACACGGAGTAGACAAATTCCCTCGCATGACTGACTATGTAGTTCCAAGTGGAGTGCGTATTGCCGATGCAAGTCGTGTTCGCCTTGGAGCACATCTCGCACCAGGCACAACTGTCATGCACGAAGGTTTCTGCAACTTCAATGCTGGAACACTCGGTGCTTCCATGGTGGAGGGTCGCATTTCTGCCGGCGTCATCGTTGGTGACGGTTCAGACATTGGCGGCGGAGCATCCATCATGGGCACTTTGTCTGGTGGCGGCAAAGAAATGGTCACCATCGGCGAGCGTTGCTTGCTGGGCGCTAACGCTGGCATTGGCATCAGCCTGGGTGATGATTGCATCGTGGAAGCTGGCTTGTATGTGACTGCTGGAACCGTTGTCATCGATCCTTCTGGCAACACAGTGAAAGCAAAACTTCTTTCCGGGCAATCCAACTTGTTGTTCCGTCGCAACTCCATCAGTGGTTCTGTTGAAGTCATTTCGCGTTCAAGTTCATGGGGCGGCCTCAACGCCGACCTTCATAAGAACTAATGAACCCCGACGAACTCGAGGCTCTCATTCGCTCTCGGCGAAGCAGTCTCTTGCTCGATGCTCACAGACAAGTTGACAATAATCTTCTTCAACGGGTTATCGACGCGGCTCAATTTGCGCCAAACCACAGACGTACATGGCCATTGCGCGTTGCCGCAGTCTCAGGTGCGTCACGTTCTGCGCTCGGCGACACAATCGCGGACGCCATGGCAATGTTTGGTGACGACGAAGCAAAAGTTACAAAAGCACGCACGAAGTACTTGCGCTCCCCTGTTGTACTAGTTGTTGCTTCAGCACAAGGTTCTTCTGAAAACGAAACTGAAGAGAACAAATACGCCGTTGCCGCCGGTATTCAAAACATGCTGCTCATGGCCCACAGCCTTGGTCTTGCTGCCTTGTGGGGATCACCGGCAAAAGGCGCAAACGAAGCAATCACGCGTATGTGCGGATTCGAAACATCAGACCACGTGATGGGTCTTGTGTATGTGGGTTGGCCAACGCAACAAGCACCAAGCGTCGAGCGCCCACCAACTCATATCAATTACCTCGATTAATCGCACGGCCCGCTACGGGCGACAACGACTATCGGCCTGGTTGGTATGTGCCAAACACGTCGCGCAATGCATCACTCACTTCACCCAAAGTGGCGTGAGCGCGAAGCGCTTCTTTCATTGGGTACAACAAGTTCTCAGTTCCACGAGCAGCCGTGCGCACTGCTTCGAGAAGTTCTTGCACCTTTGCTTGATCACGATTCTCTTTGAATGCTTTCAGACGTGCCAACTGGCCAACTGCAAGAGTTGGGTCAATCGGGAAGACGTTTGGTTCTGCTTCGCCATCGACAGTGAACTTGTTGACTCCAACAATCACGCGCTCATCATCGTCAATTGACTTGGTGTACTCATACGCACTTTGTTCAATTTCGTCCATCTGGAAACCGGCTTCAATTGCGTCGACTGCTCCGCCCATTTCATCAATACGAACGATGTACTCCCAAGCAAGGCGTTCCACTTCGTCGGTCAAAGACTCCACGAAATATGAACCAGCAAGCGGGTCTGGTGTATCCACAACGCCGCTTTCATATCCAATAATCTGCTGCGTACGCAATGCGATTCGTGCAGCATCTTCTGTAGGTAATCCCAGCGCTTCGTCGTATCCGTTCGTGTGCAAACTCTGCGTACCACCCATAACAGCAGCAAGTGACTGCACAGCAACACGAACTACGTTGTTCAATGGTTGTTGTGCGGTGAGAGTGCTTCCGCCAGTTTGAGTGTGGAAGCGCAACAACTTGCTGCTTTCCTTCTTCGCACCAAAACGCTCGGTCATGATCTTGTGCCACATACGGCGACTAGCGCGGAACTTAGCCACCTCCTCGAAGAAGTTGTTGTGACCATTCCAGAAGAATGAAAGTCGTGGAGCGAAATCGTCTACGTCGAGACCAGCGTCGACAGCTGCCTGTACATACGCAATGGCATTCGCCAAAGTAAATGCAATCTCTTGCACAGCAGTACTTCCTGCTTCACGAATGTGATATCCAGAGATTGAGATGGTGTTCCATTTCGGTACATGCTGTGCGCAATAACCAAAGATGTCGGTGATGATGCGCATAGAAGGCCGCGGTGGATACACATAGGTACCGCGCGCAATGTATTCCTTCAACAAGTCATTCTGAATAGTGCCGCTGATAGCTGTGCTTGGAACGCCCTGTTCTTCTGCAACCAATTCGTACATCAACAACAAAATGGCACCGGTGGAGTTGATCGTCATCGACGTTGACACTTTGTCGAGTGGCAAGTCTTTCAACAACATGCGCATGTCTTCCAAAGAGTCGATGGCAACGCCTACTTTGCCCACTTCGCCTTCACTACGAGCATGGTCAGAGTCGTATCCCATTTGTGTGGGCAAGTCGAATGCGCATGACAAACCTGTCTGGCCTGCATCGAGCAAAAACTTAAAGCGCTGGTTCGTTGTCTCTGCAGAACCGAAGCCGGCGTACTGGCGCATGGTCCACAACTTGCCGCGGTACATCGTGGGGTACACACCGCGCGTATAGGGAGCACCACCAGGAGCACCCAACTGAGTCGTTGGATCCCATCCGGCAAGTGTCTCTGGCGAATACAGAGGGGCAATTTCAATTCCCGAGTCGGTGCGCTTTACTTCTTCAGCCATGAGGGTCAAGCGTACGAGCCACCCTTGCCCCTCACCTAGTTCACACCGTGTTGAATCTGACCTAGCTAGACCACAGAGACTTATTTGGCGGCCACCAGGCTGATTTCCATCAACCATTCGGCTCGAGCCAAGGCCGGAACGGTCACCAGGGTGCTCGCAGCGCGATGGTCGCCCATCACCTCATCACGAACTGCCATCACGGTCGCTAGGTCCTCTGAGAGCCTCTCAGAGGCCACTACGTAGGTAGTAATGCTGGCAATGTCAGCCACGGCCATTCCCCCTGCACGCAACAGTTCCAGCAGGTTTGCCCACACCACTCGGGCCTGGCCTTCTATGGACGGCGGCACCGTGCCATCGGGCATGGTGGGCACAACGCCAGAAGTGAAGATGAACCGTTCGGCTCCCTCCACTGAAACTGCATGGGCATATCGAGCCGCAGGTGCAGCCATGTGTTCTGGACGGATCTCTCGTATTCCCATAGGACTCATTCTGTCGTATTGTGAGGCCATGACCATCACACCAGATGCACCAACCGAAACACGCTCCATCGACGGAGTACTTCTGACTCCGAAGGAAGTGAAGATTTACGGGCAAGAGTCGCTCATGCCTTCAGCCAACGTGGCCGAAGAACGTCTTCGCCGCAAGCAAAAACTTGCTGGTGCACTGCGCATCTTTGGTCGTCTCGGTTTTGGTGAAGGCGTTGCCGGACACATCACGGTTCGTGACCCAGAGTTTCCTGATCACTTCTGGGTAAACCCACTCGGTTTGTCATTTCGTCACATGCGCGTCTCTGACCTCATCTTGGTGAATCATCATGGTGAAGTTGTGTACGGCGAATATGCAGTGAACCGCGCAGCATACGTATTGCATGCAGCAGTTCATACAGCACGACCAGATGTCATCGCTGCAGCACATGCACACTCTGTATACGGAAAAGCATTCAGTTCGCTCGGCATCAAACTCGATGCGCTCACACAAGACTCATGCGCGTTCTACGAAAACAACGTCGTTATTTCCGATCATGGCGGCGCCGTGGTATTCGAAGAAGCAGCAGGTCGTGACTTCGCAGAAGCATTCGGCCAATACCGTGCAGCAATTCACCAAAACCACGGACACTTCACCGTTGGCGCATCTGTTGATGAAGCCGTGTTCTGGTTTGTGTGCTTCGAGCGTTGCGCTCAGGCTCAACTTGCAGCTATGGCTGCAGGTACACCAAAGCACATTCCACACGAGTCTGCTGTGTACACACGTGAACAAGCTGGAAACGCGATGACAGGCTGGGCACACTTCCAGCCACTGTGGCAAGAAATCTGCCGCACAGACCCTGAACTATTCGACTAAGTCTCGGTTCAATCTCTTGTCCTCATCACAGAGGTCGACAACTGATCGAGTTTTCGACGCCCTTCCGCCTGAGTCATTCTTCATTGTCTCTGCAGCCGCGCAATACACGGGCGCCATTGTTGCCATCAAACTTTTTGATGACATTTCTCCAGCCACCGTTGCATGGCTTCGCGTCCTCAGTGCCGCTCTCATTCTGATTGCATTCTCATCTCGCAAGAATCATTCGTCGTGGACGCGACGTGACCTCATGTGGGTTGCTGCGTTTGGTACGGCAACTGCACTGATGAACATGTTCTTCTATTTGGCAATCGACACACTGCCCCTTGGCAAAGGTGTCACCATCGAATTCATCGGCCCCATCACGGTTGCAGCTTTGCGTACTCGGTCTTTACGCAACACTGGTGCACTTGTTCTTGCAGCAATTGGAGTCGTAGTTCTCGGTGGTGTCGAACTGGGGAACGAACCGCTCGGACTTGTCTACATTCTCGCCGCCTCTGTGATGTGGGCTGGCTACATCGTGATGGGTTCGCGTGTTGCGCTCGGTGATCGCGGAGTTGCAGGACTTGGCATCGGGCTCCTCATTGGTGGCATCCTCATCACACCATTTGCAGCACATGATGCAGGTACAGCATTTTCCAGTGTGCGCATCATGCTCGGTTGCGCATTGGTCGGATTGTTATCGAACGCCATCGGATATGGCATCGATCAAACAACTCTTCGCCGTATCCCCATTCGTCGATTCTCGGTGATGTTGGCTCTGCTTCCTGTATGCGCCGCCGTATTCGGATTTTTCTTTCTCAGTCAAACTCCCACCCTTATCGACCTATGCGGCATGGCCTTAGTTCTCGTAGGCGTTGCGGTGCAAGAGCGAGAAGAGATTGACCGCCACCAAGAGGTACTCGAGACCACCTAGCGTGGTGACTTATGGGAATCAGCCGGCGAACCCTGCAGCGCTTCGTCGCACTCTGTCTAATTGCGACCGCACTTCCGTTTGTTCCTCAGAGCTCTCCCCCTGTGGCTCAGGCAGCTGGGCTTCCACCGCTCGGTGTTGTCATTCGTGGTCATGGCAACGGACACGGTCGTGGAATGAGCCAGTACGGCGCACTCGGATGGGCCACAAAACTTGGCGCAACATGGGAAACCATTTTGAATTTCTATTACGGCGGCAGCGGTCGCGTGCTCACCACATTGACAGACGTTGATGCTCGTTCCATTCCTGCCGGCGGCATGACTGTGCGCCTTCAAACTATGGACGGAAAACAAACCGCAGTCGTCTCAGACAATCTCACTGCATCGTGGGCTGGCAAGTCACAAAACTACGGCGCGCTCGCGGCACGCATGGTGTCTAAAAATGTGTACGACGTATACGCATCACCTACCGCAACGTGTGCAGCAGACAAAGACAATCCAACCGGGTTCACGTTGATTGGCGACAATGTGAAGGGCCCCATTGATTTTGTGACTACCACAAGTGGAATTCCTACTGCAGTAGCACCAACTGATCTCATTGGGCTATGCGAACCAGCGACTAGTTCGTACAAAGCACGTATTCGCTATTACCGCGGACTCATTCGAGCAACACCAGACGGCAACGGAAACAAACGCACCGTCAACCTTGTTGCCACAGAGTCGTACATCCGTGGCGTTGTGCCTCGCGAATCACCAGCTGGCTGGGGCGACATTGCGGGAGGCCTCGGTATGCACGCATTACGTGCCCAGGCAGTTGCAGCACGCAGTTACTCACTCTCTGAATCTCGCTATTCGTGGGCAAAGACATGTGACACCCAAGACTGCCAGGTGTATCTCGCCTCAGCACTTCGCACGGTTGGTTCAAAAACTGTTTCGTTGCTCGAAGATGCGCGCACTGATCGCGCAATCGCCGAGACAGCGAACTACGTCATTAAGGATTCGAACAACACCATTGTGCGCACAGAGTTCACATCTTCAAATGGTGGACGTACAGCATCTGGGCAATTCCTGGCCCAGATTGATAACGGTGACCTCATCTCAGATGCCGCACTGCAATCATGGACACGACTTGTCTCTGCTGCCAGCATTCAGGCAAAGTACCCCTCTATCGGCGTCTTTCTTTCTGCCACCACTGTGCACGACGGTCTTGGCGGCGACTGGAATGGATACACAACATCCGTAGTGATCACCGGCACTGCTGGTTCAGTGACGCGCACTGGGTGGCAGTTCAGGGGTGACTTTGATTTGTATGCACCGTGGTACGAGGTGTTCCCTGTCGACGCACCAGACCCTGCGGCAGCACCAGTTGGTTCCATCTTGCTTGTGGGTGACTCTGTTTCAGAAATGATCGCCGATGAGTTCGCAAAGGTTGTAACCCCCGCGTATCCACTCATGAATTACCAAGCATGCGCTGGCCGCGGCATGGCAGGAGCAGATTGCTTGTTCACTGTGGCACCTCCCAGACTAGATCTCGATGGTGTTGGTGTAGTGAATACTTCTGCAACACCAGCAATCGCAATCGTGGCGCTGGGTTATAACGACGACCCAAATACCTATGAGGCAGAGGTGCAGCAAATGATGGCGGCACTCACGGCAAAAGGTGTTCAGCGAATCATTTTCGTAAACATGTCTACTCGCGCGACGTCACGTAATTATGCAAAAGCAAATGCTGCATTACTCACTGCAGCAGCTAACCCTGCAGTCACCGTCCTCGATTGGAATGCTGCAAGTTCTGCACCGAACCAATGGCGCTGGTTTGATAACACGTCATTGTGTTGCTGGGTGCACCTCAGTACCTCTGGACAAACAGAATTTGCTCTATTTCTTCGCCAACAATTAGATGCCATGCGAGCACAAGGTTTGTTGCCTGTAACTGCGGCAGCCGTTGCAGTATTGCCCGGGTTGCCATTACGTAAAACCAATCAGGGCGTGATGGTCACCACGGTGCAAAAGAAACTCAACACCTTGCTCGGGTTAAAGGGTGCCAAGAAGTTATCCACGGATGGCCAATACGGAACGGGCACATCGCGCGCGGTAAAAACCTTTCAAACACAAGTTGCATTACCAGTCACGGGAATAGTTGACCGAGCCACGTGGGATGCACTCGGACTTGCAGGTCGTACCGACTTAGCCATCTTGAAATCCGGATCTCGTCATCCATCAGTGCGCTCTATTCAACAAGCGTTAGCCAAAGTGTTGAAGAAGAAAATCTCAACATCAGATTCGTTTTCGTCGTCACTCGCAAATGATGTCAAGACATTTCAAAAGCGTGCAGGCCTAAAGGCAAGTGGCCGCGTAGGGCCAAGCACGTGGGCAGCTCTCATGGCTGCCGCAGCACTCAGTTAACAACTAGCTCTGGAAACGTTTTTTCCAGGATTCCGTGCTCACCATTTCTTCATAGTGTTCACGGTATTGACGCTTCAGTTTCTTGTATGAGCGAGCAATCTTGAAAGCCGAGCGAAACACTTCACGCTGTACCGCAATGAAGCGCTTGTAGTCACGCTCACAGATGAAACCCTCTTCAAATCGAGGATGTCGATACAAAATGCGATCATGGCGAATAGCAAGACCCACGGCGCGCACATCAATTTGTGCAACTCCCACGCGGTCCGACTTCAATGCTTTCGGCATCCATCGCCCGCCAGCGGTGAGTGGCGACAATAAGAACCCACCAAGCCGAATGGCCTTCGGGCGTGGTGGTGTAAAGCCAAGACTTTTCATCTCATCACTGAGTGGCAGGGCTTTTTCTTCGGAAACATGGCGCACTTCTTCGTGCTTTGCGGAATGGTCAATCTTCATCCACTCTTCGGGGCCAGCAAGAAAATCCTTCATCCCCCATGCCATGTATTCGGCACTCGCATACCTGTGTGAATACGCATTGCGGAATCCAAATCCGAGGTACCGCCACGCCAAGTGATACCACTTGTGATTTGGGAAAACCAATGTGTCGATAAGTGCAAAGTTGCGCACTTCGTAATACAAGGACGATGGGTTGTTCTTCAGTGCAAAGTCCGCATGCCACACTGCGATGCCGTTCATTGTCACCGTGTGTTTGCCGGTGTGCATCAAACCAAACGCAACGTCGTCTCCGCGCACAAAGACGGGAAGCGGATTATCTTTGGCAACATGCATGGGAAACACGGTGAACCACCACGCCGAGTAATCAATTTTTGGTTCAAGATGGTCGTGAATGACTTCTGAGCGGCTACGAAGGTCGAGGCCTTGTCCCATAGCTTTCAGTGGGTACACCGCACGGAACTCATACGCAGATCCGGCTTCGAACTGGAGCCATGGCTGTTCTTCGCTCAACATGGCGCCGTGAATACAAAGGTCTGGGTCTAACGAATACGACAACAACGAAATTGTTCGCACAATCGATTCAGGCTCAAGCGAAATATCATCATCCATGAACACCACGTGAGTAGACCAACCGGCTTCACGGAACTCAATCAGTCCGCGCGCAAAACCACCGGCGCCACCAAGGTTGGGGTTCGGAATGACACGAACAGGTGCACCAGCAGGAACAGATGGCACAAGATTGCGCGCGTTATCTACTACTTGAATCTGAAGATGTCCGTGCACAACTGGACACGACTGTTCAAGTTCCACTAAGCGATCGATTGTTTTCAATACATACTCTTGGCGATTGAACGTTGTAATTGCGACGCCGAGGTGAACATCTCGTTCAGGCGCAGTACTAGTTGACCACTCACCAGAGTGAACCACTACTGGCTCGTCGAGTGCAGTGACTGACACATAAAAACTTTCAGCACCCAAAGATCGAATGTCTTCGCATGCCAACGCTTCGCCAGACTCGGTAGTTGCAACAACAGTGTCTGCTCCGTTGCTATATGCAACGAGGTCAATGCGGCACCGGCCTGTCACCTTCATTGCTACAGACAGGTCTGCAATGGCTGTCAGCCTGCTCCACCGACCAGCAGAGAACACTCCAAAGGCTGTATCGAAAGTTGCTGTTGCATGCGGCGCGATGTGGGCACCATCGCTTCGAATATCACCTTGCGTTAACCGTATGTACAGAGACGGCTCAGCAAAGTCTGGCGCCGGTATCTGAATGCGTGCCAGGGGGTGAAGAGTCACGCCCCTAGTTTCACAGGGGATTCACCACGAAAGGTGGCATTGAGCGATTTTCAGAGCGACAAGAGAGGTAAATTTTTGCCACTTCTAGGGCTTCTTTGATGGTCACATCCATATCGAGATAGCGATATGTACCCAAACGGCCAAGAAACGTAACGCAACTGGCTTGCTGAGCCGCCGCCACATAATCGCTCAATTGCTTCTTTTCTTCCACCTGACGGATTGGGTAATACGGGATGTCTTCACCTTCAGCCAGTCGGCTGTATTCGGTGTACACGGTGGTTCCCGCATGATTTTCCCATGGTGCAAAATGCTTGTGCTCGGTAATGCGTGTGTACGGCACGTCAACATCGCAGTAGTTCATCACCGGACAGCCTTGATAATCGCCATCAGATGACGACTCAACGAAATCCAATGTTCGATATCCCAGTGCGCCGAACTTGCCTTCGAAATATTGATCGATTGGCCCAGACCAAAAAACATGTTCAGCATCTGCAACATCACTAGGAGTCACGGTTGTATTCAACGACACTTCAATGAGTGGATGATCAAGGATTGCTTCCACGATTGGTGTGTAGCCATCACGCGGAATGGCTTGGTACGGGTGGTTGAAGTAACTGTCTTCATAGGTGAAACGAACTGGAAGCCGGGCAAGAATAGAAGCCGGTAGTTCTGTAGGAGATACTCCCCACTGCTTCTGTGTATAGCCCTTGAAAAATGCCTCGTACAGTTCACGGCCCACAAACTTCAATGCCTGATCTTCAAACGAGACTGGCGTATCAATGGTGCTGTCTGCTTTGGCAGCGATAAATGCTTGTGCTTCATCTGGTGACATTGTGGCGTCAAAGAATTGATTGATGGTGTGCAGATTGACTGGCAACGAATACACCTTGCCGCCAGATGTTGCCTTCACTCGATGGTTATAGGGCACCATGTCACCGAATCGGTTGATGTACTCCCACACATGTTCATCACCCGTGTGAAAAATATGCGGGCCATATACATGCACCATCACGCCATTCGAACGTCGTTCGGTGTGCGCATTTCCAGCAACGTGCGACCTGCTGTCCACCACACGAGAAGCAATGCCGGCGTCAGCTAATTCACGAGCAACAACTGCGCCTGAGAAACCAGCGCCGACGATGATGATGGATGCTGACACGCGTTGAACGCTAGTGGGTTCTACTTCAGTGTGAGAGCCATGGCGCGCACAGGCCGTCTAGATCACGCACTTCAATACGGTCACGGTTTTCCCATGTGACCTGATTAGTGGGGTCTGGACGCAACTTGAACACACGGAAACTCATCTCAGTGGTGTCCACTGAAAGAATGCGACCAATCAATGGGTCACCTAAATCGAGGATGATCTTGATTGTCTCAAGCGCCTGGATAGAACCGATGATGCCTGGCAATACACCGAGAACACCTGCTTCTGCACACGACGGTGCAAGTTCTGCTGGCGGTGGTTCTGGAACCATGTCACGATACGTAGGTCCGCGTAGTGGGTGGAACACCGAGACCATTCCTTCGAAACGAAAGATGCTTCCGTGTACAACTGGAATACCAAGCTTCACGCTTGCGTCGTTCAGCAAATAGCGGCTTGGGAAGTTGTCTGCACCGTCAACGACTACGTCGTAGCCAGTCATGATTTCAATAATGTTTTCAGCAGTGAGACGAACGTCGTACGTGTTGACTTTGACGTCTGGGTTCAACTTGGCAATTGTTTGACGCGCTGATTCAACTTTGCGCTCACCAATACGATCCATGTTGTGCAGAATTTGTCGCTGCAAGTTTGATGCATCAACTTCGTCCATGTCGACAATGCCAATTGTTCCTACGCCTGCGGCTGCAAGGTACAGCGCAGCTGGTGAACCAAGTCCGCCAGCACCCAACATGAGTACTTTTGCGCCAAGAAGCTTTGCTTGTCCTTCGATGCCTACTTCAGGCAACAAAAGGTGACGCTGATAACGATTGCGTTGATCGGGTGTCAGCGTGACGGGTTGACGCCACTCGCGTCCTTCGTCTTTCCATTTGCCAAAACCACCAGCGACCGACAAAACATCGGTGTACCCAAGTTCTTGCAATGTTTGTGCAGCAAATGCGCTTCGCACTCCGCCTGCGCAATACACAACGATTGTCTGGTCGCGATCGACAGCTCTTCCTTCAATCTGAGCCTCAAGGTGTCCACGCGGAATGTGTAATGCGTTGGGAAGCGCGCCCTGTTCGTACTCGTCTGGTTCGCGAACATCGAGAACGACGACGTTCCCTTCTTCGATGCGCTTTTGTGCCGCAGCGGTGTCGATTTCGACGATCTGGGACTTGGCCTGAGCAAGCAGGTCACGGAATGATGCCATGACCAAAACCCTACCGACTAAGTCGGGAATTCAGCACCGTCCATCAGCGCCTGCAAAATAGGCGTGATGCGGCCAACGAGACGCACGTGGGCAATGTGGTCCAACTCGGTCTCATTGCCATTGATGATGACAACACGAGCACCTGATGCCCGCGCACGAACCACTGCTTGATTGGCCGGTGACACTCCCAAAGTGGAACCAATGGCCAGCATCAATGAGCATTTTTCTGATGCGGAAAATGCACCGTGGATTACTTCAGGGTCGAGAGACTGTTCAAACAACACGGCATCGCTCTTTACGATGCCACCACATTCAAAACAATCAGGGTCTTCTTCACCATTGCGCACACGCACGATGTAGTCACTCATAGGTCGACGGTCATCACAATCCCAACAACGTGCATACGCAATCGTGCCGTGCAGTTCCCACACTTTGTCTTCGTCGATTCCTGATGCTTGATGCAAACCGTCCACATTTTGTGTCACGACAGCAGCCAGTTTGTTTGCTCGTTGTAGACGCACCAGAGCCTTATGCCCATCATTGGGTAATGCCGAGCCATCGAAAGTTCGTTCACGCCCAGCCCATGCCACTTTTCGCACTTCTGGATCATTGAGGTAATAACTCAATGTCGACGTGCGCTCAGCTAATGGGTTTGTCTTCCACAAGCCCCTCGGCCCTCGAAAATCGGGAATTCCAGAATCTGTAGAGATACCAGCACCGGTGAATACGACGACATTGTCGGCTTCTTGTAGCCACTGAATAACCGTTGCAAGGTCGTTTGAATCTATGTTTTCCACTTCCTCCATTCTGACTCATTTCTCCACATTTGGAAACACCGATATCAAGGAGAAATCATGCAGAACATTCCTTCGCAGTCCATCACCATCACCCAATGGAAAGACGCCGTTGTGGAGGCGCATGGTTATTCCATCACGGACCCGTATGTAGAGATGTTCTGGTTGCCAGTTCTTGGGCCAACCGCCACGTGGCTTCTGCGCAGGTTTTCATTCGGACTCATCGAGCAACCCGATGGGGTGACGTTAGATATTCATGATCTGGCACGATCACTAGGCGTTGCCTACTCGCCTGGAAAACACAATTCCTTTACGCGCGCTTTGCAACGGTGCACCATGTTTGGCGTGGCGCATCAGATTGCTCTACTGCCCCACCTCACAGTGGCCGTACGAACCACCTTGCCCCCGGTATCGCAACGCCATCTGGCGCGCCTTCCAGAAACACTTCAAGTTGCTCACCAGCAGTGGAGTGCCCATCTGACTGTTTCGCCATAAACAACTGCCCACTGGGCATAACATTCATTTCGCATGAAGCGTCACATCATCTCTTGTTTTCTTTCGGCTCTCGCAGTGACCTCATGCGTCCTTCCCTTTGCACCGGTAGCACATGCCGCTGAAAAGAAGAATGTTCTCATCGTTGGTGATTCCGTCTCCACTGTTCTTCGCTGGTCACCTGAGTCGATGAGGCCACTGTGGGGAAAGGCGTACAACTCCACACTCGAGGTCTGGGGCTGCCAAAAACTCCTTACTGAAGGCTGCAACCCAAGCAAAAACCCCAGTGCACTCGCATCAGTTCTGAAACACAAGAACGACAACATCGACATCGTTGTTGTGATGACTGGCTACAACGACACTGGCGACGAATACCTACGCCAAGCAATTCGCAAAATAAATAAGGCCGTCAAGGAAATGGGTGCAGAACTTATGTGGCTCACGTACAGACAGAACGGCAATGTGCGCATCAAGGCGCGCGGCTTCAACAAAGTCGTACGTCAAGAAGCCAAACGACTCAATATGTCCATCTTCGATTGGGATGCCAAATCCCGCACGAAGAGCGCATGGTTTAACGGAGCATCGACACACATGAACGCACTAGGCGGAAAGGCCCTTGGTCGTGGCATTCGTGCTGCGCTCGACCTGCATTATGCAAGCGTCGCAACTACGACAACAATCGCAACTACCACCACAGTTCTCGATACCACCACAACAGTTGCGCCGTAATAGGTTGGGCACGTGAAATTACGTGTCTTTACAGAACCTCAGCAAGGCGCCAGTTACTTTCAATTGCTGGCCGTTGCCCAACGCGCAGAAAAACTCGGATTCGATGCATTCTTTCGAAGTGATCACTTTCAGAAAATGGGAGACCAGTTCTCTGGCTTACCTGGCCCGTCAGATGCTTGGATCACACTCGCCGGCATTGCGCGAGAAACATCCACTATTCGTCTAGGCACGTTGGTGAACTCGGCAACGTTTCGTTTACCTGGCGTTCTTGCAATCAGTGTGGCCAACGTTGATGCAATGTCGAATGGCCGTGTGGAACTAGGGCTTGGTGCCGGTTGGTATCTCGCTGAGCACACGTCGTATGGCATTCCATTTCCTGCACTTGGTGAACGCTTCAATGTGTTGACTGAACAACTCTCCATCGTTACAGGGCTATGGAATACACCAGCCGATCAGACATTTTCGTTTGCTGGAAAACACTTTCAACTCACAGACTCACCTGCATTGCCAAAGCCCGTGCAGTCTCCCCCACCCATCATCATTGGTGGCGGCGGCCCGAAGCGCACGCCAATGCTTGCTGCTCGTTTTGGTGCCGAATTCAACTTGCCATTCCAAGGAAAAGAATTCTTTAGTCAGCAATGTGATCGTGTGAGAGCAGCGTGTGATTCCATTGGTCGTGACCCACAATCACTGGTGTACTCGAATGCTCTGATTGCTTGCATAGGGAAAGACGAGAAAGAGATTGCGCGTCGTGCCGCGGTCATTGGTCGCGATGTTGATGAACTACGCCTCAATGGTTTGTGTGGCACCCCGGCAGAGGCCGTTGAGCGTTTACTGGAGTGGAAAGCGTCCGGAGCGCAACGCGTGTACTTACAGATGCTTGATCTTGATGATCTTGAACATCTCGACCTCATTGCAACAGAGGTCATGCCACACGTGGCGTAAACCTCTTGTTAGGTAAAAAGTTTTGCCGGCAACATGTCGCGGTGTGCATCAAGCAATTCGTCTACCAATTGCCAAATCTGATTCAGGTCTAACTCTGCAGCAGTGTGCGGGTCGAGCATTGCTGCGTGATACACGTGATCGCGCTTTCCTGTGAGAGCGGCTTCCACCGTGAGTGACTGCACATTGATGTTCGTTT
>Ga0207909_1000324_pt1 | contig 17143 bp, 12 predicted proteins | sample LakMenEpi05May10_FD_150672 | JGI IMG/M metagenome (GOLD analysis project Ga0207909, IMG submission 150672) | Freshwater microbial communities from Lake Mendota, WI - 05MAY2010 deep hole epilimnion (SPAdes) | ecosystem: Environmental > Aquatic > Freshwater > Lake > Epilimnion/Euphotic zone ...
CCGCCTTCCATGTTCTGCTGGTGGTTCCTGTTGAAGGCTGTGGCAATCAACATGTCACGCGTGGGGTTGGGCAACAGGTCGCCAGCAAGCTGTTGGTGGATAAACGTATTGTAGGGCATGTTTATGTTGAAAGCATTGATGACCCAATCCCTGTAAGGAGACATGTCCCGCAGCCGGTCAACGGTATAGCCATGGGTGTCTGCAAACCTTGCAAGGTCCAGCCATTCGGCCGCCATTCTCTCGCCATAATGTTTTGACTGCAACAGCCGATCCACCTGCTTTTCATAGGCATTGGGCGAGGGGTCTTGCACAAAGGCATCCATTTCTTCCAGTGTTGGCGGTAGGCCAATAAGGTCCATGCTAACCCTGCGCAGGAGCAATTCCTTTGAAGCCTGTTTTGAAGGCTGGAGATTGTTCTGCAGCAGTGTAGAAAAAACAAAATGATCAATAGGGTTCGTACCATTCAATGATGCAGGAATGGAGGGGATGGGTTTTTTGATTGGCTTCACAAAAGCCCAGTGAGGCTGGTATACAGCACCCTCTTCAATCCACTTGATCAGGTAGGCCTTTTCCTTTGCAGAAAGGTCAAGATGCGATTGCGGTGTGGGCATTTTGTATTCGGGATCAGCAGAGATGATCCTGTGAAATACTTCACTTTTTGCCAGCTTTCCAGGAGCGATGGCCACCTTGCCCGGACTTTCAGGGAGAAATCCATAGGCTGCTGATGACTGGTCAAGGCGCAAGCCTGCTTTTTGTTTTGCCTTGTCAGGACCATGACAGGCAAAGCATTTATCAGAGAGGATGGGCTTCACATGCTGGTTGTAATCCATTGGTGTGCTGATCTTCCTGTATTCAGCCGCTACGTCTGCAGGCAGCTTCGGCACATCATTTTGCTCTGGAGCAAGAATGAACAGGCTTGGAACCAAAGGAATGATATACTTGAGCATCAAATCATTTTTTTGTTGTGTCAGGTTTTTTGAACGCAAATCCACCGGCTTCGATGGTCAGGTTTGGCAAGGCCTGTTTGAGTTTGGCAATGCCCTCTACAGTTGCATTGGTCTTCCACAAAAACAAGGTCTTGAGGTTTTTGCAGGCAGCAAGTTTTTCCAATCCCTTGTCTGAAACTGCCGTGCCATAGAGGTTCAACTGTTCGAGCGACTGCATTGATTTGAGTTGATCCATCCCTTCATCTGTAACCTTGGTTTTTTCCAATTGAAGCTGGCGCAGGTTCTTGAACTGCTTTATTTTTTGCAGGTCATCGTCGGTCACCGCCTGGTTGGTAAGTTTCAGTTGTACCACCTGTTCTTTTAAGCCAATGGCCTGGTCTAACATTGTGCTCTTGAAATTTTTCAGGTTCACAAAATTCAGTGAAAGCCCGTTTGATCCTGATTGAACAGGAGTAACAACCACATTCAATTTTCTAATGGCATCAATGTTGATTGGATTGGCTGCAGCAATGCTGATGGTTTTTGTTGGAAGAACTGCTGCCGTTTTTTCAACTGGTGGTGGGGGCGGAGGCTCCTCTGCGTCAACCGTTTCAGTGATCTTGACAACAGTGGTTTCTATTGTGGTTTTGGCAAAAGGATCAGCCATTTTGACCCAACGATGAATGATGGCAATCTCGCCGGCACTGAGTTGTTTTTTGCCCTTGGGTGGCATATGGTCCTCATCCTCCAAAGGCAAGAGCAGGTGGGTGTAGAGCTTGCTGTTGTCGGCATCTCCAGCCGTCAGCACGGCACCATTCTTTCCACCTTGTTTGATGAAATCCTCTGAATCAAGACGTAGACCGCCTTTCTTTTTGATTTTAGAATGGCAGGAATAACATTTGCTTTGAAGAATGCCCACCACCTGGTCTTGGTAAAGAGAAATTTCTCGTGGGGCTTCTGTTTTTTCGACAATAGAATCGGCCTTGGGTACTTCTGTGGATGTTCTCACTGTCGAATCTATCATCACCACGGCCTTGGTTGTTTCTTCATCCACAAGACCAAAAAAATAATCTTCACCGTGGGTCAGGGTCCCACCCAGGTGCCCTGCAACGGCCATCACTGCACAGGTAATCCATACCAGCAGTCGTCTGTATTGGGCAATAAAATAGGCCAAGAATCCCAAGGCGCAGGTTGCAATGCCAGTCCATTGGTGTTTTTGCACCAGATCAACATCATATTCCCCAGATCCTGCGAGCAGGTATCCTGCGATACAGGCAAGAAGTGCTGAAAGGGCTCCAGTCAACAATGCGTAAGACAATGCGGAGTCAAAATGTTTTCTTTTTTCAGCGCCGAAAAGGCTGATGATAAAAGCAAATGCAAAAATACCAATAGGAAGGTGAACCAATAGCGGATGAAGGTGTCCGATCAGTGCTGTGTTGATGGAAGACAAAAATTGAATATCACCCACGTTGATTAAAGTGCTTTTTTCATTTTAACGAGCTCGATCCTGGTATCTGTCACTTCCAGTATTTCAAATTCGAATTTACCGATTATGATCTTCTCTTTTTGTTTTGGGATGGATTCATTGTGGTGAATAATATATCCGGAAACGGTTTCTGATAGGTTCATCTCCAAATCAAGGTTGTATTTCTCAATGAGCGGCTCAATTTCAAGCCTTCCTGAGAACTCGTATTCATCCTCTCCCACTTCTCGCTCTGTCAGTTCCTCAACATCATATTCGTCTTTTATTTCGCCAAACAATTCTTCCAGCAGGTCCTCCATGGTGATGATGCCCGAAGTTCCTCCAAACTCGTCCACCACCCAGGCCATGCTCTTCCGCTCCTTGATGAGCTGGTTCATCAGGTCGGTGGCCGTCATGCTTTCTGGCACTGCAGGGATGGGAAGCATGATGGAACGGATGTTCTCAGGGGTTTTGAACAAGGAGATCTGGTGCACATACCCCACAATATTGTCAATATTTTTTTCATAGACCACCAACTTGCTGAGGTTGGTATCGATGAACCTGTTTTTCAATTTTTCAATGGAGTCATGTAAACTGATGGCTTCGATTTCTTTTCTTGGCACAAGGCATTGGCGAATCTTGACATAAGGCAAGGTCAGTGCGGCCTCAAACAATTCCTTGTTCATTTCCTGGCTTTCAAATTCCTTTTCATCCCTTTGCTGGATGAAGTTTTCCAGTTCCAGCCTTGTGAAATTGTTCTTGTTTTTTCTGATATGAACATTCACCAGGTTCTTCAGGATCCATTCAGAGAGGGAGACGAAATAATTGGCGATGGGGTAGAAAATATTGTAAAAGAAACGCAGCAGGGGCGCAAGAAAGAACATCAAGGTGTCAGCCTTTGACCTGAAAATGGCCCGACAAAAAAAGAAGTATATCATGAAGGCCCCTGTTGACACCACCAGGTCAAAAAGAATCCTGATGTACAGAAAATAGGGTACAAAATCTTGCGAAAGATAGCTCTCAGTTGTTTTCCAAAGTGGGGTAAGGAATTCATCTACCAAAAGACCATAGATGACAAGGGAGATGATGATGCCCACAATCATGGCACTGATGAATTTGGCAGGCTCATCCAGGTAGGCGGAAAGGGTATAAGCGCTTTTGGAACGCTGTTTTTTGCGCAATTCTATCGATAACCTGTTTAGCGACACAAATCCAACTTCTACTCCGGCAAAAAAACCTGCCAGCAAGAAAGCAATCAAAATGCCAGACAATAATAGCGTACCCATAGTGTTTATTTAGGAATGCATATTCCCTATTGTTAGCCACGAAATTTGGCGATCATTTCCTTCACCTCATTTGTTGCCCTCTCAAGCTCATCGTTCATGATTACCTTGTCAAAGCTGTTCCTGTATTCCATTTCTTCTTTAGCCTTGCTGATCCTTGTGTGGATGTGCTCATCAGATTCAGTTCCCCTCCTCATCAGTCTTTCTTGCAGTATCTCGATGGATGGTGGCTCAATGAAGATTGTCAGCACCTGTTCGCCAAACATTTTTTTTACATTCACGGCACCTTTTACGTCAATATCCAGTAAAGGTGTTTTGCCTTCACTCCAGATTCTTTTCATTTCATCAACGGTAGTGCCATAGTACATTCCAGGGTATACCATTTGCCATTCAACAAACTGGTCCTTGTCAATTTTTTCCTTGAATTGTTCTTCTGAGATGAATATGTAATCAACCCCATCTGTTTCACCGCCACGGATTTTTCTGGTGGTGGCAGACACGCTGAAAGAGAGCTGGTCGGCCATGACCGCAAGCAGTTTTGACTTGATGCTTGTTTTGCCTGCGCCCGATGGTGCAGTCAGGATGATGATCTTGTGTTGTTCTGTTTCACGCATGGTGTCTGGATCTTCAATGACTTTTATAAAAGTCAATATGACTTTGGTCCCTTACTTGAAACGCTTTTTCCCGAATTTCTGGGGAGGCCTGTTTTTCCCACCGCCAACAGCATTTCCGCCACCATTCGGGCGATTGCGTTGTTGGAATCCGCCGCTTTTTCCACGTTTTTGGAAACGGTCATCTTGCTCCCTATAAGCCCTTACAAAGGGTGTACTGGTAAATTCGAGCTGTCCTTTGGTGATGGAGTTCAGTTCGCTCCTGATGCTTTCATCAGGGATGAGTTCCTTGTGCCAGGTATTGTAGGCAAGCTTCATGTAATAGGCAATGATGTGGGAGAAGCCGGAACGTTTTTCTTCGTTTTCTTCAGCCATTGCCTTGGCAATCACCAGTTCAAGGTGCTTCCCAAGGTGATAGTATTTCGGATGCCTTTTAGGGTAAGGCAATGGTTTAGGCTTTGCCATCAGCGACTCCCGTGTAGGAATCGGATACGGGCTTTCCACTTCCAATTTGAAATCAGAAATTAAAAAAAGATGGTCCCAGAGCTTGTGCCTGTAATCCTCGATATTCTTGAGTTGTGGATTGATGAAGCCCATCAATTCTATAACTGCCTGCGCATTTCTTAGTCTTCTTTCCTTGTCTTCGATTGAAAGGATATGCCCCACCATCTGCTGCACATGCCTACCATACTCCCTCATCACAAGGTGACTTCGATTGGTATTGTATTCCATTATTGTCTTTTGAGAGCAACAAAAATAAGGTTTATGGGGCGATTTTGAGAATATTTTGCTTTTTGAAGGTTTAAAGGTTGAGAGGTTTAAAGGTTTAGGGGTGTAGAGGTTTAAGGGTTTAGGGGTTTGGGGTGTTGGCTTTTTCTTAAACCATTGATAATTCTTGACACCTTTTCAATTCTTGCCCTTGATTCACTGATTTGTGAAGTGTTAATGTATCCCAGATCGCCAGATATGAGAACATGATTAAGTAGTTCCAGTAAACTGGAATAAGCCATTGCGTAAAAATGTGATTTATCCTTTGGTGTTATTCTACCAGATCCCTCTGCCAGATTTGAGGTAATGCTGATGGCTGCCCTCCGCATTAGGTCTATTAATGTAAAACGTTCCCGATTTGGGAGTGATGCTGAGAGCAAGTAAATATGTTTGACCAGGCCTTTGGCTTCTTGCCAAGCTTCCAATTTCTCAAATGAAAAAACCATTTTATGCAAAATTGGCAAGAACTTCATCCTTTTTAAGGTGAAATAAACGCCCAGAAATTGTATTTCCCCCAAACCTCTAACCCCCTAAACCTCTAAACCTTTAAACCCTTAAACCCTCACATAAACCTTCCTCTTGTCCATGATATACCCCACCAGCCAGCAAACCATCATGAGCGAGATAGAATACAGCAATGCGCCCATGGCTCCGGGTGTTATTTTTTGAAAGAAATCCTTGCTGATTACGGCAGTCAGGCTTCTGCCATCTTCGTCCCTGATCAGGTTGAAGGTCTTCGGAATAAAGCTGGACAGGACATAGATGAAGAGTGGATTTTTCCCGAAGACTTCAAAGAAATAATTGCCTGTCCGGAAGCTTGTTTTGGCGTTCAGGTAAACCAATGATCCAATCATCAGCAAAGAAATTCCGCAGGTATACAAAACGTAAGAGCTGGTCCAGATTTTTTTGTTGATCGGGAAAACATAATGCCAGCAATAGGCGATGGCCATCAGCGCTGCACCAGCGAGCAATACTTTTGCAATGCCCTCGTAATCTTTGCCCTTTTCGCGCAGCAATACACCCGCAAAATATCCGATGATCACATTTACTGCTGCAGGGAAGGTGCTCAGGAATCCCTCAGGTTCAAATGGAACCCCTTCACCTTTGTACATGTGGTTTTCACCAACCAGCCATTTGTCAATGGGTACGCCAAGATTGCCCATCATGGTATAATCTCCACCCAGGTACAAGGCCAGCCAATAGCCCAGCAAGATGGCGATGCTTGCGTAGATGACGGCCTTTCTTGAAAGAAAATGAATCATCATGGCGGCAATGCCATAACAGAGCGCAATACGGGCCAATACTCCAAAAATGCGGGTCTTGTCAATGGTTTTGGGAATCCATTCGCCAGCAGAATTGATGCTGACAAAAGGATACCAAGACAACAAATAGCCAATCAGAAAAATGAGGAAAGTTCTTTTGAGAATCTTGCCAGCCACCTTTCCATTGCCCATTCCAGCCATTTTAGGCATGGTGAAGGCCATGGCATTGCCCACCGCAAACAGGAAGGAGGGAAAGACAAGATCAGTTGGTGTAAATCCATGCCAGGAAGCATGCTCCAGTGGTTCAAATGGGGCTGATCCGGCCTGGTTGTTTACGATGATCATGAAGCATACTGTCATCCCCCTGAATACATCAAGGGCTGTAAAACGTTCTGTTGTTGACATGATGGAGCAGGTTGGTTGGTTCGTTGAATTTAAGGAATTTGGCCAAAACTGGTTTGATCCGGCTTAAAATCTTTTGGGCAATGAAAACGTTTGAGATAGAATAGGTTGCTTTTCTATTCTTCATCCATTCCTCATTCTCACATATTTTAATTAATTTGACGACCGCTAACAACTTGCCATGACCAACAAAATTGGAATGAATTTGCTGCTTTGGGGAACAGAGATCAATGCGTGCCTTTTTCCGGTATTGGAGCAAATCAAAGCCGCTGGTTATGATGGTGTGGAAGTCCCCATTTTTGATACTGATCCTGATTATTGGGAGCCCTGGAGGAAAAAGCTGGATGAATTGCAGCTCGACCGGGTTGCCGTAACCATCAATGGCCCAGACCATCACCAGATCAGTGCCGATCCATCCATGCGCCATAAAACCCTCGAAAGAAACAAGATGGCCCTGGAATGTGCGCAGGTATTGGGTTCCAACCTGCTCACCGGTCCCTATCATTCAGCACTTGGTGTATTTACTGGAAGCAAATCATCCGAAGAAGAAAACAATTGGGCAGCAGAAAACCTGTTTGAACTGGCTGAACATGCCAAGTCAATGAACATCACGCTTGGGCTTGAATACCTGAACAGGTTTGAGAGCTATCTGGTTTCCTGCACCGATGAGTTGATTGCATTGGTGGATCGCGTTGGTCATCCCAATTGTCAATTGATGTTTGATTCATTTCATGCCAACATTGAGGAAACCAATCTAGGTGATGCTATCAGAAGAATGGGCAATCGGTTGGTGCACGTGCAGTTGTCTGAAAACCATCGGGGGACACTGGGTGCAGGGCATGTTGACTTCAAGGACATCCTGACAGCACTTGATGAGATCAACTACAAGGGCATGATCAGCATAGAGGCATTCAGCAGCAAACTCAGCGCAGCCAACATCTGGCGCAACATGTTTGAATCTGAACTGCAGCTGGTGAATGACAGTATTCAATATTTAAAAAGCATATAACATGAAAATAAACATTGCCATCGTCGGACTCGGATTTGGTGCAGAGTTCATCCCCATTTACCAAAGACATCCGAATGCCAACATGTACGCCATTTGCCAGCGCAACGTGGAAAAACTCAATGCCATCGGCGATGCTTTTGGGATTGAAAAAAGATATTCAGATTACGATGAACTGCTGAAGGACCCTGAAGTTGATGCGGTTCACATCAATTCTCCCATTCCCAACCACGCAGAACAGTCCCTGAAAGCCTTGTATGCGGGCAAACATGTTGCCTGTACCGTACCCATGGCCACCAGTGTTGAAGACTGCATGAAAATTGTGAAGGCATGTAAAGAGACGGGAAAGAAATACATGATGATGGAAACAGTTGTGTATGCAAGGGAGTTTCTATTTGTAAAAGAGATGTATGAGAAAGGTGAATTGGGTAAGGTTCAGTTCCTGAAGGCTTCTCACCAGCAAGACATGGACGGCTGGCCTGACTATTGGCCTGGCCTTCCTCCCATGCACTACGCAACCCATTGCGTTGGCCCGGTTGCAGGATTGCTGAAGCTGGAAGCGGAGTATGTTTCTTGCTTTGGTTCAGGAACCATCCGTGAAGAACTTGCACAGATCCACAATTCGCCATTTGCAGTAGAGTCTGCCCATATCAAATTCAAAAATTCTGACCTGAGTGCTTATGTTTACAGGTCGCTATTTGATGTTGCGCGCCAGTACCGCGAGAGCTTTGAAGTCTATGGTTCCAAAAAATCATTTGAGTGGGCATTGATTGAAGATGAAGCGCATGTAGTGCATACGGCAAAGCTGCCAGAGCACGAGATTCCTGCAAAAGTAAAAGTGCCCGACTATGCTCATTTGCTTCCAGAAGGAATTAGGGATTTCACAACCAAGGGAGTTTATGATGTGGCTGAAAATACCCACCTGAGCTTCACACAAGGCGCAGGACATGGCGGGTCGCACCCACACCTTGCCCATGAGTTCCTGATGGCCCTGGTGGAAAACCGCGATCCATTCCCGAATGCCGCCCAATCAGCCAACTGGACATCCGTAGGCATCCTTGCCCACGAGTCAGCCATGGAAGGTGGCGCAATTAAGTACTTGCCTGATTTTTTTAATGCATGATTGGGTTAAGGGTTTATAGGTTTAGGGGTTTAAAGGTTTAGGTTATCTTCTCACCTCTAAACCCCTAAACCTCTCCACCCCTAAACCCCTCCACCACTCAACCACTCTCAACCCCATACCATGAAGTTCCTCCTCACCCTCTCCCTTCTCCTCTCAACTGCATTCGCCCAGCAGGCGCGCCGCATTGAAGTGCTTTTTCTTGGAGACAAGGGACACCACAAGCCCATTGAGCGTGTGCCACAACTGATGGCAGCCCTTGGCCCTAAGGGAATCAACATCACCTACACGGATGACTTGTCTGACCTGAATCCCAAGACCCTGGCCAAATACGATGCATTGATGGTTTTTGCCAACTGGGATACACTTCCTGCTCCTGCAGAGAAGGCATTGCTGGATTTTGTGGCCTCCGGTAAAGGGTTTTTACCCATCCATTGCGCATCCTATTGTTTCAGGAATTCTAATGAATATGTAAAGCTTGTGGGAGGACAATTCTGGCGCCATACCATGGATTCCATTACTACACAAACAGTGCAGCCCCAGCACCCTGTAATGGCAGACCTAAAGCCTTTCACTGCCTATGATGAAACCTATCTGCACAGCCAGTTGCAGCCAGACAATAACGTGTTGGCGGTGAGGGAAATCAAAGCTGATCAGAAGAAAGACAAGCCAGGAGCAAGTACTGAACCCTATACCTGGACCCGCACGCATGGCAAGGGAAAGGTTTTTTATACGGCCTATGGCCATGATGAAAGGACCTGGCAGCTTGCTGGTTTTCAGGAGTTGATTTACAATGGCATCATCTGGTCTGTCAACGATGCAGCCAGGGCAGCGCATGTTGCCAGAGCGCCCCAAAAATTTGAATACCGTGCGGCCAAATTGCCCAACTATGAGCAACGTCCCGGCATCCAATACCAACAACTGGCATTGACCCCCGAAGAATCCATGAAGCATATTCAAGTGCCGGTTGATTTCAAGTTAGAAATGTTTGCTGCTGAGCCCAACGTGATGCATCCCATTGCCTTGAGCTGGGATGAAAAGGGCAGGCTCTATGTCCTGATTACAAAAGATTATCCCAATGAACGCAAGCAGGAAGGGGGAAGTGATTATATCATGGTTTGTGAGGACACCGATAAAGATGGAAAAGCGGATAAGTTTACGCCCTTCGCAGAAGGCCTTAGCATTCCTACCGGAATGGTCTTTGCCAATGGAGGTTTGATCGTTTCTCAAGCACCACACATGCTTTTCCTAAAGGATACTGATGGTGACGGCAAGGCGGATCTCAAAAAAATCCTGTTCACAGGTTTCGGCACCGGAGATACACATGCCGGCCCATCCAACCTGCATTATGGATTCGACAATTGGATCTGGGGATGTGTGGGATATTCAGGCTTCAAGGGCAAGGTGGGAACGGCGGATTCACTCCAGTTCGGACAGGCGTTTTTCCGCTTCAAGGCAGATGGCAGCAAGCTGGAATGGATGACCAGCACTTCCAACAATACCTGGGGCTTTGCCTTCAATGAAACCAATGATGTGTTCGGCTCTACGGCCAACAATTCCCATGGCTGGTACATGGCCATCCCACATTCCTATTTCAATGCACCCAACAACAATGGCAGCAGAAGCACTGACACCCATCGAGACATGAAGCCCATCACTGAAAAGGTAAGGCAGGTGGATGCATTCGGTGGATTTACCGCCGCCGCGGGTCATAATTTTTATACGGCAAGGGCCTTCCCTAAAAAATACTGGAACAGCATCGCTTTTGTTGCAGAGCCAACAGGCCATATTCTGCACCAGAACAACATGCAGAAAAAAGGAACCGATTTTTACGACAAGGAAAGCTTCAACCTGATGGCTGGAGCAGATGAGTGGTTCTCTCCTGTATTTGCAGAAGTGGGTCCTGATGGTGCCGTCTGGGTTGCAGACTGGTACAGCTATATCATTCAACACAATCCAACGCCCAAAGGATTTGACAATGGTCCCGGAAATGCCTACCAGACGGATCTTCGCGATTTCACGCACGGCAGGATTTACAGGGTTTCTTACAAGGAGGCGCCTGAATACAAGCCTTTGTCCCTTTCCATCTCAGATGCAAAAGGATTGTTGGCTGCTTTGAAAAACAACAACATGTTCTGGCGCATGAATGCCCAACGCATGTTGGTTGAACGCGGACAGAAAGATGTTGTTGCAGACCTGATTGCTTTGGTAAAAGATCCTTCTGTGGATGAAATTGGCATCAACGCACCAGCCATTCATGCCCTATGGACACTGAAAGGATTGAATGCACTGGATGAGGCAACCATTGCTGCAGCCCTGGCGCATCCCTGTGCTGATGTTAGAAAAAATGCCATCAAGGTGATGGACTTTTCAGCCGCTTCAGTGGCCACTATTTTGAAAAACAATGTGTTGCAAGACAAAGATCCATTGGTGGTGATGAATGCCCTTTTGCTTTTTTCAAAGTCACCGCTTGATCCTGCAGCAGAGAGTGCATTTTTTGCACGCATGAACAAATCTACTGAAGTGGAAGACAGGTGGATGCCCGATGCCTTTGCCTGCGTGCTCACGGCCAACAATGGCAAGCTGATGAAAAAGCACTTGCAAAGCCAAATCAAGGCCAGCATGTCAAAGAAAACTGCAATGCCTGCCATGGATCATTCCATGCACCAGATGGGAGGAGCAAAGCCTGCATCATCTGCCAAGGCAACAGGCATAGATCTTGTTGTATCAGACATCAAAATTGATCCAGCTGCCCCTGCTGTGCGCGAAAGAATCAACATCACTGTAGAAGTGAAAAACCAAGGAACGGTTGATCTTGAAAAAGAAAACTTCGTCCCCCTGGACATCCGATTCGAAGGCATGGGCATCAAGGTTGATCAATACAGCAGGAATTTCAAGGAAGGCATAAAGGCCGGTGAAACGGTCTCCATCACCAAAAACCTGAACGGTCCCTGGGTTGGCAACATCAGTGTAGGAACAGATGTGGTAGGAGATTATAACCTGATCGTCGCTATCGACAAGGCCAACGAAGTAAAGGAGTCCAACAAGAACAACAATTCTTTTACAAAAAAAATCACCTTCAGCCGTCCTGCAGACATGAATGCTTTTGCACTGGAATCAGCACTGAAAAGCTATGCGAACAAGGCTCCTGCGGATAGCCTTGTTTCCATTTTGAAGAGTACCCAAGCCATGGACCAGCAGTCCAAAAATGGCATCCTAAAGGCCATGGCTGAAGGATGGAATTACAGGTTGAAGGACATCAAGCTCACAGCGGCGGACAAGAATTTTCTTGCTTCTATCAATCCCGGCAATTCAAATGAAAGATTATCCAGGCTGATGACTGCCTGGGGCATTGCCACTGAAGGACAGTCCAATGCGGATGTGCTCAGGATCAAGATCAGCACCATCAAGGAAGCGATGAAATTCAGCCTGAAGGAATTTACAGTAAAGCCTGGCCAGTCGGTAGAAATTGCGTTTGAGAACCCCGATGCCATGCAACACAACATGGTTATCACAAAGCCCGGTATGCTTGAAAAAGTGGGAAGGGCAGGAGATGCAATGATGAAAGATACAAAGGGTGCAGACAAGAACTATGTGCCAGCCATTGCTGAGGTTCTGTTCTCAACACCTTTGGTAAACCCTGGCCAGAATTATACCCTGAAGTTCAAGGCGCCTGTCAACACAGGTGATTATCCCTTTGTCTGCACCTTCCCCGGCCATTGGAGCATCATGAATGGGGTGATGAAGGTGAGGAATTAAAGGAAGGTTGAGGAGGTTGAAGGGGCCTGCGGCCTGTTGAAGAGGTTGAAGTCGCCTCCGGCTGGTTTAAGGGGTTTAAGACCTGGAAATAAGTTGAAGGGGTTGAAGTGGTTTAAGCAGTTGAAGTAACTAACTTCGACCTCTTCAACCTCTTCAACCCCTTAAACTCCTTCAACCCCTTCAACCCCTTCAACCCCTTCAACCCCTCAGCCTACGCTGACAAGTTCAACCTATTCCGGTCTCATCATCGGAAACAACAATACATCCTGGATCGAAGGTTGGTTGGTGAGCAGCATGCAAAGCCTGTCAATCCCAAAACCAATACCCGCTGTAGGCGGCATGCCATATTCCAATGCACGAAGGAAATCGTGGTCAATGAACATGGCTTCATCATCGCCACGTTCCTGGAGTTTGATTTGGTCTTCAAATCTAGCACGTTGATCGATAGGGTCGTTTAACTCAGTATAGGCATTGGCAATTTCTTTTCCATTGATCATCAGCTCGAAACGCTCTACCAACCCTGCTTTGCTGCGGTGCTTCTTTGTGAGCGGGCTCATTTCAATCGGATAGTCAGTAATGAAGGTGGGCTGTATAAAGTGGTGCTCACATTTCTCGCTGAAAATTTCATCTACTAGCTTACCCTTGCCCATGCTTTTTTCAACGCCAATACCCAGCTGCTTGCACACATCCCTCAGGGCCTCTTCGTCCATGTTGCTGATGTCAAAACCAGTATGTTCCTTGATGGCATCATACATGGTCACCCTTTTGAAAGGTGCCTTGAAGCTGATGGTTTTCCCATCTACCTCAGCATCGGTCGTGCCATTCACATCAATGGCCGCTTTTTCAAGCAATTGCTCGGTCGTATCCATCATCCACAAATAATCCTTGTAGGCAGTATAGAATTCAAGCACGGTGAATTCAGGATTGTGTGTGCGGTCCATCCCCTCGTTCCTGAAGTTCCTTGAAAACTCATACACCCACTCAAAGCCACCAACGATAAGCCTTTTCAGGTAGAGTTCATTGGCAATACGGAGGTACATGGGGATGTCCAATGCATTGTGGTGCGTGGTGAAAGGTCGTGCAGACGCACCACCGGGGATGCTTTGCAATACTGGTGTGTCCACTTCAATCGCGCCCCGTTCGTTCAGGAATTCTTTGATTGAATTGATCAACCTGGATCTCTTTAGAAAAGTCTCTTTTACTTGAGGATTGATGATCAGGTCTGCATAACGCTGCCGGTAGCGGAACTCCGGATCGGTAACTGCGTCAAAGGTTTCACCTTCTTTTTCTTTTACGATGGGAAGGGGTTTCAGTGACTTGCTCAGTAGGGTGAGCGACTGAACATGAATGGAGGTTTCACCGGTTTTGGTGGTGAAAACGTGTCCTTTGACACCGATGATGTCACCAATATCCAGGGTTTTCCATACCTGGTCGTAAAGCGTTTTATCTTCTGTGGGGCAAATTTCGTCCCGTTTTACATATACCTGAATCTTTCCGGCATTGTCCTGCAATACAGCAAAACTGGCTTTTCCCATGTCTCGAATGCCCATCAAACGACCAGCCAGGCATACATCCGCAAACTCCGCCTTGTTCTCTTCGCCCAGGTAACGTTGCTTTATATCGCTTGAACTGATGTTCACAGGGAAGGCCGCAGCAGGATAAGGGTCTATTCCCAGTGCTTGCAGTGCTGTAAGCTTGTCTCTTCTGATGATCTCTTGCTCTGAAAGGTGCTGTTGTGACATTTTCTTTTTGCTTGAAGCCGCAAAGATAATTAAATGAAGGGAGTTGAAGCGGTTGAACCTGCCAGCCGAAGGCTGGGTCGCCTACGGACTGTTGAAGTGGTTTAAGCGGTTTAAGGATTTTCTTCAACCTTCTCAAACCCTTAAACATCTCTCAACCTCCCTCAACCTCTCTCAATCTCCTTCAACCTCCCTCAACCTCATTTAGATTGCTTCCAAAAGCAGGTTCCCATCGATACCGAGTTTTTCATGGATTGCCTTGAGGAAATGTGCATCCGGCTCTTGTTTGCCGGACAGAATTTTAGATATTTTAGAAGTGGTTGTATTGATGATTTCAGAAAGTTTTGATTGGGTGATGTTCATTTCTGCTAACCTGTTTTGGATAATCAGGTTCAGCGAAACCTGGAATGCGCCAGGGAGCATGTATTTTTTCTCATAATCATTTGCCAGCAACGTCAGTCGATTCAACTCCTTTTCATCTTGTTTGCTGAGTGCATGGAATCCTCCCAGTTTGGTTGCCTTTTGGATAAATTTCTCAATCATTTTCATGATTGCATCATATTGCTCCTGTGTCCTGATTTTGTCTATCATATTCAAATGGTTGAGCAGTCAATTTGGTCATATTCCCGATGGGTGCCAATAAATCGGATGTACACCGTTCTTCTGTTGAAGTGTATCATCGCAATCAGCCTGAAATCCTGTTCCAGGCAATGATAACCATCAAAATTAATTAAATTCTCCATTAGAAATTAATTTCTCTGTAAGAAATTTATTTAATGATATTACATGCTTATTGAAACCAAGAAATGTTGGAAAAACGGTTTTTAAAGTGATTATTCCCCAAGTAAATGGTGAAGCGGTTGAAGTGGCCTGTCGGACCTGCCCCTAAACCCCTAAACCCACTCCCAACCCAAACAAAGCCAAATCATATTTCACAGGGTCTTTGGGGTCAAACTGCTTGAGGACATCCGTAAGGGCAATAGCGGTTTTCCAGTCTGATTTTTCTGCTTCAATCAAGTTGAGCCTGCAGGCAACCCGTTGTACATGGACATCCATCGGGCAAACAAGTTGGCTCATCCGGATGTTTTTCCAGATGCCAAAATCAACGCCCGCTGCATCTTTTCTTACCATCCAGCGGAGGTACATATTAAGCCGTTTGCAGGAAGAATTGTTATCGGGTGTAGAGATGTGTTTTTTTGTCCGCTCAGGGCTGTCGTCCAGCGAAAAAAAATAGCGGTGAAATGCCTTAAGGCCATTTCCCATGTCTGGATCATTTTTTTGCATCCCATGGGTAAAAGCATTCTCCAGACTGGGTTCTATTCCTTTGAACAATTTGTATCCGGATGTATAATGATGGTTCAACAGCCTGATAAAATGCAACACATCGGTTGCATTGAAAGTCCTGTGTTTGAATTCCAGTAAGCGTTTCAGGTCATTGTCCTTGTGGCCGATAATGAATTGATAGGGTGCTTCATCCATCAGTGCCATCAGTTCATTGCATTTGTTGATGATGGTAGTGCGGTTGCCCCAAGCAAAAACGGCAGCAAAAAATCCAGCGATTTCGATGTCGGCTTTTTGGCTAAAGCGATGGGGGATGGAAATCGGATCCTTTTCAATAAACCCCTGCTGGTTGTGCCGCTTCAGTTCCTTATCAAGGAAAGACTTTACAGCCGTTAATTCTTTTTTATTCATTTGCTCAAGCCGAGGCTTTTCCTTTTTTGAGAGATGATCCAATGGTTGGTGATCAGCAAAATGCAGATCAACTGGTTATCGCCAATTGAATGGCATGGTCGAGGTCTGCTATGAGGTCGTCTGCATCTTCAATGCCCACAGACAGGCGGATCAGGGTATCACCCAATCCGTTCTTGATTCTTTCCTCCCTCGGAATGGAGGCATGCGTCATGCTGGCCGGATGATTGATCAGGGATTCAACGCCACCGAGGCTTTCGGCCAATGAAAAAATCCTGGTATTGGAAAGCAGTGTTTTAGCGGCTTCCATGGTGTCCAGTTTCAGTTCAAAACTGATCATCCCACCAAAATCCTTCATCTGGCTTTTGGCAACGGCATGGCCTGGGTGATCTTCAAAACCAGGCCAGTATACTTTTTTTACAGCCGGGTGGGCCTTGAGAAAATGGGCGATGGCAGCACCATTCTGGCAATGCCTTTCCATCCTGATGCCCAGTGTTTTTATGCCCCTGAGGACCAGAAAACAGTCCATGGGTCCGGGAACTGCGCCACAGCTTTTTTGGATAAAATACAATTCATCCCGCAAGGCCTGGTCGTTCATTACCAAAGCGCCTTGGATCACATCGCTGTGACCACCAAGGTATTTTGTTGCAGAATGCATCACGATGTCTGCGCCCAGCGAAAGTGGATTCTGGAGGGCAGGCGATGCAAATGTATTGTCTACGCAGAGCAAAACCTTGTGCCTTTTTGCAACGGTGGCAATGCCCCTGATGTCGGCGATGTTCATCAACGGATTGGTGGGCGTTTCCGCCCAGATCAATTTTGTATTTGGATTGATGCTTGATTCGACATTGTCAAGATCACTCATGTCAACATAATGAAAAACAATCCCGAATTTGCTGTAAATCTTGCTGAAAAGCCTGTAGGTTCCACCATACATGTCGCTGGCTGCAATCACTTCATCTCCTGGTTTCAGCAGTTTCATCACCGCATCGGTTGCAGCAACGCCACTGCCAAAAGCCAGTCCGAATTTTCCTTCTTCAATCACCGCCAATGCCTCTTCCAGGGCCTGCCTGGTGGGGTTTTGGGAACGGGCATATTCATAGCCCTTGTTCACGC
>Ga0207909_1000325_pt1 | contig 17104 bp, 14 predicted proteins | sample LakMenEpi05May10_FD_150672 | JGI IMG/M metagenome (GOLD analysis project Ga0207909, IMG submission 150672) | Freshwater microbial communities from Lake Mendota, WI - 05MAY2010 deep hole epilimnion (SPAdes) | ecosystem: Environmental > Aquatic > Freshwater > Lake > Epilimnion/Euphotic zone ...
CAAAGCATCATCAAAATCTTTGGCATCTTCTGGATCAATGGTAAACGTGAGAACGTCCCGCATGTCTCTCCGCACTGCAAGATCATCTTTGGTGATGGCTGATGGGATTCTTGCAGTCTCTTCCATGACATTTTCAGGAAACATGATAGAAAACCCTTGCTGAATCAGGATCTCTTTCATGGCAAGGTCTCCCTCCATTTCTCTGGTAATTACTTCAATCACTTCACCTTTAGGGCGCTTATCATCCTTCTCCCATGAAATGATTTGAGCAATAACTTTTTCACCATCCTTGGCACCGTTCAATGACTGGATCGGAATAAAAAAATCAGGGATGGGTTTCTCTGTATCTGGAATAAAAAAAGCAAAGTCTCTGTTGACTTCAATTTTGCCTACAAATTGTTTTTGTTTTCTCTCGATGACCTGGGTGATTTTTCCCTGTAATCGGCCAGCCCGTATATCGCCTTTGGTTACTTCTACCCTTACGTGATCGCCATGAAAAGCCCTGTTGAAATCATTGGGGCGAATGATGATGTCCTTCTCGAGGCCGGACACGATAACGAATCCCATTCCAGATCTTGTGATCTCGAAATGTCCTTTGTACAAAGGTACTTCGCGCTTATATTCCTTCTTCTTGTTCTTTCTTCCCATAAAATTCGTTTGGATAGTTCCTGATCAAGTCGGAAAATTTCTGTTCCTGCCCGAAAAGGAACCTGATGGTAATTGGTAATACAAAAAAAGGAAGATGTTCGATTTTGTCACTGAATTTGATCAACCGCACTGCATCTTTTTCCGTTGTGAGGATGATTTTTTGATCATCATGGATGCCATCCAATCGCTCCCTGATATCCCCCAGGTCATCAATGCTGAAAATATGATGATCACTGTAAAACAAGGCATCATAGGTTTTTGTGGCCTCGTGGATATACTGCGTAAGGGGTTCAGGATTGGCAATTCCGCATACCAACAAAACCTCTTCTTCCTTCGACAAGCTACGCTTTTCTTTTGTTACAATATGATAAGGAGTATTGTATTCGATGGTGGTGAAAAAAATCTCCTGCCCAGGCAGTGGATTCAATTCCCTCATGATCATGAAGCGTTCATGATCTGACACAACAGCAGGGCATTTTGTTACAACGATGATGTCTGCCCTTCTTGCACTTGATTTTTGGTCTCGGAGGTCTCCTGTAGGCAGATAAAAATCCCTGGAATAGAGGTTGGCGTATTCGGTTAAAATAATATTGAACCCCGGGTTGATTTCACGGTGCTGAAACGCGTCGTCTAAAATGATGAGTTGGGTTTCAGGTCGATCATAGAGCAACTGCGGAATGGCTTCAATCCTTTGTTCCCCTACAGCAACCGCAATATCAGGGTGAGAAAGGTGAAATTGCATGGGTTCATCGCCAATTTCAATGGCTGTAGAGCGTTCATTGGCCAGCACATAGCCGGAGGTTCTTCTTTTATAGCCCCTGCTGAGCGTTGCAATAGCATACTCATTTTTCAACAAGTTGGCTAAATATTCAACCATTGGAGACTTGCCTGTTCCTCCAACAGATAGGTTACCAACACAGAAAATAGGCAGGTTAAAAGTTACTGAGCCGATAATATCCCGATCGTATAAAAGATTGCGCAAATAAATGATAAGGCCGTACAAATAGGCAAGCGGGAACAAAAAAAGTCGAAAAGACCGTAAATAAATGTTTTTAAAATGCATATACACGTTCAGGTGTAATGCAAAAGTCGAGCTTTTTATCGAAGAAATCGACATCTTCAATTGAATCGACCGGCGGAAAGAACGAAAGGCCAATTTTCATAGCATCTTTTCTGCATTTTGAAAGAAACCGGTCATAATACCCTTTACCATATCCTACCCTGTTGCCTGATCTGTCAAATGCCAACAAGGGGATGAAAACAATGTCAATATCTTTCTCATTGATTGTTATTCCTCCGATGGGCTCGGGAATTCCGTATTGGTTTTTCTCAAAAAACATCCCATCATCCTGCAAAAAATGCAGCATACTGAAATTGCTTGGATCAATCTTGGCATAGGTAACCTGCATGCCAGGTTGGCGAAAATGCATGAAATCCAACAATGGAGTTGGATCGGGCTCGTTGCGCTCATAGAGCGGAAGGTATGCGTGAACGAGACTGCAATTTGGAAGTGTAAGTTGCTGAAAAAGGATCAGCAAAAGATCTTGTTTGGTGTTGACCTCATGGGGTTTTAAAGCAGAACGTTGTGCACTGAAGATTTTCCTGGCTTCAGACTTTTTCATTATGCCTTGGATTCAGTGGGGCGGTTGATGAAGATTGAAAATATGGTTGTGCCATATTTTCTTTCAGTCCTGAAATAGGGATGGTCTTTAAAATCATTGCGGGGAGTATGTTCTAAAATGAACCAACCTTCTTCGGCAAGCAGTCCTTTCTGAAAAATAACCTTTGGGATGTCTTCAATGTTACCGAGGGCATAAGGAGGTCCGGCAAATATGAAATTAAACTGCTCTTTGCATTCCATCATGAACTTAAACACATCCGACCTGAACAATTTCATGCCAGTAACAGCCATCTGCTCTGCTGTTTTCTTGATAAAATTATACATCTCAGGATCCTTCTCAATGATGGTGAGGTCTTTGACACCCCTTGAAAACAACTCATAGCTGATGCTGCCTGTGCCCCCAAAAAGATCGAGAGAACGCACAACAGAGAGGTCCATGTTGTTTTCAATAACATTGAAGAGGCCTTCTTTGGCCATGTCTGTTGTGGGTCTGGTATAAGGCATGTTGTTGGGCGGATTTATTTTCCTGCCACCGAGTTCACCGCTGATTATACGCATCTGGGAATAAGCAAAAATGGAGTGAAATAATGAGAAGGAAGATCAGCATTGTTTGCATTATCGACTGTAAAAGAAGGATTTTTTTCGAAGCTGATATTTAAAAAATACTTATTCAACTCCTTCCAAGTAGCTGAGGATGAGTCCAATAATCCGCTTACCTCTACAACCACTTCAGAAGCAGTCAGCCCGTATTTATCAACCACATTCAACAGGTGATAAATAATATCTTCGGGTGTTTCGAAATAAAATGATTTGGCAATCTGCAATTGTTCTCCTTTCAGTACAACCAAATTGATACAAGAAGGCAAAACATGAAGCTTGATCCATTGGTTTATGTCTTCGGTAAGGGTACGGAAAATACCCCTGAGGCAGGCACTCATGTATTGAACCTGCCTTGTTTGCGGATATTTATCGAGAACTATTCCCATCAAGTCTGTTGAAGTTCCATAAACATTGTGCAATTCCCATTGGTGAACATCATCAACAGCAATTGAATATTCCACGTGATCGCCATGAATGGTGTCAATAAGGACAGCATTCATGTCTTGTTTATACAATGAAGATGGAACCAACACCATTTCTTTTTGATTGTGTATCAGAATAACATCAGAGAATTGGATGCCCTCAAGTTTTTCGGATGCTAAAACAGACTGTAAAAAAGCTGCATCAGTCTTTTGCTTTGACGTATAAAGATCAAATATGCTGATTAAATCACCAGCTATATTGCTGATGGTGAGGGCGACATGAAATTGACCAACTTCGATACATAGTTTGGATCCTCCTTCAATAATTGAAGGGGTATTTTCATTGCTGAAACCAAAAGACGGCTGTATGACCGGTTGAATCATGATACAAATTTAATGTATTTAACGGTTAAAAGCGCCCGAGAAAAACCGTAGGTTTGCGGTTTGGAGCAAGGCAAAGACAAGAGCATGATATGGAAGATAATTTGAAATTGAACATAAGTTACAGGCAAATCCTTCAAATGGCAATACCCATCAGTTTTGCCATCCTTGTTCCACAATTCAATTTTCTGATCAATAGTTTCTTTCTGTCCCAATTGGGCCCAGGATACATGGGTGCTTCTGGCATCACAGGCGTTTATTACCTGGTTTTTTCGGTCATTGGTTATGGACTCAACAATGGACTTCAAACGCTGATTTCAAGAAGGGCAGGTCAAGACCGCAGCACAGAAATAGGTGGCTTGTTCATTCAAAGTGTTTACCTCACCCTCATGATTGCCGCTTTTGGCATCATCTGTACCTATAGTTTTGCCCCGACAATATTTGGCAGTTTTACTGATCCTGCGTTGGCAAAACAGTCTACAAGTTTTTTATTCATCCGGATCTGGGGTCTCCCTTTTTTATACATCTACCAAATGCGCAATGCCTTGCTGGTAGGAACCAACCAAAGCAAGCTGCTGATTTGGGGCACTTTAGCAGAAACAATTTCCAACGTTGTGCTGGACTATGGACTAATTTTTGGTAACCTTGGAATGCCGAAACTTGGATTCAATGGTGCTGCCTATGCCAGTATCATGGCAGAATTCATTGGGATGGTGGTTGTTTTGGCCATTATCAACGCAAAAGGAATGAACACAAGGTTCAAACTATTTGAGAACCTGACATTCAACTGGAAGATCAGCAAAACCATCCTCGTACAATCATCCCCTCTTATCCTACAATATGCCATCAGCATCATCAGTTGGGAGTTTTTTTTCATCCTCGTATCCCATGACGGTATGCTGGCATTGGATGTCAGCCAGCTGATGAGGCTGCTTTTTGGCTTTTATGGCATTTTCATATGGGCCTTTGCTGCCACTTCCAGCACAATGGTATCCAACCTTGTTGGACAAGGACTGAGCAAAAGGGTGATGATTCTCGTGGGAAGAATAGCCATGCTCAGTGCAGGATCAACCTTGGTTGTTTTTATCCCCGTTCAATTATTTACCAGGGAAATTCTCAGCATATTCAATGATGATGCTGCATTCCTGACCATGGCCATTCCTGTGTTGAGGGTTGTTTCTGTGGCCATCCTGATGATGTCTGTGTCTACGGTTTGCCTGAACGCTGTTACTGGAACAGGCAACACAAAAATCAACCTCATGATAGAAATGATCACCATCGTTATGTACATTGTCTATGTATACCTGGTGATGGAGGTGTACAACCTGTCTATTGCCTGGGGATGGGGATCAGAGTGGGTTTACTGGACCAGTATATTCATCATGTCTTTTGCCTATCTCAAAAGTGGCAAATGGAACAATGCGAAAAGCAGGTCAATCTAAAAAACAAAAACGCCAAATGATATTTTCATTGGTCAGTACCCGAAGGCACTGTTGAAACAGATCATTTGGCGGTGTATGGCTTATTCTGCAGCTGCAGTTACCTTTTTCTTTGCTGATTTCGGTGCAATGATCATGAGCATTCTCTTTCCTTCCAGTTTGGGAAGACCTTCAACCTGACCCACTTCAGAAAGACGTTCAGCGAATTTCAAGAGAACAAGCTCTCCTCTTTCCTTGAACATGATGGCACGGCCCTTGAACTGTACATAGGCCTTTACCTTGTTTCCTTCTTTGAGGAAGTTTTCAGCATGACGGGCCTTGAAATCAAAATCATGGTCGTCAGTACCAGGAGTAAAGCGAATCTCTTTGAGTTCCGCAGACTTGCTCTTGGCTTTCATTTCCTTTTCCTTGCGCTTCTTGTCGTAAAGGAACTTGTTGTAGTCAATGATTTTGCAAACAGGAGGATCAACCTGTGGAGAAATTTCCACCAGATCAAGCTCCAGCTGTTGGGCCATTTTGAGGGCATCTTGCGTTGAATAAACACCCATTGTTACATTGTCACCAACAAGGCGAACCTGTGGAACCCTGATGAAATGGTTTATGCGGTGTTCTGCTTCTTTTCTTGGGAGGAATCTTCCTCTTGGACCGCCCGAACCGGGACGGCCGCTGAATGGTCTGTTAGATAATGCCATAGTAGCTTTCGGATTTCCTGACGGCATCAGGGGGTATCCGTTTTTATTGTTTTTTGATTAAATGGATTGCCGATTCTTGTTTTCAGATGTCAAGGTAGACAATATTTCTGATACTGAACATTGTCCTGCATCTCCCTTTCCTTGTCTTCTTACGGAAACGCATCCCTCGGTCTGTTCTTTTTCTCCAATGACAAGCATATATGGAACGCGCATCAGTTCAGTGTCCCTGATTTTCTTGCCAATCTTTTCACTCCTGTCGTCTACCTCTGAACGGATGCCTGCCTCAAGCAACTGCTTGTTGACAGAGAAAGCATAATCATTGAACTTGTCACTGATCGGAAGAATTTTCACCTGAACTGGAGAGAGCCACAATGGAAATTTACCAGCATAATGCTCAAGGAGGAACCCTATGAACCTCTCGTGGGTTCCCAATGGCGCGCGGTGAATAATCAAAGGAACTTCAGGCTGGTTGTCGCGGTTGGTGAACTGCAAACCAAACCTTCTGCCCTGGGCAAAATCTACCTGGTTGGTGGCAAGGGTAAACTCACGACCAATGGCACTCCAGATCTGTACATCAATTTTAGGACCATAAAAAGCTCCCTCGTCAGGAACCTCAACAAAAGGTATATTGGATTCAATCAAAACCTGCCTGACCATCTCCTCTGTTTCCAGCCAAAGTTCAGGTTCATTGATGTATTTCTGTCCCAGTTTAGCAGGATCGTGCAAACTAAGGCGCATCACGTATTTGTCAATACCAAATATGTTGAAATATTTGATGTACATGTCATTGACAGCCCTGAATTCATTGGCGAAATCCTCTTTTGAACAATAGATATGGGCATCATTCATGTGCAAGCACCTTACCCGCATGAGTCCGAAGAGCTCTCCGCTTTGTTCATAGCGGTAACAAGTGCCATACTCTGCAAGACGGAGCGGCAGTTCCCTGTAACTCCTGTTTTCAGCAGAAAATATTTTATGATGGTGAGGACAGTTCATGGCCTTCAGGTAGTACTTGACCCCTTCAAGTTCCATGGGAGGATACATGCTTTCCTGGTAGTAAGGAAGGTGTCCACTGGTGATGTAGAGGCTTTCCTTTGCAATATGTGGAGTAACCACACGCTTGTATCCTGCAGCAGTTTCTGTTTCCTTTGCCAATCGCTCTAATTCTTCAATAATGACGGTACCATTGGGCATCCACAGGGGAAGGCCAGGTCCTATGTTGTCATCAAAGGTGAAAATCCCCAACTCTTTGCCAAGCTTCCGATGATCTCTTTTTTTAGCTTCTTCCAGCATCAGGATATGCTCATCAAGTTCTTTCTGGTTCGGGAAACTCACGCCATATACACGGGTCAGCTGTTTGTTCTTTTCATCGCCCTTCCAATAGGCTCCAGCAATAGAAGTCAGTTTGATGGCCTTGATCAGGCCGGTATGAGGGATATGTGGCCCACGGCAGAGATCAGTAAATGCGCCTTGTGTGTAAAAGCTGATCTCTCCATCGGTGAGGCCCTGCAGCAGATCCAATTTGTATTCATCCCCTTTTTCGGTAAAAAAGGCAATGGCATCACCCTTTGAAATCTGCTTGCGAATGAAAATATTGTTTTGCTTGGCCAGTTCGCCCATCTTTTTTTCGAGATTGGACAATTCCTCTTCAGAAATTGTTTTGCCGCCAAGATCCATGTCGTAATAAAAACCCCTGTCAATGGCGGGGCCTACCCAAAATTTCACGCCAGGAAATGTAGCTTCAACCGCCTCTGCAAGCAGGTGTGCGGTAGAATGCCAAAAAGTTGATTTTCCGTCGGCATCGTCCCAGGTAATGAGTTTCAATGCAGCATCCTTGTTGATGGGAGTTGAGGCATCACTTACAACACCGTCAATGGAGGCAGCAATTACTTTTTTCGCCAACCCCTCTGAAATACCCTTTGCTACAGCCATGGGAGTTATGCCAAGCTCATAGCTTCTAACTGCACCATCCGGAAATTGAATATTGACCATTTTATATATGCGGTTGAATGTGAATGCTTAATTAACGGCAAATTTAACGAAGTATTGGGTAAGCCCCTCTTGAATTCATAATAATTTGCATTGTTGTGATTAAAAAAATGGAATTGTGTATTAATAAGATGAAAAACTATTCGTTTTCCCCTGAAACTCGAACTGTTTCAAGGGTATTGGCCCTTTTTGTATTTTCATTATTGATGTTGGGTTTTCAGCATGCAGCAGCCCAGAAAATGAGCGGACAATGGATTGGCGGATTCAGTTCAGCAGACGATCCTTCCGGATCAACCACAGATTATGTACTGGAAATTGAGTTGGCAGGAACGCAGGTGACCGGCTATTCTTACACGTATTTTTCCATCGCTGGCAAACGGTATTTTGTGATATGCAAGCTAAAAGGAAGTTTTGACAAGGGCAGCAAATCACTTTCTGTCAATGAAGTTGAAACAGTAAAAACCAATACACCTCCTGATTTCAAAAATTGCCATCAATCACATGAACTGACCTATCTGAAACAAGCCGACAAAGAGATCCTTTTGGGTAAATGGAAACCAGTAGAAAAAGGCAGTGACTGCGGGAAAGGCAATACTTCTCTGGAAAGAAAATTATTGGTCACAACACCCCCGTTAGCAAAAAAAGACGAAAAAATTGCACCGAAAAAAATTGAATCCAATCCTACACAACAAAAAACTGTGGCGGATACTGAAGCAAAAGCTTTACCATCCATCAAGAAGCCATCGGATGATAAAACAAATACTACGCCAAAATCTGGTCAGCAGTCTTTAACAGAAAAATCTGCCGAGAAGAAAACGGATCCCAAGCCTATCATGCCCATGGAGGGAGGAAAGGCCAAAAATCTATCTGAGACTGCCAAAGAAAAGCTCACCCAAAGGAATGCACAGATCATCAAAACCATTGATGTTACTGGTCCATCAATAAAAATTGAAATATATGACAACGGGCAGGTAGATGGTGATACCGTATCCATTTTTATGAATGGGGTGCTGTTGATTCCAGCAAAAATGTTGACGGCCAAACCCATCACCATCAACATTGACGTCAATGAGAAAGAAGACGTTTACGATATTGTCATGTTTGCGGAAAGCATGGGCACTATTCCCCCCAATACTGCGTTAATGGTTGTAACAACTTCAACCAAACGATACGAGATCAACATCACATCAACTGAACAAACCAGTGGTTCAATTCGGCTTAGAATCAAACGATGAGGGTTAGAATTTGAAATTATAGGTAACGGATGGGATAGCAGGAAACAGGGAAACCTGCTTTGCCTGCACCTGCAAGGTTCCCGCAAACGCACTTCCGGTCTGGTCAAAATAAAGGAAATAAGGGTTTCTCCTGTTGTAAGCATTGTATAAGCTGAAGACCCAGCTTCCTTTTACTTTCCTTTCTTTCTTAGGCACTGGTACATATGTTGCAGAAAGATCAAGGCGATGATACGGTGCCAGACGGTATTGGTTGATCTTGCTATACTGCTGGGTCAGCACACCCTCAACAAGGTAGAATTTTTCCGGGAGCGATGTAGCATTGCCTGTAGCGTAAACAAACACTGCAGAAAACTTCCACTTTGGATTCAATTCATATATACCAACAACAGAAAGGTCATTGCGGCGGTCAAACTTGGCAGGATATTTGTTTCCATTGTTCAGGCCGGGGAACTTGCGCCAAGACCACGCCAATGTATATCCAATCCATCCGGTGAACTTCCCTTTGGTTTTGTTGATGAAGAACTCTGCACCATAGCTCCAACCCTTCCCAAAAACAAATTCCTCTTCGGGATCTTTGATAGAAGGTGTATAACCCTCTCTGTACTCAATCTGGTTCTGCATTGATTTATAATACAGTTCAACTGAAGTTTCATAGGCGTTGTCCTTGAAATTCTTGAAGAATCCTGCTGCATATTGCCAGGACAACTGTGGCTTGACAAGAAGGGTGCTCGGCACCCAAACATCGGTTGGAAGTGTGGTACCGGAGTTGCTGACAAGATGAATGTACTGGCGGTTCCTGCTGACTGATGCCTTGATGGATGTTTGGTCATTCAAGGTATAGCGCAGGGTTGTACGGGGCTCGAATCCTGCATAAAATTTCACCTGTTCTCCTCGATCAAAAACGGTGCTGTCGAGTTTGTTTCCATTGGGATCCCGCTTGAACGACTTGAAAGGGCCAACCTGCTGAAAACCACTCCAGCGAAGGCCATAACTCAACTTCAATCGGTCATTCACCTCCCAATCATCCTGCACATAGGCACTTGTTTCCCTTGCATATTTTAACTGGGCATTGTTGGGATTGAAGTTGACAGAATCTTGCCTGCCGGAAACAACGGAGGGTGAAAAACGGTGAAAAGTATATTGTAGACCGTATTTCAGCTTGTGCTCTGGCGACAAATAATAATCCAGGTCTGTTTTGATGTTCACATCCCTTATGCCACTGCTGAGGGTAAAATCAAAATTATTCTGCAAGGCATTCAAGGCAAAATTATAATCGTTGTACACGACCGTTGTGTTCATGAACAGTTTCTTGTTGAATACATGGTTCCATCTTGCCGTAACGGTTGAGTTACCCCAGGGAATACCCACATTGAACTGGCGTTGCCTGTTCACGAAATCAAAAACATCCCTGCCGAAATACCCACTGATGTAGAGCCGGTCTTTGTTGGAAAACCGATAGTTGAATTTGGCATTAAAGTCATAGAAATAATATCCTGATCCGTAAAACTGACTGCTTTTTTTGATGAATGGCTTGATCAGTGCATCAATATAGGTACGCCTTCCAGAGACGATGAATGATGCCTTGTCTTTTTTGATGGGGCCCTGAATCGATAGCCGGGATGAGATCGATCCGATTCCTCCTTCAGCCTGCAACTTGTTCATGTTACCGTCTTTCATGGAGATATCCAAAACGGAAGACAATCGACCTCCGTATTGGGCTGGCATACCTCCTTTGATTAGGGTAGTATTTTTAATGGCATCACCATTGAATATGGAGAAAAAACCAAACAAATGGCCAGTATTGTACACCACTGCATCGTCCAAGAGGATCAGGTTCTGGTCAGGCCCTCCTCCCCTAACATACAAGCCGCTGTTTCCCTCACCTGCATTGGTTACACCAGGGAACAATTGCAGGGTTTTGAGAGGATCAAGTTCGCCGAATATCACCGGCACCGAGCGCATCCGGTTCATGCTGAGGTCAATTTGACCCATTTGTGCGTTGGTTACATTCGCATCCTTTCTTCTGGAAGAGATGATGATTTCCTGGGAGAGACTTGATTTCGATAAAACAGGAAGGTTGAGCTCCAGGTCAGCATGCAGGCTGATTTTCTTTTCAAATGGAAAATACCCAACAAAAGAAACAATCAGGGTATACTCTCCTTCAGGAAGGGTCAACGAGTAAAACCCATACTGATTGGTTCCTACAGCACGACCGGTTTCTTTGGCCTGAACGGTAGCGCCAATCAATGTTTCACGGCTAAGGGAATCCCGAACGTAGCCACTCAGCGTAAAACGGGTCTGGGCATTGAGCGCAACAGCATTCGAAATCAGGAAAATAATCAGGTAAAGTTTTCTCACAATTATCATTAACATCAGACAGGAATGAAAGTTCAAGACAAAGATATATAGTAACTTTGCGGCGCAATAATATTATATATGCTGGCAGGATTTCAGGACCTTACATTTGAATTTGGAGCGAGAGCAATCGTAGAGGAAGCCACTTGGCATATCCATCCGGGTGAAAGGATTGGATTGATCGGCTACAATGGGACGGGGAAGTCTACCCTGTTGAAACTACTTGCGGGTGAATACCTCCCGAGTGCAGGCACCCTGGAAAGAAGCCGGACAACAAGCATTGGATATTTACACCAGGACCTGCTCAGTTTTGATACGGAAGAAAGCATCCTTCAGGTAGCCATGGGCGCTTTTGAAAGGATCATGGAAATCCAAAAGGAAATCGATCAGCTTACCATAGAACTGGAACAATCAGAGGATGAGAAAAAACTCATCCGTTTTACCGACTTGTTGCATGAAATGGATGTGCTGGATGGCTACAATATAGAACACAAGACAGAAGATGTCTTGCATGGACTGGGATTCAAGCAGTCGGATCTTTCCCGTCCTTACAAGGAATTCAGTGGTGGATGGAGAATGCGCGTACTGCTGGCCAAGATGATCCTGATGAAGCCTGATCTGCTTATGATGGATGAACCTACCAACCACCTTGACCTTCCATCCATCGAATGGCTGGAGAAATACCTGATCCATTACCAAGGTGCTGTGGTAATTGTGAGCCATGATAAATTCTTTCTGGACAGGATGGTCAACAAGATTGTCGAGATCTACCAACGCAAACTCAATATCTATTCCGGCAACTACTCTTATTATGAAAAAGAGAAACTGATCAGGATGGAAATGCAACAAAGGGCATTTGATAACCAGCAGGATTTTATCAGACAACAGGAAAGATTCATCGAAAGGTTCAAGGCCAAAGCTTCAAAAGCGGCTCAGGCACAAAGTGTCCAAAAGCGGCTTGATAAGATAGACCGTGTTGAAGAAGCTTCCATCGAAAGGCCCAATATTAGAATCAATTTCAGTGTTGACAAGACGCCCGGAAAAATCATATGTTCCTTAAAGAACCTCAGCAAAAAATTCGGAAACATTGAGATTGTTGACTGCGCAGATGCAGAAATAGAAAGGGGCGACAAAATTGCCTTGATTGGGGCCAATGGAAAAGGAAAATCAACCCTTTTGCGCATCATCGCAGACAGGGAAACATTTGAAGGTGAAAGGAACTGGGGACACAATGTTGACGAGAGTTTCTATGCACAGCACCAGCTGGAACACCTGAAACTGGATTATAATATCCTGGAAGAACTCCAGACAGCAGGAAGCAAGAAGACAGACATGGAGCTGCGCACCGTGCTGGGATGTTTCCTATTCAGTGGTGATGATGTAGATAAAAAAATCAAGGTATTGAGTGGAGGAGAAAAAGCCAGGGTTGCCTTGGCCAAAACCATCATCAGCAAGGCCAATTTCCTGATGCTGGATGAACCGACCAATCACCTTGACATGCACTCCGTTGATCTGCTGGCAGATGCCTTGGACAAGTATGAAGGAAGCATGATCTTGGTTAGCCATGACCGTTATTTCATCTCCAAAACAGCCAACAAGATCTGGGAAATTGTAGACGGAAAAATTGTTGAATTCAAGGGTGGTTATACAGAATGGTGTGAGTGGAAAGAAAGGATGGAGAAGAATGCAGTAAAAGAACAGCTCAACAAAAAAGAGGCAAAGCCTGAGCCGGTAGTTGAAAAGAAAAAAGAAACTACTCCCCCACCCAGCCAAGCTCTTCAGGGAAACAACGCCATTGATAAGGACAAGCAAAAAGAGAAGAAAAAACTACAGAGACAGTTTGATGAATTGGAAATGAAAATTCAAGGATTGAAAAAAAGCAAAGCAGACGCTGAAACTGCCTTGGCCGATCCTGCCATTTACTCCAACAGGACTGCATTTGCTGAAGCTGAATCAACATACAATCGATTGCAGGCAGAACTGATCAGCAGCGAAAAGCAATCTGAAACAGTTTTCGAAGCCCTGATGAATTTGGATTAGCCAGTCAAATGAATCGTGTTTTTTATTAAATTGCTGTATGACCCAACTAAAAAGGCGTGAAGCCATCAAACAACTCTTCTGCATAACTGCAGGAGTGGCACTCATTCCCTCCTGCATGAGCGATCGATCCAAATCAGCAATCTTGTTAAAAAACATCAAGATCAGTGCTGAAGAAGAATCCATGCTGGCAGCACTTTGTGAAACCATCCTACCCAAAACGGCAACACCAGGTGCAAAAGAACTTTCTTCACACCTTTTCGTGCTGACCATGGTAGATGAATGCAGGAAAAAAGAAGATCAACTGCAATTCATCAGTGGCATGAAGGCATTTCAGGATAAATGCCAAGCTTACAAAGGAAAAGACTTCAAAAGCAGTACGCCCGAAGATAAAAAGGCTATCCTAGAGGCCATCATCGCTGAAAAGGATGACAGCAATGACCTGAAATATTTTTTCAAAACAGTCAAGGGCCTGACCATACAATCCTATACTGCATCTGAATTTTTCATGACCAAGGTACAGGTCTATGAATTGATTCCTGGCCGTTACCATGGCTGCGTTCCCGCATAACAACCTTCAACCAACTGAATCATGGGCAATACCAACAATAAATTTGATGTAATCGTTATTGGATCCGGCTTGAGTGGCGGATGGGCAGCAAAAGAATTTACAGAGAAAGGACTCAAAACCCTGGTCCTGGAAAGAGGCCCGGAAGTAAAACATTTGAGGGATTATCCGACAACCAACATGATGCCCTGGGAGTTCCCCCATAGGAACGAAATGCCCCAGGCCATAAAGGATGCCAATCCTGTGATCAGCAAATGTTATGCTTTCAGAGAAGATGCAGCCCATTTTTTTGTGAAAGACAATGAGCACCCTTATACACAGGAAAAACCTTTCGATTGGATAAGGGGTTATCAAACTGGGGGAAAATCATTGATGTGGGCCCGCCAAACACAGCGATGGAGTCCATTTGACTTCGAAGGCCCAGCCCGTGATGGATTTGCCGTAGACTGGCCCATCCGTTACAAAGACCTGGCCTCCTGGTACAGTTATGTTGAAAAGTTTGCAGGCATCTCTGGCAACAGAGACAATATACCTTCATTGCCTGACGGGGAATTTCTGCCATCCCTTGAACTCAGCTGTGTTGAAAATTATTTCAGCGATTTTGTAAAGAAAAATTTTGAAGGACGCCATGTGATTTATGGAAGGTGTGCACACCTGACTGTTCCCCAAAAAATCCATTTAGAACAAGGAAGGGCACAGTGTCAGAAAAGAAACCTTTGCCAAAGGGGATGTCCGTTTGGCGGCTATTTCAGCTCCAATTCAGTGACGCTACCCTGGGCTGAAAAAACAGGAAACCTCACCATGATTTCCGGCGCAGTTGTGCATTCTATCATTTATGATGAGAAGAGCGGAAAAGCATCTGGTGTTGCGGTGATTGATGCCAAAACACACAAGGCTACCGAATATTTCGCCAGGGTAATCTTTGTAAATGCTGCGGCACTCAATACCAATCTCATTCTCCTGAACTCAACATCAAAGCGTTTCCCCAATGGATTGGGCAATGACAATGGATTGCTGGGTAAATACGTGGCATTTCATAATTATCGTGCCAGGGTATCAGGCAAATATGAGGGATTTCTGGACAAAACAACAGATGGCAGGAGCCATACAAGTGCTTATATCCCAAGGTTCAGAAATGTCGAAAAACAGGAAACGGATTTCTTGCGGGGCTATGCCGCTGGTTTTTCAGCCAACAGGGGCATCAAAAGAAATACCGATGGATTTGGAGAAGAATTAAAAAATAACTTGGATAAAAAAGAACTGGGCCCCTGGAATGTGGGATCACACATGATGGGTGAAACCATACCCAAGGAAAGCAATTACGTTGCATTGGACAAAAACAAAAAAGACGAATGGGGCATGCCTTTGCTGAGCATCAGCATTGATTATGATAACAATGATGAAAAAATGGTCAAGGATTACCAGGAACAAATGACCATGATGTTTGAAAAAGCCGGTTTCCATGATATCACCACAAACGATTCAAAACAAGCACCTGGCCTTGACATCCATGAAATGGGTGGTGTTCGTATGGGTCACGATACCAAAACGTCTATGCTCAACAAATGGAACCAGCTCCATGAATGCAAGAATGTTTTTGTAACCGATGGTGCCTGTATGACTTCCACTTCTACCCAAAATCCATCGCTCACTTATATGGCCTTGACAGCAAGGGCTGCGGATTATGCCATGAGTGAAATGAAAAAGGGGAATTTGTAGATTTTTACTTTTACATACTATAAAGACAATAAAAAACCCGATCAACATTGATCGGGTTTTTTATTGCAAGGCAATTTGAACTGAATGATAATATATTTTTTAGCATTGATCTCGGATTGATTGTTTTGGAATATTAAGCAAGAGGCTATATTTGAAACCATTGATTTTTATTGGTGACATTGATATTACCCTATTCCTATGTTTACAAATTTTATGCAGATTGTTTTGACAAGGCACCAACAAAAAAGGCAAATACCATGTCCTATTGAATTGGAAAACTTCATCAAGGGCTTGTTATCAATGCTGATACCCGCATTTAGTGATAGCATGATTCAGGATATAACTGAACTTGAAATTGCATTCAAAAAAAACAAAAAAGACCTTGAAAAAATCCTTCTTTACTGGAAAGATGAAATGCATGATGACATAGAAGAACAAATCATTACTTATTATCGGTCATTGCCTGCCATTGAGGAGCTTTTGATGAAAGATGGATCTGCTATATTGGCCGGAGATCCAGCTGCAAAAAGCATCGACGAAGTGCTAAGCACGTATCCTGGATTCTTTGCCATTTGCATATACAGACTGGCACATCAGCTTTATTTACAAAAAATCCCTTTTTTACCCAGGATGTTGACTGAATATGCACACAGTAAAACCGGCATTGATATTCATCCTGGAGCTGAGATTGGACAATATTTTTTTATAGACCACGGAACTGGAATTGTGATTGGCGAGACCACCAACATTGGGGATCATGTAAAACTTTATCAGGGAGTTACCTTAGGAGCATTGAGTGTCAAAAAAGGAATGGCAGATACCAAGCGACACCCAACCATTAAGGATCATGTGGTTATTTATGCTGGAGCCACGATTCTTGGTGGTGACACAATCATAGGTGAGCATACAACGATTGGAGGCAATGTATGGGTCACACAAAGCATTGATCCTTATGTTTCGGTGTACAACGAGCCAAAACTAATATTTAAAAAGAAAAATGGACATGGCAACACTCATTGATTTTATAGGGAATACACCTTTGGTAGAACTGAAGCAGATCAATCCGAATAAAAACGTCCGGTTGATGGCTAAACTCGAAGGACATAATCCAGGCGGGAGTGTCAAAGACAGGACAGCATTGGGTTTGATCCAAGGTGGATTGGAAAGTGGCTTAATCACCAATGATTCAAAACTCATTGAAGCAACAAGTGGTAATACGGGTATTGCATTGGCCATGATTGCCCGATTGAAAAACCTGTATCTGGAACTGGTCATGCCTGAAAATGCAACAAAAGAACGGATATTGACCATGAAAGCTTTTGGTGCACATGTTATTCTAACACCTGCAGAAGCAAGTATGGAGGGGGCTATCGATTTCGCCAAGGGAAAAGTAGAGAA
>Ga0207909_1000326_pt1 | contig 16938 bp, 10 predicted proteins | sample LakMenEpi05May10_FD_150672 | JGI IMG/M metagenome (GOLD analysis project Ga0207909, IMG submission 150672) | Freshwater microbial communities from Lake Mendota, WI - 05MAY2010 deep hole epilimnion (SPAdes) | ecosystem: Environmental > Aquatic > Freshwater > Lake > Epilimnion/Euphotic zone ...
TCCTCCAATCACATAGGGAGTTGTGCCACTTGCCGCAATACCTATGACGGTATCTTTTTCGTTGATGCCAAAAGCTGTGAGGTCTATCCAGGCCTGATCCTTGCTGTCTTCCGCAAATTCAACGGCATTGAACATGGCATTTTTTCCGCCAGCAATAATACCAACGACCAGTTCAGGAGGAACGCCAAACGTGGGCGGGCATTCAGATGCGTCTACCACCCCCAGCCTGCCACTGGTTCCGGCCCCAATATAAAAAAGCCTTCCACCTGAAAGCATGCGGTCTGCAGTTGCTTCAACCAAAGCCGTGATCTGTGGAATAGATTTGGCAACGGCTTCCGGAACAAGCCTGTCCTCTGTATTGATGTTTTCGAGCAATTCAAGAACAGTCATTTTTTCCAAGTGCCTGTAATGTGAATCCTGCTCCGTCGTTCTACCGTTCATTGTTTTGCCTTACTTAATGTTTTTTGTGATAGGTCACCAATCCATCCATGGGTTGTTTGATAATAGATCCCAAGTTGAATCCAAAGTCGTTGCAAAGTTCGGCAATTTTGTCCTTGAAATAAAAAGCAATACTTCCCACAAAATGAATAGGAGCTGTAAACCTTTGTGAGTAAGTTCCAAGGTGCTGTTCAAAAAAATCCCTCAGGCCGTCTTCAATGATATTTTCGATGATGAAATGACCCCTGTGCATGGACAGAAAGACGGTAAAGCTTGCCAGGTACCTGTTGGCAAAGGGTTCCTTGTATACTTTTTGGAGGATCTCGTTTTTATCGGTCATGAAATGATCCTTGAATGATTTCATCAATGGAGCATCGAAAGTGCCATATAAAAAATGTTGAATCACTTTTCGACCCAGGTATGCACCACTTCCCTCATCCCCTAAAATATACCCCAGGCCAGGTGAATTGAGGAGAATTTTCTTCCCATCAAAAGAACAGGAATTCGATCCTGTACCCAGGATGCAGGCAATGCCAGGCTTGTTACCACAGGTGGCAATGGCAGCCCCCATCAGGTCATGGGTTACGTGAACAGCAGTATCTGGGAATATGTCTTCAAGGGCTTTTTTGACAATATTGGCATTGGCCTTGGTCTTGCAACCTGTTCCATAGTAATATATGGAAACAATTTCTTTCTTCAACAGGGTTTTGGGGAATGCTTTCAAGAGGGTTTCGCGTATCTGTGTTCGGTCCATGTGGTAAGGACTGAGGCCTACTGTAAAAAAAGACTTGAAACTTCCCTTTCCGACCAGTCTCCATTCCGTTTTCGTTGCTCCACTATCCGCTATCAGTTTTAATCCGTCCATAATTCAGGTTAATTCAGGAACTTTGCAAAATTACAATTGAAAGAACAACATGAGCAACAGGAAGATCAACGCAGCTACTCCCATCCTATTTTCAATTGCCGTAGTATTGGGCATGTTCATCGGCTACAAATTACGCAGCAATATGCCAATGACGAAAAGTTTTTTGACTTCTCCTGGAACCAATACGCTGAATGAGGTGATGCAACTGATCAAGCAGCGCTACGTAGACAAGGTGGATGTTGATTCTGCGGCGGCCACTGCCATCAATGGTTTGGTGAATACGCTTGACCCCCATTCGGTTTACATCCCAGTAGCTGAATTGACTGAAGTGAATGAGGGCCTGGAAGGCCAGTTCTATGGGATTGGCATTGAATTCAATATTTTCAATGACACGGTTCATATTCTTTCTGTGCTGGACAATGGACCTGCCAAAAATGCCGGTCTTGTTGTTGGCGACAAGATCCTTGCAGTCAATGATAGTGCAGCCACTGGCCTCAAAAACAGCGATCAACTGAAAAAATGGGTAAAGGGGCCCGCAGGTACGGAAGTCTCGATTCGGCTGATGCACGAGAACAAGATCATCAACAAGTCGGTTGTTCGGGGCAGCATTCCCATCAGCTCTCTGGATGCGGCTTACATGATAGACAAGGATAATGGCTACATCCGGTTGAACCGTTTTTCCAGCAATACCTACAAGGATTTTCTTGAATCCCTGGAAAAGCTGAAAGCCTCGGGGATGAAATCATTGGTGCTTGACCTGCGTGACAACGGTGGCGGCATTCTTGAGGAAGCCATTGACATCATCGACGAGTTCATCGGTGGTGAAAAACTGATTGTGTATACCGAAGGAATCAACAGTCCCAAAAAAGAATACAAGGCAAAGCGCTCAGGTCTTTTTGAAAACGGAAAACTGGTGGTATTGATGAACGAGGGTTCCGCCTCTGCCAGTGAAGTGATTGCCGGCGCTTTGCAAGACCATGAAAGGGCCACCATCGTGGGCAGAAGAAGTTTCGGTAAAGGGCTTGTTCAGGAGCAATATTCCTTGTCGGATGGATCAGCACTCAGGCTTACCATTGCCAGGTATTTCACACCATTGGGAAGGAGCATCCAAAAGCCTTATGATGAAGGAAATGATGCCTACGAAATGGAGGTGATGAACAGGTTTCACCAGGGTGATTCAAAACAAATCGATAGCACAAAATACCAGCGCAAGCCAGTAAAAACAGCCAATGGAAAAACCCTTTACGGTGGCGGTGGAATTACACCAGACCTTTCGGTAGCCATCGATCCCATCATGTTTGACACGGGTTTTAACAGAATCTACATCAACAATATCATCGGCAACTTTGCCTACCGGTATTTCATTGCCAACAAAAGCAAGATAACAACATACAAGGATGTTGCTGCCTTCAGCAGCCAATTCACCGTTGATGACAAAGTGCTTTCACAATTGGTTGATTTTGCCCAAAAACAGGGGATAAAAATTTTATTGTCGTCACCTGCTTCCCAGAGCCGTGCAAAGACCACCATCAAAGCCATGGTGGCAAGGCTTGCCTGGAATGAATCAGCCTATTTCCATGTCGTGAATCAACAGGATGATACCTTTATCAGGGCCATGGAAGACATCAGGAAATAAGTCAGGAACTGATGATATAGATTTGTGAACTGCAAACGCCTTTCTTGAAAATGGCATTGAGGTTAGAGATGATGCCGGTTACCAGTGCTGGAATCAACCGCATGCTGCCTGTTTTGTATTTTTCACTCAATAGACTTACATAAAAAGCATCATACCACATGGGTTTTATATCAGTGACCTTCATGGAATGCATGAGCATCAGTTTTGAAAGGCTGTCTGGGCTAAAATGATGCAAATGACGGGGCACATCATAGGCAGCCCAGTGTTCAGCATAATGCCTGGCATCAAAGGATGTATGGTTGGGCACCGCTACAATCAATATACCATCCTGCTTAAGGATTCTTTTTACCTGAGCCAGTGTGCCGTGTAGGTCGTGTACATGCTCTAAAACATGCCACATGGTTACTACATTGAAAGCATTGCTTGGCAAGGAAGAAAGTTGATCGGGATGGCTTATGGTGGACGATGTGAGTTCCGCTGCCCTGGAAGCTGCGCCAGGATCAGGTTCCATGCCCTCCACCTGCCAGCCTGCTGATTTCATTTCCACCAGAAAGGCACCAGTGCCACAGCCATAATCAAGCAACTGTCCGGTTTGGCAATGACTGTATTGGGTAACTAGTTTTCTTTTGGAGGCAACAGCTTGTTTCCTGATCAGCTGGTAAATGGTATTGAAAATTCCTTTCTTGCTATCGGTGTGGGAGATGTAGGCATCTGACTGATAATACCGCCCAATCTGGTCTGGGGCGGGTGGATGAGCAGTGAACCTGAATCCGCATGCAGTACATGCTACAAGCTCAAAATTTTCTGCAGAAACGGTAAAATCCTTGACCGTAAGCAGTTTGCTGTATTCGGTGTGGTTGCAAACAGGGCAAAGCATGGTACGTATTTTTTAATATTAAATAACCCTGTATGTTGCCTTTGGGGTGATGAACTTCAGTGGGTTATACCTTGAATCCAGCAAATCAAAACTTCCAAACATGAAACGGATGGCCAACAGCAGGACAGCCATAAAAACCAGTACCATTGCGGCTTTTTGCCATTTGTTCTTTCCTTCACTGGTGCGCTGGTCTTCAAAAAAGACCTCCATGTCTGTATTGGTTTTCTCTTCTTCCCCTACCTTGATGGTATGTTCAGCATCCGGCCTCAAAACATGTACATAGTGAACTGGAGCAAAAAATTCAGTTGTTACCGTCTTGGGAACAAAGCCAATTTCACCTTCATCAGATAATGAAAAACTGCCCACATCCATCCACTCCAATTTTCGCTCAGCCATGAGGCGGTTTTTTAACGCCTCTCCCATTAGCTTCAATTCATTGTCTACTTGTTCTTTGTCCATTCCTGACAATCGGGCAATATAAGTAGACTGTTCAGCCGAAGCTGGATTGACGTTGGCATTAAACTTAAACAATTGTGTTGGGGGTAACACTTGCTTTCGTGAAAAATCATTAACCGCAGGAATACGCTTGAGTGAAAGTGCTCCCAAACCGGGGATAGATACACTCCCATTCAATGAGAAGTACCTGTAAAGAAGACTGGGGAATTCAACATATTGCATGCTGAGGGTCATTTGGCTTTTGTGAATGAATACCGTAGTCCTGCGATAAAATTGAAACCAAAGGCGTCATATTGGTTCCATCGCTGGTATTGGATATTGGCAATATTATTCAAATCAACCCATAATGCCCATTTTTTATTCAACTTATAATCCACACCCAGGTTAATATCTGCGGCATCCTTTAACCGTTTCTCAGGCATCCCCGGAGACCTGGAAAGGGCTCCACGCCACAAGTCTGCATTGACACGTGTTGTAAGGCCCTTGAATGGCTTCCATAACAAACCAAACTTCAGCTCCAATGGTAGAAGACCGTATGCCGCTGAATAGGTTTCCTGGTTTTGGAATGCATAGACGTTGATCGAAGACCTGAATTCCATTTCAGGAGTAAAAGTATAGTTGACCTCGCCAGCAAGATGAATCGCTGTCAATTGGGATTCATTCAAAACTTTCATTTCCTTTCCGGAACCTTCAGCGTTGAGAAACAGCGGCAGGTCATTGAAAACCGTATACCCACCATTGAACTTGAGCTGCAGGCCTTTAGCGCTCAGCCATTCAACACCGGCATAATAATCTGCCTGTTGAAATATGGTGAGCGAATCAGGAGAAAGAAGGAACGGATTAAGGGCATACAGCTTATGCAATGAGTTGATATCCAATTTATTTACTGCAGCTACTTTTAGCTTCACTCCAGTTTCTCCCAAGAGATAGTCAAGCTGCAGATTGGGCACAAGATTGATTTTGCTTGATTTCAATACAGGTATGATGGAACCCTTGATATTGAGTGCTGAAGGACTGTACTCAAATGACAATGGAACCTGAACCAGGGCTGCGGATTGGTTTGCCTGATCTCCTTTTTTGAGGCTGGCCATTTGGGCATCTACCCCAATACCAGCTTTCAATGTTTCATTGATGGTATAAGATATGGGAAAGGCGAAGGTCAATGCGATTTCTGATTGTGCTCTGCTGGCAGTAAGAAAATCTGCCCTGAATTCGGGCATCAGGCTCATTGAACCATTTTCGCCAGATAGGTGATCATACTTTGCGCCAAGGTGAAAATTATTGAAATTTTGACGAAGATCGGCTACTGGAAGACTGGAGTTTCGGGTACGGTCAAAGCCATACAGCCGATATCCCTGTCGGTCAAACCCTGCATAAACACGGGCAATCCGGTTTTCTGCAAGGGTATTTTTATAGCCCAGGTTCAGGGATGAGTGGGTATATTGCTGGTCTTCCAGTTTTCCTTTGGAAGAAATATGGTCGAGGTTGGCGGAGAATTGCTCCTTTGCCCTACCGCTGGTAAAGCCCAGGGATGCAAAGGGTGTGGAGAGGTTTCCAAATCCCAGCTTTGCAAAAACATCTTCATGGTCTTGCTGCTTTTCGTTGGTATGAAAGGAAAGCGGCTTGATCACAAAAGAACTCATGGGCGTGGTGAACTGTATCGGCATTATTGGATAGGTTAACCGATAGGCAGTTGTGTCTTTGGGTGGGGCATCGGCTTGAAATTCCAACTTGCCAGTTTTAACAATACTGGGCTTGAAGCTGGACGTAATGCTGATTTCTTCTTTTTTGCCACGCTTGTCTTGTGCAAAAACATTTTCACCGCTAACAATGAGCAAAAAGCAGAGAACAGGCACAAAAACCTGAAACAAATTATTTGATCTCATATTATTTTTTTAGACCTGTTTTTTCTGCGAGTTCAACGGCCTTCAATTTCTCTGTAGCCTCCAGTTTTAGTTCGGCAATGGAACAGTTTTCAACTACGCTTTTCAATGTGGCTTTGGCATTGAAAAAATCTTTTTGCTGCAGGAAAATATCGCCAAGCAGCATATAGGATCGGGTGATCCAAAACTCATAGGATCCGGAATTTTCAATGGAGGCCAAGGCAGCTTTTTCGGCTGCATCCCAATTGCCCATTTTAAATGCATTGATGGCCAATTGATACCTGGCTTCAGCAGCCAAAGAAGATTGGTTGTTGACAACCACTTTATTGAAAGAGGCAGTTGAGTTTTCGAAATTATTTTCAGCCTGTGCAGCATATCCCAAAACAGTTTCTGCAAAAGATTGATCGTCTTGGTTGGCAGCTGCATTGCTGATGAGGGCATTGGAGGCATCGCGTCCCTGCAGCCATTGTTTCAAGTGATATAGTGACCGTACTTCTCCCCTCAGTGATTCTATCAACAGATCTGATTTGGTGGTGAGCCTGGACAGTTGGTTGAATTGTTTGAGTGCTGATGCATAATCTTTGAGTTCAAAGAAATACAGCTTACCTGCCATGCGCAATGCCTTCTCTTGGTACTTGCTGGTTCCTTTTGATGCCAATTGGTCATACAACTGGGCGGCGGCTTTCCAATCCTTTTCTTTTACAAATAATTCGCCTTTATAATTCAACACCTCTGCAATGAAAAGACCATTAGGGAATTTTCGCATGTATTCATCCAATGCATTCAGGGATGCCTGGGTCTTGCCGTCAGCATACGTGGTTTGCACATACCGGAACAGCAGTGAATCTTTCTGGATCTGGTCCATCGACTTTCCTCCCGCTTCCAAAAATTGCTGGTATTCATCGATTCGGCCATTGTCTACGTAAAGACTTTGTGCACTTTCAATGGCTTCCGCCGCTTGTTCCGATGCTGGATATTCCTTTACGAGTCTCTTGTATTGGGCGATGGCTTCTTCAATTTTATCCAGGTTATAATAGGCGATGCCGAGTTTGAGCAAAGATGCCGGTATCATTTCATCATCCTTTTCAACCAACGAAGGAATGCGCTTGAGGTAAGGAATGGCCTTTTCAAATTCTTCCTCAGACATGTGCGTATCACCAAGCTCCATGGTGATGAGTGGCAGATAGACTGATGTTGCATATTGCTGTTCAGCTGCCTTGAGCAATGCAATTTTATTGGCTGGAGACTTGATGCCTTCGATTAGAGCAAGTTGAAAGGATGCATAATCGGCACCTTCGCCTTTGCTGTTCTGAACACTGGTATAAATGGATTTGGCCTTGTTGGTATTTTTTTCCATGAATGCACAGTCTGCAGCCCTTAGCATGGCTTCCCCTTTGATTTCGGAGCCAATATTGCGGTTACCCGTATAGAGTTTTTCAAAAAATGGAGCAGCCTTTGCATATGCTTCCATTTCAAAAAAGGCATAGCCGATATTGTAGAGTGCATTTGCTTCGCTCGCCTCCCCCATTGGCTTGATGGGCAGTTTGAGATAATCTTGCAGGTATTTGATGGCCTTTTCGAATTCCTCGTTGCGCAGGGCGAGTTCGCCTCTCCAGAAAAGCGAAGGGGCATAGAAGGGAGTATTTTTGAATCCGGCAATCGACTCCATCATCTTGTCTGCAGCAGGATACTGGAGATCGTTGATCAGTTCAATCCCGCGTCCAAAAAATATCCTTGGTGCAAGGCTTTTATAAGAAGCGCTGAAGCTGCCAATGCGTTCCAGCAAAACCAACGCCTGTCTAAAATTATTGGTACGGGCATAATAAGCAAGCAAGAGATCGTTGGCTTCTTTGGTGTAGATTGAAGAACTATAATCATTGACAAAATTGCTCAGGCCTTGCAGCGCCTGGTCTTCAAAACCCATTTCCAAGGAGAGTTTGGCAATCAGGAACCGGGCAATTTCCTTTTTATCCGCGCCAATGTTTCCTGAGATGCAGTACTGAAAAGCACTCCTGGCATTGGATCGTTCGTTGAGCTGCAAATAGGAATGCCCAAGAATATACATGGACTGCAAGGCTACGGTATCCTTTCCAGCAGAAAGGGGTTTAAGCTGTTCCACCGCCTTGGTGAATTTGCCGGTGAAATGATAGCCAGAACCCAGCTCAAAGCGTTGAACAGGATTGAGCACAATGCCTGAAGCAATGGCCTTTTCATACAGCAATACAGCACGCTGCTGATCGCCTTTGTTGAAATAAATGGATGCAAGCAGTTGCAGCATTTCACTGTTGTGCAAACCATCTCCTGCTTTCAGGTAATTTTCGCCATAACTGATTGCCTTGGCATCTTGTCCGTTTTCATGGTAAATATAGGCCAGGTAGAAAGGCACTGCCTTTGAATAGCGGGGATCTTTCTCAATGGCCTGAAACCATTCGAGGGCATCTTTGTACTGTCTTTCTGAAAAGGCCACAAAGCCCAGGTAATACTGAACATCTGCTGTGAAAGCAGAAGATCCCGCCTCTAGCAATTGTTTAAAATATGGCTTTGCGTTATCAAATTTTTTCTGAGAGAAATAGGATACTCCTTTTTCAAAAGCCACCCTTTGGTCCTCCTCTTTTGAAAGATAGAGCTTGTCTGTCATTTCCAGAAAGCGGATGGTTTCAGGATACATGGCCATACTGAAATGATAGTGACCAAGGTGGTAGGCCAATTTAACTGCTGTTGAACGATTCTCAGCCTTATTGATCATAGCCGTGGCAAGCGCTACCGCAGTTGCCTCATGCTGTATGATGCCACCGGCAATCCTGATGTACGCAAATTCTTCTGCCTCATTTTTTGTAACAAGCACTTTGGCTTCCTGCGAGGAAAGATAATCCTCTACATAATTGGTTGCTGTTTGGTACTGGCCTTCGTCAAAAAGCTGCCTTGCCTTGTTCAATGCAAGCTGTGGGGAAGCGGTTGATCGGGTGGCTTGTCCTTGCAGGTGCATTGAAAACAATACCAGAGAAAAAAAAGGGAGCTGCTGCAGCAATTTTGTAAATCGAAACATAAAAGGATAAGCTTTTTGTTCTGTTCAAAAATAACCTTTAAATCATGAGATCCGATCATTATTGTACCTTTGCTGCGAAAGATTTAACTAAGATTTAAAGGGCTCATTCAACCAGATAAAATGAAGAAATTGCTCAGTACGCATTACAATGCATTTTCCTTTAACGCCGCCATGTTGGTGTTGCGTTTGGCCATGGGCATGCTCATGATGTCTCATGGTTATGACAAGCTTGTACATTTCAGTGAAAAAAAGGCTGTTTTTTACAATTTTTTAAGCCTGGGATCCACCACCTCTTTGATGTTGTGTATTTTTGCAGAGTTCTTCTGTGCCTTGTTTGTGGTGATTGGCTTGTTCACCAGGCTGGTGGCTGTTCCGCTGGTGGTGGTGATGTCTGTAGCCGTTTTTAGTGTTCATAAAATGGATTTTTTTGATACTGGAGAGACAGCCAGTTTATACCTTGCGGGATATTTAGTTTTGCTATTGTGTGGACCCGGCAGAGCCAGTGTAGATGGCATTGCCAGTAAATAAAATCTTGATGATGAAAGGACAGCATTCAATTGCAGCGGTTATCCTGACCATTGGGGATGAGCTGCTGATTGGACAAACCATAGACACAAACAGTGCCTGGATGGCAACAGTATTGAACCAGGCAGGTATTCCCGTAAAACGGCGGGTTGCCGTTGGTGACGACTGGAATGAAATCTGGGAAGCACTCTCCGCAGAAGGAAAGGCGGCAGACATTGTATTGATTACCGGTGGGCTTGGGCCAACCTCAGATGACATCACCAAGCCCTTGCTATGTGATTTTTTTGGAGGCAAGATGGTCACGGATCAGGCTGCCCTGGACAATGTGATTGACATTTTTTCAAAAAAACTCAACAGGCCTTTGCTGGAAAGAAACCTAAAGCAGGCCGAAGTGCCAGACAACTGCAGGGTAATCCAAAACAAAAGGGGTACGGCACCTGGCATGTGGTTTGAAAAGGACGGCACCATTTATGTAAGCATGCCAGGCGTTCCCCATGAAATGAAGGGAATGATGGCAGAGGACGTGATTCCAACCCTGGTCGAGCGCTTCAAATTATCTCCTGTTCAACACAGAACCCTCCTTACTGCTGGTATTGGAGAATCTTTTCTGGCAGAATTGTTGCTGGAATTTGAAACTACCCTTCCCAAAGATTACAAACTGGCCTATCTGCCCAACTATGGCATGGTACGGTTGAGGCTCACAGGGCTTGATGGAACAAAGGATACTGATGAGATTGATGCCCTTTTCGAAGAACTGAAGGCACTGGTCAAAGATCATCTGGTGGTAGACGAAGACCTTACCTTACAAGAAACAATTGCAAAAGTTTTGCTGGAAAAGAAAAAGACACTCGCCATTGCAGAGAGCTGCACGGGGGGCTATATTTCCCACCTGATTACCATGCTTCCCGGTAGCAGTGCTTATTACCTGGGGGGCGTTGTAAGCTATTCCAATGAAATGAAAATTGATGTTTTGGGGGTTAATCCTGACACCATTGCACAATTTGGTTCAGTCAGTGTTGAAACGGCTACCCAGATGGCAGAAGGAATCAGGAAGCAAACAGGTGCAGATTATAGTCTTGCCACCTCAGGCATCATGGGACCAACGGGTGGCACCCCTGAAAAGCATGTTGGATTTGTTTGTGTGGCTTTTTGCTCTAGTGAGCGCACATCCACCACCACATTTCAGTTCCGTTTTGACAGAAAAAGAAACATAGAGCTGACTGCAGCACATGGTCTTGACTTTCTGAGGAAAAATATGGAATAAGTTGGTAAATTCCAACCTGAAAAGAACCATTAAATCAGTTAACTTTACACCACAATTAACCCATTTTAGCAGATTCAATGGCTTTAGTCAACATCATAATGCCCAAGCTCGGAGAGAGCATCGCGGAAGCTACTGTGCTCAAATGGCACAAAAGCGTTGGTGATGTTGTGTCGCTTGACGAAACCCTGCTGGACATTGCTACAGACAAAGTTGACAGCGAAGTTCCATCCACAGCATCCGGTGTTCTTGAGGAGATTCTTTGCAATGAAAATGATGTCATTACCATAGGATCAGTAATTGGAAAAATAAGGACCAATTCACCCGAGCCATCTGTTGTTACAGCACCTTCGCTTGCTCCTTCATCACAAAATGGTATTGCTGTAAATGGTACTTCTCAACATCAAGAAGAGATCAGGGTGCCTTTTCAGCCCAGTGAGATGGCGGTTGCCCAAAAACAAGAGAATGGAAGGTTCTTCTCGCCGTTGGTGATGAACATTGCTTCAAGAGAGGGGATTCCTTTTTCAGAGCTGGAACATATCAAGGGGTCTGGCAATGATGGACGGGTAACCAAGTCAGATATATTCTCCTATTTAGAGCATAGAGGAAACAAGCAACAGCCGGTGGCCAACCAGTCTTTTGTTTCAGCACCTGTTCAGGCAGCTCCTCCCGCTTATGTTCAGCAACACCCTGTTGCCCACCCTGTTCAACCTGAAGTAACGGCCAGTGGAAATGTTGAAGTCATCGAAATGGACAGGATGCGCAAGTACATTTCTAATCACATGACAATGAGCCTTGCCACCAGTGCCCATGTGACCAGTTTTGCAGAAGCAGACGTTACAAATCTTGTGGCATGGAGGGATAAATCAAAGAAAGAATTTGAAAAAAGGGAAGGTGAGAAAATAACATTCACTCCGCTTTTTATTGAAGCGATTGTAAAGTGCATCAAGAAATACCCCATGCTCAACTCCAGTGTGGTTGGAGACAATATCATCATCAAAAAAGACATCAACATTGGGATGGCCACTGCGCTTCCCAATGGTAACCTGATTGTTCCGGTGATCAAATATGCTGACCAGTTCAACATCATTGGATTGGCAAAACAAGTGAACAGGCTTGCCAACAGTGCCCGCATGGGGAAACTTCAACCCGGTGATACCCAGGATGGCACCTTTACATTTACCAACGTAGGGACATTTGGCAGCCTCATGGGAACACCCATCATCAACCAGCCGCAGGTGGCAATCATTGCAACCGGTGCCATCAAGAAAAAACCCGTGGTCATTGAATCTGAAAAAGGAGACAGCATCGCCATAAGGCACATGATGTTCGTTTCCATGTCTTATGACCATCGGATCATCGATGGCGGAATGGGTTCTCTTTTCCTGGCTGCTTTTGTAGAGGCGCTGGAATCTTTTGATGTCAACCGTACTTTCTAGTGAGCAGTTCCATTTTTTTGGTCACTCCCCCATTTACGCAACTCAATACGCCTTATCCGGCTACAGCCTATATCAAGGGGTTTCTGAATACTAAACAGATCAGCAGCAAACAAGCGGATCTTGGCATTGAAACCATACTGGCCATCTTCAGCAAAAATGGTTTGCATGAGCTGTTCAACTACATCAAACAATCAGGCAAAACCCTTTCTGCGAATGCCAGCAGGATGGTTGCCCTTGAAAATGATTATACCGATACGATAGAACATGTTATCGGATTTTTGCAAGGCAAAAATCCGACCCTGGCCTACCACATCAGCAAACGTAAATTTCTGCCAGAGGCTTCAAGGTTTGAGCAAACCGATCAACTCGAGTGGGCATTTGGCACCATGGGCAACAACGATTTGTCCAAGTTCCTTTGTACCATGTACATGGAGGATCTGTCAGACCTCATCAAGGAAGCAGTAGATGAACATTTTGGATTCAGCAGGTATGCCGAACGCCTGGGCAGAAGTGCGAACAGCTTTGATGAGCTCTATGCCTCTTTGCAAGGAGACCATACCTATATTGACAAAATCTACCTCCAATTATTGGAGCAACATATTGATGCCATCAATCCCGGCATCGTTGCTTTTTCGGTACCCTTTCCCGGCAATTTGTATACGGCGTTCAGGTCTGCAAAATGGATCAGAAAAAACCGTCCTGGAATCAAGGTTGCCATGGGCGGAGGTTTCCCCAACACAGAACTTCGTTCACTGTCTGATGTGCGGGTATTTGAATTTTTTGATTTCATCACGCTGGATGATGGAGAAGCGCCAATCGAAAACATGATTGGTTTTGTTGAGGGAAGAAAAACTATTGATGCCCTCAAAAGGACATTCATCTTGGAGAATGGAATAGTAAATTACCGGAACAATGCTTCCTGCAAAGATTATAAGCAGGCTGAATTGGGCACGCCTGACTATTCGGATCTCTTGCTTGATCAATACATTTCTGCCGTTGAAATTGCCAACCCCATGCACCGGCTTTGGAGCGATGGCCGGTGGAACAAGCTGACCATGGCCCATGGTTGTTATTGGGGCAAGTGCACTTTTTGTGACATCAGCCTTGACTACATCAAGCTCTATGAGCCTGTGGCTGCAGCTTTGCTCTGCGACAGGATGGAGGAATTGATTGAACAGACTGGAGAAAATGGTTTTCATTTTGTTGATGAGGCCGCCCCTCCTGCTTTGATGCGCGCACTGGCCTTGGAAATACTCAAGAGAAGATTGGTGGTGAGTTGGTGGACCAATGTGCGCTTTGAGAAAAGCTTTACCAGGGATCTTTGCATTTTGTTGCGCGCATCTGGTTGCATCGCAGTAAGTGGTGGGCTTGAAGTAGCTTCAGACCGGTTACTACAACTGATCGACAAGGGCATCACCGTTGCACAGGTTGCAGTGGTGAACAAAAACTTCACTGAGGCGGGCATCATGGTGCACGCCTACCTGATGTATGGATTCCCCACACAAACCATGCAGGAAACTGTTGACTCCCTGGAAATGGTTCGCCAATTGTTTAAAACCGGTGTACTGCAATCAGGATTTTGGCATCAATTTGCCATGACGGCACACAGCCCTGTGGGCCTAGATCCATCCAAATTCAAGGTGAAAAAACTGAATGAAGCAGTGGGAAGTTTTGCCAACAATGACATCGCGCATATTGACCCAACCGGTGCAGACCATGAAATCTTCAGTTTTGGATTGAAGAAATCCCTGTTCAACTTCATGCAGCATATTGGCCTTGATGATCCCTTGCAAAATTGGTTTGATTTCAAAATTCCCAAGACAGATGTTGAACCCAACCACATTGAAAAAATCCTTTTAGAAGATGCCTTACCCTTGTTCAGGCCTTCCACAAAATTGGTATGGCTGGGCAAAACCGTTGGATCGGAGTGTTACACAAAGTCTAAGAAAGGGATGCAAAAGGAAATGGCTAAGATTACCTTCATCAACAAATCAACTTCACTGGTCATTGATATTCCTAAACATGATGCAGATTGGCTCCTTCCTATGCTTGAAAAAATGTCCATTGGCGAAAAGTTGTTGACTTTGCAGGAAATGAAGGAAAGCCATGAGGCTGCAGGGCTCGAAGACTTTGAGTTGTTCATTGACAACAAGCCAATGAACACAATGCATAAAGTCGGATTGCTCCGACTTTAAATGCATTATTGCGCTTATTTTAAATCTCTTCTTTTATTGGTCCAACTTGGTTTCAAGGCCCCAACTCCTGCCTTTTTCTGTGGCAGGCACACCATCTGTGAGCCAAACAGCGGGCTTTTCACCTTTTAACAACCAGTCAAAGAACTGTTGTTCCCTGATCTGTATGTCTTTCCTGTTCTTTCTTTCCACCAGATTATGGGCTTCACCATTGTAATTGAGCATCCAGACTTTTTTGTTCAGCCTGCGCATTGCTGTAAACATTTCAATGCCTTGGTACCAAGGCACTGCACCATCATTGTCATTGGACATGATCACCACTGGCGTTTTGACCTTGGGCAAATGGAAAAGCGGTGAATTCTCAATGTACAACTGTGGCTTCTCCCACAGCGTTGCACCAATCCTGCTCTGTGTTTTCTCATATTGGAACTGTCTGTTCATGCCACTTTCCCAGCGGATTCCGCCATATGCGCTGGTCATGTTGGCCACCGGAGCGCCGGCCCAGGCAGCAGCAAACAAATTGGTTCTGGTAATGATATGGGCAACTTGATAACCGCCCCAGCTCTGACCCTGAATACCCATTTTGGTACTGTCTACCCAGCCTTTTTTTACCAGGGCCCTGGCACCGCTGACCACATAGTCATACGCAGCCTTACCGGGATATCCATCTGTATAATGTATATCAGGAGCCAATACGATATAGCCCCTGCTCACAAAAAATGGGATGTTCAACCTGCTTGGGGTTGGTGAAGGGGATTGATAGCTGAAAAGGCCATCAGAAAGGGTTTCATAGAAGTAGGCAATCATGGGATACCTCTTTGATGGATCAAAGTTCTCTGGTTTATAAACAATGCCGGTGGTCATTTTCCCGTCGTATGCCTTCCATGAAAACAACTCAGCTTTCATCCAGTTGTACTGCTCTTGCTGCGGATTAATGCTGCTGAATTTTATTTCTTTCACCAAATCAGTGGAGAAATGGATATTAGGAGAAGAGGCAAAGCTTTCTTTGGTGTAGATGTAGGCCGTAGTATTTTTCGCCTTGGTGGGGAAGCCCATGGCAAAGGCGCCTGTTTGAAGGACATTGATGCTTGCATTGGGCATCAATTGCATGGTGGCCACGCCAGCATGTTTTGTTTTTTCATCAAAGATCCTGAGGTGAATGGTTTGCCCTGCTTGTACAGTACGCTCCTCCTGATCCATGGGGATATAGCGATAGCTATGATGGGTCTTTCTTCCTTTTCCTGCTGTGATGTTGATGGGGGCCACCAATCCTTTGGGATCCAACTTCCAGATATCGTACCTGTCATACACGTAAAGGGCTTCATCATTTTTCTGCCAACGCATTTGGCCATAAGGATTTGGATCGGAAGGCATGTCATAATCTTCATCATAGAGTTTGACAGGAATTTGCTTGCTGATATTGATAATTTGTCCATTATGGTAAGCGTAATAATGCCTTTGCTTGGTATCATACCAAACAATGTGATTCCCTTCTGGTGAAAACTGCGGCATACCAGACAGGTCCTTGGCAATGATTTTTTTGGATCCGGTAGAGGGGTCTATGATGTAAACATCTTTTTTTGTTCCGCCTTCCCACTGCATGGCTACCCTTTTGCCTTTGTCACTCATGCCGAGGAATTGTTTTCCATCACCTTCTGCGGCAATCATCACTTGTGGGATGTCAAGATCGGCCAGCTGGGTCAGTTTTTTTGTTGAGAGGTCTACCATGGCCAGGTAGGATTTCCGGTTTTCCATCTCTGCTGTTCGCAATTGATATGGCTGCAAATAATCATCATTGTAATGCCAAACATCCAGCTTAACCAGATCAATGTCGATGAGTGAGGTATCCTTGATAGGCTTGATGGGCGCGGTTCCCAGAAAAAGACGCTTGCCTGATTTGCTGAAATTGGGGGCATAGTTTTCACTGATGGTCCAGTTGAGGTTCATGCCGGGTGTAAACTTATCTGCCAATACGGTAGCCCCTGCATCGCCATTCTGCCAGTACCATAATTTATGAAACTTCTGTAAAGACTTGAAAGCACTGTCGCGTTCTGCAACAAATGCAATCTGGTATCCATCCTCATCGATGGCAAAATTCCTGAAATCATTTCCTCCTACCAACAGGGTATCAAAACGGTCTTCAACAGCACGCCAGATATATACCATTGGCTTGATGTTTTTGTTGGATTTGCTGGAAGAAGATTCTACCAACAATATTTTGCCGTTTTCACTCCAGAGATAATCGCTTGTCAGGGGAAGTGTCTTGGGATTTTTTTGTCCCAGCCTTAATACCACGAGTTCAGTTCCTTCTTGCACTGCA
>Ga0207909_1000329_pt1 | contig 16784 bp, 11 predicted proteins | sample LakMenEpi05May10_FD_150672 | JGI IMG/M metagenome (GOLD analysis project Ga0207909, IMG submission 150672) | Freshwater microbial communities from Lake Mendota, WI - 05MAY2010 deep hole epilimnion (SPAdes) | ecosystem: Environmental > Aquatic > Freshwater > Lake > Epilimnion/Euphotic zone ...
CTGTGGGGCGCTCAAAGTCCAGGTTGATTCTCTGGGAATCACCTCGGTACTGCAGACTTGCAAACGCACGAATATATGCAAGAAAGACACCCATAAGCAGATCATCAAGATACTCGCACTTCGATGATGCGACAATACGTTCGACCTCTTCTGCGAGAGTCTCGTCAGACCATGCGGGTACTTGGGTAAGTAGATTCTGAAACGTACGAAGTGTCTGATCAATCTGCTGGTTGCGTTCACAGAGCTGACGTGCATTGTCATACAAACTCCACAGGCCATCTGCTACTGGAGGAACCATCGTCTGCGACAGATGTTCCTTGAGGTTTAGCTTTACAAACTCTGCACTTGACATTTGTCAAGATGTCTCATAAAGAGTCATTCCGTATTTACGCAGTGGTTTTCAATGATAACTAATACAATGGTAAGCGTGGTTTTGACATCGTGTAATCGACCTGATCTCCTGGAGAGAACCCTCGAGACATTTATTCAGCATAACACCTGTCCAATTGACTCGTGGATTATTAGCGAAGATGGAGGGAACCCCTCCGTCAATCAAAAACTCATGGATAAATACCCTCATTTTACGTGGATACATGGAAGGCGTGGACAGATAAAGTCTATTGATGAAGCCTATGCACTTGTAAAGACCGAATACGTACTTCACTGGGAAGAGGATTGGGAGACGTATTCTGGGGGGTTTATCGAGGAGTCCATAAAGATTCTAGAAGACCATCCTAAGGTCAGTGCAGTTATGCTTCGTAAGTATGGCGATGGAGGGTATACCCCAGATACTTCGCCATTTCTGAAGTGTTCTAATGGATGGGGATTTTACAGCTTTAATCCTGGACTACGACGGATGTCCAATGTTCGAGAGTGGTTTCCAGGTGGGTTTTCAAGTGTCGTAGAGTTTGATTCAAAAATAGCACATTCTGCAGAGCGCACCATTAACGACATCGTCAAATCTAAGGGGTATTGTATGGCTCTAACAAAACGCGAGGAGGGGTTTGTTAGACACATCGGATGGAATAGGCATGTTGGTTCAGTGTGTCGTATTGGGCTGTGTATGATTGTAAAAGACGAGTCTCATATTATTCACGAATCAATGGAGTGTACACTGCCTCTTATTGACAGTTATTGCATTGTAGACACCGGATCTTCAGATACTACTATTGCTAAGATTACCGAGTTTTATAAAAAACACGGAATACCTGGGAAAGTCCATGAACGACCGTGGAAGGATTTCGGAACCAATCGGTCTGAGGCACTTGCGCTTTGTAACGGTGAGATGGACTATATATTAGTAATCGATGCCGATGATCTTATGACGTTTCCCAAGGATGGGAAGGCCATTCTTTTGAATATAATGAATGGCGGTCCCTCTAGCTTGATGATAGGTATTCGTCAGGGTACACTTCGGTATTCGCGTTCTCAAATTTTCAAGGCAAATGATGGATGGCATTACAGGGGTGTTCTTCACGAATATCCCACAAACGGAAAAGATTGCAAGAAGGTTCATTTGCCTCCCGAGTTCTGGATGGAAAGTCGTCGAATCGGAGGGCGAAATAAGACAGGAGATAAGCTACTTCGAGACATAGAGGTTCTGGAAAGGGGGCTCTGCAACGAACCCAACAATGAGAGATATATGTTCTATCTTGCTCAGTCATACCGAGATAACAAAAATATCCCAAAGGCAATTGAATGGTATACCCGACGATTCGAACATGGGGGGTGGTATGAAGAAACATACGTAGCAGGAATGAATGTTGCACGTTTGACTAACAGTAAAGAATGGGCGTGGAAAGCTCATGAGACCAATCCTAAACGGATAGAATGCCTGTTTTCATATATGGCGCACTGCCGGGCAACTAACAAGTGGTCTCAGGAACTTTATGCAATGGCATTGTATGCAACCAGTATTCCCAAACCAACCGACCAGCTTCTCTTTCTAGAAATAGACATCTATGATTGGAAGGTTTGGGATGAGTTTTCGATTATAGCATACTATACCAAGCACTACGCTGAGTCGTATCATGCATGTTTGAAGTTACTTGAAAACCCGAAGGTGCCAGTTTCTCAACTAGAGCGCATTCGTGCAAACTCGGTATTCAGTTATACAAAGATCGCCAAGTCTCATCCTTCTTAGGAGAACACTCCTGCAAGATATACCGTGCTAGTTCCTCGGTTATGGTGCAGGGATACTCAATATCCCGACCGAACTTGTATGACTTGCGTGTTTCAGAGTCGGATATCCGCAGGAGATTGATGCGCGTCGTCAGCATTTCAATTGAACGGATTAGATTACGAACTCCTTCCTCTTCCGATGAGTATTCTTCAATTAGATACTTTAGGGCCTCCTTGGATAGCATGAGTTCTCCTGCCTTGAAGTTGAGTTGTTCTAGCATCCCGGGCCAGATATGACTGGTGACTATGGCAGTCTTGTCCTCCAGTGTATACCCAGAGCAGTTTATCACCTGCAGACGATCCCTCAGAATTGGGTGAATCTTTGATTCGTCGTTAAACGAGAACACAAACAGACACTGCGAGAGATCGAAATCGACCCCCGCAAAGTACCTGTCGTGAAACTGTGAGTTCTGAGACCGGTCTGTTAGATGGATGAGCATTCCTACGATCTCCTCTCCGTGAGGCGTTGTAGAGATCTTGTCCAGCTCGTCGAAGTAGAGGACCGGATTCATGCAACGCGACTGCATAAGAGACTCTGCAATACGACCGCACATCGAGCCCTCATAGGTGAATGAGTGGCCAACAAAGTTTGCAGCATCAGATGCCCCTCCGAGGGAGAAGAACTGAAATGGGCGCTGTAGAACGGCAGAGATACCGTTACGAGCAAAGCTAGTCTTTCCAACTCCCATAGGACCCTTCATAGCGATGACATTTCCTGTTGATTTAGGGTTGGTAATCCACTGTGCCAGTATCTGCATGATCTGAGTCTTTGCAGGGGCCATTCCGTAGACAGCCTTGTCCATGGTTAGACGTGCATTCCTGATAAAGGTAGAACAAGACTCTGCTCCGTCCTCAAACTTGACCGGAAGAGGGATTGTTACTCCAAAGGGGATGCGCATGAAGTTGTCAATCCAGTTACGTTGCTTGTACTGCTCAGAGGGGTCCATTCCGTCTAGTGCATCGATCTTCTTGATGACATCAGCCTTCACTTGATCGGGCACTGGAAGATCAAGGATTCGGAACTTATGGGGAACGTCTCCCGACAGTGACAGTGATGTCAGCGCCTTCATCTTGGAGTTTAACTCCCGCTTCTTGGCCCGTGAAAGGACGTCAAAGTATTCGCGCTCTCCGTCGGTGAGCTCCATATGAGACGACAGTTCATCCTTCTTGATGTGCTCCACAAACTCGTCTTCCGAGTCTTCATCGACACTGGTCCGGATTATGAAGTCAATACTGCGAGTTCTCCGAGGAATCTTGATCGTGATCTCCTCCTCCATCTTCTCTTCCGATTCGTAATCGGAATCCTCATCATCCTCATCATCGTGCGGGGTCATGGTATCGTCTTTTATCCAAAGAACTCCCTCCTTGCGCTCACGAAGATTATAACGACCCATCATCTTGCTGCCCCTACAGAGAATAATTTGAGCGCATTCATTTTCAGACCGTCTAATAATGGAGTCTATCGAGAAAGCGGTAGAAATAGCCGAGGATCGTAATGCAAGGCGTGAAGCTCGTAATCCAGAAATACGACGTGCAGTCGATATTGTTTACAAATTTATGCAACACGAAGACGTTCTGTCCTACGGAGGAACGGCTATAAATAATCTACTTCCTGTAGAGGATCAGTTCTATGACAGAAAGGCAAGTATACCAGATTATGACATGTTTTCGGAGACACCTCAACTGCATTCCATGATACTCTCCGATCAACTCAAGGATGCGGGTATCCATGATGTAGAAGTTCGTCCTGGAGTACACCTTGGTACCTTCAAGGTATTCGCGAACTACACCGGGGTTGCTGATTTCACGTTTTTGAACTCGGAATTATTCGAGTCGATGTGGGAGGATGCAGTCGAAAAGGACAAGGTTATGTATACCAATCCTAACTTCTTACGCATGTCAATGTATCTGGAGTTATCTCGTCCTCGCGGGGATGTGTCAAGGTGGACCAAGGTGTACAAACGTCTGCAACTTCTGAACGATGCGTTTCCGATAGAGTGTCGCCGTTCCGAGGGAGAAGAAGACGTTCTAAAAGATCCCACAGACATGGAAGCATTCCTCGAAGACAACAACGCAGTAATTCTCGGTCTTCATGCATCTCAGGTTCACGAGAACAAGGTACGAGCGTGGGATCTTCCTATTGACCTCCTAGTGGTTCCGCGTGAACGGGATACAATTGTCAAAAAGTTAGTAGAGCTATTCAATGGAAAATCTGAATCTCGCCCTCCTATTGGAGAATTCGTTAGTGAACATACCGATATCCTAAAGAAGGGACGTCTGATCGTGCGCGTATTTGAAACTCAGGCATGTCACAGTTATCATATTTTGCAAGACGGTACCAAGATCGCGTCGATTCCCACAATTCTTCAGTTCTTTATGTCATTTCTGTATGCAGATAAGAACACGAAGAAAGAGCTGGATGTAAACAGACTTTTGTGTGTGGCACAGCGTCTTATTGACATTGCGGATACCACGAAGCACGGGCGGCGATTCAAACTATTGACTCCGTTAGAGTGTCTTGGAGAGCAAGAGACTCTGACAGATGTACGAACTACAAAGGCAAAGATGTATGTTGAAATGTCTAAGAAGCGGGATTCCCCCGAATTCTTGAAGTACTTTTTCACGTATAATCCATCAAGATTCAGCAATACTCAAAAACAGAAACTGCGAAACGCTCTGAAAAAGACCTACCGAAACAGGCGAGGGTAGTATCTCTAGTCGTCATTGAGAATAGTTCCTAGCGCGGTACCGACTCCAATAGTTGCACTTGTAGGAGACGATAGGGTTACAGTAAATTCTTTGTCGCTTTCCGGATCCGAGTTTCCTAGGACGTTAATAACTATCGACTTTGTGGTGTCTCCCAGAGCAAATGTTACCACTCCGCTGGGTAGAACATCCCCATCGAAGTCCGAAGCAATCGCCGGTATTGTTGACGGTTGGGTTGCTGAACCAGTAACTGCCCAGTTAACTGAGCAAGCCAGAGTACCCGTGCGAGTCACAGTATACGTGTAACTCGTGATACCAGTGTTGCCTTCTGGGTGGCTTACATCGAAAGATAAATCTAAAATCGGAAAATCGTCGTTAACAATGGTTCCTGTTGCTGTACCTACACCAATAGTTGCACTTGTCGGGCTTGAAAGAGTTACAGTGAACTGTTTAGTTCCTTCAACAACAATGTCTCCTGCAGTATCAACGTATATTTGCTTTGTAAACTCGCCTATTCCAAAGGTTTCTACTCCTGCCGGAAAAGCATTGCCAATGAAGTCGGATGCAACGGCGGGTACGGTTCCTGAACCAGTAACTGCCCAGCTAACTGAGCAAGGCAACCTACTCCCTGTGCGCGTCACTGTATATTCAAAGCTTCTATCTCCAGCATCTCCTTCAGCGAGGCTTACATTTGGAGGAGATAGATTCAGAACTGGAAGGGGGATGCACGGTTCTCCACACTCTTTTGCACCGAAGAGAAAGCTTAGATAGCTCCCAGTTGAATTGGGAACATGGTTTGCTTTCCCCCTATCGTAATCTTTGAATAGGAGTTGCCTCTTGAGTCGAAGAGTGTAGTCCTGTGCATCTCGAATGTACTCGGTTGTCACTCCTGTGGCCCCTCCCGAGGAACTCATTTATATCATACAAACAAAAGATGCGCTCTTGGATTATGACCATACTAGGAGCACTTCTGGCTATGATGTTGTGGCACACAGCTCAACGAATTCACGAAGGATTCGATGTTGATTCTGGACCGACTCCAACTCGAGAGGAATTTGCAAAGAAACTCAGTCAGTTTACAGATGCTATGAGGGTTGCTGGAAAGAAACTGGATGTCACTGACAGTTTAACGTTGAACGTTGCGATTCAAGAAGCAGCCAAGCGGGGAGACTTTGGACAGGCTGGGTTGCAAGTGGATAGTTTTGCGATGAAGTATCTTTCTACAAAAGACCGGGTTGATGTTCTAAGTGACCTAGTGGCAGATGCTCGTACAAGACTGGGGTCTATGGAAGCCAGTCTTGAGGATAGTAAGAAAAAGGGTCAAGAGATGGCCGACAAAGCAAAAGCTATTGCAGATCCCTCGACTCTACCAGATGTGATTTAGAACGTGTCATAATTAGGCCTCAGTTATAGTAACAGAAGGCGCCCCTCTAAAAGGACCCGTATAGGGTAAAGTTATACTCAGAGCAGTTGCTGTTGCCGGTGACATAGTAGCGGTTGTTAGATCAGACTCCTGGAAGGCGCTGTCGCCGATAGTTGTAACCAAGGGTGGAATTGCAATAGATGTCAGTAGATTGCAGTTTTCAAACGCATTATTACCAATATTTTCAAGCAATGAACCCGCTGCGAATGTTACAGTTTCCAAAATGTCGCACGAATAGAACGCAAGGTCACGAATACTTATAACCGAAGCTGGAATTACTATAGATGTCAGTGCATCACAATCATAGAACGCCTCCTCTCCAATACTTTCAAGTCTTGAACCTGCTTCGAATGTTATACTTGCCAAATCGTAACAAAAAATGAACGAGTACTTGCCAATACTTCTAACCGAGGCTGGAATTTGTATAGATGTTAGTACCTCACAACTGTCGAACGCACCATTACCAATAGTTTCAAGTGACGAAGGTTCTGTAAACGTTACAGTTTCCAAACTGGTACAATTATAGAATGCCCCACCTCTAATACGTGTAACCACATTTCCGATTGTTACACCTAATAAATTACTAGAAAAGGGAACTCTACCTCCGGGAATAGATGTTACAATAGCAGTATACGAATGGTTTGGCAAGTTTGTATTTTTAGTAAATGTAACTCCGGACCAAACAATACCAGGTCCTTGATCGGAACTATACTGTAGAATGGTTGGGGAGCGAATAAATGTAGTAACAACTGCTCCGAAAAACGAGACACCTGTAGCAGGAGATGGTATACCCGATAGTTGACCGTTTTCTATAATTACAGTTGTTAGCCCAGAATTATCGAACGCATCCTCTCCAATAAATGTAACCGAGGCTGGAATTACTATAGATGTCACTGCTGTACTGTAGAACGCGTACTCGTCAATAGTTTCAAGTAATGAACCTGCTGCGAATGTTACAGATTCCAAAACGTCACAGCCAGAGAACGCATCATTTTCAATTCTTGTAACCGAGGCTGGAATTACTATAGATGTTAATGAGGTACAATTCTCGAACGCATAGCCAATAGTTTCAAGTGACGAAGGTTCTGTAAACGTTACAGTTTGCAAACTGGTACAATTATGGAACGCATTAATACCAATACTTGTAACCACACTTCCAATTCTTACGGATATTAAATCTGTAGAAGAGGGAACGTTGACTGACGGGGTAACGGTTACACTAGCAGTATACGAATAGTCCGACAGGTTTTCATTTATAGTAAATGTAACTCCAGACCAATCAACAGCTGGTCCTTGATCCGAAATATACCGTAAAATTGTTAGAGGAGCAATACAGGTTTCAACGGTTCTTCCGAAAAACCAGACACCGTTAGCGGGCGATGGTATACCCGGTAACTGTTCGTCTGCTATAAATACCGTTGTTAGCCCAGAATTCGTGAATACACCAGGATCGATACTTGCAACCGAAGCTGGAATTACTATAGATGTCAGAGCGGTATCGCGGAACGCGTACTGGTCAATACTTTCAAGTGACGAAGGTGATGCGAACGTTACAGTTTCCAAATTGTAACAGTCTTCAAATGCACTCTCCCCAATAGTTACAACCGAAGCTGGAATTATTATAGATGTCAGTGCCTCACAATTGTCGAATGCCCCATCATCAATAGTTTCTAGTCTTGAACCTGCTGCGAATGTTACAGATGCTAAATCGAGACAACCATAGAACGCATAGTAATCGATAGTTTCAACCGAAGCTGGAATTACTATAGATGTCAGTGCATCACAATCATAGAACGCCCACTCTCCAATACTTTCAAGTCTTGAACCTGCTTCGAATGTTACAGTTTCCAAATCGTAACATTCATAGAACGCGTCCTCATCAATAGTTATAACCGAAGCTGGAATTTCTATAGATGTCAGTCCACTGTATTGAAATGCACTATCGCCAATAGTTAAAAGTGACGAAGGTGATGCGAATGTTACACTTACCAAATCTTCACAATCATAGAACGCCTGCTCGCCAATAGTTACAACCGTATTCCCGATTGTTACGGCTACTAAATCGACGACGGGTGACAGCGTAACTGCTGGAATAGATGTTACAACAGCAGTATACGAATAGCCCGACAAGTTTTCATTTTTAGTAAACGTGGTTCCACCCCATTCGATAATTGGTCCTTGATCCGAACTATACTGTAGAATTGTTGTTGGACGATAAATAGTTTCAACAGTTGCACCATAAAAGGAAACACCTGTGGCCGGCGATGGTATATTCGGTAATTGATCGTTTGCTATAAATACAGTTGTTAGCCCAGAGTCGTAGAACGCATTGTTTCCAATAGTTACAACCGAAGCTGGAATTACTATAGATGTCAGTGACTCACAATATTCAAATGCACTATCACCAATAGTTTCAAGTGATGAAGGTGATGCGAACGTTACAGTTTCCAAAACGTCACAGCCAGAGAACGCATTCGCTCCAATAGTTTCAACCGTATTCCCGATTGTTACAGCTACTAAACCGGTGGAGGGTACAAGCGTAACTGCAGGAATAGATGTGACAAGAGCGCTGTACAAATGGTCCGACGACCCCGTATCTTTAGTAAACGTAATTCCATCCCATTCAATGGTCGCCCCTTCATCCGAACTATACTGTAGAATTGTTGTTAGACGATAAATAGTTTCAACAGTTGCACCATAAAAGGAAACACCTGTGGCAGGCGATGGTATATTCGGCAATTGATCGTTTGCTATAAATACAGTTGTTAGCCCGGACTCCTCGAACGCATGCTCTCCAATACTTGTAACCAAAGCTGGAATTTCTATAGATGTGATTGCGGTATCGTAGAATGCAAAATCACCAATACTTCCAAGCAATGAACCTGATGCGAACGTTACACTTGCCAAATCGTCACAGTCCACAAACGCATACTCTCCAATACTTGTAACCAAAGCTGGAATTTCTATAGATGTCAGAGCGGTATAGCTGAACGCAGCACTTCCAATACTTCCAAGCAATGAACCTGCTGCGAACGTTACAGATTCCAAAACGTCACATTCTTGGAACGCATTCACTCCAATACTTGTAACCGAAGCTGGAATTTCTATAGATTGCAGTGCGGTACTGTCGAATGCACCATCTCCAATACTTCCAAGTAATGAACCTGATGCGAATGTTACAGATGCCAAAACGTCGCAGTTAGAGAACACACTCTCTCCAATAGTTTCAACCGAAGCCGGAATTTCTATGGATGTCAGAGCGGTATCGCGGAACGCAAAATCACCAATAGTTTGAAGCAATGACCCTTCTGTGAATGTTACAGTTTCCAAATCGTAACATTCATAGAACGCCTCCGGGCCAATAGTTTCAACCGACGCTGGAATTACTATGGATGTTAGTGCTGTACCGTAGAATGCACTTTCACCAATACTTTCAAGTCTTGAACCTGCTTCGAATGTTATACTTGCCAAATCGTAACAATAAACGAACGCATCCTCTCCAATAGTTACAACCGAGGCTGGAATTACTATAGATGTTAATGTGGTACAATCCTGGAACGCCTCATATCCAATAGTTTCAAGCGATGAAGGTGATGCGAAGGTTACAGATGCCAAAACGTAACATTCATAGAACGCATTGTCACCGATAGTTCCAACCGTATTCCCGATTGTTACTGCTATTAAACTACCTGAAGATGGAACTGTAACTGCTGGAATAGATGTCACAAGAGCACTGTACAAATGATCTACCGACCCCGTATCTTTAGTAAACATGATTCCACCCCATTCAATGGTAGCCCCTTGATCCGAACTATACTGTAGAGTTGTACCTGTAGGTTCAAAATCCGGACGAGTACCGGTTCCCGTATACAGACCCAACCCAACCCTAGCGGGAATATACAATGTCACCACCGACGCTGAACGTCTGCCTTTCGGAGGCGGATACATACTGACAACAGCACGCTCGCGTAGCGTCAGAATATCCTGTGGCGACGGCGGCAATGGCATTTACTCTAACGCCAATATATTGATTCAAATGAGAGTACTGCTGGTCTCTACTCATGTGGATCAGACAACTGGATACTCGAAGGTTGCATATAATCTAGTTCAGCAAATATCGACCCTTCAACCAGCTGTAAAACTCTTTCATTACGGGTTTCAACGTCATCCCGGACGCGCGAATCTCCGTAAGGTTCCCAAGGGAGTCATATCATACGATGCTTCTGCTATGGAGGACCCCCGGGAGGAGGGATTTGGGTACAAACAGCTTCGTGAGTATATTGATACCGTCACACCGAGCCTCGTGATCTTTTACAACGACCCCCTTGTTGTAGCACGATTCCTAGAATTTGCAGAATACAAAAAGACAGACACATTCAAGGTATGGGTATACATTGATATGCTCTATATGGGCATTGCTCAGCAGATTATGGACAAGATCGATTCATCTGCCGAGCGAGTGTATACGTTTACTGAGAAGTGGAAGATGATCTACCAATCATACTTTCCAGGAGGATCCCAGGCAGTTCTAAAGGTACTTGGGCATGCTGCAGACCCCGACTGTTTTAAGCCTATTGCCAACAAGAAGGGACTACGAGCAGACATTGGCATCCCAGAGAATGCTATAGTATTTCTGAATTGTAATCGTAACACCGAACGGAAGCGACTTGATTTGACTATCGCTGGGTTTGTAGGACTTCTTGCGAAGGACCCATCGAAGCCATATTATCTAATCCTTGCTACCGGACTTGATCCCCGAACAGGATCATTTTACGATCCCAGGCGTATTTTTATGTCAGAGGCAATGCTCATGAATCTTGATATAGCAAGCGTCTCAGATCGTATCATCATGATGGACACGGGGGGCCAAACGATCTTTAATGATGAGGCAATTAATCGCCTGTATAATGCTGCAGACTTTGGAGTAAACACCTCCGATGGCGAAGGATTTGGGCTGTGTCAGCTTGAGCACCTTCAGACAGGTGCTCCTCAAATTGTTACATCGGTGGGAAGCTATGAGTTCCTAGAGGGATGTGCGGTTGTAATTCCGGCAACACAGCGCCTCTATCATTCTCAGGGGATGCCGTTAGGTCTGTTTGGCCAGGTTACCACTGCAGAGGCCGTTACACACGGAATGCTCGATATCATTCAACACCGTGACCAACTAGTCGATGCTATTTCTAAGAAAGTATTCCCGAGCTGGGCTGGAGTATGCGAAGATCTACTCGAGGATCTTCTTACGATGAGCACGGAGATGAAATAATCCACTGGATCTGTTTCTCGGAAATCTGCTTTCCAAGTTTTAGAAGACGCTGTTTATCGTCAAATGCAGATGCATCAAAGATATCCTTGGTTATAGGATCTCTCAGCATCAAGCATCCCTTTACCTGAATTCGTTCGAGCGTACGTGCCCGACGTGTCTTATTCTTTAGATAAGTCACATCGCGTTCATCCGACAGTATCCCCGGAGTATAGGCGAGGTCCTCACCGGCTACACTGGAATCAAATCGCATACAGACGAGGCCGGGCTCGTTCTTCATGTGAAGCTTACGGTGAATCTCGCAGTCAACAGCCGCCTGTTTGAGAAGCACGGTGATACGCTTTGCTAGTTCTGCCTTCTCGTAGGATATCTCGTAAAGGTGCTCGTCCGTGCTCATGAAGGTCTCCTGGGGCTCTCCTTCATAACGCTTTATCTCCATATCCGTCCGGCGAATGAACACAAGATTGTTGTCGGTTCCTGTACGGGCGCTCTCGGGAATCACAGAAAGGTAGTAGGAGATACGAACCGTTCGTTCTGCAATGGGCAGACTTGCATGACTGCAGATACGAATAGCGCGGCCAATTACCTGCTCGGTTACAGCGGGATTCCAGTGGGGTTCCATGATATGCACGTGGCGGACGTTTGCAAGGGTGATACCCTCAGCACCAGATCGAGATGCAAGTAGAACACAAAGTAGCTTCTTTCCCCGTGAAGTGATACTATCTTTCAGAGACTGAGGAAATGTATCTGTGTAGTTCCCGTTGAAGATCTGACGCATAAATTCGCGCTCATCCTTGTTTTCCTCTCCAGTGTAGAATGCGTAGGATGGCTTGTCTTCCATTCCAGGATCCTCCTTCCATTGACCCCCATCGTTTGTGATACGATACCTCTGAAACCCGTGTGCCTCCAATATTGCCGAGAATACACCCAGTCCTTCCAGAGAACGGTACTGCGAGTACACAAACTGACTCTTGCGACTATCTCCAGCACTGTCCTTTAGGTTGCGCAACATCTTGAGCATCTTGGGGCTCCACTTTGCAAGAGCTTCTTCCGTCAGATACTTATCGGATTGCATTCGCAGTTTCTCAAGAATATCCTTCTTGTCAGGAACTGTATTCTCGTCCTGCGCTGTAGCCTCTGTAGTATCGCGAAGTTCACTTGGCACTGTAAAGTCACAAATGAGACGGGTTCCAACACGATATGTTCCACCGTCGTCGTTTAGTGACCGTTTCTTGGCATCTCGTTGAATTTCTTCAAATCGGGTTTGTAGGTATGCTCCAAGCTGTTCACCCGACATCAATACCTTTTCAAGCATCTTGTCATCTTCGACGCGCTTAGGAAGCATTCGTTCATCTGCCCCCTTGAAGTAGGAAACGAGCCCCTGAACCCGACGCATAAATAGCAGAGGATTCTTGATGTTCAGCCCATCGCGAAATAGCCCGTCAAATTCAGCAGGATCCGATGGAAGACACTCTAGCTCGTCAACAGTCGTACGCTCAACTTGAAGTTCCACTCCGGGAAGTTCGGTCTCCAGACGGGCCTGTAATTTCTGAACCCATGCAAGAGGATCCTTAGCAAACTCCATGTCCTTCACATATTGGACTGAGATACGATCTCCCTTCTCGTTGTATATGCTACGAAAGTGTGGAGGATTACGGGTTACCATGACAGCTTTCTTGACTGCATTGAACTCGATACCATCAACCTCAGGTATACCGCGGAATACACCCAGCATCTTCATTTCATCCCAGGTTGTGGCCTTTAGAGGAATGACGATGCGCTCGATGGTTCCACGGAGCAAATTCATAAGAAGAGCTACCTCTCGAGGAGAGTTTATAACCGGGGTGCCTGAAAGAGCAACAACCTTTGTAGTTGGAGACTTCATGATAGAATTATAAACCGGAGTCATGATCTCAGACTTGTTGGCAACTCGGCTAATCAAGTTGTGTGCCTCGTCTATTATGACAACCGAGTTCTCGAATGGGTTTCCTTCTCCAAGAAGCTTATTCACAGCATCGCGCGTGAGACCGTTGTAGTTGATAAACGAGAACCGCTTATCGATTATGTCTCCAATCTGGGAGTCTATCAGTTTCTGGACGTCTACGGGCAATGTGGCAAAGTTAGAGGGCTGGCCGGGTTGTGTTACAAAGAAACGACCAGCAGTCCTTCCGAGAAAGGTATCCGAGATTCCCAGGGCTCGAGCATCCTCCCGATCTGCATCGCTACGGATAATACGTTCCTGCCAGTTGTTCTCTCTGCGAAAAATGGGGTCCCCGCACTTGCGAATCTCCCCTCGAAAGTTATCTTGGAGGGATGCTGGTAACATGATGATGACCTTCTTCTGACTTAGGAGCGCCTCCGCTACCGCTATAGCAGAACACGTCTTTCCAGATCCCAGCCCGTGGTAAAGTAAAAGCCCCCGATAGGGCGACTCGATCGCGAGATAGTCCCTAACTAATTCCTGGTAGGGGAATAGCTTTCCAGTGCCCTTCGACATATCACCTTGACGCGCACATAGGTCAGCTTCTGTATCAGCCTCATCAAGGGGGTCTTTGTCGATCTTTCGGTATTTCAGGAAGATTCTGGCAACATGGTCTGCGAACGCTTTCCGATTAGGCAGAACAAATGCCATTGTTTTTCGGTGCGATTTGATAATGGAGCCTTTCTTCCGGAACCGTAAAATTTGGATGGTTACTATCTATTTGGTGTTGGTGGCAACATTTCTACATATCCGTCCCTCCGTAGCGTTTGGTATGGAGGGGCGAGTACGTCCGTTTGGAACCTCAAATCGCGACTCAACGGTATTTCCTCTGTGGTGGTGGATCTTTATCCTAGCCGTGGTCTCTTACGCGATAACGACGTACATGACTCGGTTTAGGTAGTCTTTCGAGCTTCCTCTTTTGCATCACTCTTGGCAGCCTTTGATTGAAAGTGTGCCTTGAATGCTGCAACTTCATCCACTGTTGGAATACAGACTGCCTTCTGAATCTCACCGACCGCACGGGCCCCAGTAATCCAAGCAACCAACATCATAATGTATCCTAGACCAAGGATCGGAGCCTTCTCCGGAGACACGCCGAAGGTGTCTCGAAGCACATTCTCAAACGGAGCCAATACTGTCGGTACAAAGTGTGTCAGTATTGGAACCAATGCAGGAAACACTGCAAAGAGTGCCGACTCTTTTAGCGATGCCATGATATCAATCTTTTCACACATGAAAAACGTAGAACCCAGACATAGAATGAGTCCTCCCGCAAAAAGAACGAGAAACGATACGCCTACCGCTAGAATCCACTTTACCTCCATTGTATCTATACAGGCAATTACTGTTCTATAGTCATCGCGTGAGTTTCAAAGGTTAACAGAATGTCTTTCAATTCGGAAAGAATACGAGCCCGGTCAACATAGTGGGGTCGCGAGAGCTGAGAGCATTCCTCCAGACTCTTCCATGAGATCGCTGAGATTTCCCTTCGTTGCATTGTTGTGAACTTCTGATCCAACTGGATTTTCGATGCATCTGTTACGATAGCCACATGGTAGATATGCTTGTACATAACACCGTTGGTTCCTCGAAACGTCTCGGAAACAACAACCCCCTTTAGAATTGCATAGGAATCACGGGGAATGTTTGTCTCTTCAAAGAACTCTCGAGTTGCACACTCAATATCAGTTTCGCACCTCACACGTCTTCCCTTTGGAAACCCCCACTCCGGTTCGGTATATATCGACGGATAGGTTTCCAGAAGAGCGTTAATGTCTAGCATATCAAACTGCTGACGTGCCTGAGGATACTCATTATAATGATGCTCGACTCCATATCCCCATAAGCGCGTCCATAGGGTATCAAATGGCTGAGTCCGAATCATCTGCTGTTCGGGCTGTGTCATGTTGGACAAGAGCACTCCGAGATACTCTGGAGGGTGTGTGCTGTATTTTCCCCGCAGAAACTCCGTAAAAGACATGCTGTCCTTACGACGGATCATTAGGATGCTACACTGAGTAGGATCCATGGGGAGGTTCGCTGATCCTCGAATAAGCATAATACCGCAAGAGACCACGGGGTCCAAACAATCTCGAAAGACATGTCCTCGTAATCCACAGTTGTTGCAATACATCTACTCTACTATGGTGGCATACTCCTATGTCCATTTTTCCAGAGTCAATACAAATGGAGTCAATTCTACCATCAGCTCCGACGTCTCTTTTTGCAGCACCCTCTACAGTGTCGTCGACCCCATGGACCACATACCTATACGTACTGCTGGGCCTTGTGGCATTGGGTGGTCTGATCTACGGAATCTATTGGTATGCAACGAACAAGGCAAGCGGTGCTTGGAACCCTATACTTGCAAAGCTTACTACAACCTCAACTCCTTACCCTGGAAAGACAAAGACAGTTGTCTCGGGGACAGACATCCCCGCAGGTGTCCAAGATTACGGAGTTCAGTTCTGGATGTTCATAAAGGATTGGGACTATCGGTTCGGAGAGGATAAGGTCGTTCTCCAGAGAATTGATCCTTCAATGGCCGGGGCATACGGCCCACAGGTTAGCCTCTCCCCCAACGATAACACCCTGAATGTCAAGGTATCGCTCTTTCCAAATGATCCGAACTCTGTACAGAAGAGTACGCCTGCTCCCGCAAATCAGGGTGGTAGCGCCACAGGAGACAGCTTTACCTGCAAGGTTGAGAATGTCCCTCTCCAGGCCTGGTTTTCTGTTTCAGTGACGGTCTTCCAGCGCAACGTCGACATCTATATCAACGGTAAGCTCGTTAAGTCCTGCATTCTTCCCGGTGTTCCCCGTCCTATTGCCGGAGACATTGAGGTTGGTCCCGGCGGTGGGTTCTCAGGAAGCGTGTGTGATATCATGAGCTATGACAAGATGCTGGTTCCCAGTGATGCGGCAGCATTTTACAGCGCGGGAACTCCTTGTTCAACGATTCAGGATGATTCCGATTCAGGACTCACTGGTAACCTGTTTGGATACACCACGAAGTTCGGTATCTTTGACAAGACCGGAAAGAAGGTTAAGGAGTTTGTGTATTAAAATACAATGCGTATCCTCCTGAAGTGTCCAACGCGGGGGCGCCGGGAGAAGTTTCTTTCTACAATTCAGAAATGGGTTGATCTTGCAGACCATCCCGAACAAATGGGAATTCTTGTTAGTGCAGATGTCGACGATACATGTATGCGTGGGTTTACAGAAGCAGACCT
>Ga0207909_1000331_pt1 | contig 16775 bp, 18 predicted proteins | sample LakMenEpi05May10_FD_150672 | JGI IMG/M metagenome (GOLD analysis project Ga0207909, IMG submission 150672) | Freshwater microbial communities from Lake Mendota, WI - 05MAY2010 deep hole epilimnion (SPAdes) | ecosystem: Environmental > Aquatic > Freshwater > Lake > Epilimnion/Euphotic zone ...
GGCGTCTACGTAGACGACTTGCTTGACGAGCCAGCACTAAACGGTGCATTGCACGTTACGTATGCGCGCAGTTCAGTTGCGCATGGCCTTATCACCGGTATTGATTATTCCGATGCTCTCTTGATGCCAGGTGTCGTTGCAATCTTCAGTGGAGCAGATCTTGGCCTTCAGCCTCAGCCATCTGCATACAACCCAATGGCAACTCGCACACTTCTTGCAATGGACAAAGTTCGTTATGTTGGCGAGCCGGTCGTTGCAATCGTTACAGAGACTCGTGAACAAGGCGAAGACGCCGCAGAAGCAGTCATCATTGATTACGACGTGCTCGAAGCACATGTTGACCTTGAAAAAGCGATGGCAAGTACGAACCTTCTTTTTGACGCGTGCGGAAGCAACGTTGTATTCGATTCCATGGTTCTCGGATTGCCCGACAACACAGGTGACGCATACTTCGAAGGATGCGAAGTTGTTGTGAAAGGTCGCTACATCAACCAACGCGTTGCACCGTGCCCACTCGAAGTGCGTGGCGCAGCAGCCTCATGGGGAACAGACGGCCGACTCACACAGTGGCTCTCTACTCAGCACGCTCAGGGTGCAGTTGCACCAATCGCTGCAGCAAACGGTGTCGACGCAGCACAGATTCATGTGAAGACTCCAGACGTCGGTGGTGGCTTCGGAGCAAAAATCGGCGCATACCCTGAAGAGCTTTTGCTCGGCGTTATCGCAAAGAAAGTTGGCAAGGCAGTTCGTTGGCGTGAAACACGCAGCGAGTCAATGGTGGGCCTTGGTCACGGTCGCGCGCAATTGCAGTACGTCACCATTGGTGGAACACGTCAAGGCAAAGTAACGCACTACCAACTCTGGGCCATTCAAGACAGTGGCGCATGGGTCGACATGGGAACAATCCTTGCTCCATTCATGACACGCCCAATGTCTTCTGGCGTATACGACATTCCAAACATTGAGTGCCGCACAACATCAGTTGTTACAAACACCACTCCTACAGTTGCGTATCGCGGTGCGGGTCGTCCGGAAGCAACAGCTGCTATCGAGCGCGCCATGGATATGTTTGCTGCAGAAATCGGAATGGATGCTGCTGAAGTTCGTCGCATCAACCTCATTCCAAAGTTCCTTACGCCACACACCACAGTCGTCGGTCAGACCTACGACGTTGGTGACTATGAAACCTCACTCGACAAGGCACTAGTTGCAGCCGACTACAAGGGATGGCGTGAAAAGCAGAAAGCCCGCCGTGCAAGCGGAGACGCAAAGCAAATCGGTATCGGTGTCAGCGTCTACGTTGAAATCACCGGTGGTGTTGGCAACGGCGAATCAGCAAAAGTTGAAATCCAAGACAATGGTCATGCGCTTGTATACACCGGCACATCACCACACGGTCAAGGTCACGCAACATCGTGGGCAATGCTTGCCAGCGAACAAACCGGTATTCCCATTGAAGATATTGAACTCGTATGGGGCGACACAGACCTTGTACCAATCGGTACCGGAACAATGGGATCGCGTTCATTGCAACAGGGTGGAAACGCCGTGTTCGCAGTAGCTGCAGAACTTGTGAATAAAGCAAAGTCTGTTGCGGCTCGCCTGCTTGAAGCAAGTGAAGAAGACATCGTTCTCGATAAGGATGCGGCGTCATTCCATGTTGCTGGTACTCCTGCTGTTTCAAAGTCTTGGGCAGATCTCGCTGTTGCCGAAAAAGCAGCCGGCGGACTCGTTCACTCAGATGTCATCGGCGTTGCTGGCGCAACCTTCCCGTTCGGTGCTCACGTAGCAATTGTGGAAGTCGATATCGAAACCGGCAAAGTACGCCACATCGACCACACAGCGTGTGACGATGCAGGCACAGTGTTGAACCCAATGTTGTTGGAAGGCCAGATTCACGGCGGAGTTGCACAAGGTGCTGCTCAAGCATTGATGGAAGAAGTTCGTTACGACGACGATGCCAACCCAATTACATCGAACCTTGCTGATTACGCATTCATCTCGGCAGCCGAACTGCCAAGCGTTCGCGTCGTACACATGGAGACCCCAACACCTATCAACTTGATCGGTGCAAAGGGAATCGGTGAATCCGGAACCATTGGTTCAACACCTGCATTGCAATCTGCAGTCATCGATGCGTTGGCTCACCTCAACGTGCGCCACATCGATATGCCCACAACCGCCGAGAAGGTCTGGGCTGCTGTCCAGTCCGCACGATAGATACAACGAACGAAGAGAGAAGGAACCATCATGAAGGTCACAATTACCGTCAACGGAAAGACACACGAAAGCGAAGTAGAGCCAAGAACTCTGCTCGTGCAATACGTGCGCGACACCCTCGGACTTACCGGAACAAACATCGGCTGCGATACCTCAAGTTGTGGAGCATGTTCATTGCACCTCAACGGAGAATCCGTGAAGAGCTGCACACTTCTTGCAGCTCAAGCAGACGGCGGAACTGTTACCACCATCGAAGGCCTCGCTAACGGCGATGTGATGCACCCAATGCAGAAAGCTTTCATGGACAACCATGGCCTTCAGTGTGGGTTCTGCACACCAGGAATGGTTATGGCTGCAATCGGACTTCTCAACGAAAATCCAAACCCAACAGAAGAACAAGTGCGAATCGGGCTCGAAGGCAACCTCTGCCGTTGCACCGGATACCACAACATCGTCAAGTCGGTGCTCGCATGCGCCAACGAGAAGTAAACAGGAGCCACTCATGATCCCTGCACCATTCGACTACAAGCGCGCATCATCTGCCGCAGAAGCAATCTCACTCATCGGCGAGTATGGCGACGAGTCAAAGTTCCTGGCTGGCGGACACAGTTTGTTGCCACTCATGAAACTTCGTCTTGCTCAACCATCCATGTTGATTGACATTGGTCGTATTCAAGACCTCTCCTACATTCGTGACGCTGGCGATCACATTGCAATCGGTGCTCTCACCCGCCACATGGACGTTGAGAAGTCTCCAGTCCTTGCCGAGCATGCACCATTGCTTGCTCATGCAGCAGGCCATGTTGGCGACCCACAGGTTCGCCACCGTGGAACCATCGGTGGTTCTATCGCGCACGCCGACTCAGCCTCAGACTTACCTGCAACCACGCTTGCTCTTGGCGCCACGTATGTTGCACAAGGTCCGAATGGAACTCGCGAAATTGCAGCTGCAGATTTTTACAAGGGATTCCTCGAGTCAGCCTTGGCACCAGATGAAATGCTCACAGAGATTCGCGTTCCAAAAATGAACGGCGCTTCATGGGGCTTCCAGAAGTTCAACCGTCGTGCTCAGGACTGGGCAATCGTTGGTGTAGCTGCGTGGAAGCGTGGCACAGAGTCCGGTGTGGCACTTGTGAACATGGGATCCGTTCCTGTGCTTGCAACAAGTGTTGCTACAGCAATCGCTGGTGGAGCAAGCATCGCAGATGCCGCTCAACTTGCAGCTGCAGAAGCAGAACCACAGTCAGACTTGAATGCAAGTGCTGAGTACCGAGTACACCTCGCGCAAGTTCTTGTGCGTCGTGCACTTGAATCAAATAACGCGTAACTTTCGCCAATGCCCATGTCCGAGATTTCACTCGGATCTACACGACGCGTAGTTGTCTGTGCCTATGTCGGCGTTTTTCTCTGGAGCATCTTTGCTTTCGGCATTCCCGTTGATCGCATTGCTGTTCTTCTGTGGATGTTGGGCGCATTCACTGCATCATCCATAGGTCGTACTCGCGCCGAAGTGAAGCAGATGGTGCGCGATTGGCTCATCTTGGTGGCCATGTACATGGCATACGACTACAGCCGAGGAACTGCCGACCAATGGGGTATTGGGGTTAACTACACACTGCTACGCGACATCGACAGATTTCTTACTTTCGGTCATGACCCAGTCATCGTGATGCAGAAACACTTCTACATACAGAACGATGTGAAGTGGTACGACGTCGTGGGTGCGATTCTGTACATGACACATTTTGTTGTTCCTGTGTTACCTCTCGTTCTATTGCGAATGCGCAACCGAGGTGTATGGATTCAATACGTCCGACGTTTTTCGCTCACCATTGGCATTGCAGTCTTTTGCTTCATTGTGTTTCCCGCAGCACCACCATGGATGATTGCAGAAAAGGGATACCTCTCATCTGTCTCACGCATAACCGGTCGCGGGTGGTGGGAACTTCACCTCAAGACAGTCTCTAAGACTTTGGATCGTGGCGCCGCAGTTCTGAACCCGGTTGCGGCCATGCCGTCGTTACACGCAGGTCTTTCGTTATTGGCCGCACTGTGGCTCGCACGAAACGCACGACGATGGGTGCGCATTGTTGTCTTGCTCTACCCTGCCGCCATGCTCACTGCATTGGTGTATTTCGGTGAACACTTCATCATCGATGGGCTCATGGGCTGGCTCGTCGTGCTCATCGCATGGAGAGCATCAGCATGGTGGGAACAACGCCCCACACGAAAGTCTTAGCTTTCGAACTGAATCACCGAGCGTGTGGCTACATAAGGGCCAAACACTTCGGCACGTATCCGATTGTGTTCATCGGCAGTGTCGTACGCATGCCACGCCGCAACATCTTCGAATACGGCTGACACTGCAAAATCTGCAGCTGTAGGAGTATGACCAGCGTTTGGTCCGCAGTTGTAGGAAACAAGGCCGTCGAGCGTGCTGGCATATCTGCGCAACTCATTTGCCGCAATTACTGCATGGCCGGTGGGGACTTTGTCATTCCATGTAAACAAGACTATGTGGTGAAGCATGGCGAAAAACTACAGCAATCCGCCGTACGCGCCACCATCAACATGCAGTTGTACACCAGTCATGAACTTGGCAGAGTCGCTACACATGAATGCTGCAATACGCCCGAAATCATCTGCATCGCCCATTACCCCTGCCGGAATTCCCATTGACTTCACGTCAGGAGACGCTCCGTACAATTGAGTGATGCGATCTGTTGCATGAGTGCCTGGCTGAATTGTGTTTACAGTGACTCCGTCGCCAGCAACCTCGCGAGCAAGCGTTTTTAGAAATCCAGTTACACCGGCACGCGCAGTGTTCGACAAAATGAGGTTATTCATTGGTTGGCGAACAGCAACAGAAGTAATTGCGACAACTCGTCCCCACTTGCGTTGCTGCATTGCTGGCACTGCGGCTTGACACATTGCAACAACACTGAGCAAGTTCTTCTGCAGAGCCTCTAAATACATTTCTTCAGCAGTGTGAGCAAAACCACCGGGAGGAGGCCCGCCACCATTTGCAATCAAAATGTCTACAGAGCCCAGTAGGCCAATTGCCTTCTCTACAAATTCACGTCCACCACGGTCAGTTGATACATCACAGATAAACCCTTGAGCTCCATTGCCAATTTCTGTAATTGCCTTGTCAAGTTTTTGCTGATCGCGACCGCACACCACCACGCGAACGCCTTCTGCAGCAAGTGCTTTCGCTGTTCCAAGGCCCAAACCTGCAGTGCCCGCAGCAACAGCCGCAGTACGGCCCCGTATTCCTAATTCCATGTTTCTCACCCTAATCATGCAAGCGAGGTAGTCTGAGGGTCACAAGGTGGTGAGACCAATGGACGAGCGTCATCTCGACGCGATCGCCGACGCAGATACGTATCCCTACTGGTACGAAGACGTCGACGAACCCGATTCGAATCCCACACTGGTACGCACCGAGAGTTGCGACCTCTGCATTATTGGTGGTGGCTATACAGGACTATGGACCGCGATTCTTGCAAAAGAACGCGACCCTTCACGTGACGTTGTATTGCTGGACGCACATGAGGTGGGTTCTGCAGCAAGCGGCCGCAACGGCGGCTTTGTTGATTCATCTCTCACACACGGAATTGCTAATGCGCAATCTCGTTTTCCCGACGAAGTTGCAGTACTCGAAGAACTAGGTCTCAAGAATTTCAATGCCATTGAAGAGGCCATCAAGAAATACAACATCGATTGTGACTGGGAAAGAACCGGCGCAATCGATGTTGCATCAACACTTCACCCTGCTTCTTATCTCGATGAACTTCGAGACGACTATGCAGATCTTCGCAAACTCGGCCAACGCGTTGAATGGCTCGATAAAGATGCAATGCAAGCGCAAGTCAATTCACCCACGTACATCGGCGGACTATGGAGAAAAGACACCGCAGCAGTTGTAGACCCGGCCCGACTTGTCTGGGGTCTGAAAGCTGCTGCCGAATCACTGGGCGTTCGTATCTACGAAGACTCAAAGGCACTCACAATCGAACGCGATGGTGTCGGCGTACTTGTGACTACTCCGCTTGGAAAAGTGCGAGCAGGAAAAGTTGCATTGGCTACGAATGCTTTCAAACCATTGTTGAAAAGATTGGGCAACTTTATTGCGCCGGTCTATGACTACTGCATGGTTACTGAACCACTCACTCCCGAACAACTCGAATCCATTGGTTGGAAAAATCGTCAAGGTCTCAGTGACATCCCTAACCAGTTTCACTACTACCGACTCACCGAAGACAATCGCATCTTGTGGGGCGGCTACGACGCTGTGTACTTCTTTCGTGGTCGTGTTCGTCAGGAAAATGAATCTCGCCCAGAATCTTGGGCGCTGTTGTCAAAACATTTCTTTGAAACGTTCCCTCAACTAGAAGGCGTGAAGTTCTCACATATGTGGGGCGGCGTTATCGACACCTGCAGTCGATTCTGTGTGTTCTGGGGCCGAGGGATGGGCGGGCGCGTCACATATGCACTTGGCTATACGGGTCTTGGCGTTGCTGCATCGCGCTTCGGAGCCGAAGTCATGCTCGACCTCATCGACGGCCGACGCACACGAGCAACAGCCACAGAATTTGTGCGCTCTAAGCCGGTGCCCTTCCCGCCAGAACCATTCAGATTCATCGGTATTCAAGCCACTCGCTGGTCACTCGATCGCGAAGATAAGACAGGCAATCGCAATATCTGGCTACGCACGCTTGACCGTCTTGGTCTCGGGTGGGACTCCTAGGCCCTGCGCCCCTACGCTCTATTTGTGCCTTCCGAGCCTTCTACCCCACACGACGTTGCTGCTGGCCTTGCCGCTAACGGATACCTCGCCGATGAAGGGTTGGTCACTGCGGTTTTTCTCGCCCTGTCACTACATCGTCCACTATTCCTTGAAGGCGAAGCTGGAGTTGGCAAAACCGAACTAGCAAAAACAATTGCCCGCTGGCAAGGCACTGAACTGATTCGTCTGCAGTGCTACGAAGGCATCGACTCTGCGCAAGCTGTGTACGACTGGGACTATTCACGACAACTTCTTCACCTTCGTGCTGCTGAAGCATCCGGTGAAGCGCAAGGCAAAGGCACTGCCGAACTTGAAGGTCAGTTATATGACGAGCGATTCTTGTTGAAGCGCGCCCTATTACGCGCAATTGATCACAAGAACACAACGCCACCTGTTTTGTTGATCGATGAAATTGATCGTGCTGACGATGAATTTGAAGCGTATTTGTTAGAGGTCTTGTCTGATTTCCAAATCACCGTTCCAGAAGTAGGCACGTTCACCGCAACAACTCCCCCCATCGTGATTCTCACAAGTAACCGCACCCGAGACGTTCACGACGCATTGAAGCGTCGTTGCCTGTATCACTGGGTCGAACATCCCGGATTCGAACGTGAAGTCGACATTGTGAAGCTGCGTGTTCCACAAGCTTCGGAAACTCTTGCGCGTCAAGTAGCTGGTGCTGTTGAAGCATTGCGTGGTATCAATTTGTACAAGCCACCAGGTGTCGCAGAAACAATCGACTGGGCTACCGCACTCGGACGCCTTGGCGTTACGGAAATCAATGAACACGTCGTGGAGCAAACACTCGGCACTGTGTTGAAATATCGCGAGGACCAAACCAGAGTTCGCGATCACGGAATCGCCGGAGTTGTACAGCACGCATTCGAGCGTGGACTGCTTCACGGGTAACCATGACTTTCACAGTCGAATCAGACGCTGAGCACCTTGCCGTCGGTTTCGCACGAGTATTGCGACAACTAGACATTCCAACTCCGCTTGATTCTGTGTTGACGTTCATTAATGCTCTCTCGCTTGTAGGTATCGACAACAGAGATTCCGTGTACTGGTCTGCTCGCGCAACACTTGTGCGCCGACCTGAAGACATTGCTGGTTTCAATAAAGCGTTTGCCGTGTTTTGGGAACACAAAGAATCTCCGTATGCACCAGATGAAGAAGAACTGCACATCACTTTGGCAGTTGACACTGAAGAAGAGGGCGCCGAAGGCGGTACGGCAGAGATTTCAAATGAGCCATCGCTCACGCTGCGGTTCTCTGGCGTGGAAACTCTTCGCGATAAAGATTTTGCTGATTACACCGACGACGAGATGCGTCAAGCACAACACTTCATGGAATCACTCCGTCTTGCCGGTGCACTTCGACCAGCACTACGCATGACGCCCACTCGTTCTCGTGGCCGTCGTCCAGACATGCGTGCAACAGTTCGTGCATCACTTGCTGCTGGCGGCGAACCAATGCGTCGTCGTTGGACAACAAAGAGTGACCGGCCTCGCCGCATTGTTTTTCTTCTTGATGTCAGCGGTTCCATGGAGCCATACGCACGTGCATTGCTGCGTTTCGTTCATGCCGGCGTCGCAGGTCGTCAGCGCGTAGAAGCTTTCACATTGGGTACGCGTCTTACTCGCGTCACTCGAGAACTCTCATCGAAAGACCCAGACCGCGCATTGCGCGCCACAGGCGACCAAGTGCACGACTGGAGCGGTGGAACACGCCTTGGTGAAACACTGCGCCAGTTCAATGACGAATGGGGTGTGCGCGGCATGGCTCGTGGCGCCATCGTCGTCATATTGTCAGACGGCTGGGACCGAGGCGATCCAGAAGTACTGGCAGAGCAAATGCAACGCCTGCAACGTGTGAGCTTTCGCACCGTGTGGGTAAACCCATTGAAAGTCACGCCGGGCTATGCACCTCTAGCGCGGGGAATGGCTGCTGCCCTACCCTATGTAGACAAGTTTGTTGAGGGCCACTCCCTTGACGCACTTGAACAACTGACAAAGGTCATCAATCATGCGTGAACTATTAGACGACATCGATCGCTGGAGAACAGCAGGTAAGCGCATTGCTCTTGCGCGCGTCGTCGACATTCAAGGTTCGGGCCCACGTGGAGCAGGCGCCGCAATGGCCGTCAATGAAGATGGCGAAGTCATTGGCAGCGTCAGTGGCGGGTGCGTTGAGAGCGCAGTTGTAACGGAAGCACTCGCAATCTTGGCCGGCGAACAGCCAAGTCGAGTTGTCACGTTTGGTTACTCCGATGACGATGCGTTTGCTGTTGGTCTCACATGTGGCGGCATTATCCACCTTTTCATTCAGCCACTCGAATGGTGACCATGAATCCGTACGACATTTTTTCATCGCACGTTCGCGATAACTCCCCCGTAGCCCTCGTCACAATTATTGAAGGCCCAGGTGTAGGCGCACTTCTCGTTGTCACACCGCAAGGCATAGCAGCAGGCACTCTCGGCAATGCAGAGATCGATCGCGTTGTTTCACGTGATGCAGTTGGCGAACTTGAAGCAGGACGCACCATTGTTCGCCACTACGGACCACATGGTGAATCAACACCAGAAGATCTCAATGACACTCAAACGGTGCGAGTATTCATCGAGAGTTTTTCTCCACCACCACTCATGTGGATTTTTGGTGCGGTTGATTTCACTGCAGCTCTTGCACGCGTAGCCAAAATTCTCGGCTACCACGTCACCGTGTGCGACGCCAGAGAGATTTTTGCAACTCGTCGTCGCTTCCCCATGGCAGACGAGGTGCGCGTTACATGGCCAACCCCCATGTTTGAAGAGCGGGGAATGCGTCTCGGACCCCGCGATGCTGTCTGCATCTTGACGCATGATCCAAAGTTCGACGTCCCCGCTATTCAAGGTGCATTGGCAACTAAAGCCGGATACATAGGCGTTATGGGAAGTCGCAAGACCCACGCAAAGCGACTAGAGCGCATGGCTGAAGTAGGAATCACCTCAGCAGCAGATTTGGCTCGTGTTCATTCACCTATCGGGCTAGACCTCGGCGGCAGAACACCTGAAGAAACTGCAATATCAATTGTTGGCGAAATCATTGCTACGCGCACTGGGCGACAAGCATCGCCACTCAGTAGTTCAGACGGCGCAATTCACTAAACCGTCAGAGACGGTACGTAGCAATCAAACTGGGGTTTGCCCACACAACACGTGCTGCTTGTTCCTCAGACATCTTCTTGAACTTCACATACTTGCCGTTGAATGGCGCGTGAATCATTGCCAAGCCCATACCCAGGTAAATCTGAACATGCGTTCCTTCGCCCACAATGTCACCAAGTATCGCTTCGCTTCGCTTCACGCGCATGTGCGGATCCATCTGTGACACAGCCTGTCGCGGCATATCTACACCAGCAGTTCTCCACGCCAACCACAACAGTCCAGAACAATCAACACGGACATACGGATCTTCTTTGCCTGTTACGTAGCGAACATTCAATTGGGTGATAGCTGCAAGTGCTGCAATCTGATGATCGCGTGGCGCACGACTCCAATTTTTGTCGAGTGCGGTTGGGTCCAAATTGAATCTCGCCGCAACTTTGTCAGACACAACTTTTCGCGCTGCCCGATATGTGTGGTCTTCTATGTTCTCAGTGCGCAAAATTAGAGAGAGCGCCGCAACCGCATCAAGTGATAACTGATTTCGTTTTCGAAACTTCTCACCCGGCATCTGAGTGCGCTTTGGCTTCATGTCGTTTCCTTGCCCTTGAGTGGCAGTGGCTACTGCCGGCACTGCAAGAGCCATCACCAGGCAGAGAGCAAAACTTCTGCGAATAATGGTGGCGAAACGAATCATCTAGGGCAGGCTATTAGATATGGAGACCAACCACGGAAAGACTCTCGGAGTCCTGCTGGCTGCTGGTGCTGGCACTCGGTTTCGTGGGCCTCAGCACAAACTTCTGACAGGTCTTTTTGGCGCCCCCATTGTGGCTTCAGCCTTTCGCGCAATGAGCCGAGCAATGCCTGATGTCGTTGTGATTTCTGGTGCAGTTGATCTCTCTTCAGTCTCTGAAATCACGCCTGTCCTCCATAATCCGGATTGGGCATCAGGCCAACGCAGTTCCGTCGTTGCTGCCATCAAATTCGCACAGGAGAATAACTACGCAGCGATTGTTATCGGACTCGGCGATCAACCATTCATCACACCAGATGCATGGATTGCGGTGTCATCTTCAGATTCGCCAATCGCAGTCGCAACGTACGACGGGTATCGCGGCAATCCTGTTCGCCTTCACCACAGCGTCTGGGACATGTTCTTGGAACTCAACTCAGACCCTGATTCCGGCGCTCGTGACCTCATCCACATGCATCCCGAACTAGTTCAGGAAGTAGCCTGCAAGGGCAATTCAGCAGACATCGACACCACAGAGGATCTAGACACATGGACCTAGTACACGAATTCACCGTTCCAGTTCCCGTAGACGATGCATGGCGCATTCTCACCGACGTTGAGCGCATTGCTCCGTGTCTTCCTGGTGCACAACTGCAAGAAATCGAAGGCGATACCTACCGTGGAATTGTCAAGGTCAAGGTCGGCCCTATTCAGGCGCAATTCAAAGGCCAAGCAAGTTTCGTCGAGCAAGATCATGTTGCACACCGTGTGGTGCTGAAGGGCGAAGGACGAGACACCACCGGAAAGGGCAATGCATCAGCCCTCATCACAGCCGAACTTACTTCTCTCAACGCATCTTCCACCAGTGTCAAGGTGCTCACCGACCTTTCCATCACTGGCAAAGTTGCGCAATTTGGTCGCGGCGCCATGGCAGACATCAGCGACAAATTGCTCGCTCAATTCGTTGAAAACCTCAACACATTGATTGGTGAGCAACAAGCCTCACCTGCACCTGCTGCGCCAGCACCTGCAGCGGCTACAACCGAAGAAGATGAAGCTCCACAGATTCGCAAAATTGACGCACCAGAAGCTGAGGCGCTCGACTTGCTATCTGTCAGCAGTGGCGCAATCGTGAAGCGTGCGATTCCAGTTGTTATCGCAATTGCCGCAGTCGTTATTTGGCTCGTCGTTCGCTAATTCATGCAACTCTCTGGTGCAGCACCAAGCCCAGAGGACATCTCATCTGTCACGTCACTCATCGGACGCATTCCGCAAGGTGATTTTCGTGTTGTGGTGCGCAACAACGCAGGTGAACCTGTCGTGTTGCTCAATGCCCCACTCCTGAACGACGGAACTCCCATGCCCACTCTCTATTGGTTGGTGGGCAGCGTTGAAGTTGCAGCAGTGAGCACACTGGAAGCCGAAGCAGTTATCGATGTTGTTGAAGAACTGATTGGTCTTGACGCCATAGATGCCATTCATCAGCGGTACAAAGCACAACGCGACGCACTGATGCCACCCGACCACACCGGCCCACAACCAAGTGGCGGAGTTGGCGGCACTCGTCGTGGCGTGAAATGCCTTCATGCGCATCTTGCGCATTGGCTTGCCGGCGGCGACGACGCCATTGGGCAATGGGTGGCAGATCAACTCGATATGCGTGCAGTTCCACGGGCGGCTCGAATATGACACCCATCGCGGCTATTGACGTCGGCAGCAACTCAACAAATCTGCTTGTTCAAGATGCAAGCGGCAAAGAACTCACGCGCGTCATCACTTCTACTCGCCTTGGCGAGACACTGCACCAGAATCGCACACTCGGAGATGAAGCAATCGCTCGCACCGTGGACACAATTCGCCAATACATCACCACAGCACAGTCGCTGGGCGCAGAGTCCATTCACATTGTCGGTACTGCTGCATGTCGTCGCGCGAGTAACACGTCTGAATTCATCGGGCTGTTGCACGACACCACTGGTTTCACACTTGAGGTGCTTTCTGAAAAAGATGAAGCATCGCTCACCTTTAGTGGCGCAATCACAGGAATGCCTGAAGTGTTAGGGCCAAACGTAGTGATCGACATTGGTGGCGCGAGCACCGAGTACACAGTCGGAGTTCTCAGCGCAGATCAATCAGCCAGTATTCCGTTTGGCGCACTTACTAGTACCGCATCACATATTCGTACAGACCCACCAAAACCTGAAGATCTCACCAATCTCATTGGCGCAGTGTCAGACGAACTTGAAGAGATTTCTCGTTCCATTCCAGCGCTACTCACTCCGTCGCGCGTTGTAGGCGTGGCTGGCACCATTGTCACTATCGCAGCGGTTGAACTTGGTCTTGCTGAATTCAACGCCGAAGAGCTCCACGGCTTTGTTCTGTCACGCGATGCAGCAGAAGACGTATTTCGCACGGTGGCCACAGAGCCGCTGGCGCAACGTAAATCCAACCCAGGCCTTTCAGCACACCGAGCAGACATCATCGTGGCCGGCTGTTGCATTTTGGTAGCCACTATGCGTCGCTTGCATCTCAATGAAATCACGGTGTCTACCCACGGCCTTCTCGATGGGGTGGCCAATCGTGCGAGACTTCAAGCATGACGGCAGTGCACCCAGCTCGACCTTCAAACGTGGGATTACGCCTCTATGGGCGTCGCGTCGTATTACGCCCCCTTGTTGCTCAAGACTTCAACGGCTGGAGTGAAGTTCGCCGGCGTAATGGAGAGTGGCTTACTCAATGGGAGCCAATGCGTCTCACGCATCATCCAGACCCAGAGACCAATCGTGAAGTATTTGCTGCACGTTGTGGAGCACGTGAGCGAGAACGACTTGCCGGCACTCAATACGCATTCGGAATTTTTGTCGACGGCGCATTTGCCGGAGAGATCAACCTCAACAATGTTGTGCGTGGCGCTTTTCAATCAGCCACCATCGGTTACTGGATAGACAAATCACGTGCAGGCCGTTCGTTGATGTCGGAAGCAGTTGTTGTACTTGCTCAATACGCATTTGAAGAGATGCGCTTGCATCGTCTTGAGATTTGCATCATTCCTCGCAATGTCAACTCACGCCGAGTGATGGAAAAGTTAGACATTCGTACAGAAGGCATCGCAGAACGTTTCCTTGAAATCAATGGCGCCTGGGAAGACCACATTCGTTACGGCATTACGTATGAAGAGTGGAACGAACGACGCGCCCAGATCGTGAAAGATTGGATTGGCGACTAAGCCAACATTTGCCAAGCAGCAGCCTTTTGACGCCGTACCGTTTTGCGACGTTTCCAGTCTTTCGTTTTCCAATGCTTCAACTGAGGGCGACGGCTTTTCTCAATGCCGACCACTGGGTCATGATGGTGACTGGGTTTCCATTCAGGGCCAGGTTCCATTACATCTAGTGGTTCAAGACCGTGACGTAATGCTTCTTCTGCAAGATGCAATTCACTATGCACACGGTGTCTCTCGTTATGGGCATGTGCCCGCAGGTCTGCACGCGCGGGTGGCGCAAAGTCCTGGTTGCGATGTCGTTTGCTCATCACTGCCTCCTTCCGGAGCCAAGGCTCCAAAATGGTTCCCTTGTTCGAAAGGTACTCCTCTTCGTGGCGCTTGTGAAGGACTAACGAGCGTTTATTTATCCACAGATTTAGGAGATTCGCAGATTGCGCTTCACTGGATCTTGCCCGTCAATGGCGCGCAAACGCACTGCGCACACACCACTTCTCTTCAAAGTCAGTTTTGTCTTCGACGAATTGAGTGAACACACGGCCTTTGAGGCTGAAGAGACAGCCCATAACAAAGTTAAGTCGGTGTCGATCTCCCCCACCGAACTCACAGGCACAGTCGTTCCACCTTGCAAGTTCTTCACTTTCACAGTGCGAATTCGAGAAGTTGCAATACCTTCACCAAGCACATTCTTTGCTTTCACCACAACGTGATACGAAACACCATTACGTAACCCCGTAATGCGTGCAGTTGTCTTTGTTCCAGTAACAGTTGTTTTCTTTACTACTTTGCCGTTCAATAAAACTGAGACACGAGTAGACGTGATGGGCGAACCACCATCACACGGCGAATCCCAACTCACATTGAGTGCGCCGTTATCAGTGGTTGTGATCACATGTGATGCTTGACCAGGGACCGTAACTGCAACGGGCGATAACTCAAGATGCAATAGACGGTTTGGCGATGTTGCTTCAAGACCGGTGATAATTCCTTGAGTTGCACGAGAAACGATGGCTTGCGCAATTGCATCAACGCACAATCCAGGTTGTTGTTGCGCCAACAATGCTGCATACCCAGCAACCAATGGCGACGCCATCGAAGTTCCCACATCTAAGTCGTAATGAGTGTCTGATTCCCACCATGACGACTCAAGAGCTCGCGTGCGATCTCCGCCAGGAGCAAACAAGTCAATACACGGTCCGTAATTCGTATAGGTAGTCATCGCGTCGGTGATCGATGTCGCCCCAACAGTGAGCGCACGAGTCTCATTTCCAGGGGCGATCCGACACGCATCAAATGGGCGTCCCTGTTCGTCGCCATTTCCGGCTGCCACCGTCACAACAATTCCTTCTTTGATCATGGCAAGTACTTGTTCGTCTATCTCTGCTCCATCGTCGCCAAGATCAACACCAAGACTCAAGTTGGCAACAGCCGCAACACCAGAACGATGATGCCCACGCACCCATCGCAAAGCCTCTACGACATCTCCAATAGAACCGTCACCACCGCAATCAAGAACGCGAACTGAAATGATTCGCGCTTGTGGTGCGACACCAACTGTTGAACCTGCAGCAAGTCCCGCCACATGTGTTCCGTGACCATCGCAGTCACTGCTCGGCGGATTCACCGGGGCATCACCATTTTGAGTCGGTATGTCAATACCTGCCAACACACGGCCAGCCAATTGCTCATGAGTTGCGCGCACACCCGTATCGATGATGTAGATGTCGATACCTGCCCCCGTGAACATGCCATGAGTAGTGATCCCGTCAAGAGGAAGCAGATGCTGGTTCAGTCGGTCAAGGTGCCACGGTGCCGATACAGGGGCAGAGGAGGCTCCGGAGACGCCTGTAAGCCCCACAGAGGCACAGATGGCGATCACACAGGCCCACAGCACCTTTCTCTGACTAGTGCTATTTCGCCTCACAATCCCTAATGGTACAGTTGAGGAAGTTTCAACTCTTCGGCTCAGCCGGAAAGGACGCCATGAAGTCACGTACATCTCGCCTTAAATCGGCCCTCACCGTCGGAGTGGTCGTTGCGGCTATCGCTTCGGCAGCTCCAGTTCAAGCCGCAGTCTCAGCGCAAGGCAAGACCTACACAGTCACCGCCACTATGAAAGGCGCAAAGAACCTCACCGTTCTCATGGTTTCTGGTTCCGGTCGCTTGCTCGCTTCTGCGAAAGTCACAAAGTCATCGCAGAACATCACTCTGAAAGCAAAAGGCACCGCGTCAATTGGCGGCACCACGTTGCAACTTGTCAGTGGTTCCGCATCTACTGCAAAAGGTAAGTATTACGGTCCAGTTGTTCTCGGCAACAAGAGCTCTACCGCGGCCAAGTCATCAGTTGTGTACACAAAGCTCAAACAACGAGCTGCGACTTCCGTCAAATTGGGAACAGTTTCAGTAAAGAAGGTTGCTGGCTCCACTCAACAGGGTTATGCAACCACCAGCACTAAATCATCTGCAGCCGACACATCAGCAAGTGCATCTGTCAAAGCATCACAGGGTCGCCCCATTGGTGTTGGCACATACGGTAAGACTGGCACCACTTCTGTGAAGTCATACGGCGTCAGTGCATTTGCTTGTTCTCCAGTGGGAACACCAACGTGCGATCCGCAAGGTAACCCCATTGGTCAACCTGGTGGTCAACCTGGTGCTCAACCTGGCGCT